>Ga0209006_10000188_pt1 | contig 64802 bp, 44 predicted proteins | sample JacPin_JW_Ref_O2_FD_188567 | JGI IMG/M metagenome (GOLD analysis project Ga0209006, IMG submission 188567) | Forest soil microbial communities from Algoma, Ontario, Canada - Jack Pine, Ontario site 1_JW_Ref_O2 (SPAdes) (version 2) | ecosystem: Environmental > Terrestrial > Soil > Boreal... | reverse complement strand
TGGGCGAGCCACTCTCAATCCGCCAAGTCGCGTCTCTCATCGGTTGCTCGACTTGGACCGTACGGCAGCGATATGTGCCCGCTGGGCTGCCGCACCTTCGCTCGGGACCAAACGGGAAGCTGATCTTTTACAAAACGCAAATCATTCACTGGCTGCTTCGACAGCAGCAGAAAGGAGGAAGCATCGCATGAGCCTTTGGAAGCGCGGCAACGTGTACTGGAGCTTTATCTATATGGATGGCATCCGGTACTCGCAGTCGACCGGCACCGGCAATCTGCGGCAGGCGACCTTGATCGAGCAACGCTTCAGGGAAGAATTGAACCTGAAGCGCCATCAGATCACGCAGCCTGCTCCTCAGATGACCTTCGGCGCACTGACTGCCCGCTTTCTTGCCGAAGGCGATTCACGACCCTGGCACCTCGACCGACTGAAAGTCTTGCTGCCGTATTGGAGCGAGACGCCCATCGGCCGCATCCACAAGGCGATGGCTACCGACTACCGCAAGCGTCGTCATGCGGCGAAGGCGGTCACCGACACTACGATCAATCGGGATCTCGAGGCGCTTCGGCACATCCTGTTTTGGGCGGTCGACGAAGGACTACTTACCGCTAACCCTTTAAGCCGGATGCGCCTTACTCCTGAACGACGTAAGCCACGCTCGGTATTGGGGTTAGACGAGGAGCAGCAACTGCTCGCTGCATCTGCCCCCCACCTCCGTATCATTATTATAACGGCGATTGATACGGGCATGCGCCGGGGCGAGCTCCTCAACCAACGGTGGGAACACGTCGACTTTAAACGCAACCTGCTCTTTGTAAGCCAATCGAAGACTGCCGGTGGCGAAGGGCGTGAAATCCCTTTTACCAACCGTATATATGAGCTTCTTCTCGCTGAACGCAAGGAGGAGGGCTTGCTTTTCACGTTCAAAGGCAAGCCCATCCGCGTAATCAAGACCGCTTGGAAAGCTGCCGTTCGCCGCGCGGGCATCCGCTACCGCCGCTTTCATGATCTCCGCCACACGTTCAATACGAGGCTCATGGAAGCAGGGGTCATGCAGGAAGTCCGCAAGGCGCTGATGGGCCATTCCAGCGGTGAAGACGTCAACTCCATTTACACCCACGTCGAACTTCCGGCCAAGCGTGAAGCGATCCGAAAGCTAGAAGCGTGGGTGGCCACCCAAACCATTCAACCGCAGTCCCAAGGAGGGACCAATGACAGCACAGAAAGCAGCAGAACCGACTCCGGGCAAATCCTCAGCTCCGCAGGAGTCCAGGAAGCCGTGGAAAAAGAAGAGCCCGGTGGAAGTCGTGCTTAGCCAAATCGACCGGCTGCGCGAAGGCGTCGCGCAGAAGGAAGACGAGCTCAAGCAGACGAAACGTCAACTCCAAAAACTCGAGGAAGTGAAGAAGATCCTCGAGGCTACGTAGTTCTTTGTATTTACGGAGCTTGCCATCTCGGCAGGCTCCTTTTTATTGGTCATGCGGCAAATGTCAAGAAAGGGAGAACGACCATGAACAGGGAACCAGAGCTCACGGAAATTGGCAGCCGACTCGGCGGCGAAGCGGCTGAGCACATTGCCCAACGCGCCGAAGACTACTGCGAATGCGAACGGCAGCGGATTGAACTTTCAAACCAGGCGAGGATCAATGCTCTACATGTCGAAGGGTCTCGCCTAATAAAGCTCGAACGCCAGATCGAAGATCGGCTGCGACACGCTCCGCCCGCAGGCGACTCGCGGGGCCGCAAGCGTGAGGCGTATTTCTATTGGTTCACTGGCATTGTGCTCGCTATCGCTGCATTCTTTTTCTCGCTCATCGCATTCGCGCCGTATCGTCTTGGGTGGTTTGGAGATCTCTATTGCCTGGGCGTAGCGCTCGTCACTCCATTTTCCATAGAAGTTTTTCTCGATGCGTGGAAGAGCGAAAGACTTTTCAAAGCTATCGTGACCGTAGTCTTCGTCGCTGCACTTTCTGGTGGCACGCTCCTCGCCGCCATTCGCGGTGATCTTCTTTCACAACAGGTCCACGAGATGGCTCCGGCTATCGTAATTGAGGACGAGGTTCCTCCTACACCGCCGCCACAGACTTCATTCTACGATTCGACGCACGATTCACTTCGCATCCTCATGCTGCTCTTGGCGCTGGCCATAGATTTGGGCGCCGGTGTCGCAATCCATCGGGCACTCCTTCTCGGAGGCTCTTCAAGGGAAGATTTCGAGAAGCTCTCCCGTGAACTAGCAAATATCCGGGAACGTCTGGCGGAGATCGTATTCGAAATTACAGCGCTCAACCACGCCCCCGGGATTTTTGTGGCTCGATTCTGGCGAGACTTCTACCGTTCCATGCTTACGCAAACAGTCCGCCAGGCGGCCACGAGGCTTCTTGGACTTGCGCTGTGCTTGCTTCTCTTCGGAGGAGGACGGGCTTCCGGCCAGGAGCGATTGAATTTGGTGATCGCGGTCGACCTAACGGCATCAGAAGCCGTAAAAGACCTCGACGGCCAATCGCAGTTCGGAAAGAACATTCAGGGAGTAACACATCTTCTCGCCTCGGTACCTACAAATTCTAAAGTCACTATCATCGGCATCACTGAGAAAAGCTTCGCCCAACCCTATATCCTGCTCTCCGCCACAGTCTCGGATTATCAGGGCTACTTTGGCGAGCGCTTAGCCGCTGCAAGACAACAACTGATTCGTGCTTGGCAGAAACGATCTGCACAACTTGGACCTAACGCCCGGAGTTCGGACGTGTTAGGCGCTCTGCTCGTCGCCAGCGCGCTGTTTCAAGAGGCACCCGCTCGTCAGAGAAAGATACTCGTGCTCTATTCTGATATGCGGCATGTGACCACCGCATTGAATCTGGAATCGCCTGCACACATTAGTTTAGATAGAGTTCTGACTACGGTTGAAACCCAAAAGTTGCTGACGAATCTTGGTGGTGTTGAAGTCTTTGTTCTTGGAGCCGACGCTGCCGGGGCAAATGTAAGCCAGTGGGAATATCTCAAACAGTTCTGGACAATTTACTTCAAGAAAGCAGGGGCGACTTTGGCGGGCTACTCCATTCTGTGCGAAGCCCCGCAGCTGGAACCCTGACGTGAATATCGGAGGTTGTCCAGCGGGGAACTGTCAGCCCAGGTGCTAGGTTGCTCTTAAAAAAGGAGCCCCTTTTCGTTGGGCTCCTTGCTTACTTCTCTTAAATCGATCACTCCCATTCCTCCTCTTTCTCAGGTGGGGTAAAACCCACTGGGCGTCCTCTCATGTCGACGTTTAGGCGCCATGCGACCTCTTCCATCTCGTAGAGGCGCCTCGCTTTTCCGTCGTAATGCCCTTTGCACTCGTAGGCCTCGAATTGCATCTCGCGGTCAAACTTTGTGCAAATGAGAATCACATCGCATAGCGAGGCGCCCCGAATATATGAAGCGTGAACACACGAACGACAGAGCGGCTTCCCGATGGGAGTACCGCCCTCGACACCCTTCTCTTTCATCGGCTTGCTCCTTTCAAAATCTGGGATTTGAGAAATAGGCAGGCTACATTGAGGGGAAAAAACTCTCTAGATCTTAGCGGCTGACCTTAATTTGAAAAGAGGGGTAAACTTGCGGGCGGCGCACAGTCCCTGATGACATGAGACTCTGTGAGGTAATCTCCTAACGAAGACGAATTTGCAGCTACGAGGTCAATCGACTCTTACAATTCGTAATCAACTTCAGCAGTGGCTTCGTATCCCCGATTATCTACTCTTCCCGAATCGGAATTTCCTTGAAAACAACTTGCTTGCTAGGTGGGTTTCCCGATGTCGTAAAGTCGAGAATAAAACTCGCCGCGGTCGCATCCCTTTTCATGCCGACCATTACAAACCCAAATTTTACAGGCAGGTTCGGGATCAACTCTTGCGCAATATTTGCAGAGCCAAAAAACAGCTGCCCTGGAGCCCCGAGGAGATATGCATACGTCGAAAGTGAATATTCGTTCCCCAAGTCGTCAATAACTCGGCCGTTCGTAAACGTCATCTGGAGTTTTGTGTCCCGTTGGTTCTCGATGGTTCCCTCGCAGCGTACTTCCTTTTCCGTGATGCGGCGAAGTTCACCCTGAGCATCAAAGCGGAGACAGTCCTTCATGATAAAAGAAAAGTCGCCAATCTTGACCGGCTGCGAGGCCACAGTAATGTACGTATCAGGTTTACGGTTTTCAGGGTGTGGTTTAGGCGGCTTCGTCTTCGTTGCATTCTCACCAGGATTCGTTTGGGGTGCGACGTCGGGATGGCCCTCGCCATCATGGAGATACAGGAAGAAGGAAATGATGACAAGGATCATTCCGAACACGCCAAGGATTACTTGGCGGGGTACTGACTGGAGAACTGGCACTTCAATTCCGTAGGCTTTCAGGCGGCCCCCAACTACTGCGGCAATGATGCAAGCAAGTCCCGCACATAGTAGGGTCGTGGTCATCGCGCGATTCAAAAACTCTATTCCGGTTTTGTGCGATCCCCCACAACTAAAAACTGAAAGATAAACTTCTAATTCTACGAGGTCAGCTACCTTCCACACATGTTGTAGCACTGTTTAAGTTGATTGTAATTTGTATTGTTCTCGTTAATGCCCATGCTATGACACACCGATCTTTATGTCTAATATATGGGGTAATCACAGGGAAGGCGCGCGCGATGAGTGCTTCAAGCGACATGCCGATTGAGTCCATACGTGAAAAGCTGAAGGAAGGCGAGCCGGTCGACTTTTTCGCAACCGCCGAAGGGGCAGGAAGAGACGGCCCAAGAAAAAACAGCCCGGACAATTCCGGCGAGTTTGCTGGAGGAGCTAGCAGCGCGTCCCGCCCGGGTTGTTACGGTACCTGTAGTGATCCGGAATGCGATTATAGTCGGGCCATCTTCGTTGGATGCTACTTCGTTTTCCTGTTTTGGGTCCTAACGCAGTCCTTTGCATCAGTCATTACAAGCGCAGAGAGTAATTTCCGTTTTGAACCATTCATTCGGGATCCTGACGTATCTCTCGGCTTAAGACCGAATCGAGAGCGGACCGCACGTAAGTCAAAATAATTGCTAGTTATTTCAACTAATGACGTCCGTCGGTGATGAGGATGAAAGAGCCAGATTGTGTTCCTCGCTGAGGGCCTCCAGGTCAACTCAGCTGATGGAAACTCGTTCAGAGTGTCCTTTCAGGGTTTTGATGGCGCTTGGCAGCGCGGCCTGAATCTCGCCTACGGCTTCCTGAAGCTCATTCGGGCTGTGCAGCCCCAAACCGCGATGTTTTCTCTGCATGTCGCACGCCGCTTGTGATCGAACGATCGAATCATACGCGCGGTTCACAAGCCTTTTATCCTCCTCACCTAGGAAGTCGAGTTTCCCGATATAGTCGTCCCAAAGGCCATGTCGCAGCGACCGAACGGTTACCTCAGTCGCGCCCTTTGCTAACTGACGTTGATTGGCTTCTAGCTCCTCAACTAGAAGCCTCGCCAAGCGAGCCGGTTCTAGCCGAGATTCCAGCCGGGACTCGTACCATCTTCGGGAGAAGAAACCCAGAATGCCAAAAGTCGGTGCCGACAGCGCTGCCCACAGCGTGGCCATCAAATGGTGGATATGGGACTCCTGCGCATTGAGCTTGAGGACGTCAGGATGCAGCTTTACGTCCCCAAAATCGTGGTCTGGAACGTCCTTTCCGATGTCGGCATGCTCGGGGTAGCGAAGAAGTCTGACGGTCGGTCTCAGCTCGATGGAGCGAGCGACATCCTGAGTTGCGATAACGTCATAGTGCCACGTTCGCCACGAAGCCTCGCCAGCGCGCGCGATATCCTGACGCCAAGGTCCCTGTTGCCGATCCGGCATGTCGGCAACGACGTTAGTTCCCTGTGCGTTGGGAACGACGACTTCCAGGACATATGCGTAAGGGAACCCGACCGGCGGGCGCGGAGTATTCGGCTGCGGGATAAAACTAACATCCAGACTAGCCTTTCCACCTTTTTGGATGTCCCCACGGTTGATGCTTGCGAATACGTCCCCCAAGACAAGGCCGTCCACTTGCGCGATACCTCGTACTAGGTTGCACTGAGCTTGCAGGGCTTCGGACTTGTCGCGCAGTTTCTGGGTCTCGTCTTGGAGACTGCTCCGGTCTAACAACAAGACCTCAATGTATCTAAGCATGTAGTCGAAGTCTGTAGCCTTCATGTCCACATTCACAACTCTGGGATGCGTTCCGATTAGCGAGTCGAGTGAGGCCCGGGACCTGTGCGACTCCACAAACTTTAGGAAAACATCGGGGCCCGTGACTCTAGCGGTCATCGGAACTGGGAACTGGGCCAACAGCCCTCTCATCTCTTTTGTCCATTTGTCTTTCTCCACCTTGTTGACCTCAACTTCCTTAAGAACACAAAGCTGGTCGAACAGGTCAAGCAGCTTGCGCTCGTCGTTAGCTGACGCACGATTAAGTTTCAGTCCTGCCAGGCGACTCGCGGCGTCGGTTCTAAGTTGCGCCATCAACACTGGGTCAGGACTGCGGGCTTGCGAGGGGGCAACGGGCCCGGGAACAGCACAACTGTAAGGGAAGTCTATCCCCGCAGGGCCGGAGAAGCTGCCCGTGATAAACTCGTCTAACATCTCTTTTGGTTCCTGTGCAGACGTGGGCTCGGCTATGCCCAACAGACACGTGACACCGATGGTCAGCAGAAGACCTTTTCCCATCGAATTCTCCTCTTCCCAGTAGCACCCTCTGGAGCACGCGCAATGGGGATTGCGCGGATCGTTTTGACTGATGCCGTTGGCCTGCGTCCTGCCGAAATAGTATCAGTATTGGCTATGGCATAATAGTCTATAGCTAGCGGCAACAGCACTGAGCGCTCAGCATTTCCGGGTCGTAGCCGCTTCGGAGTATGTTTTCGACAATTTCCACCGTGCAGCCGATGGAGCACCAATGGGGTGGCGGAGCGTGCAAATAATCGAACACGGTGATCAGAATGACGACCTCCATTCGGTGCGTTCGTTTTAAATATTTAAAATCGCTTCCTTTACAACTGGGAAGAGTTATTCTTAGGAGGTCGGAATATTCCTTGAGGTGGCGCTGATGAGCTCAGATTTCAAACAACGATTTGGCCTTGATTACTTAACTTCTAATAAACCCGCGAATGACGCACCGAAATCTGATGAAAATCCCTTTCCCAAGGGATTGCAAGACGCTGTATTCACGTACGGTATAAAAGTGATGGCTGCATTGAATCGGGCTCCGAACCAAACAATGCGTCTGTTTGAGCTCGCGGGAACCCTTTCTCAGCGAGTTGATACTCTTTTGCCTGTCATGTCCTATCTATCTAATAGTGGGTATGTTGAACGGCAGGAGGACCCCGTCGGCAATGATGCATTCAAGCTGACGGATTCCGGGAAAAGCGTGGCCAATAACGCTATGTAGCCTCGATGAAACTAACAAGACGCGCGGGTATTAGTTTCTTTATTATTATTAGCGGTTTTGCGTTGATAGGTCTAGGTGTCTGGATCGGGCGCTCCAACACACCTACTTCGCTACTTAAGCTACTGAGCTATGCTTTCGCCGCGTTTTTGTTTGGTCTCCTGGTTGGTTTGTCTGAGATTCTGTCTCGGTATCGAGATGAGCCGTTGCTCGCCGCAACCACCAATTTTGGTTTGGCTTACCTCTCACTAAATGGGGTCATCTCTTTAGCGGCGTTCGGTGTTATGCAGAGGTATTCGGCCCAAATCTTTCCTGCGATTAAAGATGACCTGTTTCTGACATCGATCGTATCAGGGTTTGGGGCGATGGCGATTTTTAGATCCAAGTTGTTTACTTTTCGGTCGACGGACGGAAAAGACTACCCGATTGGTCCATCGATTGTCCTGGACACGGTCTTAAAGACCATTGATAGTAAGATTGATCGGAGAAGAGCTACTGAGCGCCAAGCCGAAGTTTTCGATTCAATCGACGGTCTTAAGTTTGAGCGTGTGGCTAACTATATAGAGGCTTCCCTCAGTGCCTTTCAAAACCTTTCCCAAGACGATAAAACAGAAATTAAATCAGTAATCGATCAATATCGTAATCTTCCCAACTGGCCTGACACACTTAAGTGTCTTGGACTCGGATTTGCATTTTTGACTCTCGCCGGTGACGAGAATTATGAGCAAGTTATCTTGAATTTGAAGAAATATAGTGCGGCTCAGGATACATCGAATGTCGATCAGGGGCACGTTGTGCAACCGGGGGCTCCTTCAGATGCTCAACGAGAGACCAAATAGTGGCTGACTACTTATGTGATTTTCTTCGCCTCGGATAATTCCTTCCGTTCCACGTAATTGGCTCCAAACACCAAAGCGATTATATTGACCGGGAAGCCCACCTTGAATTGATCATCCGTTAAAGCTGGGCACTTCCCTTGAGTCACAAGTAATCCATACATCGAACCAGTAGGACTTAACCCGCTATAGGAAGTTGGCCACGTTAAAATAGGGGTGACTTCCTTCGCCACCGCCAAACCCTACAGCCACGCGAAAGATTACATCCTTTCCCAGATAAATGGAGATGCCGCCATCGAAGCTCTGACGCATGTTGGCAAAATCCAAGTCGCTTCTCTTCAGAGCCACCTGGCCTGCGTCGTAACCCAGCACGAGCCCCAAGTGGCTGCAGACGGTGCGGACTAGGCCCTCCTTGCAGGGCTCGCACGAAACGCACATTTTGCGATTGTATTGAGCCTGGACCGTGAGGAGATCGGGACCCCGGAAACGATAGTCCTTAAAGGCGGGCAACGAATTTTGATTATCGACATCGGACCCGCCGATGGTTTCCTGTAGGTAAAAAGGCACTACATTGCCTGCGCCGGCATCCGATACGGAGTATCTCCACAGAACCGAGAAATAGTTCTGCTCGATCACGCCGCCGTGTTTTCTCTTCTCCGGATAAAAACGGTGTTCCGCTTTGGCCTCGAATCGACGGAATGAGTAATGGCCAGTACTCGCATCCTGATAGAAGTTATAGGCAATATTGTAATTGAGTTCGAACCGACTGAGAAAACGCTTATGTGGACTAAGGGATATTTGCTCGTGAACGAACGGCGGCTGGGTCGCGAGCCCCGGTGCTGTTTGCTCCGTGTATTTCTGACGGATAGAAGCGCCTCCCACGTTGGGCCAAAGTCCCTCGATCTTACCGCCCGCAGAAAGCCACGACAATTCGGGGAAAGGGGTCGTAACTTCAATTCCAGCGGAAGTATCTCGTTCGTTGAAATCCACGGGCGTGTTGACGTTTGTGTTGGGGCCAAGGCCGTAGAAGGGCAGGGTGGGCAAAGAACGGTTGCGAGCATAAATGTTCAGCCCCAGCGACTCTCCGGAAGTATTCCAGTCGGCGACAATGGCACGCTGGCTGCTAAATTTCAACTCGGCATACCAAAACTCGCGAATGGTAATAACTCCAGTGGCCTGCAACTGATCCTGTGCGCCATTTTTCTCGTTGTAATCAAGAGAGTAACGTCCACCACCCCCTACCCCGCTCCCGGGCACGATGCTTTGCACGAGAAAGTGAAATGGTTCGGACGTGAAGGTCGAAGTCGCACAAGGGATAAACTTCTTGGCAAAATCACTCAAGAGCGAGCAGTTATGTTTCCACTGATCCCAGTCCGTGGTTCCAGTTACGGCCGTGTTGTTAGCTGGCGGCACTTGCGCCCCGGTAGAACTCGTCCACAGCAGGCATCCCGCGAGTGCGATTGCGCTTAACCATTTCAATTTCGAAAGGCGATCACTCCTGTACACGGTCGTGTCCTCCCCTTAGTTATTCGAGCCGTTCGGATTCGTGTGGATTTTGGCATGGACAGCAGTCAAGTACGCCGCGGCCTGTGCTTCGGTATGGATCGCATTTGGGTCAATACCGGATCTCTGGGCTAAAGGAAGACTCTGCTCCAACATAGCAGCCTGCTGGACGAGCATCTTGAGATGATCGTTAATGGGTTGGGCAAGCTCCGCTGTGGTCGGGGGCTGAGATTTAGCTCCCGCGCCGAGGTCAATTTTATCGGTTCGTGGCAGCGGTAACGTGAGATTGTCCTCGAACGTGTTGGCGTTCTTATCTCGCAGCGTGAGGTTTACGTTCGGGACATTGGGAAGGAAGAGTTTAAGAGTCGTGGCAATGATCGAGGTGTGATCGTAGAGCCTGTGGTCAATCATGGCGGGGATGTAAGGTGATATTAGGAGCGCGGGCACACGCACACCTAGGCGTGTGAAATCGAATGAGGGGTCGGTGGAGGGGGGCGTATTCGTCCAGGTCTTTCCATCCGGACTGACCGTGGTGGGTGGCGCGACATGATCGTACGTACCGCCGTGCTCGTCGTATACGATTACGAGCAGCGTCGAGTTGCGTACCTTAACGTTTCCCCAAATAGCCTTGAAAACAGTTTGGATGAGTGCTTCTCCCTCCCTTACGTTGTGATCCGGATGTTGATCACTTGCAGAAAAAGCGGGCTGACCATCGCCACCGGCGGAATTGGCAAAGCGGGGCTCAAGAAAACTGTAAGTAGGCAGGTCATTGTTCTCGCACGCCGCAAGAAAATCATTGTCGAACGAACCAAAGAAATCCGGATTCCCTGCAAGGCCATCGAACGTCGAGGCCATGGTGGAATCGTGGTAGTAAATAACCGAATCGAGGTGGTTTTCTGCAAGGCGTTCGTAAATCGTGGGTGACAGATCGCGCCAGTCAATTCCCATGTCGACTCGTCCAAGGGAAGTTGCGGCGTGCATGAACGCGCGATTCGGAAACGTCGGTCCAGGCAGCGACGAAAACCAGTTATCGCACACACAGAACTGCTGAGCCAGCCCGGTCAGCACGGGCAGGTTCTGTGGAGAGAAGCATTTCATGATGCGGTGTGCGGTTTGCGGATTTCCGGTCTTCCCTTCGTAACTCCGCACGAATCCGCCCATAGTTGGATCCTGCAACACCGAGGTGTTAGGATCGCCGTAGAGCTGCGTTAGCGTGTCGAAGCCAGAGTGCCCTGGGTCCGGCGTTAAGTCGCCGGCGTAATTCGCGTCGTTTGAAACTTGAGCCACCCCTCCTGCGGAGTCCGTGTTGGTTTCGTTCCCGGCAAGCCCGTCGATCGGCCAGGCCGGGCTCTTCGCAAATCCGAGCATGTGGTCAAACGAACGATTTTCCATCATCAGCACGACAATGTGTTTCAGATTGTCGGTTCCGACAGACATGTGGTCCTCCGGGCTATTCGAACAATCACGCCAGACCAAGTCGAGTTTGTAACACTTGATGCGCGAACTTTTTAATGACTTGTAAGTATCTGCCGAGGAAATCCTTCCACCTTCGCCAAGATCGTATCCGCGCCGCAATCGCGCGATCTCCTGCCGCGCGGCAGCTCGATAACAAAACTGGATGGGCTCCCCGAATGCAAGGGTCTCTCCCGCGCTATCGCGACCTCAGGGCAGAAGCACGTTATCCCTTCAGAGCCGAGGTCTCTGTCGGATCATCCTTAGCCCTACAATCACTGACCAGGTGCAGTGCTGGAAGATTGCTGGGAGCATAGCCAAGGCTATCTTCTGCCAACCTTTGCTTCACGGACGCATGGACAACAGAGTTAGCCGCAATCCAGCGGCGACACCCAAAGTTCATTCGAATGCGTTTCTTCCAAACTCCTGGAGATGTCTCTGTGGAAGCAATCTTCGGCCACAGCTCGGCGACCCACCAGAGGCCGCGAAGGGACTCGTGTTGATTCTTCGTGAGAGGGTCAGGCGCCACGTAAGGCGATTTAGCCCCGAAGATATCGGCTTTTCGGGTCTCGTCCACTCGAAGCTGTGCGGATTCTGCCTCGCAGACCATCCATTGTAAGGCGATCTTTGAAAGCTGGCTCTCTGCCTCGGGATAGCTGCCACCAACGTCTGAATGCACCCCAGCAAACCAAAGCTCTCGGATGTTCTGCTGTGGGTCACTTGGAGTGCCGAATAAGTTTTGCCGAAAGAATGCCCTACGTTCATCAATTGAAACTGCGTGACGAATAATGCGGAGGTCAGGATTGTGCGTCGCTTTCGTGCCTGGAAAGTGCGCGACGTTGTATACCCAGCCCACCGAACTTACGGTATCCCAAACTCCAACGAAATGAGGTTTACATTCTCGACAAAAGGTTTTCTTAAAATCAGCGGCAACCCCGAAATCAATCTTCTTGCGCTTGATCATCCGAATCGAATACGGAATCAAGCCCTCATTGTCCTCGCGCAGAAGCCCGATGATATGCAACATTCCGCAGAGCGCGCGGACCGTGTAAGCTCCTCGACTGAATCCAAAAACGTATATCTTGTCATCTGGCTGGAACGTCCGCATGAGAAACTGATAAGCATCCGCGATGTTGTCCGAGATGCCATATCCGAATGCCAGTCCGATCACCTTGGTCCACCATCTAGTTATCCCCGTGAGTGCACTGCGGGCACCCATCGTCCCCACTCCGGGATGGTAGTAGGCGACCTGAGCATCGTCGTGCACAAGCATCTTGTAGAGCTTCACGACGTTGGACTTGCTCTCGCCGAACTCGTTGCCCGTCCCGTCGCAGCAGATGACAATGTTTTTCGCCATTTGTTCAACTCGTTGGGTCATGAATTCCGGGTAAAATATTCAATTGTCCGCGGCTCAATTAGACATGATTAATGGTGAGCTTAGGGCATCCAAATCAACCCCGTCGCCATGTTGGGGCTCCGGGTTAACCCAAGTGGCCTCACCGGATCCCGAGAGAATTGCAGAAGCAGAGCGGACACGGTGGGCAATAATAAGAGAAAAAGCAGCCGCTGCCACTTTACCAAACAGCCACGAAGCGTCAAAAAGGCAGCACACCTTGCTACTTCTTGTTCGTTGTGCTTGGCGGGCGGGTCTCAGAGCTAGCGTCGCCTGCCGTACTCGTCCCGATTGGGACCCATCCGGTTGAAGCTTCAGTGCAGCGTTGTGTCTGACAAAGTTCAAACTGAGTTACGGGGTGAAGTTCCCATACGGTCGCCCGCCAGCACGAATCAGTATGGTCTTTGCGCCCACAGTCTTGCGACTTTACGTAATGCTCATTGTCGACCATGAGTTGACCAGTCACTCGTACCTGCTTGCCCAATTGATTTCGCACTGCATCTAAGGACCACTCCGGATGGTAACGGCCCCGATAGTGGGGAGTCATCTCGACGATCACTGACCTTGGGTTGACTTCAGCCTTATCCGTAGGTGAGAGCGTCTTGCTTCGAATCTTGGAAGCAATGTCAGGATCAAAACCAAGGTAAATGTGGAAGTCGACATTTTCATTGTCGTCGCCCGGATCAAGTTGGCAATTGCAGCTTTCTTTTCCCTCTGCCTTCACTCCATAAAGATACCCGATTGCGCCGAAGATCTTACCTTCACCAAGCGTTTGCAATTGATCTAAATAGCTGGAGTGATTATTTTTTCCTAAACCGGGAGGAATACTGTTTTCCAACTGAATAAAATCATCGAGCGTAGTGAACCATTTTTGCGGTTGGGAAGAAGTCCACTGGACCTGGTTCTTAAACAGGTTTAGATAGGCATCGTACTTGCCGTTAACGTTGCAGCCAGTTGGATATTCGCTGTGACACGCAACGTAATCTTCAATACCTTCACCGCAGACAACCGGCTCAACCACTACTGTCGGGGCCTCATCCGAAGTATTTGCGCCCTTCCCATTCGACGGCACGACAGCGCTGTGCAGAAGCGCAATGGCGAGTGGGATCGCCGATCCTATTCCGGCAACGGTCCTAGAATGTGATCTCGACGGCATAGGTTAACTCATCATTCTCCTCTTTGGACGTCCGGATTGGGAGGTATGGGCTTCGGAGTGTTGGGTGCGACCGGTTCCGTCCCCGTTCCAGACTTTTGAATGCTCTTCCCCACAGCATAAGTGCTTGCGCTAATGCCAAGAAGAGTCAGGATACCGTTGTTGATTTCCGGGAATTTGTCGGTAGCCTCTACTAGTCTCACAAGACTGATGGCGATAACAAACGTAAATATGAGCAATTGGAACCTGGACATACTGGCGTGGCCATTGTCCTCGCTAATCAACCATTCAAGATCGATCTTATCGGTGAAGATCTTAAAGAGAATGATAAGACCGAGCGCACCTAGGAATAAGCACGCCAATATCTCGCACGCTTTTGCAACCAGCTCCATATAATTCATTCGATCCTCCAGCCCTGGGCGTTAGCGCGCTGCGGCGCCAAATCGTTCGTAGAGCTTTCGAGCGACATAGATCCCCGTGCTTCCTCCAAACAGATACAGCCATCCGCTATCGATTTGCGGAAGGGTAGGGTTGGACGTACTAAACACATCTGCGAGATATTTGCCGGCTATGGCAATAGTTGAGATCAAAAGCTGGACTCTTTCCGGCCTAACCGCTCCAGATCCCGACTTGTCGAGAAAAAGACCATTGGTGTTAATCCGTGATGTCAAAAGTTTATATGCAACTACAGAAGCGAGCGCGTATACAAAAGCCACCCCTTCTAAACTACAAAGCTTGGCTATGAACATATTTCAATTTTTAGCCTCATTGCCGTGGCCCATGCTCCTAGAAAACCGGAGACCCGGTGACGAATTCCCGTCGCAGCATCGAGAACTTCAGTAATCGCGGCATTGTACGCAGTTCGGTCCATCCCATCTGGGAAGGTCACAAAATATAATTGAGGTGTACGATATGTCAAGTATATTAATGTTTACGCGTCGCAAACCCGCAGGGTTTACATTCACCGACCTAAGTCGATTTCCAAGCAGTAGGCGCTTGGTCATATTCCCGCCCGAAATAAATTGCAGATATGTTACATCGGTGGACATGGTACGACTCAATACGATTCTCCCGTTCATATGGCATCAAAATGGCGAACAGAGCTCAAAGGTTGTGAATGTGAGCTAAACCGTGAGTGCAACTGTCTTCCGTCCGTTTTACTGACAGGGCCGCTCGACTCGGCCTCAGACCCGATTCGCTCTTGAGAAGTATCTCGCGTGCCTGCGTGACTTGATTGCACCCTCGGCAAATATCGTCAACGTATTTTACTTGCTCGTGTCGTACATTTGGTGTACATAGTTGCGTCATTAACAGCGCTGCTCACATCAGGGCCTCTCAGGGCCAGGTCTCGGCTTGGAGTGGTGCAGAAGAGGGGTAACGTGTCAGTCGCGTTAACGATCCATATTGGCCACGGTTATGTTGCGTTAGGCCTAGGTGACTATTTGCAGTACTTCCTGACGCCTGGCGGAATCGCTCAGGGTGCATTTGCTTGCGAGCATCGGAGGCCGATCGTCCCCATTAATGGGGCCGGAAACCATGCATGGCATCTGATAACCGCCGGCGCGCCGAGTCCTAACGCGTTTCTCATCGATCAAGGCCCCGGGGTTTACGATGCATATGTTGTGTCGATGCTGTTTGCACAGGCCCAGGCATACAAGCTTCGAATCATCAGCCAGCCTGCAAATCTAACAGTTCAAGACATAGACTTTCTTTCTAACTCTCCTACCGACATCTACCACCAGCCGCTCATGGTGGAGCGGATATAAGACATGTTTCTAAAACAACTTCTCGTTTTGCTTTTCATTGCCTTGGTTTTTGCAAGACTAACGCCTGCCGATACCTGCAAGCAAACGTCGGCGACTGTCTCGCAATATGTGAATTGCAAAGTCTCGGCGATGGCAGCTCTAGAAGTGCAACAAACGGATCTCTCAAAGCAATCCGAGGCAAACTCTGCTGTGCCAAACTCCACGACGCTAGCTGATCAGAGTAGCGGGCCGGACTTTGTGGCTTCAAGTCTTGCGTTTCCGGGCCTCGCGAGCAAATCCAGTGTTCCGAACTCGACCGATTATTCCGCCGCCGTCTCTGCTTACGCACTTTACTCTTTGCTTCGAGCGAAAAATCCATTCGACGCTGCGTTCTACAACGATAATACGAGTAAATGGCGGCGATTCTCTTTCAACTTTGTCGATTCCTATCCCGCCGCCAATGCATCGACGATTAGTGAAGGATCTCGCACATATGGAGCGACCTTCTTGCTTCATGGCAGCAGAGACATTGGAGATCTCAGCAATCAGGAGAAATTTGCTGACCTCAATAAGGAGATTGGTGCCGCATCGGGCGCCTTTGCTGCGACATACCATGAAGTGCTAAGTTTGCTGTTCAAATACTCCAGCCAGAAAGAGTTTGGCAAGTTTATAGACGCAATGGAGGATCAGGTTTTCTTCAGATCGATCTTGAGTCATCTGACTTCTGACGATGAGCGACAAATTGAACGAATTATTTTCGCAAACATCGAATCCCAGGTCGCGCTAATGAAAGCGATCAATGGTGTGATCAAAAGCGTCAAACACGCCCCTCAGTTGAGCACAATATTCACATCTCGAATCAGTAAGGGAACGTCACCAAATCTCTATCGATTTGGATTTGCGTATGACACTGGCGTGGTCGCCCAGCTCAATTCCACAACAAATCTGAGTTACGATTTTATGAATGCTCAACTACCTGGATCAAGTAACCGTCATATACTACGATTGGTTCAACAATTTCAGTACGTGGCCCTCTCAACGCTCACTCTTCCAAAACGAAACATCATCGTAGTTGCGGGTTCTGGGGAAGGCGACTGGGGCTCAAATGGTGAACCGGTTTACAAGGCCAATGCCAAACTTACTCTATCAGCTATGGCAGGAATTGATTTCCCTTTGTCGTTCACTTACACAAGCCTCATACCGAGTACCGGAAAATCGGACGTGAAGTTTCAGGCCGCTTTCGCCTTCGACGTTTCAAAGATTTCTCGCGCCGTCGCTCATTAGTCCGCCGAACCTCCGCCCAGCTCTCAAGAAGTGAATTCGGGTCGGCGATGATGGTCCGAAAACAGGTGCCGATTGCCTTGGGTGACGCACAGAGGAAGTCGGGACAAAAGAGGGACATTGTGGTGCACGGGGTGCAGTACGTTCCCCGGCATCGACCATTTACAGATTAGGTTAAGCACTCGCTTAACATAAACAAATCAGCAATGTACAAGGCACTATAAAAATGTGACAACTTTTTTCTGGTCGCGGAACAAACTCGCAATCGATTGAAGAACTCTTTGTCCGTGGCAGGAGCCTCAACTCCTAATGATTGATCCCCACAATCAGGTGAGTGCAACGAGTTCAGTTCAAGCGTGAGATTCTTGAAGTTATAATTTACCATTATCCTTCGCGAGCGTGCATTTAAATGATTGCAACGCTGATCGCCGGAACACGGAAAATTCAGCAACGACTCATCACGCCTGGAAGGCCTCTTGATTATCTATTGTTGTTCGTCTTGGCGGTTCTTCCAATCGGCCTTTCATTGGATTTTGGGTTCTTGCAAACCGTGCGGTCTCAACCGTTTCCTTTTCCTGATGCAACCCGCCCTAGTCACTTCCTATGTTCTGGATATTGGGGGAGAGCAAATTGGACGAGCCTTGTCGTCACACTGCCTCTAGCATTGTTCATCGTGCGCCGCGCAGCCGACAGGTTATACAAGCTCACCCAGCGCACACAGAAACGGACCTGCATCACCGACCTTATTAGAAACCGGGATAGCCCGCTCAAAACTGCATTTACAGATGCCGCTCTTGATGGACGAAACTTGATAGCAGCCTTAGTGATAGACATCGGAATCCACTTGATCGATATGCACGGCATCGCATCGTTCTACTGGAGAGCAAAATTTTCGCCGGCTCTTATCATACGGCCGCCCGTAAAGTGGGACTGGGCTACTTGGTTTCTAAGTAATCCAGGCAGCCAGCCTCTATTCTGGAAGAACCTGCTACTGGTTCTGGTAGCTTATTCATCCCAATTTCTTATTGTTTTCTTCGCCATCTCCCTTATTATCCTCTTGCTTCGGCATAATTTATTTTACCTGAACGCTATCTTTTTACGTAGCAGAGTTGGTGCCGGGGCAGACCCCGATTCATATGTCGTATTGGATTTCAACGACGGTAACGAAAGATTTGGGTTGAGCGCTCTCTCGGGTCAGTTCAATGAGCAAATAGGGCTTCTTTCTCTGGCTGCCGGGCTAACCCTCATAAGCCGTTGGGTGAATTCAGACTTTCAGGCGCTGCAGCTTTTCGTCACAAAACTTACATTCACTGATTTTTCTAAACCCAAAGAACTGATGTTCAAGATCCTTGATAATTCCGGACATCCATTCCTGACAGTTGGACAAACGATGTTCCCGGCGGTATGGTTCCTCATGTTTCTGGTTGTCATGCTGCCTGCGTCAGCGAAATGGCTTCCGCTCGGACCGGCGAATCGGATCAACGGGGGAGCAAGGGAGTTCCTGCGAGAGTTGCTTCGTCCCGGAGACCCCGACGAGGTCATGGCGACGCCAGCAGATGTGGATCGTGTTGCGGAGAAATTCGCGCGCCAGCCATTTTGGCCTGTGGGAAATAGCCGCGCTGAAGCACTCTCGGTAGGAGCCTTTTTTGTCTTTTTTGTTCTGTTAGCACCACTGTTGCCTGTGACGTTGACGTACTTTTTGTATTACGCCACATTACTCATCCTTGCTTTACTTCTTTCAAAGACACTTTTTGCCGCGTTCCGCTATCGGTTGTACAGTTTCGACGAACGCCTCGTTATGACTTCTGGCAGAATTCCATAATACGATTGGTTGAAGGACACTAATTCAACAGGTGAACGGTTGGCTTAAAGAATCATGCAGTATTGAATGTTTTGGCAAGGCATGGAATCAGGATTCGGGACACTCGGTCGGCTCGCGGGCCGAGGAAACGGAGAGCAGTCGGCGTCTGGAGAACATTCTCTGTCCATTATCTCCCGCACAGTTACATTCTTGTTCGAATGTCAAATTGATTCTCACATTGCTCCATTGTATCCTCTCACCCCGTCTGAACGATTGGGCTTTTCGATTATCCAGGAGAGTTCGTATGCACAGTCTCCGGCGTGAATTCATCACGGTTGGCATTCTGGGCATGCTGGCCGGGGGATTCGCCGGTTCGACGTCCGCTCAGATCTGGGGGCCGCTCAAAAAAGATGAATGCCGACCGACCGGATTGAGGAGTTTGTCCGCGCACTTATTCGATCTTCCGTCAGACGTCGATTGGCGACGTGTGTGCCACGAAACAGCTCGAAACGTAATGGGCACGTGGCTGCACCCAGATCGGTGTAGTCAGAAGAAATTTCTTCGGCTGATCACACTTGAAGTGCGAGCCGAATGGGACGTGGGGGACTCCACATGTCTCGCCGTTCCGCCTCCCGTCCCCCAGCGAGGCGGAACCGGATCGCTCGTGTCCTCAATGCCGCTTGAGGGGTTTGCCGACATCCATGTACATCAGATGGCGGACATCGGCTTTGGCGGATCGATCGTATGGGGCTGCGCGTTTGGTGATCCCCAGAATTGTCTCGGGCCCATTCCATCGAAATACAAACGGGGGCACGATACAACCGAGACTGCTGTCACTGGGCACTATGTGAAGACGCTAGTGAATGCGTTCGTGGGAGACCTGTTTGTTCACGGGGAAGACGGGTTCCCCAAGTTCGAGCATTGGCCGAATCACAATGTCTGGACGCACCAACAGGTTTATAACGACTGGCTGTTCCGGGAGTATCGAGGTGGCCTCCGTCTCATGGTGATGCTCGCGGTGAACAGCGAAGACATGTTTGGACGCGGGGAGAACCATTTGCCCTTCATCATTCGCCGTCACAAGTTTCAACGGTTTAAAGAAGATGGCCGTACGGGTAATGACATGGAAGCTTTGGAGTGGCAGGTGCGCGCTGCGTACGACATGCAACGCGCAATAGATGAGAAATATGGTGGACCGGGAACGGGTTGGTACCGTATTGTCCGCGATCCCGAAGAAGCCAGTGAGGTCGTTGCTGAAGGAAAACTAGCTGTGATACTTGGAACCGAGCTTCAACACTTATTCAATTGCGACCTGGATCGTCCGGCCTGCACTCCCGACACAATTGCCGTCTGGCTCGACCGGCTCGAAGCCATGGGCGTAAATTATGTCTTTCCGATCCACCACAAACTCAATCAGTTTGGAGGGCCGGCGACTTTTCAGCCGCTCAATAGCGGTCCGACCGAACCTTGTGTCGACCTAGCCTACGAATGTTCTTCGATCGGACTTACTGACTTAGGCCGCGTACTTGTGAGGAATTTGGTTGCGCGAGGAATGCTCATCGATACCGAGCATATGTCGCGTAAAGCTTTTTATGACGCCATGTCGATTGTCGAGCCGCTGCATTACCCTGTGCTCGCTGGGCACGTCGTGCCGCTCGATCTGCAGACACGAAGCTCTGGCCAAAATGAACGCGGTCGAACGTCCGATGAGCTCGCCAGGATCTTCAGGACGGGCGGCATGGTAGCGCCGATTCTGGGCACGTCTTCTGACGAGTATAATCCCGCCAATACAACGTCTCCGCCAATACCGGTCCGTTGCGGCAGCGACGATGGAGGGCCGGACCAATGGGCGAACGCCTACATGCTGATCCGCGACTTTGCCAAAAATGGCGACAGAAATGAGCAGCTTCCGATACCGATGGGGACGGATTGGAACGGGTTCTCGGGCTGGCCCGGGCCGCGTCACGACACTAGGCATCCTTGTCGTGCTCTTAAAACCAGAAACCACATACCAATTCAGCTTGAACCTCCTGTGACTTACCCTTTCCTATTGCCGTCCCAACTCACGCCCGCCGCAATCGGTGGCACAGCTAGTCTCGACGAGTTCGTCTGGCCCGACAGAACTCGCCATTGGAACTACAACATTGTGGGTGCTGCCCATGCTGGCATGGTCCCGGACTTTATTGAGAACCTGCGACTCCTTGGGTTAACAGTTGCGGATCTTGAACCGATCTACCGGTCGGCACGAGGCGTGGCCGACCTTTGGAGGAATGCGCGCTTTATTGGTGCGTCCAACGGCGAGCATCATCTCCGCTGGGTTCCGCAAAGTCCATTCGACGTGCTTTCGTTCGATGAATATTGGGATGAGACAAGGAACGTCGAAGGCCAGAAGGGTTATCCTGTGTGTCGAACGCGCGAGGGTCACAAGCTAGGATTTATGCTTGACAACAATTGCCATCCCGTCGAAGAAGTGAGCAGGCCAGCCGCACCAGATGATCGACCGGTGCCTATTTCTGCATATCATGCAGGTCGCTGCCTGGGTATTAGGAATTCCTCATCCGACGAAGGCGCACGCGCAGAGCAGGCGACCTGCGGCACCGGGACCAGCCGGTTGTGGCAAGTCCACTCGATGCCTTCTCGCGAGGTAGCGATTTCGAACGTGAATAGTGGCAAGTGTTTGGCTATCGCGACAGGGTCAATTTCAAGAGGCACGCGGGTGATTCAGCAGACCTGCTCGGGCGGCAAGAATCAAGAATGGGATCTGATGCGAGTTGGCAATACGTTTCACATGGTTCCCAGTCAGAGTGCATATTGTCTCGAGGTTGCGGGTCAAAGTCGCAAAAACGGGGCCATTGTTCGCTTGTCGAAGTGCTCGAGTGCGTCGAATCAACTGTGGACTATAGACTCCATGCGAAACGCTGACTTCGAGCGGCTCTATCAGGCTGACAAAAACTGCTACGCATGGCAGGACATGTCGACGCCCGACTTTCCTGTGATCGTCAGTGTCGATGGCTCGCGCTCGATCTGCCGCTCTCGTGATGCGGAACTCTGGATTGGCATAGCGACTGAGGATTCGTGCGTTGGCAAAACCTATGCTGGCGCACCAGCCACAACATCTCTCTACGACGAGCTCTATCAGGCGCGTTGAAACCGGATGCCGGCCTCGTTCATGGCCTCCAACACCCAATAGAGGAATCGCAACGAGTATTAGATCAACTCCGCCATGGTTGAAACCCTGTCCCTCGCCAAAATTCTATCCACGCCGAAAATGGGGCTAGTCCCAGTGACGAATGTCGGAATGAGAACCGAAAATTGAACATGCAGTGAGCTGCCGAACCCGGGATTTCCTTCGGCGGCTGCCTGTGACAGAGTTCCCCCCGATATATAAGGACAGGGTTCGCGGTTTCAGAACTGACGTCTGGGATTCAGGCAGCCCGATCGTAACGAAGATGCAGCCCGCCGAGCCGTTCGTGAGAAACGACGCGACCCAAAGCTGCGGCGCGACTACTGCGGCCTAGTGTTTCCTTCTCGAGTCCGAGATGTTTAGGCGAGGGACAGACCCATTCGGACGTGGCGCACGTCGCCACACCAAAGTGGATAACACAAGGGCGGTCGCGCGATAGACTCACGATGACAAACGACAACTCAGAGAAGACTTTTGGCACCACGAAGGAGCCGATAGGATTCGTTCACATGCTTCTAGAGAAACGCGTCTTTTGGCCTCAGGTTGGAGCCGGTACTGATGAACTCGTACTGCTCTTGGTTTTGGTGAAGGCCTGGAGCAAACCTTCCAGGAATGAGAAAAACACGTCCACCGCATATCCGACCAGAAAGGCGATCGCCAGGGGCGGGATGGACGGTCCTTGAGTGATCGTAAAATTGTTAAACAGTCCGACTACGGCCCCGCCGATGGCGGCGATGAGGAATCGGGCGGAATTGGCAATAGACCGCGTGAAAGTCCGCGTAGCCATTTGCTGTTCGAAAGTCCGCAAAAGGTAGGCGCACGTACCCAATAGAGCATACAGAACCGGGAGAAGGCAGGCGGTTAGCGCGCCATAGAAGACCGACACATCATCGAGAATACTTTGAGCAAAGTATCGCACGTCCTGATAAACCAGAGTTTGATCATTCGCAGCCTTGGCAAAGTTAGTCAGTCCGCTAGGTAGTTGGAACGTCTCGTGGATTTTGGCTGGGTTTTTTCGAATTGACTCGAAAGGGTCCCGTTCCGCTTCAAACACAAGCGCATTCAATTGTCGAGCTCGGCCGTCGATCGCGCGGATGGTGGAGGCGAACTGCTGAAGCTCAGTAATCACGTCGATTTCGTTAAGACCCGCGGGAAGTGGAGACGCTGGTTTAGCAGGAGTTTCGCTCGTGGGCGGGGCGGCCTGTGATTGGGCCGCTGGAGGCCCAAGTTGCGCTCTGAGCTTTACGGCCAAGTCATTGGCCGTAGCAATGTCCGTGCGAATGGCATTCGAGATAGCCGAAGACACAAAGCTGGCTAGCGAAAACGGAACGATGACAATTGCCAGGCAGACGGCCACAAGCCAGTACGTGCGAACGGTGCGCCGGGTGTCATCGCTGCACGCCTTGAGGCTCTCGGCGGTAACGGGTTTCAGCAGTGCCGCGAGCTTCGTGAGCGCCGTAAGTAGATTGTCGACTGTTTGCTCGCTCCAACCAATGCCGCTGGCGGTTCTCGCCTCCAAAATGTGGTCACGAGTGTCGGTATCGATGTCGATACCGATTTCAGCCGCATACTTGAGCAGGCGCTCGGCATCATTGAGGGCCTCGTCGAAATAGCCAGGGGGATTGGTGTACGTTGGTGTGGCTTTCTTGTCTAATGTGTCATGCCCGCGATCATCTGGTCGCCCCGCATTCGCACTTTTCGGAGGCTGTGTAGCGGTGTTCGTGACGTCAGGTTCGGCTGGTTGAGTCATTGCCGTGACCTCCTCAATTCTGCCAGTTCTCACCTGTCGAACGAGATCTCTAATGCTAAGGAAACGCGCAATAGACTTCGCGAACGATCATCCATGCGCAAGTGTGCTTTGGCAATCTTTCGATTCCTCGGAACAGTCACCCGTTCACATTCGATTCAAAGCGCGAGGAGCTTCTTAATTTGGCCGTCGACGTAAAACAACATCAACGCGTCGCGGATGGCGGTGTTGACATCCAATTCCTTCAGCAGTTCGTTGGCCGCGCCTTTCATCTGCTCATATACTTTTTGCCGCTCCGCCTCATCCACCTGCGCCATCGGAATGCCGTTCAGGTTTTGATCGACGGGATCAATCGGTTTCGGCGTCCAAAGTAGATTAGAGAACACGCTGCCTGGCTGTGCCTTGTATTGGGCTAATCGCTGTTGGGCTACCGTTCGCCCGTAGTCGTAATCGTGCTTTCGATAGCGAACATCGAAGAAACCAATAAATGCCATCAATCCAGTACTGGCTAATAGCTGCGGCTCCGCCACAAAATCGTAAACGAACATCTCTTCCTTCTCGTGCAATCTCGCGGCGAGTTCGAGCACCAGTACGGTGTCTAACCACGCGGCGCCTACCAGTGCCTGCCCGCCAAATCGCGCGTATTCGATCGCGTATTGTTCCCTCAATTGAGTCCGTGCCGCGTTCAAATTGGCGACCGATTCTTGCGTCATCTGGCCGTTCACCGCGAAGAAAGACTTGAGCAACACTTCCGAAACAGGGGAGGTTATTGCCGGAGTCAGAATCCCGTTCAGAAATAGCGTCTGCAACTCGTCCGCCCGCTGGTCCAGTAACAGCAGCTGATCGTTAAAGCCCTCTGCTACAGACCAGTCCTGAAACTCGGATTGCCCAACCACTGAATCCGCCAAACGAAGTGCCAAGACCTTGTAATCCGCAGCTTCCGCATCGATGCCCACGGCGGCGTTCGCAGAATTCTTCACCGCGCTAGAGCTTTTTTGCTTGGGCGCAATAAACAGATAACCACGCCCCGCGGAGTTCAGCCGACCGCCGGGAACTTGTTCCACGAGATTCTTGGCCATACCCAAAGGCTCGTTTTGGAAAACGCCACCGTCGGTATAGGTAAATGTGGTGTTGGGCTTACCACCCCAGACGCTTGAATCGAGCCACGGACTGGTATATTCCGATATGTCTCTCACGAGGTCCTGCACTCGAAAAGCAACGGGAAATGCACCGCAGGCCACAGCCGCTGCGCGGATGGTGTCCCATAGTTCGCCACGATCATCCGCAGTCTGGTCAATCGCACGCACCAGCTGGTCCTCATGGCGTGTATATATGAACTGGCCTCCACTGAGCGTGGAACGGAAATAATCGACCCCGTTCAGATTCGACAGAGCCAGTCCTAGTTGCAGCTTGCGGTCTGACGGTAGTGCCGGATGCGGTTGTGGAGCTGGCGGTGGTTGCGGCGGGTTTTTGTACCTTCCCATCAAATAAGCTTCCGATATTCCGATAACAAAATCAGAAGACAAAACAGAATGCGTCACGTCCTCTTTTGGGCCGCGTGCCAGTAATCCAACAATGTCGACAGTCGAAACCCATGCGTTGTAGAGAGGATTGTCATAGGGCTGACTCATTGAAGGGCCGTCGTAGAGAAGACGTTGTGCGATCATGGCGACGGTCATACCGCCAGCCGAAGCACCGGTGAGTACATCGATTTCGATGCGTTCGCTTGGCTGATTGCTCGCGTCCGCCCACTGGTTGTGTTGAGCAATCGCGTCGAGGACTTCAAAAGCGACGCCAGACTCGTAGCTCCCCAACGAAACCGCACCCGCGACCGTTATTGCCAATTTTTTCGTCATCCCGCTAGCCTCGGTCAGCCCGCCGCGACAAAGCCATCACTATCGCAGCTCAGTCTCACTGGCAGAGCATTCCCGGCAACTTGACGCCTTTCTCCGAAGAAACGGTCCGGCGAAAAGCGACGCCGGCTCTCGATCTTCTTGAAGTTCGGTTACGTAGACAATTCGTTTGTCAGAGCCTCAATCGAAGGCACAAAGAAATATCCGGCCGCCGTCGGAATGATGAAATCGTTCGGTTCGTTCAAGGTGGTCCGAACGTTGCCAACGGGATAGTTGGACAAGGGCTCGTCAGTTGTTCTCGCCCGGTTGGCCGAAGCGTTCTGCCCTATAATTGGATCAAATCCCACGGTCACGGGAGTTCCATCCGGATGTTTTTTGTTGAAGATGAAATCCGGATTGTTGGCCCAATTGATCTGGAGAAATTCGAACTGATTGGGGATGGACGTCTGATAACACACGAACATCAATCCGCGGTCAGTTGCGGTCTTCCCGTTCGCCGCTTCCGCAACGCTTACTTCCGGCCCGAACGGTATTCCCGCCCTCATGATGCGACGCGGATCTACGTCCGTCGTCTGAGGATCCACCCCCGCGTTATTCGGCAAACCGAAATCCGCGCGCGGATTCGTCTTGCGGATGTGCGCCCCAAACGGGCATCTTCTCTCTCCCTGGTCATCAGAGAAATCAAAGTTATTATTTCGCTGTGGGTCCACTCCCATCGTGGAATCATCCTGACTCGGGGTCAACGCCAGAGGCGCGCCGCTCTTCCATCGACCGACCAGACGTGAGCCCAAAAGCACGGGATCGGTTCCTAAGCTCGCTGCCTGCGTCAGTTGGTATTGGTCGAATTCTGGCACCAATTGCTTCAAGCGCCGAAAAACCATGAATGATCCGTTCTTCATCCACGGTAGAGGTGGATTCGCCTTCGGCCCGTACCCAAACGCAAAAAAACCTGGGTCCAGCAGCCTCTGCCCGGGAAATGGGGTAATCAATCCGCTGATTCCCGGCTGCGAAACGCCATCCAGCCATCCAAAATGCTCATGTCCCTTCTCTAGCCCCGGCCGAACGTCGCCGTTCTCCTGAAACGAAACCGCCGCAGTCGCGCCCAGGATGGCAAGTAGCTTGTTCGCTTCCGCGTTGACATCACCATCGCTGCCCCCGGTAATTAGAAAGACTCCATCAATTGTGGCATTCAGGAATCCTGGGACCCAGGTCGCCGGATTCCCGGTCGCATCCACCGGATCGCCAAGCGATTTGGCTTGCTTCTTCGCTCCCGCAGCGAAAGATGCGTCACCCAGAGTCTGGCCGTTGTTCGTGGCCGGTATTAGCTTTCCGATTCCGGTTGCTGTGAAAGCTAAGTTCACTCCAATGTTGGGCAGGGGCGTGGTGTGCCCCTGATCTTTGTAGTCACGCAGATGAAACTCGCGCTCCTGAACCGTGCGCGTGGTGGTGATCCTCGCGGCTATCTTCCGTCGCAGTAATTCCTTGAATCCGATAACATTCTTGATCTCGAAGAAAAGAAATTGCTCGGCAAACTTCTGTAACCCGATCAATACATCTCCTTGAATCTGATCTATCTCGATACTGGGAACAGCGCTTGTGGTCAAGTTCTGGGGTGTCAGTGCGTTGGACATCGTCGATCTCCTATCTCGGGAGGCGCTCCGTTGGCTCATCGACCCACGGGACGACCTTGTCGTAACATCTCCTTCGCAGACGCGAGGGCGCGTAAAAAATTGAGCGGAGCCTACAACAAATTTGAGCATATTACAAGAACAAGTGATATATCTTCTCGTTAATAGAGGGACTCTATCAGGAGTCCACGAGATGTACCTTTCGCCCCTAGCAGAAAGGAGCCGCGAATGAAAGGAAAAGAATGTGTTGTGATCGGGGCAGGGCTGTCAGGGCTGGCCGCAGCCTATCATCTGACACAAAAGCGGTGGAACGTAAGGCTCTTGGAAGCTACTGGCAGGCTCGGCGGGCGCGTAATGACCCATCATTTTAAGCGCGCGCCAGGGCTGGTTTGCGAACTCGGCGGAGAATGGATCGGCAAAAACCATCGCGAGATGCAAAGACTGTGTTGTGCATTCGACCTTAAGCTCCAGCCACATCAGTATTCGAACTCGTTCTGGAATCAGAGAAAGCGTGCGCGGTTGATGGCGCCTGACAAATGGTGCATGTCGCACAAGTCCTATGAGATTTGGAAGCAGTTTGAAAAAGACTTCAGAAGTTTTAACCCATCGCAGATGCGACAACTGGACAAGCTCGATTGGTGGACACACCTTGCGCGGCTCGGGTTCGATAGGAGCGACCTATTGAGACGAGATCTGATGGACAGCACAGATTTCGGGGAGACCATCCGCATGAACTCGGCATACACCGCAGCTACGGAATACTTAAGCACAAACGGTCAGAAGGTGGATGACACCGATGAGATGGACTTCAAGGTTCTCGGTGGCAACAGTCGCCTCGTGAATTCTTTGGCTCGAGCCATTGGGCGCGAAAACTTACAGATGAACTGTGAAGTAGAAAAGATCATCCAGGTCGATGGGCGCGTCACAGTACATATCAAGGGCGGCGAGTCCCTGAGTGTTGATGCCTGCATATGCGCCATACCGGCGCATTGCCTCGGACGTATTCATTGGGGTGCCCGCCCACCCGAGGACAAATTAGCGGCAGCTCGGAGATTACAATACGCACGAATTACAAAGACGGCGGTCCTGTGCTCTCACCGATTCTGGCCCGAGCCAGGCAAGAGCGGGTTCTCCGTTTGTACCAGCCTGGCTTCCGACTTCTGTTTTGATAGCACCTACGGACAGGGGGGCGTCCGGGGAATCCTGTGCAGCTACGCAGTGGGCGATAAGGCAGACGACATTGCTTCATCCCCCGAACAAAAGCTGAAGAATTGGATCGTGGAAGACGTTGTCCACGCTTACGGATTAAAGTGGAGCTCGAAAAAGATCGATCGTACTGCTTTAGCGGTCAGGCAACAGGCTTGGCAAAAGGATCGCTTCACCGGCGGAGCCTACGCGTTCTACCGGCCTGGTCAGTGGTTCACCGTGCGACCAGCCTTGCAGAAACCCTTCGGGAAGGTCTTCTTCGCCGGCGAACACCTGGCCGACTGGCAGGGTTTTATGGAAGGCGCCGTAGTAACCGGTAAATCCGCCGCCGATGCGGTGGTCAGATCTTAGCCCTGCTGTCCAAATGGATCAGGGCACCAAGGATTGATGCAACCAAAAACATCCAAAGCTTCGAGAGGATCCGCTCCTGAGATCAGCCTGTAGAGCACATTTTCCTGTTCGGTTCTTCAATACCGGCCGGGCTGATCCGCCCGCGCACTTCTACTGCACCAGACGGTAAAGATCCACCCCGCCATTGTAATTGGGCACATAGATTTGGCCTCCGTCGATCACCGGAGGATCAAATTTGTTGAACAGAAACTGGACGCCCCAGCGTTGCGAGTCCCATAGAACCTTTAACGATCCATCCGCAGCGAGGTGTACGGCATCATAGACAAGCAAGCGGCCGTTCACTACGTGAGCATTTGCATCGCCATATGGGATCGTGCAGACGAGGATCGCTGAGTTGGGATCTGCGCCATTGCTTGATCCGGAACAAAATCCACCTGGCATTCCTCCCGGAGGATTCCCGCGCGCATCCGCGCTCGCGTATTCGTTGCTCTGCGCAATATAGGTTAGATTTCCCGTCGAACTGACCGCCCATTTATGAAGTTGTGAATTCTCACCCCACGCGAAAATCGTCCACGATCGTAGGACCGGGTCAAAGAACTGTACGGGCGTCATATGGAGATGTGCCGTGTCGCCCCAAGGGAAAAAATTCAATGTCCGAGGATCGCTTGGGCAGGGATCGACCGGTCCCGGATTCATAGTCAGCCAAACCGGAGACGCAGCGAGCTTTGCACAATTTGCTTTAGGGTTTGAAAGGTCCGCTAGAGTGGTCGCTCCGAGATTCGACGTTTTGATCGGATAAGCGATTCCGTCTTTGCCGGCCGCAATGCAAACGCCAATTGTGAACACGCATGCTGGACCGGCCGATCCCCAATCTTCGTCTGACCATGCGCCGGATGCCATCTCCGGGAATACAAGTAGAACTGGGTTGCCTCGGTCGCTAACCATCGGCACCAGTCTTGCATTCTTCAGCGAAATGCTCATCCCGCTGCCAACGGGCTTCATAGATTCGGAGGGAGCGCTTACGCCGGCCAGTTTGATAGCCGGCTTAGTTGTCTGCCCAGTTCTGGCGAGGTCGGTCCAAGGGGTCCAGTGGTCGACCACTTGCAGGAAAGCCGCAACTCCTTCCGAGGAAGGGGTGTACTTCAATTTCAAGAACGACTCGCCCCACTGAGTCACGCCGTCAAAGTCCCCATTTCCCGTCATAACGTAGAGGAGGCCCTGCGCATCTGCAACTGCACCTTGCCCTCCCATCCATACACCGGCTCCTTCTCCGGCTGTCAGCGCGAGCATTGCACTCACAGTATTGCTGCCGACATCAAAAGCAAAGCAATAGCCGGAAGCAACACCCGCTTGAGTTTCGTTGATCGTTCCCGAGCATCCAAACACCGTCTTAACACCCTCGACCTTCGTCTCCACGAGAGAGGAGCGCTGTTTGCGCATCGCCGCGTTGAAGTCTTGGGTTCCGCTCTTTCCCTTGATGAGCACTGGTGGAACGACCTGACTTCCATCCGCCACGTTAAGCACGAACATAAAGTAACGTGCCGTTTGCGGGTGGCCAGACTTGTCTGGTGAAACCCAACAAACCTGATAGAGGCGTTGCGAGTCTGGGTCGATCACCCCCGTGGAGAGGCAGCCCCAAAATTGATTGATCTGGTGGCTGTCTATACTTTGAGATCCAGTGACTGGCGTACCGAGAGTAACCTGCCAGATGCCGGAGCCGTCATTGGCGTCAACTCCACGCACGATGTTGGCCATCGAGGGAAGCACCATGACATCGCGCTTCCCGCGCGCGGTGCTCACATTCGGTAAGATGAGTGGCTGCGCTTCCATCCCGCGCGCATCTCCAATCACCGGAATGATAGTGGCTCGGATGATTCCCTTGCTCTCAACGGATAATTGAGTCAGTTGCGTCTCATGCGGATTCCAACCGCTTCTGGAGTTATCCGCTGAGCGCGTCAGCCATGGCACTGTGGTCGATTGGGCGAGGCAGTCCTGGGTGATCCCAAGAAAAAATGCACAAACGAGCAGGCACATATAACAGAGCTTCATTTCCGTCCTCCTATCGGGCGATACGTCGTCGACTTGAAGCGTCAATCACGAAACGACGAAGAGAAAAGTCCGGAGGAATTCGGTACAACACCGCAGCCAACTCGCCGCCAGTGGATCGAAGATGGAAACGGCTGCAATCCGGTCACAGCTTATCCGATCCATTTTTCGACCGACGTGCCATACCCTGAGCCATATAAATCAATAGACTTCGGGAACGATCATCCATGCGCGAGAGTGCCTTAACAAATCGTTTAAGCTCGTTCAACTCAGCGCCAGCGTTCCCGAATAATGCGGTTCTGTTTTTTGCAATTAAATGAGGCTTCTTGAGCGGGGATTTGCCGTCGTAGAACAGAGTGTAAAGCGGAATTTCCAAAGCGTTAGCATATTTCTCCAGAGTTTCGATCGTTGGGACGGTCATCCCATTCTCAACCCTCGAGGTGTAGCAACGAAGTAATCCCGTGCGCTTCTCAATGTCACCTTGACTGAGATTTTTCGATTTGCGGATATCTCGAAGTGTGGCGCCTATTTGCATACGCAAAGATCCCAACAATCCCTTGAACAACTGCCAGCCAAAACCGGCTGTTGTGCCCCAAAATTCTTTCGCACGGTTCCCGCGAGGATCTGAATTTCAAGGACTTTAAACGATTATTCTTCCGAGAAGCAAATATTTTCACCCGAAAATGGGGACAGCCACTTGAGATATCAGACAGTCTCAGTTTGTCTGTAAGCTAAGAACCATTGATCGGACATCTCGTCTCTTCCGTCGACAACCTACTTGAGCTGACGATCAGAGGGGTTTACGAAATGCAGCTCGAATTATTTTGGCCCAGCGACGGGGATATTCACAAAATATTCACAGAGATATAGAAGGACGAGCTTGACATCGGCTAGCTAGTCATATACAAGTCCGGACATAATTTTAGAATAACTTTTGAGTCTTCTCGATTTGAGGATCGCACTCGCATCGAATGGGAGGAGTGTGTCGTATGAAAAGCATATTAACTGGATTGCTCATTCTTGCCGGGTTTCAGTTTGTCTTGAGCGGCCATGCATTAGCGCAATCAGGCGCCAACTGTCATGCCAGTTGGGGTAACTTTTTCACTAATCCTATTCCTCCAGGACTCTACAACTGCACAAGCGAGGGGGGCGGTCTTACCACATGCTATTCCGTGACAATGTATTGCGCGCCACTCGCTGGTCCCGGAGAAACATGCCCCGGTTGTGCGGCTGCTGCGAAGGCGCAAGGCGGTGCCCCTATTTCTCTGGCGAGTGGAAACACGTACATCAAGGAGACAGATGTTCGCCTGCCCGGATTGTCCGGCGGATTGTCGCTGGTAAGAACCTGGAATAGCGTCTGGCCTTCAACACAGACTCAATTTCAGATCGGTTTGTTTGGTCCAAACTGGAGATCAAACTTTGAAGAGCGGATATTTGTAGGCAGCGATAACTACATTAAATACGCGCGTGGGGACGGGAGTTTCTGGTCTTTTGGATATGGCTCCTCAACGGGAGCATTGGGTGTAGCGGCTCCGGCTAACGAGACGGCCAACCTAACTTACGGAACTTTGTACTGGACGCTCACTTTTAAGAATGGAGAGCAAAGGATTTTTGACATCGCAAGCGGCAACCTGCTTTCAATCGTCGACCGGAACGGCAATACGACACAGCTAACTTATGATTCGGTCGGGCGGCTCGTTACCGTCACTGATCCCGTTTCGCGTCATTTGTACTTCACATATGGAAACAGCTCGTACCAATTCTTGGTAACTGGGATTTCTTCGGACGCTGGATTTTCCTTGTCTTACTCCTACGACAGTCAAGGAAGGCTCCAGGTCGTTACAGAACCTGACCTATCCACATTTAACTTTCAATATAACAGCCAATCCCTAATTACATCGGTCACGGATTCGAATGGCATAATCCTCGAATCGCATACATATGATTCCAACGGCCGAGGGCTGACTTCGTCGCAAGCAAACGGAGTTAACGCCGTCACTGTCTCCTACTAATTGTGATCGTCCACACCAACCTTGAAAGTGATACCGACTGAATCTCGTACGTAGCACCGGAGGCTGTGCCGATGCGCCTGAAAGAGTGGAAAGCAATCTTTGTACTTCCGTTCGTTTTCTTCGTGGTTTGCACCGGTCAAGCCCTAGCTTCGTCTCCGACCATATCGAGCCTGTCTCCTACGAGTGGGGCAGTTGGAGCGACGGTGACGATTACGGGGACAAACTTCGGCTCACCACAAGGAACAAGCACGGTTAAATTTAATGGCACCACCGCGGCCATGGCGACGTACTGGAGTACAACAAGTATAACCGTAACGGTCCCATCAGGGGCTACCACTGGCAACGTGGTCGTCACTGTCTCAGGTGTGGCAAGCAATGGTAAGAGTTTCACTGTTGTTTCCGCTCCGAGTATTACAAGTCTATCCATCACAACGGGTGCTGTTAATGCTGCGGTCACGATCACCGGTACCAGCTTCGGATCGACGCAGGGATCTGGCACAGTCAGCTTCAATGGGACAGGGGCTCCCGTGACGACTTGGAACGCGACAACTATAAAAGTGACGGTGCCGAACAACGCGACCACGGGCAACGTCGTGGTGTTTGCCAGTGGCGTGAATAGTAACGGCTTGCCTTTCACCGTCGTTCCGGCTCCTAGCCTTACGAGTCTTTCGGTCACGACTGGAGCGGTCGGAGCAGCGGTAACAATCACAGGCACAAATTTTGGCTCGCCTCAGGGAACAGGCACAGTAAGTTTCAATGGAAAGGCAGCGACGGTATCAAGTTGGAGCGCGACCAGCATCGCGGTCACGGTGCCAACCGGCGCGACCACGGGAAACGTGGTCGTGTTTGCGAGCGGCGTAAACAGTAACGGGATAAACTTCACGGTCGTCTCAGCTCCAAGCATTACGAGCTTGTCGATTACGACGGGAGCGGTTGGCGTAGCGGTGACTCTCACGGGAACGAACTTCGGATCAGCGCAAGGCTCTGGCACCGTAAGTTTCAACGGAACGTTGGCGGAGGTCACAAGTTGGAGTGCGACGACCGTAGGTGTAACGGTTCCAAGCAATGCCACGACGGGGAACGTCGTCGTGTTTGCGAGCGGCGTTAACAGCAACGGGAAGAGCTTCACGGTAGCCCCGGCCATTTCAAACCTGTCGCCCGCAACGGGCGCGATCGGGGCGGCGGTAACCATCACGGGAACAACCTTCGGCTCATCGCAGGGATCATCCACGGTAAAGTTCAACGGGCATACCGCAACGGTGACGAGCTGGAGCGTGACGAGCATCGGGACCACAGTGCCAAGCGGTGCGACGACTGGAAACGTCGTCGTCAACACAGGAGTAAATAGCAACGGATCAAATTTCACGGTTGTTTCCGCTCCGGCTATCACGGGCCTCTCCACCAACAGCGGCGTGACCGGGAACGCCGTAACGATCAGCGGAAATAATTTTGGTTCGTCGGGGACTGTCACCTTCAACGGAACGGTCGCAAATGTCACGAGTTGGGCTGCGAGTAGCGTTGGAGTGACGGTTCCTTCTGGTGCCACTACGGGAAACGTGGTCGTTTTCGCGAGCGGCGTCAACAGCAATGGATGGGGTTTCACGGTTCTAAATCCCACGATAACAAGTCTCTCAGTAAATACTGGAGCCGTGGGCACCGCGGTAACGATCACCGGAACTAATTTCGGATCGTCGGGGACCGTGACTTTTAGTGGGATCGGTGCGAGCACCACAAGTTGGACTGCGACCGGCATTGCGACAATGGTGCCAAACGGTGCAGCTACAGGAAACGTGGTCGTAAACTCCGGCGGATTGAACTCCAACGGCCTCGTTTTTACGGTTGTATCTACTCTTCCGATAGGTTGGAGTGACAGCGACGTCGGGGCGGTTGGTATGTTGGGAACGGCGGGATTTGCAAACGGGACGTTCACTTTGCAGGGGTCGGGACAATATATCGGCAGCACCGCTGACCAGATGCATTTTGCATATCAGGCTTTGTCCGGAGATGGAACGATCATCGCGCGAGTAGTGACAGCGCAGGGTGGCTATGTTCCACAGGCCGGAGTGATGATCCGAGAAACGCTAGATTCTGCCGCGACGAACGCGTTTGTCGGTTTCTGGAATGGCTCAATTTCTTACTATGACCGGCCAACAACTGGCGCAAGCGCAACTTCTCAGAGTAATTATGCTCAGGCACCGCTGCCCTATTGGGTGATGTTAGTTAGGAGTGGAAGTACGTTCACCGCTTATGAAGCACCTGATGGGGTGAACTGGCTCCAGATTGGATCGAGCGAAACGATCTCTATGGCGCAGGACGTTTACATCGGCTTGGCCGTAAGCAGCTATAGCAACTCAAGCATTTCTACTGCGACCTTCGATAACGTATCGATCAATACAGCAGCAGCCCCCGCACCAGTAATCACCAGTCTGTCCGCGACAACAGGCCCGGTAGGAGCTCAAGTAATTATTTCAGGCTCGGGATTTGGAGCAAGCCAAGGAAACAGCGTAGTGACTTTAAGTGCTGCGCCTGTGACGGCCAGCGCCTGGAGCGCCACTTCGATAACCATTACCATTCCATCCGGAGCAACGTCGGGCCCAGTGCTGGTATCCGTTGCACCCAGCATGAATGACAGCAACTACGTTATTTTCACGGTGACAAGCCAACCGTTGCCAACTGGCTGGCTGGATCAGGATATAGGTTTGGTCGGCACCCCAGGCACAGCTACTTATTCGAGCGGGACTTTCACTGTCGGCGGATCGGGGGAGTATATCGGAGGTTCCGCTGATCAAATGCATTTCGTATATCAGCCGCTGTCAGGTGACGGCACGATCGTGGCGCAAGTGGTGTCGGCAACGGGTGGATATCTTCCTCAAGCCGGAGTCATGATTCGCGAAACGCTAAATGCAAACGCCACAAATGCGTTTGTGGCATATCAGGGAAGCGAAATCTCTTACTGGGACCGCCCGAGTACTGGGGCCAATACCTCTTCACAGAACAACGAAACCACGGCATCGCTTCCGTATTGGGTGATGTTAGTCCGGAGCGGGAGCACGTTCAGCGGGTATCAATCTTCGGATGGAGTGAATTGGGTCCCGGTGGGAACTCCTCAGTCAATCACTATGGCGCAAAATGTTTACGTCGGCTTAGCGGTTTGCGGATACACGAGTTCAGGCGCAGGACTCGCCACCGCAACTTTCCGCAACGTATCGGTGAGTTCCGATGCAAATCCCGGGCCCATTATTTCGTCGCTCTCCGCATCGACTGGACCGATTGGAACTCAGCTCTTTATTTATGGTTCCGGATTCGGCTCAACCCAAGGAAATAGCGCGGTTACGCTCAATGGTGCCGCCGTCGCAGTGAACAGCTGGATCGACACATCCATCAGCGTGACCATTCCATCTGGTGCAACTTCGGGTCTTTTTACAGTGTCGGTCGCTCCAACCATGAATGCTAGCAACGGAGTCCCTTTCACCGTGACTTCACAGCCGCTCCCAACCGGCTGGCTGGATCAGGATGTCGGTTCTGTAGGGTCGACTGGAAGTGCGACCTATGCAAGTAGTGTGTTTACGATCACGGGCTCGGGAACCGGCATATTTAGCAATGCAGATGGGATGCATTTTGCGTATATACCGCTGTCAGGAAATGGATCGATCATCGCTAGAGTGGTGAACGAGCAGGGTGCGTATAACCCACAACCAGGAGTGATGATTCGCGAAAGCCTTGAGGCAAATGCAGCAAATGCATTTGCAGGACCGGTAGGGAGCAACTCGGATGCGTATGTAGAGTTTTATGATCGTCCAACTCCTGGAGCATACACCAATCAACAAAGCGCTTCACAGGCGGTGACCCTGCCTTATTGGGTGAAATTAACGCGAAGTGGGACGACTTTTAGCGCTTATCAGGCTCCTGACGGAATCAATTGGACCCAAGTCGCAACGAGCCAAACGATTACAATGTCACCGAACATTTTCGTCGGCCTCGCAGTCTCCGACGAAGACAACAACGGCACATCTACTGCAACCTTTGACAATGTCTCATACACATTCAGTGCCGCGACGGCTACACCCGTTGTATATAGCGTAACTCCAAGCGCCGCGGGGCTCGGCTCACAAGTGACCATTGCTGGATCGAATTTCGGTACCAGCCAAGGAAGCAGCTCGGTCACATTCAATGGTACTGCCACATCCTCGATCACGAGTTGGACCAATTCGCAGATCGTGGCCATTGTTCCGGCTACAGCGACGTCTGGATCGGTCGTCGTGACTGTGAATTCCGTGGCCAGCAACGCCGATATCACGTTCACCGTGATTAATCCGGTGGTGAGCGCAGTGACGCCCGCGTCAGCACCCGTAGGAGGTACGGTTACGGTAACCGGCACCGGTTTCGGCTCACTCCAGAATGGAAGTCAGGTTCAATTCAACGGGTTGTCAGGGAATGTCACTTCCTGGAGTGCTACGAGTGTCACGCTCACGGTGCCGTCTGGTGCGACGAGCGGTCCGCTACTTGTCGCCGAGAGTGGAGTTAATAGCAACAGCGTTTCATTCACGGTAACGGAAGCGCTTTCCGTCACGGCGCTCAGCCCAACGGTGGGACCGGTGGGGTCATCCGTGACAATAACCGGCACAGGTTTCAGCGCTTCACCAGGTAACAGCACAGTGTTCTTCAACGGAATACCCACCACCACGACCGGATGGAGCGATACACAAATAACGGCGATAGTTCCTACGGGAACTACAACCGGTCCAGTTTCCGTTGATGTGGCTGGTATAACGGCGTTGGGGCCAAATTTCCAAATTAATACCACCGTAACGCTGACCGATTCACTTGGGGATCCATCGTCGACTTATACGTCGGCGATTGTTGGAGGCAAGTGGTACGTCACCAATTTGTCGGGTTCGGGCTGCTCGACTTGCACCCTCCGCGGAGCGATTCAATATACTTATGACAATTACGGAAATGTTCTGACGAGAACCGATGAACTCGGTCACGTTACTTCCTATACGTACGACTCCAACCAAAATCCACTGACGGTCTCCATTCAATCAGGTCCCGGCACGTATGCGACAACCACATACACCTACAACAATTTTGGTGAACCTCTGACGATTACCGACCCGCTCGGGAACACGACTACCAACACATACGATGCTCACGGAAACTTGCTTTCGGTTATCGCTCCTGCGCCGAATGGCAACACGGCGGCTAGCGTCACGCAGTTTGCCTACAACTCGCTGGGAGAGTTGACTCAGATCACCGACCCGCTCAGCAGAATCACAAAGCTCACGTACACGTCCGCGGGACTGATTTCGACCATAACTGACCCGCAGAATAACGTCACAACTTATTATTATGATTCTCGCGGGAATCGAACCAGCATTGTGGACGCCATGAATAACATGACGGCTTTCGCCTATGATTCGGGGAACCGCCTCTTGACGATTACCTATCCGGGCGGAACAACGACTACCACCTTCACCTACGATTATCGCGGACGCCGTATCACGATGACCGACCAGAATAATAAAACAACCACGTACGCGTACGACCCCACGGATCGGCTGACTTCGGTCACCGATCCCAACAACAACGTCACGCAATACGGATATGACACGGAAAACAACCTTCTGAGTATCGAGGACGCAAACACCCACACGACCAGTTTTACATACGACGCGTTCGGCAGAGTTACGAAAACCACATTTCCTTCGAATTACTTTGAGACCTACGCTTACGACGCCGCCAACAATCTGACCAGTAAGATGGATCGCAAAGGCCAAACCATCAATTATGTGTACGACGACATGTATCGCCTCACGCAGAAGACTTACCCCGATTCAACTAGCGTCGAATATGTCTACGATCTCGTTGGGAAACTGTTGTCGGTGACCGATCCAACGGGAACCTACGGCTTCGCTTACGACAACATGGGAAGGTTGGTCGGGACAACTACGCAGTACGCTTTCCTGTCTGGGAATTACACAACCTCATACACTTACGACGCCAATTCGAACCGGCTGACGATGACGGATCCGCAGAGCGGTGTAACGAACTATGCCTACGACACACTGAACCGGCTTAGTACGCTGACACCTCCGACGGCGTTCTCCAGCACCGGCTTTGGTTTTACATATGACGCGTTGAGCCGCCGGACGCAGATGACGCGGCCCAACGGGGTAGCCACAAACTACAGCTACGACAACCTTTCGCGGCTGCTTTCGGTGTTGCACCAAGTAGGCACAAGTACTATTGACGGGGCTTCCTACACGTACGATTCTGTGGGAAATCGTCTTACGAAGACGAATCAACTCTCGGCGGTTACATCGAACTATACCTACGATCCAGTGAACGAGCTGACGCTAGTGACCCAGGCGACGAACACCACGGAGAGTTATTCGTTTGATCCAGTCGGGAACCGGCTGACCTCTCTTGGAATTTCGCCGTACAGCAACAACACGTCCAACGAACTAACCTCGACTCCCACAACGAGCTACTCTTACGATTACAACGGAAACACGCTGAGCAGCACCACGGGCTCGAACACCACGAGCTACACCTGGGACTTCGAAAACCGCTTGAGCAGCGTCACGTTGCCTAGCGCCGGCGGCACGGTCAGCTTCAAGTACGATCCTGCTGGCCGCCGGCTTCAGAAAGTGTTCACGCAGGGTTCAACATCAACGACGAGCAACTACGTCTACGATGGCAAAGGCCCCAACCTGATAGAGGAAGTGGACAACAACGGAAATGTAATCGCCCGATATATCTACAGCAAGGCGGTTGATGAACCCCTCGCGCAACTTCGCTCTGGCACAACCAGCTATTACGAAGCGGACGGCCTCGGCTCCGTCACTTCGCTGAGCAGCACAGGCGGAGCGCTGGCTCAAACGTACACATTCGATTCGTTCGGAAACACGACGAACTCGACCGGTTCACTCACAAACCGATTCCAGTACACCGGTCGCGAGTTCGACTCCGAAACCAATCTCTACTTCTACCGGTCTAGGTATTACGATCCCAAAGCAGGTCGGTTCGTTAGCGAAGATAGCATTCGCTTCGACGGCGGAATTAATTTCTACAACTATGTGCAAGGAAACCCGACTACTTACCGAGACCCGTCGGGTGAAATTCCAGTCTACGGATGGTGGTGTGGACCTAACTGGACTGGAGGGCATTTTGCTCCATATGATCCCAATCTCGACAAGAACGGATACTACAAGCCGCCGATAAATCCCACGGACGCGGTCTGCAGAGACCATGACATCTGTTACTACAGTTGCAGGAACGCTTTCCCTTGCGACCCCAGCGCACGGGGGGGGTGCATGCGAAACTGTGATGCACGGCTGATTTACTACATGCCGACTACCGGAGTGGGACCGATTATTGCTGCCGGGGTAGACTTTTTTAATGACCACCCGGATGTCGGAAAGAATGATCCAAAGTGCTCCAATTGTGGTTCCAAAAAATAGGATAACCCATGAACGCAACGAACAGCCCGGACCGAAAAACGTGGACTTATTTTTTGCCGTTCCTACATCTTTGCGCCTGCTTCATTAGCATGCTCGGGCATCTCATTCCGAGTTTGCAATACCTCGGCATAGTGTGGACGGGCATAATGCTTGTAGATCTTCCGATCTCTCTTGTGGCGTTCGCGTTAGCGTGGAAATACAGTGCGCTTGCCACCGCATGGATTCTAGTCGTCGGCACCTTGTGGTGGTACCTATTGAGTCGCGGAGCCGATCTTGTCGTTCGTAAATTCAAAGCTCGCCGGGACGTGCCACTGAACAAGCTCGGCGCGCTATGAGGTGGTCTGAGGGCCTGTCGGGGAGCGCTGCAAGAGCCGTGCCTGCGGCACCGCGATGGGGTATGGCACGTCACCCTCAGTTGGGCGCTGTATGCGCTCTTGCTGAACCATCGAGAAATCAGGGATTAGAAAAGCTGCGGCGCTCCGCGCTAACTCGTTGATTTTCCTGCCCGGTGCTACGCAAAAATTCCATACAGCTTCGAGGTCTGTGATCGAATTTGCCGGAGACAATTGAGGTCGGTGGTTCAAATCCACTCGCCCCGACCATTTTTTTCAATGGCTTATCTCAGACTTCTGGTCTCTCGTTCACATCACTTTAGATGATTTTGTAGATTGTCCCTGCCAATAACCTCATCTGCAGTGAAGAAACACACTTGTCGTAGCAAAAACCTCATTTGTGAGCCGTTGGTTCACGACAAGGAACACCTACGACAGCCCAGCTAATTGGATTCGCCGCGAATCTGCCCGGTAACTGCATTCAACGCCACAAATAGAGCAGCGGAACGAACTGCCTGAGTCAAGAGGGTACGAAGAGTGGTGTTGTTAGGCGGCGACGCGTTCGTACCTTGTCGAATCGAAGAAAAGAACAAGAAAATGGTGGTCAACATAGCCTGGGCAAGTTATCGCGGCGGCGGTTCAAATTCAACTGATTCAATGAGAACCGAGTTCTTAGGGACAGGTTTCTCGCGGATATGAAGGTTGAGCGGATTGAGCGGGTGATTTGTCCCTCGTATCCGCCAGATTTCGAATCTGGACGGAATTTTTGCACAGCACAGCCTATTGCACCCAGTGGATGGCGGAGTCGGTCAGCGGAAACTTGGATTCCACCCGTTGTAGAACGATATGGGCCTTATTGTCGGCAATATCTCCATCTAAGACAAGCTCGTCAGGCTGCGGCCGTTCAAAATGGAAATTTGCCTTCAAGTTGAGGTTAGCAATACCGCTGAGCGTTAGCGCGCTCTGCTTGTCATCCGCGTCAAACTGGGGCTGATGTGTGAACGTTAGCCTGTTCTGCTTGTCATCCAAATTAAGCTCGGCCGCGTACGTCTCGCCAATGCTCGATACGACGTAAACGCTCCTCGGATCTTCGAAGATGAGGCGGTGCCAGCGTTTTTCTCCCGAAAGCGCCGGCGGACTTCCTGCGACTTCGAAATCGTTCACAATCCAAATTCCGTAAAGCGGCGATTTGGGAGCAAGATACTCTCTCCAGCTCGCATAGTCCTTGCCCTGCGCATGGAGGGAACCCACCAGAAACAAACCTCCCAGCACCAACTGAGCCACTAAAGCGATTCGATTCATGAGTCGGCGCTGAAAAAGCTGAGGACGGACGGCGGATTGCACGGTCCGGTTGAAAACCAAGACATCGGCCAACCGGCGCAGCTCGGGTGCAATCAAGAAGACACCCATCATCAAATATTGGAAAGAATAGATTTTGACCTCCACATCGTAGAACACGTTCAGGGCAAATACGTTGGCCATAACTCCAATGACGACGAGCGCTCCCAAGTTTGCGAGGCGCGGAACAATGAGCAATATCGCGCTGGTCAGCTCTGCCAGTCCGCTGAAAATTGTGTAGCCCGTGGATGCAGCCATGAACGCCCAAAGCATAGCCGCCGAGGTCAGGCTTCCAAGGGAGGTAGAAAGCCGGCTGAGACTGAGAGGGCCGCCAAACTGAAACGGATAGACCTTGTTGGCGCCGTAACTGATCATGGCTCCCGCTAGAGTCAGGCGAACTACAACCCTAAGCCACTGATGCAGCCTCGCGTAGTTGGGGCGCGCCCGGTCGAGCACGGACCATACCACGGTGGCCGTTGCGGCTATCACTAGCATGAATAAGAATTGCACCCATGCGAAGGGCGAGTCTCCTCCTCTGCTGCCAGCGATGTTAACGTGCAAGAAATGCCGCCCGAACCACGGCACGGAATTGCGCCAAAGCAGATCCACGGATCCCCACTTCAAGAATTTCCCGGTGATGATAAAAATTATATCTTGGATAAGGTTCAGGTTTAGGCACATCAGCCCCAGGTACACGAACACAAAGCGGAAAGCGACTCGCGTTGTCAAGTTCCAGCGTAATTCCGCTTCCTGCATATGGTTATCCGGCTCCTCGCCGCCTTTCGACAATTGGAAGTGAGTTTCGTTGAATGTACTGGACATGATTATGAGCTGGATCGGCACTCTCCGAAATTTGGCAAACACGCATGGGCTGAAGCCTGTGCGACTAGGCCTTTTTCAGTCACTTGCCAAAACTTGTGAGGCTCCCTTTAAAAGGTCAACCTCAGCGCGAATTGAATGGAACGCGGCCCTCCGAATTGATAAAGCTGGCTGACTCCGCCGTTGGCGCTCAGACCGTTCGCCAGTGTGTTCGTCGAGATTCCGAACACGGGGCTGGCTATAATCGTATTGAAAGGTGCGAAGTTCGGATGGTTGAAGATATTGAAAAACTCAGCGCGGAATTGCAGGTTCAATTTTTCCGTCAAATTGAACTGGCGGTGCAAAGCTGAGTCGATCTGCCAGGCGCCGAGGGCTCGCAGAGCATTACGCCCCAAATCTCCTTGTCGAAGGAATTGCTGCGTCACTGGATCTTGGGGGGGAGGCTCAAAGGCCGCTGGGTTCAGCCCCTTTCCACCCGGGCATGGTGCACCATTGCTAATCGCGGTATTCGCACACGCGGAGCCAGAAAGATAGAATGGTTGTCCGGGAACAACGTCTGGCCTTTCAATGTAGAAGCCTCCCGCTACAGGAGTACCGGTACCTACTTCCAGATTGATTGGTGTACCAGTGTGCGCCACCGCAATCCCATCCACCGCCCAATCATTCAAGAAGATCTTGCCAACCCAGCCGAGTGCGGCGGCCTTTGGAACATCGTAGGTCACGGCTCCACTAAAGGAGTGGCGGACATCGAAATCCGAAGAGCCGCGCTCCAGGTTCGGATTGAAAGCGAGTGATGAGTTGGCTCCAGTGTTGAAGGACTGGTCATCGATCGAATGCGACCAGGTGTAGGAGGCCAGCGCCTGGAGCCCTTGCGAAAGGCGGCGTTGAAATTGTAGTTGCAGAGCATTGTAACTCGATGTCGCACCGTTGGTAAAAATCGTATCGAAACTTCCGAACTGAGATAACAAAAGCACGTTCCGCATTAAGTCATGTCCCGCTGCGCCAATGTATGTGGCGGTAAAGCTCTGACTGGAGCCAAGTGCTTGTTGCACCGCAAGGTTCCATTGATAGGTGCGGGGAAGCTTGAGATTTGGGTCCGATGTCGCAATCGAATCCGAACCCGGATTTAAACTGAAAGGAATGGGGGCTGCCAACGCCGGCGAAAGAGGAAAAGGCGCGCCCAACGTGAGGTTTTCTCGGGCGAACGGGAAAGATGTGGCGGCAGCTCCGGCCTGATTGCTTCCGAGGTCGTAGAAAATTCCCACGCCCGCGCGAACGACTGTCTCCTTCCCCTGCTGCTGACGCATTTGGTAAGCAATGCCAAGCCGAGGAGCAAAATTGTCCCAGGTAGTTTTGTAGAAGGGCGTTCCCAGCGGTGCTAGCTGGAGGTTATTGACATTGAAGGGATTCACGAATGAGACCAGCGGATTGTCGCCCTGAGCTGTCGGGGCCGGATTGATTTCCCAACGTAAACCGTAAGTCAGCGTCAAGCGCGGATTCAAACTCCAGGTGTCCTGTGCATAGAGCGAGTAATTGTTGAAAACAAGAGACACAGGAGTCACGGAAGCTGTCTCCTCTTGGGAAGCAACCCCTGACACTACGGACCCTAAAGAAGAAGAAGTAAAGCAAGCATTTTCGGTGGCAGAATTTGCGAGTAAGCCGCAGAAGAAGAGAAATTGGCTGTACGGATCAGGACGGGTCAAAGGACTTATCCGCCGATAGTCCACACCGAATCTAAGCTTGTGGGTTCCCCTGTTGAGTGAGAAATTGTCCACGAGATTTACTTGCCGTTGCACGTTTTTCGCGTCTGAGCCCGTAAAAAGTGATTGGTCAGTAATGCCCTCTGCAAAACCCATGCCCTCTATGGGCTCCGGAACAGTCAAGCCCTCGGAAGAAGGAAACAGCTGTGCCGGAGTCGGAACCACCGCCCCCCCGGCGTTGGTAATTTGCTCGAAGGATAGGGTGTTGACCCGCGAGTAGTTAAAGGTGAATTCGTTGCTGGCAAGGGCGCCAAACACCTTGGTAGCTCCTGCGGTCAGTGTCTGCGTGCGCACCTGCGCGGAGGACATCTCGTTGAACGGCTCTCCTATATTGAGCGACGTTGCCAATGCTCCAAAGCTAGTGACTGAAGATGGCGCGTAGCTGTACCTGGCAAATATCGTGAAAGTCTTTGTCAAGGCATGATCGATTCGAAGGCTGGTGGAGTTTAGTGTCGAGGGATTTGAAACACTACTATTCACGGGGGCAACGCCGACTGACATATCGAAAGGAGTGGGGATGCCATTCGGAATTGGAAAGGCGTTGAGAAAAGGCTGAAGATCGGCGGGAGCCGATGTGCGGCTAACATTGTCGGGTACCAGCACATTTACATACGATATCGGCTGACGGAGACGCAAACCTTCATAAGAAAAAAAGAAAAAAGTGCGGTCTTTCCAGATCGGCCCACCTAGCGTGCCTCCGAAATCATTCTGCCGCTCTGCCGGCTTGCGCACATTCGGGATGACGGAAGTATTGAACCAATTGTTGGCGTCCAGAACGTCGTTGCGAAAATATTCGAAAAGGTTTCCGTGAAATGCGTTGGTGCCAGATCGGGTGACAATGGAAACCTGGGCGCCTGGAGTGCGGCCAAACTCCGGAGCAAATGTGGACGTTTGGATGCGAAATTCTTGAATGTCGTCCAAAGAAACCAGTGTGTTCGTCGTGCCCAAGGCACTCAAACCGGGGACGGAACCTCCGGTCTGACTCACGAAAGCGCTGGGGTCAATACCCACGTTGGCGCTCACACCATCCACACTGAAATAGTTCGCATCCGTACGCTGACCGTTGACGGTGAATTGCCCTTCATCCCCGAAACCAGCAGCCGTGAGCTGCACGCCGGGAGTCAGTGCTATCAGTGATTGCAGCGTTCTTCCATTGAGCGGAATATTGCCCACGAACTGCCGGTCTACAGTTGTTCCTACAGTGGCATCGGAGGTGTTGATGTTGTTGCGATCTGCTGTGACCGTTACCGATACGGTCGAGGAGCCCACTTGAAGACGGAAATTCTGTTCGATGTGATCCTGGACGTTCGCAATCAATCCCAGCAGATCGGTCTGCTTGAACCCCGCTTTACGCACTGTAAGCTGATACTGTCCCGGTTCGACGTTCGCGAAAAGGTAGATACCCGCGTCGTTCGTCGTCGTGGTCGTAATGATTCCGCGCTCCACGCTCTTCAGTTGTACTTCGGCACCCGGTACAGTCGCACCCGAAGCATCCGTAATCTGTCCCGATACCGTAGCGGTTGCCGATTGACCCATCACCGGACATGTACAACACAAGACCGTAACTAAGAATGCGCAAAAAATGCGCAAGGAATTTTTCGCTAGCGTCATAGTCACATTCCCCCTGATCTCTATCTGCCCGCCAAATACGCAAACTTCGCCATTCGGAACTCAAATTTCTTACGGAATACAGAAACCTCGTCTCCTGTGGCGGACTCAAGAGGACAACAGAACAGGCTTTTCCAGGTTAGGGATGATTCGGCTGACTTCCGAAGTAGGCGTAGAGAACTCTTTTGCCGTGTGGTTCGTTCGAGTATTTATTGGCGGATTCAACGGTTACGAATACGGAGTTGATCTGTGCCAGAACCTTCGGATCGTCGAAGGTCATGGCCCAACGGCCTTGGCTGGCATCGTCTTTACGAAGAATGCCCAAACTGTGAGTCATCTCCTTGACGTCTGCCTTCCCCCCCCAGACATGAAAAACTACCTTGGCCTTCATTGGGCCTGCATCTTCCAAATCGTAGGCGTAAAACACAAGCGATTTTCCTTCGATATAGAAAACTCTCCCGAAGGAACGTTGCCGTTTGCCGTTGGGATCCGCGTCGTAGACATCCACGATGTGCAGGTTGCGGGCAGCCACAAGATCACCCAGCTCACTCTTGGCGGACTTCAAATCGTACTCGCGTTGAAGGTCGCTTTCGGTGGCGTCCAACCTCGATGTAAGCTCCTGGACCATCTGCTCCTGAACAGTTCGCTTGACTTCGGATTCGGCTAAACTTTGGTTAAGCCGATCCACTTCATTTTGTAGTAAGGCCATCCGATCCTTCGTTTCTTTACTTTCTTCCAAGGAAGTTTGCGGGGTATTTCGAACCTGGGCCGTGAATGCCGCAAGTCTATCTTTAGCGGCTATTTCATCGCGAAGAAGTGCTTGCTCTGCCTTCGCGGCCTCCAGCTTCCGCTCCAATTCGGCACGCGTGTTTTCCAAGTGGGATTTCTGCAGCTCGAGTTTGCGAATGCTACTGGAATCATCCATTGAGACATGCTGCTGCGGGGTCGAAGCAATCGACGAATGGCTCTGCGTTATTTCTTGCGGGACCGGACTGACCTTGCGCCCGCCGAGATAAAATGTGCCAATGCTAATCGCGGCGCAGGTGGCTAGAGCAATCGCTGGACGCCACAGGAAAGGGAACACATTCGACCGCGTTTGGGATATTTTCCGCTCCGCACGCAACGTTTTCTCGACGCCATGGCCCTCACAGAGCGAAACAGGATGAGGCTTCTGCACGGGTATGGGATACGGTCGCGATAACGTATCACCCCTCGCCATCAGTTCCTCAGCGGCAATGCGTGACAGAAAACGGCTCCGCATACCTTCCGGCGGCATAATGATCCCTGCCGGCGCATAGCTATCGGCGAGCACCGGCATGGTTTGAACGCTGATTTGCGCGATGGACTCGAGGAACTCGCGGCAGGAATTGCACGTGGCGACGTGCTCATTCAATTCGCACATCTGCGCGCCACCCAGCTGAGCGGTAGCAGCCAGTACACACATCTCCTCATAGCGCCGGTGTTTAATCCGCCAGAAACCCCAGATCGTTTCCATGATCCCGTCTTTCCTATCCACAAGCCTTGCCAAAAATTGTGCGTAGCGCTGTGAGACCGCGATACAGGTCATGACGAACCACATGCACCGATTCATCCAGACGGCCCGCAATCTCTTCCGCAGTCAATCCCTCGTAATACGTCATTTCCACAACGATCCGTTGGCGTGGCTTGAGTTTTCCCAGCATTTCTTCGGCAAGATGCATGATTTCGGGCGCTTCTCCCGGTAACGCGCACCAGGAACCGACTTCGATCGCAGTTTCCAGTTCTTCCCAACGATAGAAATGATTGGCGACGAGATGCCGCTTCCGATGCAAAGCCCTGTGATAGGCGTACTGCAATACCCACACCTTAAGCATGCCCTTACGAGAGTCAAAATCTGCCGCAGCGCGGAAAATATCTAGAAAAACAGTTTGAACGACTTCCTCAGCCTCACCGGAGTCACGCACAATCCGAAATGCGACGCTGAAAACGAGACGATGATAACGATCAAATAAAACAGTGAGGGCGTCGTGGCGGCCGGTCGTTACAAAATGTATGAGCTCTTCATCGGAGAGCTTCGAGAGATCTTCGGATGGGAACTCTAGAGGCTTGGCAAAACTCATGATCGTCCAACAGTAACATTTCGGGAAAACTCAAACCCGGAAAGCTAATGCACGCTTTTATAGCACAATCGAAACATCCAAGGACCAAATTTATTTTCGGCTAGATCGGCGAAAATCATTTAACGTGAGGGCAAACTACAAAATGGGCTGTCTGCAATTGTAGACAGTGGAATCAGTCGTTGTGCCTACCGATAACTTTATCTGCAGTGAAAAAACATACTTATCGTACCAAAAACTCACCAGCTAATTGAATTCGGCACGAATCTGCCTGACAACTGCATTCAACGTCACAAATAGAGCTGTCCCTGCCGATAATTTCATCTGCGGTGAAAAACACTTTCGAGAAACTGCGTGGCGGTGATCGCCGCAGCACAAGTGTTGGCTTGGATCGCTTTTCGAGAGACGACGTCTCGCGCGATGAAATGTTTCCACTTCTCCCGCAGGAGACGAACATCCAGTGTGTCGGCTTCCATTAAGTCGCCGAGGTGACTGGCCCGATATTCTTTAAGGTTGGAGATCTCTGACTGTAGATGAATTTGTAACTGTAAGAACACCCAGCTTTCGCAAGTTTCAATCAACTTCAACAAGAGAGCTGCAACAGATTCATTGAGAATCACTTAAAAACAACAGGATTCCGTGAATTTCAATAACCATTTGAATCTGGTTCGGGACCAGGAGGTCGGTGGTTCAAATCCACTCGCCCCGACCATTATTTCCGCTCTCGATTCATAACGTTACGCTGCGTTTTGCTGCACTTCGGCAAGCTGGAAACTAGGTACATTAGGTACAACATCGGGGGTCTGAGGCGAAATCTCAAATCCCAGGCCGATTTTGTCTGCCACTTCTCTTCTGTATTCCACATCCTCGCGGAGCTTCGAGTACCCGTCGGTCACGGACTCGTCCGCGTGGCTGAGCCAGAAACGAATGAGATCTTCTGGCGTTCGGTTTTTACGGAGCCACGTCGTACGGAAACGCCGGAAGGCATGAAAGCCCGCTTTCGGTTGCCCCAACTTTTTCAAGGCGGGGTGCAAGCCACGTCTCAAGAGATTCGTCTGTGAGAAAGAATTCCCGTTCTCGTTGTGAAACAGGAAGCCGGAAGTGCGCTCTCCCACATACTTCTTGAGCATCTCTGCTAGAGCAGGACAGAGTTCCACGTCTCTGGGCCCGCCCTCGGTGTTGAGGAAGTCCTCTAACTTTCCTCTGCGGACTTTCCGGCAAATGTAGAGAGTACTGAAGTCGTTTTCTCTATTTTTGAACTCGCAGCGAGTGCGAACGAATGAGGCGGCCGAAATTCACAGGCGGATCATTACTTCACTTGGTCCCGACGGCAGACTAAACTTCGCGCCCCGCTCCTGATTCAGTTTCATGGTTGCGGGAACGTCCAAATCAACAATCTGAACCTTTCGTGTCCACGAACCGCTGCTCCAATAGTCCGCGGTGGTGTAAATGGTTGCGTCCATGATCATATAATTTCCTATTTCTTCCTTGTGCCCGTCGCGAAACACGAGCACAGCGGGCGGAAGCTCGGTTGGGGGCTCGGCTGCCTGAGTTCTGCGAGGGATAGCGGGAGATTTAGCGGGTGGTTGATTGGATGCTCGGATCGGCTCTGGCTGGCTGAATTGTCCCGCAATCTGAGGCTGACCGTAGCTCGTGATCCGCACCCAATGATCGCCCTGAAGTTCAACCACCAGCGGCTCGGCCGGGGTCCGCATCGGAGCCGGAGAGGCGGACGCAGCGGCCTGCTCGACGATCTCAGGCGCAGACACCTCGCTTATCCCCGGTGCGGAATCATAGTCGGGATAATAGTCGGGATAGAAGCCCGACGCATACCCCGAAGCAGCGAAAGATCCGTGTGTGCGGCGCAGGGGGGCGATCCTGGTTCTCACGCCACCGCCCCGCGAGAAGCCCGTTCTAGGACGACTAGCTCGACCGGACGCAGGCGCCCCCCGCCCCTGGGCTCGCGCGGATGGCACAAAGACCACCGCTCCGAGCATGGCAAGGAACAGCGCGATCAAGCGATAATTCATGTACCAATCCGTTTCAGCCTTGCAAGTCCGCATTTTCCTCTTCCAAGCTAGGTATAGTCTCAGCAAACCAAAAAGTCAAATTTTGGACTCGATCGTTCATGCGCTTCCATCCATTCGCAGCGATTCGCAGCACGGCATTATTCGCTACGGAGAGGAATGAACCATGCGCAAGCGCAACCAGAATCTGTCCGAGGATCAGCTTGCGGAACGCTTTGCAGGCGAACTCTTTGAACCGAGGATGCGGCGCCGCCGCGAGGTTTCGCGCCAGATCGAGCCCACTGTTCAATTGCTGATACTGCGTGCTGATACCGCGCGTCTTTTGCGCTGAAAGCAAAAACACCCGCTGAGCGAGTTAGGAGCTTGGCCAGAGATCCGATCATGCCCGGATACACGCCAAGAAGTCTCATGATGCAACTGCTTCGATCCCCACCCGGCGGTGAAGACTCGCTATACGTGCAGCAGGTTTCTGTGCAAAAGATTTCCTCAGGAAGAACCTTGAATTTTCCCGTTTGGTTAATAACTGTCTACATTCTCGCAACTCGCGGGCATTGCAAAGTGAAAACAACCAGTTACGGAATCAATGAATTAGGACCGGTTCCCCTCTGCTTGCCAGTGGCCTCGCAATTGCTCTCGCATAAACAGAAGTATTCCCCGGCGTTCCCGTGAACTTTGCTAATTGACGTGTGACCGGAGGGTCAGCATGCACCTGTGTGTGCAGCCCAAGAGTCGAAAATCTGCCCCTGCCGGGTTCGCACATTCACATTCAGATTTCGGAAGCTCGCTTGTGAGGTCTGCCTCGTTCCGAGGTTTCCTCTGGAATCGCTTCCTGCCCCGATTGGCACAACGAGCTTGTTGCGCTAGGGAGTTTACACAGTGAAAAGGAATGTGCTCAAGTTCGTCTCGTTGTCCTCTGTGTTACTCTGCGTGGCCATTTTGCTGACCGCATCGCCGCTGCAGATGCCGAGCGGGACGTGGCAGGCGACCGGAATTCTCTCGAGCGCAAGGGTGGGCGCGTCCGCGGCGCTCTTGCCGGACGGCCAGATTTTGGTTACTGGCGGTGATCCGGGAACCGGCCCAGTACCAAGCGCTGACTTCCTCAATACCGACGGCACCGTTTCCTCCGCGCCCCCGATGAAGTATCCGCGCAGCCAGCATGTCTCGGTGGCATTGCAGGACGGGCGCATTTTGGTGGCCGGAGGTCTCACCGCACCCGGAACCGCTACTGGTACTGCCGAAATATTCGACCCGGTAGCAGCTTCCTGGTCGAGTGTCGGCTCCGGCATGACCGAGGCGCGCTCCGGCGCCACGGCAGCGGTTCTTCAGGACGGGCGCGTAGCCATCGCGGGCGGGCAGAACGGAACCGTAATCAGCTCGACCATAGAGATATTCGATCCCGCCGTCGGGACGTTCACATCCGCGGGAATAATGTCCTCTCCGCGAACGCAACATGCCATGGCGCTGCTCCAGAGCGGGCAAGTGCTGATCGTGGGCGGAAACAGCGGAAATACTGGAACGCCGCCAGCGCCGACGCCGGTTGCTTCCACTGATATTTTCGATCCGGTTGCCGGCACGGTAAGCGCCGGCCCAAGCCTCGCGACGCCGCGCTACAACCATTCGGCTACGACGCTGTTGAACGGGCAAGTCGTCGTGATCGGCGGAAACAACGGCAACGCGAATCCGGCGCAAATGGATGTGACGCCCGCGGAGTTGGTTGATTTCACCGCGGTAACGCCGGCCTTCACCACGCTTGCCACGAACCTCGCGACCCCTCGCGAAGGCCATCTGGCAATCCTGCTCCCCAATAACAACAATGTTTTGATCGCCGGCGGCACTTCGGCCGGCACAACGATCTCTTCCGCCGAACTGTTCACGGCGCTGGAAACGCCTCAGGACGTTTGGATCTACGCCTTCGGGTCCACCGGTTCGATGATTACTGCGCGGAGCAGCGCGACGGGCTCGGCAAATCAAGTCAACGCGCCCTCCGCAACTATGCAGAGGAACGGCGTTGTGATGGTCGCGGGCGGCAACGACGCAAGCGGAAAATCGCTCAACACGACCGAAGCTTACGGCTTCCCAACGGTCCAGACAGACGCCAGCGATTACCCGCCGTTTACCACCGTCACGATCACAGGCAGCGGCTTCCAGCCCGGCGAAACCATCACCTTGACGCTTGTTGAATCTCCCCTCATTGATACCGGCTCGCCTTTCACAACTGTCGCCGACGCCAACGGCAATTTTTCCGACAACTCTTTCGCCACGGATTCGCACGATGTCAGCGTTCGCTTTTATTTGACGGCCACGGGGCAGACGTCAGGATTCCAAGCGGAGAACGCGTTTACGGATAACGCCGACAAAACGACGACGGATGTCACTTGCAGCCCGAATCCCGTAGAAGTTAACACTGCGACAACCTGCACCGCGACGGTGACGGACGGCTCCCCCAATAAAAATCCAAACCCACAGGGGACCGTTCAGTTTTCCTTCAGTGGTACCGGAACCGCCGGCACTTTCGTCGGAAACCCATGCACACTCTCTGCCAGCTCAACCTGCTTGGTCTCGGTCACGCTTACGCCTGCAGCCGCAGTAAGCGGAACGGTCACTGGAGCCTATAGCCCCTCCGATGCAACCAAGTGGTCAAGCAGCAACGGAACTTTTGCTCTCACGGTCGCTGGCCCGGCGAATAAGCTCGCCTTCGTACAGCAACCGACCAACACTGAGGCGGGCTCCTCGATCACACCTGCCGTGACAGTCAACGTCGAAGATGCCAGCGGAAACGTAGTAACGAATAGCACGGCTTCAGTCGCGCTGGCCATCGGCACCAATTCTGGCGGCGGGACGCTGAGCGGCACCACAACGGTGAATGCTGTCAACGGCGTCGCCACCTTCAGCGGCCTTTCGATCAACAAGACCGGCAATGGCTACACGCTAGCCGCCAACAGCACTGGGCTCACCGCAGCCACGAGCAACACCTTCAACATCACTTCAGGGACAGCGACACAGCTTGTCTTTGGTCAGCAGCCGACCAATGCGGTAGCAGGCTCCTCAATCACCCCGGCCGTAACGGTCCAGGTCGAGGACGCCAACAATAACGTAGTGACCACCAGTGCGGCCTCGGTCACCGTGGCCATCGGATCCAATCCGAGCAGCGGGACGCTGAGCGGGACCAAGACTGTGAATGCTGTCAACGGCGTGGCGACATTCAACAATCTTTCGATCAACAACACAGGCAGCGGTTATACGTTGACAGCTTCTAGCGCGGGCTTGGCGGGCGCCACCAGCAACACCTTCAGCATCGGCCAGGCCAGCACGACCACCGCCCTGACTTCGTCGGCGAACCCGTCTGTGTTCGGCCAGTCGGTTACGTTTACAGCGACGCTCACGTTGAATTCACCCGGCACGGGCACCATCCCCGCGGGCGAGACGGTGACATTCAAGGATGGGGGAGCCGCGATTGGGACAGGAACCACGAACGCTTCCGGCGTGGCGACATTTGCCACCTCTACTCTCGCCGTTGCCACTCACACGATCACGGCGGTTTACACGGGCGACACAAATTTTGCGACAAGCACTTCGACTGCTGTATCGCAGGTGGTCAACCAGGCCAGCACAACCACCGCCCTGACTTCGTCCGTGAACCCATCTGTGTTCGGCCAGTCGGTCACGTTTACAGCGACAGTCACGGTCAATTCACCCGGCGCGGGCACGATTCCCGCGGGCGAGACGGTGACCTTTAAGGATGGGACGACTGCGATCGGGACAGGAACCACCAACGCTTCCGGCGTGGCGACGTTTGTCACCTCTACTCTCTCGGTCGCCACTCACACGATCACGGCGGTTTACGCGAGCGACACGAATTTTGCGGCAAGCACTTCGACTGCGGTATCGCAGGTGGTGAACAAGGCAAGCACCACGACGACCATCACCAACGACCTCTCCACGGCCACGGTGGTCGGACAGGCGTATTCGGTTGCAGTCAGCGTGGCGATCACCGCACCCGGCGCAGGCACTATTCCTAACGGCGACACGGTCACGGTGAGCGATGGATCGGCAAGCTGCACCGTGCCTCTCAGCTCGGCGGCGGGATCTTGCTCGCTGACCTCGACGACGGCAGGCGGTAAGACCATTACCGCGACATACAACGGCGACGCCAACTTCAACGCCAGCACTTCGACAGGCGTGGCGCACACGGTCAATAAAGCCAGCACCACGACGACCATCACTTCGAACACGCCGAATCCTTCGACCGTCGGGCAGTCCGTAACGATCAACTACTCGGTGACGGTGAATGCGCCTGGAGCAGGCACGCCGACTGGAAACGTGACGGTGAGCGACGGAGCGGGAGACACTTGCACCGCCAACGTGGCGACGGGGACTTGCTCGATCACGTTCAACACGGCGGGCACGAAAAACCTAATCGCAACTTACGCGGGCGACACCAACTTCAACACCAGCGCCTCGACCGGGACCAGCCAGACGGTGAACCCGAAGTTGGCCTTCACCAGCACCGCCTTCGCAATTCTCACCGGAACCTGCTCGTCCACGATTAGCGTGCAGATCGAGAACGCGAACGGCTCGGCGGCGACTCTCACGAGCCCGACAGTGCTCAGCCTTTCCAGCAGTTCGGGAACCGGCAAGTTCTTCAGCGACTCGACGTGCACCACGCAAATAACTACAGCAACCATCGCCGCCGGCTCCAGCACAGCCAACTTCTTTTACGACGACACAACCATTGGAAGCCCGGTGATTACCGTGGCTTCGACCGGGCTGACTTCGGTTACGCAGCCGGAAGCCATTACCGGCCTGATCTTCGACAGCAACGCATTTAGTGTCCCGATCAGCGTGTGCAGTTCTGCGATCACGCTGCAGTCGGCCAACTCAGCGAATGGTGGGCCAACTGGTTTGACCCTGGCTACTACGATCAACTTGACCAGCACATCCGGGGGCGGCAAGTTCTACAGTAACTCCACTTGCACCACGCAGATTACGACGACCAGCATAGGTCCGGGCATTGACGGCGGCCACGATTCGAACAGCTTCTTTTACGAGGACTCCGTGGCGGGCAGCCCAACGCTGAAAGGATCGGCGGGCACAGCTTCAGCCACGCAGACGGAATCGGTAATGACGCCGCCGACGATTAGCAAGGCCTTCTCGCCGGCCAGCATCCCGGTGAATGGCACCTCGACCATCACCTTCACCCTGACGAATCCGGCAGTCAACACGACGGCTCTGACGAACGTGGCGTTCTCCGACACATTCCCGACAACTCCGGGAGCCCTGGTCGTGGCCTCGCCGACTGGCGTTGCCGACAGCTGCGGCGGGACGGTGACTGTAGCCGGGGCGGGGTCAGTCAGTTTGAGCGGCGGGACCATCCCCGCAGGAACGGGAGGCACGCCTGGCACGTGCGCGGTGAGCGTGAATGTCACACCGCCAACCGCTGGCACCTACAACAACACCACCGGGCCAATCAGTTCGGCCAATGGCGGGACGGGTACAACCAGCAACACCGCGACCCTCACGGTGACTACGCGAACCACCACCACGACGATCACGCCAGCCAACAACACGGCACCGATTGGCGGCACGGCCAGCTTCACCATCACGGTGAAGGATACCAACGCGGGTACCGCGTCGAATCCTGTGGGGAGCGTGTCATTTAACGACACGAGCAGCCCCGCCAATTTGGATACGTTCACCACCTGCACGCTGACTCAAGGCACGAACCCAGTTGGCACCGTGAGTTGCACGGTGACCGCGACGGCGACTACACCCGCGGGCGTGCACACCATCAATGCGAGTTTTGCGGCTACCGACGGCGTTCACGCCAACAGCAGCACGACCGCGGCCGCTATTTTGAATGTCACCACTCGCTCGACTTCAACAACAGTAGTGCTGACTCCAAGTTCGGTAACCACCGGCGGGTCGAGCACCGTGGCGGTGACGGTGGCAGACACGGCGGGGACGGGATCTTCGACTCCAGCGGGAACGATTTCCTTCACGTCATCGGATATAGGAGCGAACGGCGATACGTTCAGCCCGACGAGTTGCACATTATCATCGAGCGGAACCTGCTCGGTAACGGTGACGACGCACGAGGTGGGCACCGGATCGCACTTGATCACTGCAACATACGCTCCAAACGATAGCGTCCATGCGACAAGCAACGGCACCGCGACCCTGGCCGTCACTGGAACGCCCCCGAGCATCACGAGCACCGCAAGCGCGACTTTCACCGCCGGCACGCCGGTGTCTTTCACGGTAACGACGACGGGAACTCCGACGCCGAGCCTGAGCGATGGCAGCGCAATGTTGCCAACCGGCGTGACGTTCACGGATAACGGCAACGGGACCGCGACATTGGCTGGCACTACGACCGTTGCTGGAATAACGCAGTTCACCATTACAGCCTCGAACAGCGTCCAGCCAAATGCCACCCAGCATTTCACTCTGACGATTCTTGCGGCTGCGCCGGCAAGTATCTCCGTCTTTTCGGGATCACCCCAGAGCGCAACGGTGAACACTGCATTTACGAATCCATTGGTTGCGTTGGTTCAGGACATTTTTGGAAATCCGGTGCCCAGCGTGAGCGTCACGTACACGGCTCCGACAAGCGGCGCTAGCGGCACGTTCGCCAACAGCACATACACGGACACGGAGATGACGAATGCTGGCGGACTGGCCACCTCGTCCACGTTCACCGCCAATGCTACAGCAGGTCCCTACAGCGTCGTTGGATCAACGCCGAGTGTCACGGGCGCAGCTACTTTCTCTCTCACTAATAATCCGGCGGCGCCGACGCAACTCGAGATTACGTCTAAGGCCTTCACGATCATTGCGGGGCAATGCTCCGGGACGATGACGGTCACGTCGGAAGATCCGTACAACAATACGTCGAACGTCAGCACGGATACGAACGTAGACCTGAGCAGCGTGTCCGCCCAAGCTACCTTCTACAGCGATACGGCCTGCCAGAAAGCGATTGCCCCGAACACCGAAGGCAAGACGAGCGTCACAATCAGCTCGGGCAGCAGCAGCCAGACCTTCTCGTACACGGACACGACTCCGAGCCTCGCGACAACCTCGCCGGCTTTCACGACCACAATCACGGCGGCCGCTGATGCCAGCACTCCGGGGCTGACGAGTGGGACGCAGAACGAAACGATTTTGCAGTTGGCGTTCACGACGGCTCCGTTTACGACGACTCAAAGCACTTGCTCGGGACCGATTACGCTGACGGCCGAGAACGCGAGCGGCACGCCCACGAAAGTCACGGTGGCGGCCACGCTGGCCCTTACCAGCAGCTCTATCGGCGCGACGTTCTACAGCGACAGTGGTTGCGCAACAGCCATCACGCCCTCCGGCGCGCCCCCAGCGTCCGACGTAACAGTTGCCAGCGGCGCGAGCGCCGTGAGCTTCTCTTATGAGGACTCGGTTGCAGGCAATCCCCCGATCACCGCGACCATCGGTGCCTACGCCATAACCCAACAGGAAGAGATCGGGACGCCGCCGAAGGTCACCACTAACCCCTCGAACGCCACGATTACGTATGGCAGCAACGCGACGTTCACCGCCGCGGCCAGCGGAAGCCCGGCTCCGACCGTACAGTGGCAAGTCAGCTCGGACGGAACTAACTATACGAACGTGACCAATGGTGGCGTGTACAGCGTCTCTACGACGTCGACGGCCAGCTCCACAACCACAACGCTAACGCTCACGGTGCCGCCTGTGTCGCTGAGCGGCACCTATTATCGCGCCGTTTTCACAAACGTAGTCGGGACGGCACCCAGCACTGCCGCGACGTTGACGGTGAATCCTGAGCCGCTGACGGTGTCGATCATAGGCAACCCGACCAAGACCTACGACGGCGGGGCCACGGCCACGCTGACGCCCGCCAATTTCTCGATCAGTGGCCTGGTAGGCACAGACAAATTCACAGTGACGCAGACCATGGGCACGTATGCCAGCGCCAATGCGGGCATGAACATCGGTGTGACAGCGTACCTGAGCGCGATCAACTTCACGCCGTACGGAAGCACGATGGCCAGCAATTACAGCTTCCCAACTTCGGCCAGCGGCACAGGTACCATCAATCCCAAAGCTTTGACCGCAACGATTGTCAACAACCCGACAAAGACCTATGACGGCACGACCACGGCCACTCTCACCCCATACAATTTCTCAATCATGGGACTGGTAAGCCCAGACAGCTTCACGGTTAACCAAACCGTGGGAATGTACGCCAGCGCGAACGCGGGAACCGGAATTACCGTAACCGCCAGCTTGACTCCGGCGAACTTCGTGCCGGTCGGCAGCACTCTTTCGACCAACTACACATACCCGAACTACGCCAGCGGCACGGGCACGATCACCCAGGCTGCCTCAACAACCACCGTCACCTGCCCGGCCAGCGTAACGTACAACGGGGCGGCGCAAACGCCCTGCTCGGCGATGGTCACGGGAGTCGGTGGGCTGAGCGTCATCCTGACAGTGAGCTACACCAACAACATCAACGCCGATACTGCGACGGCCAGTGCGTCATATGCGGGTGACGCAAACCACACTGGCAGCATGAATTCGACAACGTTCGTGATCAACCCGGCGGCGACCACGACCTCGGTAACTTCCTCGCTGAACCCCTCGACCTTTGGGGATCTGGTAACCTTCACGGCGGTCGTGACGAACGCTTCGGGTACGGCTGTGGCGCCAACAGGCTCGGTGCAGTTCGTGATCGACACAGGCGCGCCGATAGTCGGCACGCCGGGCGCGTGCCCCGCGACCGCTCCGGCGTACAGCCTGTGCGCGACAACGAGCACGTCCGCGCTCACCGTGAGCGGCTCACCGCACACGATAACGGCAACTTACATCAACACGGACGGCAACTTCAGCGGGAGCACCGGCAGCTTAACCGGTGGCCAGACGGTGAACCAGGCCAACTCGACGACGACGCTCGCGGTATCGTCCGGCACGACGAACCTGGGAGACTTGGTGACGTTCACCGCGACAGTGAAGGACGGGACCAACGGCAGCATGGGCACACCTACAGGACTGGTGGTTTTCCTCGACGGAAACACCCCCATTGGGACCGGAACGCTAAGCAGTGGCACGACGGACCAAGCCACGTTCACGACATCACTGCTCGCAGTGGGGTCACATTCGATTACTGCGGCGTATCAGGGAGATTCGAACTTCATATCGAGCGCGTCGGGAGCATCGAACGAGACAGTGAATCTGCGACCGAGCTCTGTGGGCGTGACGCTGACTCCGGCGACAGTGGTTGTGGGCCAGTCGGCGACAATCACAGCGACGGTAACCGACAACGGAACAACCAACCCGCCAGGCGCGGCCGACACGTGGGTTGCCACCGCAGGCACTCCTGCGACTGGTACCACCGGGTCAACAGCAACCTTGTTTGCCGACGGGATGGTGTTGGTGGCGGGCGGGACGAACTCGAGCGGGACAGCGGTTCAGTCCGCTTACATCTATAACGCTACCTCGCGTACGTTCTCCGCGACTACTGGTAGCTTGAACTACGCTCGCACCGATGCAACGGCGACCTTGCTGCCCAACGGCGAAATCCTCATCGCAGGCGGTTCGAGCGATGGGACCGCAGCGAATGCGCTGAACAGCGCGGAACTCTACAATCCGGTTGCGGGCACGTTCACGGTGGCCGGCAGTGGGTCGGGCAACGTCATGACCGCGGCGCGATTCGGACAAACCGCGACGCTGCTGACCAGCGGCCAGGTGCTAATCGCCGGAGGTGAGAACTCCGCTGGATCGCTGAACAGTGCGGAACTCTACAATCCTGCAACCGATGCCTTCACCGCGACCGGCAGTCTGGGAACGGCGCGATACGGCGCGGCAGCCGCGCTGTTGGCGAGCGGCAAGGTGCTAATCGTCGGCGGCACGGGCTCAAGCGGCGCGCTGATGAGCGCCGAACTCTTCGATCCAACGGGAAACAGTAATGCGGGCGCGTTCTCGACGACAGGCAGCCTCGGCACCGCGCGCACGGGCGCGACGGCCACGCTGCTGCTAAACGGCAACGTGCTGATCGCGGGTGGATCGAGCGATGGCTCGACGCCGCTGAACTCGGCGGAAATTTACAACACTTCGGGCCTCAACACCGGTACGTTCACATCCAGCAACTCGACGTTGAACACCGCGCGCTTTAACGGCACCGCAACTCTGCTGCCCAATGGCATGGTTCTGCTGGTGGGCGGGGCCAACGGGTCGAGCGCGGAACTCTACGATGCCGACAGCGACAAATTCGATCCGACTGGCTCTCTCATGCAGGCGGATCAGGCGAGCCTGACAGCCACGCTGCTCAACAAAGACCACGTCCTCGTCACCGGACTCACCTCGGGTGGTACTCCCGCCTCGGACGCCGAACTCTACACGCCGTCGTTCAATCCCCTCGGAACGGTTGGCCTCATGTCTTCGGAAGGGACCGATACATTCGGCGCGGCGCCTTGTGTGTTGACGCCTAGCAGCGCCACGGCATCGATGTGCACGTCGAGCGTGACGCCATCGAATGTGGCCACGAGTCCGCACACCATCACCGGCGCGTACCCGGCCGACCCGGTGCATTCGGGGAACAGCAACTCCGCCTCGCTCACCGTGAACAAGGCCGATACGACAACCTCGGTGGCTTCGTCCGCTAGCACGTCAACTTACGGCCAGTCCGTAACCTTCACGGCCACGGTCAGCGTTGTCTCTCCAGGCGCGGGCGCCCCGAGCGGATCGGTGCAGTTCGTGGTGGACGGCAGCAACTACGGCTCCCCAGTGTCGCTGGTGGGCGAGAGCGCCAGCATCACCGACTCGGCGCTGACAGCGGGCACACACATCGTCACGGCCGTCTACAGCGGCGATGCGAATTTCAACACAAGCGCGGCCGCGCCGCTCACCCAGACAGTGCTGAAGGCTTCTCCGGCGTTCAGCAACCTGTCGAATCAAACCATTACGTACGGTCAGAATTCTGTGACGCTCACTGGAACTCTATCGGCGAATTGCGGGACCGCGGGCTGTAGCACCGTCTACCCGCCGAGCGGCGAGACCATTACAGTGAAGATCGGGAACATGCCTGGATCAGGCACGATCGCCGGCAACTATGGCGCGTTCAGCGTGACTGTCACCGGAACCGCAGCACTGATGGTGTCCGGTTCGCCTTACACGATCTATTACAGCTACGCAGGCGACAGCAACTTCAACCCGGCCACAGACAAGAGCACTACGTTAACCGTGAACAGGGCCACGCCGACATTCAGCTATCTGTCGAATCCAGCGATCTTCTTCGGCGTCAATTCGGTGACGCTCACCGGTACAATATCCGCGAACTGTGGGACATCGTGCACTGTATACCCACCGAGCGGAGAAACGATTACAGCCACCGTTGGAACTGGAACAGTTTCGGGCACCGGCTCGATCTCCAGCGCCTCCGGCACATTCAGCATCACTGTTTACGGTACGAGCGCGCTCTTCGTGTCCGGTTCACCCTATACGATCCAATACACCTACGCTGGCGATCCGAACTTCACAACTGCCAGCGACAACAGCACGAAGCTGATCGTCAATCCGGCGAACACAACTACAGTCGCGGCGACTGCTGCAGCCGTCTACGGACAGCCCAATAGCGCAACGCTCTCCGCAAAGGTTACGGCCAACCCTCCATCGACAGCTACGGTAAGCGAAGGCTCAGTCACGTTTAACGTTATGGGATTCGCCTCCGTTCAAGGAAATGTGTCGGGCGGAGCTGCTTTGTCGTCATTTGCTGTGACCGGGATCTCGGCAGGCATGTACGGCATCACGGCGAGCTACAGCGGCGGAACTGACTTCATTGGCAGCATGAGCACGAATCCAGCTGCGTTGACGGTCAGCGCTGCGCCGACAACGACGATGGTCACTTCGTCGTCAACAAACGGTACATCTAATTTCCTGCAGCCTGTGACATTTACGGCGACTGTTGCGCCACCTTACGGATATTTGGTCACTCCAGTCGGCAGCGTCAGCTTCTACGACGCAGCCTCTGGTGCGGCTTGCGCGACCCTCGGCTCCAGCACGCTGATCGGCACACCTCAAACTTTGATCGGCGGTTCCGCGTCTGTCACGACCGCCACCTTGGCCGGCACTACGGCCACCAGTACAACACAAGACCAGCACACCATTCTTGCGTGCTACGCGGATAATGTCGACGCGAACTTCATCTCCAGTTCCGGCACCACTACCCAGACTGTCGACGCCGTTCCGCTCATTACCATTTCTCCGTTATCGAATAGCTTCACGGGCCAAAACGTGGGTAGTACGAGCACCCCCTTCTCCTTCACTGTGACGAACGTCGGGGACGCGACGCTTGACATCAGCAGCGCAACAATCATCGGGGATGGCACGAAAACGAGCGCTCCGAGCGAGTTCTCGATTTACACCAAGGGGAACCCGACACCGTGCGGCTCGACTCTCGCGGCCCTGAGCTCCTGCACGATCCAGGTCACGTTTACCCCACAAGACACAGGAGAAGCCTCGGCAATTTTGCAGATAACCGACAACAACGACCAGACGACATCAGCCACGTCGCAAACGCAGAACATCACGCTTACGGGCGGAGGCCTCTCCACGATCATGGCCGGCGGCTCGCTCTACAGCTACGCGATCTTCGCCACGGCCAACAGTTGCGGCGCGATAACGCTAAGCGGCGGGAGCACGGTGGACAGCTTCAATTCCAGTATGGGTCCCTATAGCCCATCCAACGGCCAACTCAGCGGCGGAAATGTGGGAACCAACGGGAACGTGACCCTCAATGGCAGCAAGACCACCATCTATGGTTCGGCGGCTGTTGACTCGCTGACCACCGGAAATTGCAGCAAGACGTCGGACCCGGGCCTCACCACTAGCGGCGGAGCGCAGGTGACCGGTCCGCCGGCCGGCGGGCTGGTGGCGCTCAACGGGCCTATAACCTATCCTGCTCCTCCCGCGCCTAATGCGGCTCCTCCAACTACCAATCAGAATATCTCCGGCTCCTGCCCGTCGGGAATGACTGGCTGCAAGAATACCGGGAATAAGACTGTTACGCTGCCGCCTGGGTCTTACGGCAACGTCCAGCTCAATGGCGGGACAACGGCGAATCTCGCTACGGGGACCTATGACTTCAACAGCCTCATTCTGAGCGGCAACAGCGTCCTCTACGTATCTCCGGGATCGGGACCGATCATCATCAATGTGGCTGGCAACGGCCTCAGCGGAGGCAATTCGGCTCTCGATCTGAGCGGGGGCAGCATGGTGAACGCGAGCGGCAAACCCTCGAACCTCGAGTTCTTCTATGGCGGCACGCACGGCGTCAATCTCTCCGGCGGCTTACAGGCTTACGCCACCCTTTATGCTCCGATGGCGCCGGTCAACATGAGCGGCGGCACTGACTTCTTCGGGGCCCTCATCGGCAGTACCGTCACCGACAGCGGCGGCACTAAGATCCACTACGACACGAGCCTGACTGACGTGGCGTCGGGCCAATATCTCTGGTTCACCATTGTCGTCAACAATGTTCAATACAAGGGTAGCCCGCTCGGCAGCTCAGCGGGCCAGGTGAAGTTGTACCTGACCAACTCGACCATCTCGTTCGCGGCGACGACCAGCCAATGCTCAGGCAGCGGCGGCACATGGAACTCGGGGACGTGCACATTGCCTGTTCCCAACGCAGTTGTCACGCTTAACTCGGCGTCCGCAACGGCCCCGAAGACCAGCTACGATCTGACAAACAACAGATGGGCCACATCGGTGCCGCCCTCGGACTTGACCGGCAATACGTTCGTCACGGGATTGGCGGTGCCCGTGCCTGCTGGCGGGTTCCCGGCTGGCGTCCAAAACGTCAACTGGTCGTCGGCGTTCTCCACCGACACGCCGTACATTACCTTGCAGTGGCAGTGGAGTGCAGGCGTCTATACCGCGCTCAGCACCACATACGCCACCACTTCGCCCGTAAACAGCAACGTCCTCGGCGTGAATGCGGAGGACGGCTCCGCCGACACGAATGGGACTGACCCCGCCGGAACACCGGAGACTTACAAGCAAGACGAAGTGATCGGCTTCTTCAGCGCCTCAGCCGGCGTTACCCCGGCTGCCGCTGAGATGAGTGCGGCACCGAGCAACTATGCCTTCGTTCTACAGACCCACGGCACGAGCAGCCCGATCGTTTCGGTCAGCGTGATCACCAACAACGATGGAGTCACTCACAACTTTGTATCTCCCACGGGCGAGCCCGGGCCCATCTATGTGGCCGGCACGAACATGACTGATTTCGCCCTGCAGTCCGGTGGGGTAAACAACTGCATGGGAATGACAAGCCTAACGGCAGGGTCTAGCTGCAATCTCTACGTCGTTTTCACTCCACAGACGCAAAGCGCCGAAAGCTCCAAGATAGTGATAAACAGCGATGCAAACAACAGTCCCCAGACGGTGTATTTGTCTGGCGCTGGGCATTAGCGGATCCGGATTTGGTTCGCTCCTCGTCACCTGAGATCCCTCGCGCGATGAGGCGACTTTCTACGCGACTCCGTGCCGCTATTCGCACCGATTTTTTTGTGTTATACAATCGGTGTCTGTCCCCTAGATCAGAATGCTCCGAATTGAAATAGGTCTCAGCATAGTGGCGATTCTGTGGGCCCTCGCGTTTCCGCAGTTCGGCTCGCGTTGGTTCCAGCGTATCGAATCTAGTTTTAGCCGGTTCGCCCAGCGCAAGGCGCTGTCCGTGGCAGCAGTCGGAATCTTGGCGGTTGTC
>Ga0209006_10000187_pt1 | contig 65302 bp, 52 predicted proteins | sample JacPin_JW_Ref_O2_FD_188567 | JGI IMG/M metagenome (GOLD analysis project Ga0209006, IMG submission 188567) | Forest soil microbial communities from Algoma, Ontario, Canada - Jack Pine, Ontario site 1_JW_Ref_O2 (SPAdes) (version 2) | ecosystem: Environmental > Terrestrial > Soil > Boreal... | reverse complement strand
CGACACGCATCGCACGCTCGCCTTCAACGTCCCCGTGATGTGCTACGGAAAAACTTCCGACGAAATCATCAACTTCTATCGCGAAATGATGCGCCAAATCGAAGAACTTCCCGGCGTTGATCACGTCTCGCTTGGCACGGCCACTCCATGGCGCGACGCGGGCAGCTTTGGCGCCGGCTTCTCGTTCACCGGTGAAGGCCACGTCAAAGGAACGAAAGAGGAAGATCCGCGCGCGAATTTCCGCGTCGTCTCGCCAGGCTACTTCGCGTCTCTGGGCGTCCCGATTCTTTCAGGGCGTGATTTCAACACCGAAGATCGCCGCGGCGGCGAGCCCGTCGTCATCATCAGCCAGAGCGTCGCCCAGCGCATGTTCCCCGGCGAAGATCCCATAAACCGCCACGTGATGTACACCGACGCAGTCATGAAATTCGTCTTCATCAGCATGGGCCCGCGCCGCATCATCGGCGTGGCGAAAGATGTCGACGACGAGCATGTCGTTCCGGGTCCGTCTTTGACGATCTACCATCCGTTCGGCCAGATTCCCGACGACAATCCTGACAAGGAATTTCCGGTCTTCGGTGGACGGCTCTTCGTTCACACCAAAGGCGACCCCTACGCGCTGGTGACTCCGGTCACGCAAATCATCCGCCACATGTCCACGGATCAGCCCGTGGAGCGTCCCGCGACACTGGAAGACATTCGTGCCGAAGTTCTCACTCCCGATCGCTTGAATACATTCGTGTTCAGCGGATTCGCAGCCGTCGCGCTCGCAATTGCCATCGTCGGTGTCGGAGGCGTGCTCGCCTTCTCGGTCAGCGGCCGCACGCGCGAATTCGGCATTCGCCTCGCGATGGGCTCACCACCAAGCCGCCTTCTCACCAAGGTGATCGCCGAAGGCGCTCTCATGGCCGGAATCGGCGTGCTCACCGGCGGCATAGGCGGCTACATCCTGGCGAAGCTGGTAGGCAGTTACGTCATGGACATCCGCATGCCAAGCTTGCTTCCGGTGATCGTGTCCGCGGTGGTTCTGCTTTCAGCCGCAGTGATCGCCTCGGCGTGGCCCGCCTCACGCGCCGCCCGCATCGACGTCATGGAAGCCCTCCGCTCCGACTGAAGCCTGTCGGCAAACTCCGTGTACGGGCGCGGCACCGCTGCGCCCCAAGTCCGCACGATATAAACAGTTGTCGCCCACCTGGGTTTGACTTCTAGAACTTGTGTTCGTTTGCTGCGCCTTGTAGCGCCGGCATCTTGCCGGCGTTTTTCTTCAACCCGAACGCGCTCTCAGCAAACGCTGAGTCGTTTCTGAAATCAAACCCCGATCGCCCGGCAAACCTCAACCCATTTGCGCATCATCCCCGCGCTCTCATGAAAAAACGCACGCGTCTCATCGGTCCAAATAAATCCCTTAAATTTCTCAACAGCACATTCCAGTTGCTCGGCCAGCGAACAATACAACTCCGCATAATCTTCGCCTTGCAGCGTAACTTCGTGCAGCCACGGCAACAAATCTTCCAGCACGCAAATGCACGCCATCTCTTGCGTCGCATCGTGCAAATAGTTGTGCGAATTCCGCGCATGCGTCGCGATCGGCGACCCGACGCGCACCGAATTCCCCAGCGCCCGAGCGCAAGCCTGGCTGAAGTACCCGGAGAAAATATCCCCGTAGCGGTCGATCTTCATCCCCGCAACAGTCGCGCCCATCCGCAGGAAGTAGTAGCTCGGAATCACGCTCCGATGCACCGCGGTATTCTGGCTATTGATCGGAGCCCACGTCGCGCGGTCGAGCACAAACGACGTCCCACGAAACGCCGCCGCTTTCACCGGGGCGGCGAGCCAGCTCATCGCATCGAGATCGGGATGCTGCGTCCAAAGCCCGCCGTTGATGCGCACCGTCGCGCTCGCAATCCGCGCATTGACCCGGACTTTTTCATGCCGCGCAAAGTACGGAAACCCACGCGGATACGATTCGATCTCCGGCTCCATATTCAACAGCGAACACACATTGAACCAGCCGCCGCTCGCTTCGAGAATCCGGTAATCGTGCGTCTCTCCGCAAACCACCGCGTGCTCCCCGAAGAAATCTCCGCGCGTTGGGGCCCAGTTGTCGTCGTCGATCGAAATGACAAAGTCACAATCCCCTTCAAGGGCGATCAGGTATCCGATGTTCCTCCGATTGTCGGAATCGAACGGAATAAATTCCGCGGGAAGCCCAAGCTTTCGCAAGAAGCACTCTTGCTCTTCGAGCGTCGGGCAAATCACTGACAATCCTTTTTTGGCCAGAAGGTCGCACCGCTCGTACGCGGCCTTCGGCGTCTTCCGATCGGGAATCACGATCACGCGCACCTGCGCCAGCCGCCCAGTCGCTCGAAAATTCTCGAAGTATCCGTCGAGCAGCGCTGGATCGCCGATCGTGGTCAACACAACTGCTGCCGTGAGTGTCATCGGGTGACCTTCGCCGCCGGTGCCACGGTCGCAGCTTCTGTCGCTTCGTCGCTGCCCGCGTTTCCTTCGTCTGCGGGAAACGCGATGTTCGCCGGATCGATCGTCGGGTGAGCAAGCCCTGATGCATTCTGCTCCGTGCGCACGTAGTCGGTTCGCAGCACCGTTCGCACATCGAACTCGAGATCGCGCGCCAGCGATGGAATCGTCCCAACGCTTGCATATCCATTCGCGTATAGGAGCGGCGCATATCCCCAATCCAGCGTCATCGGTCCATCCATCCATCGCCCGCCGACGGCCCACTCCGGCACGTGCAGCGCGACGCCGAAGTACTCGGCGTAGAATCCGCGAATCTGCTGGCTGGTCATTTCCAAGCGAGAGTAGCTCTCCAGCAAAAGCTGCGCAGCCTCGCGCGTGAAAAGCGCCAGCGCGGCTCCGCGCGCCCAGTCGATCGAATAGTTTTTGCGATACTCCAGCACGCGGCTCTGATATCCGAGTGCCGATACCGCTCCGACGCAGATGTTGTCTTCCACTGCTGCATCGAACGCGGCACGCATCGCGTCGAACCATCCCGGCGCGAGTAACAGATCGTTCTCGATGAGTCCGATGAAGTCATAGCCAAGTTCAATGAGCCGCCGCAGGCCGAAGCGAATCGCAGCATCCGCGCCGCCTTTCACTCCGTAGTTCAGTTCGGCCAGGCGCGCATTGCGAAACGTGAAGTAGCGCGACAACTCCGACACCTCGTTGTGCTCACTGCCATCGTTCCAGATGAGATCAAATTCGCCATCGGCATCGAGCGACTTGATCGTCCGCATCGTGTAAACAAAACGGTCGCGAGTGCTCAGCGCAAACCCGACTTTACTGTCCGGTGTCAAACGCCGCGCCGACGGCTTGCGTTGCGATTGCAACGATTTCAGCGCGTCGAGTACGCTCGGCCACGCGCTCATGCGGGAATCGTTCCCTGCTCGCTGCGCGTGCTCTCCGGCTTTTTTGCGATGATCGCTCGCAGCGCTGCCTCCATCCGAATCAACTCCATGTCCGCCGGCTGAAAATGCCGGTTGTACTGCACCATCTCGAGTGCGTTCCCAAACTCCCCCAACTGCGCCAATCGCACCGCATATTTCGTCAAAGGCCACCGTGGAATTTCTGAAAGCGGCGCTCGCTTTTCACGCAACTGTATCTCGAATTCCGCACCCCAGTTCGCGACCGTGTCGCGGCTGATCGTCGCCAGAACTTCCGCCGTGCTGCGGCTCGACGCGGCCGTATTCTCTGCACTCGCGGCCCGTGCCAAGAACGGAATCGCTTCGTGCTCGCGTTCGCATTCGACCAGCAACACTCCTAGATTCCCCGCCACTTCCAGATTCGCCGGATCGAGTTCCAGCGCGTAACGGAATCCCTGCTCCGCCTCCGCAAACTGGTTCCGCGTGAACTGCGCCACCGCCCAGTCATTCCAGCGCTCGCACGTCTCCTCTTGCGTAAGCGCTTCGCCGAAAAGTCGCAGCGCCCCCGGCAACTGCTGTTTGTCCGTCAGTTCCAGCGCCTGCTGATGCTTGGCGCGAGCCAACTCGGTTCGTTGCGTCGGTACCGGACTCATCGAACGCACCTCTGCCAACTGGACCGGGAGCATCCAGAGGGCCAAGCCACTGCGTAGAAACATTAGAGAATCTTATTCCGAGGAGCTAGAACCACTCGAAGATGGAAAGAAACACTTGACCGAACGAGGCGAGACACACTTCAAGAACGATCGCTCCGCGATCCACAACTCGACCGCGAAGCCAGGGTTCCGACTCAATCGCTCGCCGCAGAATTAGGCGCGGGCCGCGCGAGCAGCGGACACTGGCGATCGCGCCGGCGCGACCGCCTTTTCTGCGGCGGCCTTCACGCGCGCGTCCCAGGTCTTGCGCAGCTCTTCGCGCGCGTGCAGCACGTAGGCCTTCGCTTCGTCGAAGCTGTGATAAACCTTGCGGCCCTTGATCATGTTGCAGGCACGGCAGCACGCCACCAGATTCTGCGGATCTTTCTTCCCTTTGCGGGCGCGCGGCACCACGAAATCGACCGACATGGCGAGCGCGTTGTCGAAACTTGCCAGGCCATCGAGTCCGCAGTACTGACAGCGATAGTGGTCCCGCTCCAGGATTTTCACGCCTTCTTCCATGCTGACAGGTTGAGAAACCAGGGAGAGGGTCATGAGGTCCAAAGGCATCGAACACCTCCTCGGAGCTTCGCTTTTGGGAGCGGAGATCTCCGAAACTGACCGAATTGCGCTGAAGCTACGCCCGCAATTCGTCGGTGTCAAGTGCCGAAGATATACCGGAGACAGTGGCAGGGGCGGGCAACGCACAGGGGATTGCATTCTCTCGCGTAGTCACTAGACTCATAGCTCCGTGACGCTGCGCAAACGAATGCGCGGCCGAAAGCATCTCAGTTCCGCGAGCGCCGGGAGACGAAATGGCGTTGAAGAAAGAATATTGGCAGGGAATTCTGGTTGCGATTGCGCTTGCGGCCGGGATTTATTTTCTTGCGCATGGATGCTCGAAGAAGGCGAGCGCGGACTCGGCGGACGCGGCCGAGGCAAAGCAGAGAAACGCAGGCCAGACTTTCGATCTCGTGATTTCCGGCGGGCGCGTGATGGACCCGGAATCGAAGCTCGACGCCGTGCGGAACGTCGGCATTCGCGATGGAAAAATCGCGGCGATTTCGGCTTCTCCTCTTTCTGGCAAGACTACCATCGACGCGAAAGGGCTCGTCGTCGCTCCCGGTTTCATTGATCTGCATGAACACGGACAGGAAGCGCGCAACTATCAGTTTCAAGCGCATGACGGCGTGACGACTTCGCTCGAGCTCGAAGTCGGAACGGATTACGTCGACAAGTGGTACGCGGCTCGTGAAGGCAAAGCGCTCATCAACTATGGGGTGAGCATCGGGCACATTCCCGTTCGCATGGCGGTGATGCACGACAACGCGTCGTGGATTCCCACGGCAGACGCGGCTCGGCGCGTTGCGACTCCTGAGGACATGAAGCAGATGACCGAGCTGATGGAGCGCGGATTTCGCGAAGGCGCGCTTGCTGAGGGAATGGGCATCAACTACACGCCGGCGGCGACGCATCTGGAAATCATCGAGATGTTTCGCATTGCTGCGAAAAACAACGCGTCGGTTCACGTACACATGCGCTACAGCGGAATGAAGGAGCCGACCACCGGGATCGCCGCTTTGGAAGAAGTGATTGCGGTGGCTGCGGAAACTGGCGCTCCACTGCACGTCGTCCACATCACCAGCATGGAATTGAAGGCGACACCCGATGCGATTGCCATGATTGAGGGCGCGCGTAAACACGGGCTCGACGTCACGACCGAAAATTATCCGTACACGGCTGGCAGCACTGCGATTGAGTCTTCCGTGTTCGATCCGGGATGGCAGGAGGCTCAGGGAATCACATTTAAGGATTTGCAGTGGGCAGCGACCGGAGAGCGGTTGACGGCCGAGACGTTTGAGAAATATCGCAAAGAGGGCGGGATGGTCGTGATTCACTCGATTCCTGAGGAAGATGTGCGCATCGCGCTGGCGAATCCAGGCATCATCGTTGCCAGCGATGGGCTGCGCATCACAGGAGCGAAAGTCCATCCGCGAGGGCAAGGGACGTATTCGCGAGTGCTTGGGCACTACGTTCGCGAAGAAAGGGTTCTCGATTTGATGACAGCGCTGCGCAAGATGACGCTGCTCCCGGCGCAGCGGCTTGAAAAGCGAGCACCGGCATTTCGCGATAAGGGTCGCATTCGCGTCGGCGCCGATGCGGACATCACAATTTTTGATGCCGCGCGCATCATCGACAAGGCGACTTTCGACGATCCGCTGCAATATCCCGAGGGGATTCAGTTTGTGCTAGTAAACGGAACGCCGGTTCTCAAAGACGGGCAGCTCGTCGATGGGGTCTTCCCCGGAGAGGCAGCGCGCGCACCGATTTCTCACTAGCATCCACTCGCCGATGACGGAACCCACAAGAAACGAGCCTACGAAAACGAAGATGCAACCCGGAGCGCGGCCTGCCGTTCTCGCGGGATTTCTCGGCTGGACGCTCGACGCGTTCGATTTTTTTGTCGTCGTATTCTTGATCGACACGCTCGCGAAACACTTCGGCGTTCCCAAGAAAGACATCGTCCTGACGATGACGGCGACGCTGGCGATGCGTCCCGTCGGGGCGGTGATTTTCGGTTTGCTGTCCGACCGCTACGGGCGGCGCATTCCGCTGATGTGCAATGTCATTTATTTTTCCGTGATCGAGCTGCTGTGCGGATTTGCGCCGAACTACACATTCTTTTTCGTGATGCGCGCGCTGTTTGGCATCGGCATGGGCGGCGAGTGGGGCGTCGGCGCTTCGCTGGCGATGGAGGCGGCGCCGGCGCGTTGGCGAGGGATTCTGAGCGGGATTTTGCAGAGCGGTTATTCGATCGGATATTTGCTGGCGGCGATTGCGGCACGATTTTTACTCCCCGCTTTTGGATGGCGCGCGATGTTCTGGGTCGGCGCGTTGCCCGCGCTGCTGGCGCTCTATATAAGGACCAAAGTTCCCGAGTCCGAAGCGTGGAAGCAGCATCGCGCGGCGACGACGGGCGAAGTGCTGCGCACCGTCGGTCGTGAGTGGAAGCGATTCGCGTACCTCGTCGTGTTGATGACGTTCATGATGTTCCTGTCGCACGGCACGCAGGATCTTTATCCGGACTTTTTGCAGGAAGTTCACCATGTGACTGCTGCGGCGCGCGCAAACATCGCGATGTTTTATAACGTCGGCGCGGTGTTGGGCGCGATTGTGTTCGGACATTTGTCTCAAAAGGCGGGGAGGCGCAAAGGAATGGTCGCGGCGTTGGGCCTTTCCTTGGTGATGATTCCCTTTTGGGCGTTTGGCAGCAGCCTACCCCTGTTGGTTCTCGGCGCGTTTCTGATGCAGGCGGGCGTGCAGGGGGCGTGGGGTGTGATTCCAGTGCATCTCAACGAAATGTCGGCGGATGCGGCGCGCGGATTGATTCCGGGGCTGTGCTATCAGCTGGGGATTCTGATTGCGGCGCCGACGAACCAGATTCAATATGCGCTGCGCGATCATGTGGGTTATCAATGGGCGCTGGCGGGATTTGAGATTGTGACGATCATGACGCTCGCGATTTTGCTGGCGGTTGGCACCGAAGCACACGGCAGGAAATTCCACGAACAGCAGAAATGAATCGCCGCCTCGGCGGAAGACGTTGCGTGGCTGGTTTCGCAACGTCTTGCCGAGGCGGCGATTTTTGGTTGACGCGATGGGGGTGAACAAAATCGCGTCGAACGGGTTAGACCTTGTGGACATGGGGCGCAGCGGTGCTGCACCCGTACATGATGATTGCCAGGTTAGAAATCGAGACGCAGGAAGACCTGGCCGGTGCGGCTGCCGCCGAAGTCGGAGCCGCGGGCTGCTGAGATCTGGCCGAAGTCGCCGCTCGAGATGTTGAGATTGAAGTGATTGGAATCGTCGGCAAGATTTGGATGGTTGAGCACGTTGGTGAAGCTCGCACCCGCCTTGAGATGGATGCGCTCGGTGATCGCGAATTGCTTCGACAATCCGGTCGACAGATTGACTACGCCGGGACCGACGATGTCGCCGACGTGCGCGGAGCCAAATCGTCCGATGGGATTCGGCGCTCCCGAGCCTGCGCCGATGTTGCACGCGGTGCCCGGCGTCCAACTCGCGATGCCGGGGCACGTGAATGCCGCCACGTTGACCCAATCGCTTGCGCCCTGATTCGAAGGAACGAGATTCACGCCGGAGACGCGATCGGGATACTGGTCGCGGCCGTCGATCGTACCGGAGCCGGTGCCGGAGGGGTCGCCGCCGTCGAAATACGGCGTAACGAACGCACCGCTCTCGACGAGGAAAATATTCGAGAGGCGCCAACCGCCGAGAATTGCGTTCACTCCGCGGCCCCAGTCGTGGCCGAACGTGCGGCCTTGACCGAATGGCAGATCGTAGAGAGCGGTGGTGATCCAGCGATGACGGCGCGTGCCGTAGACTTCGCCGTAATCGAGGCTGCGATCGTCGAAGTAGGTTGCGCGCGAGCCGCCGTTTTCGTCGGCGAAGGATTGTTGATGTGCCTGGTTGTCGGCGGTGTTTTTCGCGAGCGTGTAGGTGGAGTTGAATGAGAGGCCGTGGCTGAAGCGGCGATCGGCTTCGAGCTGGAAGGCGTTGTACATGGAGTTGGCGCTGCTGGCGCGATCGTTGATGATGCCCCAGTTGGGGAACGGACGATCGGTGAGCGGACGATCGGTCGCGGCGACGGTCGAAGAGTAACTCATGTCGTTGTAGCTTGGCGCCCATACCAAGTGATTCACGCGCATGCCGATGTAGGACGCACGGACCGCAACGTTGCCGGCGAATTCGTGATCGACGGAGGCGTTCCATTGATACGCGAGCGGATCGTGGAAGTGGATGTCGTTCGCGGTGCCGAAATAATCGGTGCCGTATTGCGGCGCGCCGTAACCGGTGCCGCCGGCGCTCAACGAGGGCCACTGATAGGCCGGACCTGTCGGCGTGAGTTGGTTGATGAACGTCTGCGTGCCGGCTTGAAGAGTGCCGGTGAGGGCATAGAAGATCGCGCCGAGAGTTGTGATGTTGTACATGCCGGCGCCGGCGCGAATCGCGGTGCGATCGTTGTTAAACGGGCGATAGGCGAAACCGAGACGCGGCATGAAGCGATCTTTGTCGGCAGTGCGCAGGGACGCGGGCAAGCCGGCCTGGCTATTCGAGAGCACCGGGGTGCAGGGGACGCCGTTTACGATCGGGCCGGTGGTTTGACCGAGCGGGCAGGCGTTCATGCTGGCGAGGAAGCCGGGGTTGAGGATCGATGAGAAACCGTCGGGATAAACCACGCGGCCGGAGCCGGGCACGCTCGGATCGAAGTTGCCGATATTGCCGCCGGCGTCGGTGTAGCCCGGGTGATATTCGTAACGCAGGCCGAGCGAGAGCGTGAGTCGCGAGCTGACCTGGAACGTGTCCTGGCCGAAGAAGTTGTAGTAGATCGAGCTGCCGTTGTTGTCTTGGCTGACGGTGTCGTAGAAGGTTTTGTTGGGCACGCCGAGCAGGAAATCGGCGAAGTCGTTTCCGGTGAAAAGCGCCGAGCTGAAATCGAACGTGCCGTAATTGTCAGCGCCTTCAAAGCTCAGAGGAGAAACCGATTGAATGTGGCGGATGTCGCCGCCGAACTTCATCGTGTGGCGGCCTTTGATCCAGCTCAGAGTATCTGTGTATTCGTAGATGTTGGACTTGTTGATGCCGCTGAGGCGATTCACGTTGAGGCTGTCGATACTGTTGAAATCGAGCTCGGGAATGCCGTTGAAGAACAAATTGTTGTTCGCGATGCCGTCGATGCCGAGGTTTTGCACGAACGCCTTGCCCTCGAACGGATTGTTATAGCCGTTGTTGTTACGGGTAAATCCGAAGCGAAATTCGTTCACGAGATTTGACCGCAGGTTGTAGCTCGCGGAAACCACGAACATGCGGTAGTCGTCGATGTAATCGTTGGAGGGCACGAGAAGCTTGGTCGGCTGCGCCTGACCGATGTTCTTCCAGGAGAAGCGGGCGAAGACCTGGAATTTCTTGCCGATGTATTGATCGCCGCGAATGTCGAACTGGTTGGAGTGGTAGCTGTTGTCTTCGTTCGCGATGTAGTTGATCCCGCCAGTGAACACATTCGGGTTGCCGACATTCGGGAGCGGATAGAGCGCGAGCAGTTTTTGCGCAATCGGGGAAACACTTGGGAGCTGAAAGCCGAACGTTCCTCCGTTCGGATTGTTCAAGGGAGTCTTTTGCAGTTGATCTTGTGAAAAATCACCGCTGCGCATCGCTTGGGTCGGGACGATGTTCTGGATCGCTTCGCCGAGGGGAAATCGGAAGCCTTCGTACGTGCCGTAGAAGAATGTGCGATTGTGGCCATTGTAGAGATGCGGAATCCAGACGGGGCCGCCTCCGGTGACGCCGAAATCGTTGCCGACCTTCTGCGGTTTGTCGGTTTCGCCGTATGCAGTGGTGTCGAACGCGCGATTCTGGTGATACCAGAACAGGCTGCCGTGATAGTCGTTGGTGCCGCTTTTGGTGACCGAAGTGATCGCGCCCGGCTGGCCGAATTCGGCATTGTTGCCTACGCCATCGACGCGAAGCTCGGTGATGGTTTCAGCGGAAGGCCACGCATCGGAGAGCGGATTGTTGTTGCCGGCGTTTTGCGTTGTGATGCCGTCTACCGAAGTTTCGGACATGAACGGCAAGCCGCCCTGCACCGAATATTTTCCGTTGCTGTCGGGCTGAACGCCGGGCAAGCTTTGCACGAGCTTGAGCGGACTGGTGCTACCGTCGGCGCGATAGTTGGCGGGTAGCTCGAGAACGTTCTGCGAATCGAAGCTGGCGGTGATTGCGGGCGTTTCGGAGTTGATCGCAGTCGCGGCGTCATTCACTTCGACGACTTCGGCGCGGGTACCGACGGTGAGGACAAATTCTTCGCGGACTTCCTGTCGCGCAAGGAGTTGCACGTCGTTGTGCACTTCGCCTTTGAAGCCGTCCTTTTGAATTTCGATGCGATAGCGGCCGGGCTTGAGGTCGGGAATGAGAAAGTTGCCGGACTCATCGGTGGAGTAAGACAGAGTGGCGCCTTCGTCCTGGTTGGTGATTTTAATGTCGGCGCCAGGGATCACGCTGCCGGTCGTATCTTTCACGGTGCCAAGAATAGTGCCTTGCGTGGATTGGGCGTGAGCTGAGTTCGCGGTGAATGCCAGGAGCAGGCAGCAAAGCGCTAAGAAGACACACGTGTAGCGGGACGATTTCGAGTTCATCGTGCAGGGAGCCTCCGTCGAGTTTTGCGTCGTCAGATCGAGAAAGTCCGCTGCGCCTCGGACTGAGTCCGAATGGCCTACCAGAAAACACTTCTGCGCAGCTTTGTGAAAACCGACCGAACTATTTAGTGACCCGTCTTGCGATTGGTTGTCGATGGTGCGACGACGTGGCGCGAGTAAAACAGGCGAACGTGACAATCGCGTGAACGTAAGTTTCGAGAAAGATTAAATAACGTTTAGAAGCGGCGGATACGGTCGCGGTAATTGAACTTTTTAGTGCGGCAGAACGTCTGCGATCGGCTTCCCGGCTTTCGGGGTGTCGGCGTCGTAGTCTTGCCCAAGGAACGCCGCGAGCGTCGCGGCGATTTGACTCTGCGTGACTGGTGCGATTTTCGCACGCTCGCCGAGAGCTCGTGTGTCGGGCCCGAGAAACATCATCCAGATGTATTTTGAGTCGGGGATTTTCTGGCCGTGGTCGCGCCACTTGCGAGGAGCTTTGCCGCGGCCGTGATCGGGAGAAAAAATCAGCGTGGTGTTGCCGCGATATTCGGGGATCGATTGTGCGAGATCCCAGATGGCGCGCAGGTAGGCGTCAACGCGATGGGCGGAGTCGAGATACTCGGGGTATTGGCCTGCGTGAGCCCAGTCGTCGGTTTCGCCGAGCGAGATGTAGAGCACTTTTGGATGCTTCAACTTCATGTATTCGACGGCGCTGTAAAACGGAATCGCGTCGAAGGGTTCGTCTTCCCAGACGCGTGGCGTTTCAAGTTTGAGGTGATTAACGAGATCGAGTTCGGGAGTCGAGGGCGTGAGGGCGAGCGGGACGTAGCCCGCGTTCGCGGTGAGGTGAGAGCGCTCGGGATTGAAGACGTTGGCTATCACCTCCCACGCGCCGAAGGCGGCGATGTCGCCGTCACCCCCGAAGCCCTGGCGATTTTTCAGCCACTCGAGGACGGTGACGTTTGGATTCGGAATGTTGTCGTTGCTGTGAATGTGCTCGTCGTCGGGGAAACCGGTGAGGGTTTCGTTGTAGCCGGGGTAGGAGAAGAACATGTGATTCGTGACGTAGGCGTCGGAGCCTTTGTCGCGATTGCCGAAGACTTGTCCTTGCTTGGCGATGACCTGCCACACGAAAGGCATGAGGGCTTCGCGACGTTCCTCGGCGGTGTCGCGCCAGTAAGATTTTTTTAGCCCGGCTTCGTTTTTCACTTTGCCGTTCTTCTTGTTCATCAGCGATTCTTCAGCGCCGTTGAAAACTTCCTGCCAACGGAGGCCATCGGTCATGACGAAGATGATGTGTTGGGTTTTGTGGTCGGGCGAGCCCTGGGCGCGAGCGGCGGGCGAAATTGAGATTGCGAGGAAGAGGAGGCCGAGAACCGCGAGTCTGAAAAGACGAGAAGTTGGCAAGAGCGTGACCTCAATTAACGATTTGGGCGATGCGTGCGCGTAAGGTTTTTCGGTCGCTCCGGCAGGGGTCTTCGCGGTTTGCGAGGGCTTCCGTCCGGCGGATCAGGTCTCCGAATCTGGTAGAGACTGTTCCGTCAAGAATTTAGATGGAACCGACCCGTTCGCGCAATCCGGTGTTGCAATGGACAGGCGATAAGCGATCAAGTCGAGGCTTGCCTGGATCTAGATCTGGACGACCGAAAACTTTCGTCACTTTGGAGGTTCTGCATTACAGCAACGTTACGGCGACGTTGAGTTCGGGCGACCTCGGCGTGGCCGCGACCGTGAGTCGATGTGTTATACTTTTCTTGCTTCAGTTTGTCGCAGTTTCCAACACAGCGCGCCCGTAGCTCAGCTGGATAGAGCGATGGTCTACGAAACCATAGGTCGGGAGTTCGAACCTCTCCGGGCGCGCCATCTTCCAACGATCTACAATCCATCATTGCCACGGCGTTGAACATTTGCGGCCGAGGCCAACTGCCGCAGGAAAACCGCTTCATCGTCCGAAGACGAGGATGGTAAATTGTCCTCCAAAGTTCGCCGGCACGAACAAGTTGTGGCTTTTTGTGTCGAGGGCCATTGTCTTTGAACCCTGGTTGGTCGTCACAGTTTGAAGCAAACTAAATTTGTCGTTTCCGTCCTCGTGGTAAATCGAAATATTCCCGCCGCCATTTGACATGAATACGAGGCCGTTCGAAGGATCAAAAGCCGCGGCGTCTACGCGTTCCCCGATCGGAGCGGTGGTCACGATTTTTCCGGTGTCGGCATCGAGTACGACCATGAGTTGTCCGCCTCTGCAACCGGCGAACAGGCGGCGCGAGTTCGGATTGAATGCCAGAGCAGTGGCCGTCTTGCCGGGTGCGAGAGGCCAACTGTCGAGCACTTTCAGTGCATTTGCGTCGACATGGACCGTCTCCGCCTTTTCCTCAAGGTTGATGTAAACGTTTCCCTTTCCATCCGCCACCGCGAATTCTGGGCCTCCGCCCAAATCAACGGTTCCGACAACTGTTCCGTTGGCAGGATCGATCACTGAAGCGCTGTTGCTGTCGCCGTTCATGGCGTAGACGTGTTTCGTCGACGGTTCGTACATGATTGCGTCGGGTTTCTTCCCTACTTTCACTTCTGAAATCGCCTTCAAGGTTTTCAAGTCGAAGATGACCACGGAATCGGATTTGCCGGCTGTGATGAATCCGCGCCCAAACTCTCGGGCGACCGCGATGCCATGGACGCCGGGAGTATTCGGAATCGTTGCAACGAACTCGAATGTGTCTGCGTCCAGGACTTCGACTTGCGTTCCGTGACTGACGTAGACACGCCGGCCTTCGGCATCGACGAAAACGTAGTCCCAACTAGTGCCGCCGGGGAGCGAAACTTTCTTGATGATGTGATATTCGGGTTCAGAAGCTGCGGCGGGCAGTAATCCCAGGAATAGCATTGATGTTGCCAACGCGGACCAAATTCGCTTCATTCCGATCTCCAATCCATCTTGTTTGAGGAAGTCTTACGAACAGGCTCCGCTAGTGACAGTTGTCACTACCAGAGTCTGTAAACGATTTGCCGGCCTCTGGAATGAACTTCCAGTCGTAACCTTTGGGTCTTAAAGTCAGTTTAAGCACGCCAAAGGTCGTCGTGTCGCGAACTTCGCTCGTCGCTTCAGGAGCGCCGAACGGACGGTGACTCTTTCCGCCGGTTCCAACGACAAATTCGCGAATCCCGCGGACACGGTCGAGCTTTCCATTCGGATCTTGTGGGGCAAATCGCTCGTAGTCGTGATCGTGTCCGGCGAGGATCACGTCCGCGTTTGCGTCGTACAATGCCTGATAGAGCGGCCTTATTTCGGGCGCGTCACCATGCGCGGCTCCCGAACTGAAGAGCGGCTTGTGAAAATAGGCAAGCGTGCATGCAGCCGGGTGTGCGGCAAGGTCGGAGCGCAACCACTTCTCTTCGCGACTACCCTCGTTGCATCCACCGATTTCGGCGCATTCACTGTTCAACGAGATGACGTGCCATGCGCCCAGGTCGAAGCTGTAGAAACCATCTTCAGGATCACCTGCTACCTTGCCAAAGTATTCGAAGTAGAAGGTCGCGCCTTGTGAGTGGAACTCATGATTCCCTGGAGCGGGGCGCGTGCGGTTCTTCACACGCCCCCAAGTCTGGTCGTAGCACTTGAAATTCTCGGCAGTCCCGTCTGGGTAAGCAAGATCGCCGATCGCAGCGACGATTCCGGCATTCTCTTCCAGTATTTTTGCGGTGGCTTCGGCACCGGCAAGATTCGTACAGTCCGCGATGTCGCCCGCAGCCAATAGCACGGCCGGACGCTGATCTGCATTCGCTGGGTCTACCTTCTGCAAATCATGCGCCGCCCAAGTACGCGCCGAAAAGAGCGAGATGACGATCGCGGCAACGCCCAGCAGACGAAGACCCTGGTTCATCGACAAGAATGTTGTGGTCATTTGTGTTCAGACGCCGGGCTCCAACGGAAACCGACGGCAAACGTGGGCTGGTAGTATTCGCGCTGAATCATATATTGCGGACTGCCCTGATAGAAGCCGAAGACTTCGTTGTTCAGGTTCAGCCCGTAGGCGATGAAACTCAATCCGTGTGACAGTCGAACGCTGCCCTGGGCGTCGATCTGCAAGTGGGAGTAGAAGTATTGATCGCCGAATGGTCCTTTCAGGCCACCGGGAGTTGGCGTTGAAGGAGTGCCGTCCTGCGTCGGCGTCCCATCCTGATACCCATAGGCTGCGATGTTGGCCTGGTTGTAGCTGAGTCCGACGCGAATGGAGACGCGACCGCGATCATACGTCGGGCTGATATTCCACGTGTTCGGAGCGTTGCGCAAGAGCCGCGGATGATCGGAACGACCGGGCAAGCCGCTCGCGCTGGAGTCGGTGTAGCCGTAATTCGCAGAAATGCCCAAGGCGGAAAATACTCCGGGAAGAAATGTCAGGTGCTGGAGATACGCCGCTTCGAAGCCAGCGATCCATGCGCTGCCTGCGTTGATCGGCTGAGTCGCAGTGAATGTTCCCGCAGGAATGTTCGGCGCCGGCTGAAAGTTGGTGAGCACGAATGTTTGCGTGACGATCGGGTCCGAGAGTCGTTTGTAGAAGAACCCACCCTCGATCATTCCGAACGGATTGAGATAGTGCTCGACGAGAACGTCGAAATTGTCGCCAGTTTCGGCCTTCAGATTTGGATTTCCGAGCGTCAGCAGGTTCTTGAGGTTTCCCGGACTGCCAGCCGTCGTGTAGGTAAGGGCCTGCGCGATGTCTTGCGGATCGGGACGTGAGAGGCCACGACCGTAGACGAGTCGCAGATTGGTGCTCGGTGTAAGAGCGTACCGAAACGAAAGGCTCGGCAGAACCTTTACGTAAGAACCGTTGAATTTGTCGTTGGTAATGATCGGAGGACTTACGGTGCCGTCGATGGTCCGATTTACGACATCAAGATTTGTGCCTTCAATTCGCACGCCACCGACAAGACGCACTCGATTCGTCAAATCGATCGTGTCCATGACGTAACCGGCGGAAACCTTTTCGAGGTAACTGTAGTTGGCGGGATCGACGCCGAACGAGCTGTCGGCAGTGAACGCTCCCAGGTTCGACATTAGATAGTCTCGAACGTTCTGATAGTCGACGTTGTAGCCGAGTTTGTAGGAACCACCATAGTAGTTGCTGTTCGTGAAACCATTCGGGAACTGATTCAATAGAATCGAATCGTTCGGTGTGTAGTCGACGCTGTACGAATTGTCGTATTTGTGGGAATTACGAAATTTTCCGCCGACTTCGATCGTGGAGAGCTTGCCGAACAGGTGATAGCGTTTCCCGTAAGCCGCCGTCGCCTGGAGGTTCACCTGAGCACTCTGTCCGTGGTCAATCTGGACGTCGCTCAACTGCATCGTCGCCGGGTTGTAGGCCTCGGAAAAACACGACGGAGAAAATTGCGGGCGGTAAATACTGCTCGTCGTGGAAGGATCGAATTCACAAGTACTCGTTGCCAGAGTGCTGCCGAAGCTCGCTGTTCCTGGCAGCGCGTTTTCATCATATGAGCGAGCAGCGGAAACATCCCACGCTAGCCATGACGACGAGAACTCGTGCTTTCCTCCGACAAGGATGCTTCCAATTCCGATATTCGGGCGCCGATCTTGCGTGTTGAAACTTGGAGTGCCTGTGCAAACTCCAGAGGAATCGCAACCATTGGACCCTAGCAACGAAATGCCCGGGGTGTTGTCATTTAGCGAATAGACCCAACGGTCGCCATAGTTTTTGAAATTCGAATACAAATAGCGAGCGTATACGTCAGATCCCTCGCCAAGTTTGTAATCGGCGCTGCCGGCCAATCCCCATCGTGATCGGTAGTAACGATATTCGCGGACGTCGATCGAATCCTTCCAGAGTTCCGTGTTGCCGCCCGGAAGAGTCGCTAGGTCAGAAACCGGTTCAATGTCATCGATGCCGCGGCCAGTCCAGTCGTAAGAACCACCAACGAGAATCCCAAACCGTTTGTCGGCTCCAAAGCGCTGGCCGATCGTGCCAGTGGATTCGACCTGACTCCGCCCACCCAGGATGGGCATGTAACCACCCATGCCGCTGAGCGCGACCGTTGGACGCTCCGTCGCGGTCTTCGTGACGAGGTTTATGGAGCCGCCGATCCCATCGCCATCCATGTTCGCCTGCAGGGTTTTGTTAATTTCGACCGATTCGACAAGGTCGGCCGGAATCGCGTCGAACTTGATTTGGCGCACGCCCGATTCCGGCGAAGGCACATTGATGCCATCGATGGTTGTATTCGTGAGTCTTGGCTCGGTTCCGCGAACTTGCACGTACTTCCCTTCGCCTTCGTCGCGTTCGAGCGTGACGCTGGGCAGGCGCCCAAGAGCGTCCGCCATATTTGCGTTTGGGAGGCTGCGAATCACATCCGCGGGAAGAACCTGAACGATGTTGTCGGCGCTGCGCTCACGGTTGATCGCTTCCGCCTCGCCCGCGGCGCGTTCCGCTGTGACGAGAACCTCAGTACTCACGGACGACAGCGACATTTTGGCGTCAACGCTGAGGGGCTGGCCCGCGGATACATCGACTTCCTTCACCAACGCGGAAAAGCCGACATAAGTCACGTTGATCGTGTAATGTCCGGCCGGAATGTTGTGGATGAAAAACTGTCCTTGCTCGTCGGACACTACATGCACGCCTGCCGGCGCCAACACGATCTCTGCGCCCTGCAGGACCGCCCCGTCCGGATCCGTTACTTTCCCAGAGATTTCGCCCTTGTCCGTCTGCGCTGACGCGGTGAAATTTAGAAACGACGAGGCCAGAAGGACGACGGCGGCCAAGTATCCAATTCTTCGCAACATAAAACTCATCGGCGAGTCCTCTTGGACGTGAAGTAGCGTTTGAATTGCGGAGTTTCCGCGCACACTTTGCCCGCAGCGCGCGACAGGACGGTTAACCTGCGCTCATCGAATGTTGAAAAGAACCTGAATTTCTTTCAGGAATGAAAGGCTTTCGTCATACAGCGGCCAAGGCGGGAAGTTTTACGCGAAACACGGAGCCGGTGCCGATCACGCTCTCGGCGGTGATCGAGCCGCCATGAACATTTGCGATCCATCTCGCGATGGCGAGCCCGAGCCCCGCGCCGGAGATTTCTCGGGACCGCGTTTTGTCGGCGCGGTAAAAGCGTTCGAAGATAGACTCGAGGTCTACGCTTTCGATGCCTACGCCGGAATCCATGACGGCAATATGCGCCTCGGCTTCCGACATAGTTAAAGCGATTTCGCAACGACCTCCAGATGGCGTGTACTTCACCGCGTTGTCTACCAGGATCATGAGAAGACGATCGATCGCAATTGCGTCTCCCTTAACCAATACGGAAGATTCAGGCAATTGCGTTGTGAAACTGAGAGATTTCGTCGCGGCGAGTATCGCTCCGTGCTCCTGGGCTCTTCGAATGTGCGTCTTCAGGTCAACTGGATGCATCTCAAGACCCGCAGCGCCCGCATCAGCGCGAGCGATCAGAAGCAGATTCTCCAGCATCGCCGACGTTTCCACCGACGTTTGCAACACTCTCGACAGCGCCTCTTCATATTCGGCCTGAGTCCGCGGCTTGCGTAGCGCTATTTCCGCTGTCGCTCGCATCACTGCAACCGGAGTTCTCAGATCGTGCGAAGCATCCGCCGTGAATTGTGTGATTTTGTGAAACGAATTCTCAATTCTTCCCAACATTGCATTCAGTGTTTCCGTCAGACGGCGTAGTTCGTCGTGCGGCTTTGGAACTTCGAGCCGGCGCGACAGATTATCGACGCCGATCATTTCGGCGGTTCGAATGATTTTGTCGACCGGGGCCAATGATTTTCCGCTCAACCAATATCCCAACAACGACGCGATCAAGACGAGCGCGGGAAGCCCCTCTTTTTCGATCAATCGAAATCGATCGAGGGCCTGGTCAAATGGTTCGGTCGGGACGGCCGCGTGAATGTTGAATGTCTCCCCGTTCACGTTTACCGCAGCGAGGGCGATCCGGTACTGATTGAAGTCGAGGTTCGTCGTGACAAATCGGACTTCGTGTTCAGACCCGTTCGGAACAGGCGTCCTCGGGCGCAGAAAACCCTCGGAACGAAACAGCCACTCTCCATGTTCGTCAGCCACTTCAAACAGCGCTCCGTTGGCCCAGAGCTTGTCGAGGCCGCGAAGCTCTGCCGCGACAGCTTGTCGTCCTTTCGGCGCCGTGTTCGTCAACAGTCTTTTCACTGTTTCGAGGTTGGCTCGCGACGCCGCATCGACTGTGGTGTTGATGCTTTTCTGAAATCCGATGTCACAGATCCAGAAGAACGCAACAAAAGTGGTGGCGAGGACCGCAAAGTAGAGGAGTGTGAGCCGTGCACGGATGGTGAGATTCAGGCGCAGGGTGCAACTCCGATCGAATATCCGAGACCTCGATGTGTCTGGATCAGGCCGGAGCCGACATCATCTATTTTTCGCCGGAGGAGCCGGACAAAAGCGTCGATGGTATTCACTTCCACTTCGCGCCGGTCGCCCCAGATGGCTTCCACGATTGCAGCGCGCGGCACAATTCGAGTTTGATTGCGAACAAGCAGTTCGAGCAATCGGAATTCGGTGAAGGACAGCCGGATCTCCCGACCCTTGCGAAACGTGCGATACGCGTTAGTTTCCAGCAGGAGGTCGCCGTACTCCAGAACGTTCTTCGCTTTGGGTGTGCCTCGGCGCGCCAGCGATCGCACACGCGCGAGCAATTCCTGAAACGAAAACGGTTTCGTCAGGTAGTCGTCCGCTCCGGCGTCCAATCCGCGCACGATGTCGGGCACGGCGTCACGCGCGGTCAGCATGAGAACCCCGACGTCCTGTTTGCGGCAGCGCAATTGACGCGCTACATCGAGCCCGTCGATGTTCGGCAACATCACATCGAGAAGAATCACGTCAAAGGAAGTCGCTCGCGAAAGCTCGAGCGCCGCAACTCCGTCCCGCGCAACATCGACTGCATAAGATTCTTCACGCAGACCGCGGGCGAGAAGTTCCGCCATCTGAACATCGTCTTCGACAACCAGAATATTTAGAGGAGCGTCCATTGTCGGCAGCATAGTTCTTGTAGTGTGAAAAATGCGTGAACGTGGAGTTACTGGCGCGTTTCACTAAAGCCTGAAAATTTTTCAGGCACTTGTTGTGGCTTATTCACTTCGGAACTGATGGGTGTTGACCCATCGAAAAGTTCGCCCGGCTACGCTCCGTTTCGGAAAAAGTCCCTGGAGGAAAGCCGAGATGATATTTCCAAAGAAACTCGTAGCGCTGGTTCTTGCGACCTCATTGCTCGCGTTCACCGCGCCAGTCCGTGCCGGACAGACCGATGCTCTTGGGTCTCACAACATAAAACACGTGCTGTTGATCAGCGTCGACGGACTACATGCCCTCGACCTATCGAACTACGTTACCTCGCACCAAGATTCCACGCTCGCCCTCTTGAGCAAGAGCGGCGTCACCTACACGAACGCCTCCACTTCGACTCCTTCCGATTCCTTTCCGGGTTTGGCCGCACTCGTCACCGGAGGTTCTCCAGGGACCACAGGTCTCTGGTACGACGTCACATACAATCGCGCACTCTCGCCACCAGCGATGACCACATCGCTTCCCATCACCGGCGGCCCCGGCCTGTGCCCCAACGTTGTGGGCACTCCCGTCGCGTATGACGAGTCCATCGACAACGACCTGACGAAACTCGATGGAGGCGGCGGAATCAACGCCAACTTCCTCCCGCGCGATCCGAAGAACAATTGCAATCCGATTTATCCGCACGAATGGATTCGCGTGAACACGATTTTTGAAGTAGTGAGGGCGAATGGAGGCACCACCGCCTGGACCGACAAGCATCCTTCGTATTCATGGACGAAGGGCCCATCGGGCGCCGGGGTGGACGATTTTTACGGACCGGAAATCAATTCGATTCCAATCGCGCTCCCACAGTTCCCGGGTTGCAGCCCGGTGCCTTTTCCAGATCCCACGCCCGATGACGGCTGGACGACCGACTTCCGCAATATCGTTTGCTACGACTCCCTCCACGTGCAGGCAACCCTCAACCAAATCGACGGGTACACTCACGACCGTTCGAAGCGCGCCGCAGTTCCGACGCTATTCGGATTCAACTTCCAAGCGGTGAGCGTGGGCGAAAAGTTGCTGAGCGGTCCTATCACGGCGGGCGGCGCAGCGGTGAATGGCGGTTATTCCGACGTTCTGGGAACGCCCTCGCAAGGTCTCGCTTTCGAGTTGGACTTCGTGGATCAGTCGTTGGGCCGCATCGTCAACGAACTCAAGAAACAGGGCCTTTACAATTCAACGCTCATCATCATCTGCGCCAAGCACGGTCAATCTCCGATCGACGTGACCAAAAAAGTTGCCATCGGAGGCGGTCAGCCGCAGACTCTTATCGGCTCAGCGGAAGCGTTTGATATTTCCGATGATGGTTCGCTGATCTGGCTGAATGATCAGGAACTCACACCGGGCGTCGTCTCTCTTCTCAGCCAGCCGGCGAATCAGCAGACTCTCGGCATACAAGAAATCTTCGCCGGCCAGTCTCTTCGAAATAAATGGAACGATCCCGGAAATGATCCGCGAACTCCAGACATCGTTTTGAAAGTAAACACTGGCGTTATTTTCACCGGCGGGTCCAAAATCGCCGAGCACGGCGGACTGAACGAAGACGACACCCACGCAGCTCTACTGGTTTCATTGGCCGGCATACAGCCTGAAATCGTCAAGACGCAAGTTCTCAACCAGCAGGTCGCTCCGACGATCGTCAAGGCTCTGGGTTTTGATCCGAGTGAACTGCAAGCCGTAAAAACAGAGCAGATCCAAGTTCTGCCGTTCCTTTTTTGATTCAAACTGACGGGCTCGATTCCAGGACAAGTGGAATGGAGCCCGATCACCGTGCAGCGCGAGAATGGGCGTTGTGTCTCGATCAGCCAGGCGTGAGTCAAAGTTGCATAAAAGTGTCATGATTCTCGGATCAGATCGAATCCAGACCGATCATACGAGACAGAACACAGTTCGCGTAAGAGGTTGCCCCGCAGACACGATCGAAGATTTTCGAAACGGTTCAGAATCGCGCCCTAAACCACGAAACCATAGGCCGGGAGTTCGAACCTCTCCGGGCGCGCCATCAATCTCTCACAGTCAACTGGATTTGCGAGAGCGAAGCGGTTATCGGCGCCGTATGTAGATTTGCAACGTCGAGCGAAACCGTCGACAATATGTCGCTTGAGCGACACATCTACTGTCAGTCCTGACGTTCGCGATGGTGCGCCGGGCCGTGGAGCGTCCAAGAACACGGCCGGCCAGGTACTCTTTGCCAGCCTCATCGGCACGACCATCGAGTTCTTCGATTTCTATATCTACGCGACCGCTGCGGTGTTGGTCTTTCCCCGGCTCTTTTTCCCGAAGGAAGATCCGATGTCGGCGACACTCGCGTCTCTGGCGACTTTCGCGATTGCGTTTTTCGCGCGGCCGTTCGGGTCGGCGCTGTTTGGACATTTCGGTGATCGCATCGGGCGCAAAGCAACGTTGGTCGCAGCGCTCCTCACGATGGGTATCTCAACGGTCGCGATCGGAGCGCTTCCTGTCTACGCCAGCGTTGGAGTCGCGGCGCCGATTCTGCTGGCTCTGTGCCGGCTCGGCCAAGGACTGGGGCTAGGCGGTGAGTGGGGCGGCGCGGTGTTGCTTGCGATCGAAAATGCTCCGCCAGGGCGGCGCGCGTGGTATGGGATGTTTCCGCAGCTTGGCGCACCCATCGGGTTCTTACTCTCCGGCGGGATTTTTCTTTGTCTATCCAAATTTCTATCGAATCAAAGTTTCTTTGTTTACGGCTGGCGAATTCCTTTCCTGGCAAGCTCTGCGCTAGTGCTCGTTGGACTTTATGTGCGCCTGACGATCACCGAAACACCCGTGTTTCGAGCGGCCGTGAAGGAACGTGAAACCGTTCGCGTTCCGATGTTCGAACTCTTTCGTTCGCATCCGAAGATGCTGGTCGTCGGGACGCTGTCGTCGATCGCGACGTTTGTGTTGTTTTATTTGATGACCGTGTTCGCGCTCTCGTGGGGGACGACCGCGCTGCACTACAGCCGCGATACATTTCTCGTGATGCAGCTCGCGGCGATGATTTTTTTCGCGATCACGATTCCGCTGAGCGCAAAGCTCGCCGAGAATGGCCGTCGCCGCACGTTGATTTGGGTCACCGTCGCGATTGCCGTCTACGGTCTGGTGATGGCGCCGCTGCTGCAATCGGGAATTGCCGGTGCATCGCTTGCGCTCATTCTCGGCTTGTCGCTGATGGGATTTACTTACGGCCCGCTTGGCACTGTGCTGTCGGAGTTTTTTCCGACGAGCGTGCGCTACACCGGCAGCTCACTCACGTTTAATCTCGCCGGAATTTTCGGGGCATCGCTGGCTCCCTACATCGCAACCTGGCTTGCGAAAAACTACGGGCTCAATTACGTCGGCTACTATCTGTCTCTCGCGGCGGCGGTGACGCTCGTCGGGTTACTCGCGGCGTACGAAACAAAGGGTGAAGCGCTGTAACGCCATCCTTCCCTTTCACATCCGCCCTCAGAACCACCGAAAAGCCGAGCGAGTCTATCCGTTCGGATAGTTTCAGAATTCAATTGGATAGCCTCAGTCACGTCAAAACTCAGCACAATTTCGTGCCGCGGCCGGATCTCCTTTCAAATCAACAAACGCTTGCTTCGGGATCTTCGGCACAATGCGTGCTCCTACTATTCGCATGAAGGATATGCAGAGCGATCAAGAGGATCGCTTCAAAAAAGAGATTGAAAGGAGACTGAAAATGAAATCACTTCGAAATCGAATTCTGACGGTGGCGGCGCTTGGATTGCTGAGCATCGGATTTGGCGCGAGCGCCTCGCAGGCACAGGCCATCTACAAAGGCTCTTTCACGCTCGATCGCAGTATCCGTTGGCAGAACTCCACGATGCCGGCCGGCGATTACACATTCACGGTCGCGTCGACGTCGCGAAATCAGCCGGTCACTGTGACTGGCCCGGACGGCGGCGTCTTCCAGTTGCCGATTTTTGTTGAACAAATCAAGACGACCGAGAAGAGCGTGTTGAAGCTCGAATGGCGCGGCGAAGACATGTACGTTCGTGAAATGGACCTCGGCCAGGTCGGACTCAACTTCCGCTACCACGTTCCGAAAGCCGCCGCGAACGACAAACTGCTCGCCAAGGCCAACACCGGCAGCGAACAGATTCTCATTGCGATGACGACAGCGAAGTAAGTTTGCCGCAACGAGAAAGCGCAACGCAGGGCGAGCCCGAAATGGTCGGGCTCGCCTTTTGGTTTTTCTAGAGAAATTCCTGCGTGGTCGGAATGAGCGAATGCGGGGACGAGAAGAAAAGCTACTGCTGCTGCCACCCACCGCCGAGCGCCTGATACAACTCCACCGACGCTAAGTACTCATTCAGCTGCGCCTGGACCAATTCCAATTCTGCGGCGAACGCATTCGTTTCGTTCGTCAGCACTTCCAGATAACCTGTGACGCCGCCGTTGTAGCGCATGTGCGACAACCGTGCCGCGTCCTGCGCCGAAGCAAACAACAATTCTTGCTGCGCGCGAAACTCCTGAGACTTCCGTCGCGCAATCAGCGCATCCGACACACTGCGAAACGCACCCTGGATCGTCTGCTGATAGGTCAGCAGCGAAGTTTGCTGCTGAGCCTCCGCCAATTTCACATTCGAACGAATTCGACCCGCGGTGAAAATTGGTTGCGTCAGTGACGCCCCGTAAGTCCACGCACCGGCCGGACCGCTGAACAAATGCGTTAACGCATCGCTCTCGAATCCAGCCGTGCCGCTCAGCGAAATCTGCGGAAAATACGCCGCCCGCGCGACTCCGATCTCCGCGTTCGCTGCAATCATCTGCTGCTCCGCCGCCTGAATGTCGGGCCGACGCTCGAGCAACGCCGACGTCAGCCCCGGCGGCACATCCGGCGAACGCACTTGCTCCGTCAGTCTGAGCCCGCGCTTGATCGACCCGGGATTCTCGCCAAGCAAAATGCTGATCAAATTTTCCTGCTGTTCGATCTGCTGCTCGAGCGTCGGGATCTCGGCTGCCGCCGTATACACCAACTGCTCCGCTTGCCGCACGTCGAGCATCGACGTCGATCCGCCGTTCGCCAGGATCTGCGTCAGGCGCAGCGATTCCTGGCGCGATCCAAGCGTGCGTTTCGAAATCTCGAGCGACAGATCGAGCGCGCGCAATTGAAAGTACGCGTTCGCCACGTTGGCCACGAGCGTCGAGACGACTTCCCGCTGGGACCACTCGGTTGAAACCAAATTCGCGCGTGCCGCCTCGGTCGCGCGCCGGAACTTACCCCAGAAATCGAGCTCCCAGCCCGCCGAAACATTCACCGATCCGAATCCTGCTTCGAACGCGGGCGACAGCGGAGTGCGCTCTTGCCGCTGGTCCACCAAACTCGCGCCGCCCGAAACATTCGGATACTGATCCGCTCGAGTGATTCCGAGCTGCGCCTGCGCCGCCAGAATCCGCGTACCCGCGATACGCACATCGAAGTTCTGTTTCACCGCGGTGCGAATCAACTCTTGCAGCTGTTGGTCCTGGTAGACTTCCCACCACTTCTGGTCGCCCTGCGATGCCGCAAGATTCTTCGCGGCCTCTTCATCCGTCAATCCGCGAAACGTCGGCGGTACGCTCGCGACAGGCTTCTTGTAGTTCGGCCCGACGGTGCAACCTGCACCGACAACGCACACCACGGCTGCAGCCGACATCAACCTCATCCGAAGGAGATCGCGCGCCCTCATCTCAATCCCCCGGCGCCGGCGAAATTCCCGGCTCCGACGATAACGCAGGCGGCGCACCGCGCACCGCGCCCGACCATTTTTCCACTACATAAAACACAACCGGAATAAAGAACACGCCGAGCAAACTCGCCGCGAGCATTCCGCCGATCACCGTCGTGCCCATGATCTGCCGCGCCACGGAACCTGCGCCGGTCGCCGTCCACAGAGGCACCGTACCCAAAATAAACGCGAACGACGTCATCAAAATCGGCCGCAATCTCAAACGCGCGCCTTCCAGCGCCGCATCCACGAGCGGCTTCCCGTTCTCGTATTCGTCCTTCGCGAACTCCACGATCAAGATCGCGTTCTTCGCGGCAAGGCCGATCAACATGACGAGACCGATCTGCGAATAAACGTCGCCCTCGATCTGCACCATGTACGCGGGCAGAAAGTTTTGCAGCACCGTCCGCCGCAACCACAACATAAAGAATGCGCCGAACACCGCCACCGGCGTGCTCAACAACACGCTGAACGGCAGCGACCAACTCTCATATAGCGCCGCCAAAATCAAAAACACGAAGAGCAGCGAAAACGCGAACACAACCCACGCCGGCACGCCTTGTTGCGCCTTCTTCTCCTGAAACGACATGCCCATGTAGTCGAAGCCCATTTCGCGCGGCATCGTTTGCGCGAACACTTCCTCCAGCGCGGCCGTAGCCTGATCCGCGCTGTAGCCCGGCGCCGAGGCACCGTTAATCTGCGCCGCGCGATATTCGTTGTAGCGCATCGTGAACTCGGGCCCAGGCCGCGGCTCGAATCGCGTCAACGCCGCGAGCGGCACCATCGCGCCGCTGCTATTCCGCACGTAAAATTGTCCGACGTTCTCCGCCCGTGTCCGGTAATCTCCCTCAGCCTCGATGTACACCTGCCATTGCCGCCCGAATCGGTTGAAATAGTTGATGAACAATCCGCCCATGAACGCCTGCAGCGTCCGGTACACATCGTTCACCGCAACCTGCTGCTTCAGCACCTTGTCGCGATCGACGTCGACGAACTGCTGCGGCACGCTCGGCAAAAATGTCGTGCTGAGGTTCGCGATTTCCGGCCGCTTGCGCGCCGCATTCATGAACGTCTGCACATTGGTCGCAAGAAAATTAATATCGGCGCCCGAACGATCCTCCAGCGCAAACGTAAATCCTCCCGAAGTACCGACGCCCGGAATCGAAGGCGGCGAAAACGAAAACGCTATACCTTCCGGCAGCTGCGACAGTGCGATATTTATGTGCTGCTTGATCTCTTGCAACTGCGTCGCGCGCGATTTCCGCTGATCCCAGGGCTTCAGCGTCACGAAGAAAAAACCGTTGTAGCTCGTGCGCACAAAGCTCAACAAACTGAAGCCGACGACGCTCGTCGTGTACTGCACGCCCGGCGTCTTGGCCAGCACGTCCTCGATTTTCCGCGCGACCACATCCGTCCTCTGCAGCGACGCCGCGTTCGGCAGCTGCAAATTGATATACAAATATCCCTGATCCTCGTCCGGCAAAAAACTCGACGGAACCTTGCTCGCGAAAAATCCCGCGCCACCCGCAAATATCACGATGATGAGCAGCGCGATGATGCTTTTGCGAATTAACGCGCCGCAGACACGGACGTACGCATTCGTGACACTGGTGAACGTTCGGTTGAACCAGTCAAAAAATCCTTTCAACAACCCGCCTCGGCCTTCTTTCGGCTTCAGCAACAATGCCGACAGCGCCGGACTCAGCGTCAACGCGTTGAACGCCGACAAAATCACCGAAATCGCAATCGTCACCGCAAATTGCTGATACAGCCGTCCCGTAATCCCCGGAATAAACGCCGTCGGTACAAACACCGCCGACAACACGAGCGCGATGCCCACCACCGGCCCCGAAATTTCTTCCATCGCCTTCAGCGCCGCTGCCTTTGGGGTCAATCCATCTTCGATGTGCCGCTCGACCGCCTCCACCACGACGATCGCGTCGTCAACGACCAATCCAATCGCGAGCACCAATCCAAACAACGACAGCGTGTTCACCGAAAATCCGAACACCGGAAACAAAATGAACGTGCCGACCAGCGACACCGGCACGGCCAGCAACGGAATCAACGTCGCGCGCCAGCCCTGCAAAAATATGTATACGACGATGATGACCAGCAAAATCGCAATCACCAGCGTCTCAATAATTTCCTTGATGCCCTCCGTCACCGCGAGCGTCGTGTCGAGCGACGTCACATAGTCGATGTCGTGCGGGAATCGACCCTTCGCTTCCTTCATCAACTTCTTCAGCCCATCCGCCGCCTGCACCGCGTTCGAGCCCGGCAACTGATACGCCGCAATAATCGCGCCCGGCTTGCCGTTCAACCGTCCAAGCACGGTGTACGTCTGCGCGCCAAGCTCGATGCGCGCCACATCTTTCAACCGCACGATCGCGCCGCTCGTCGCACCGCGCACCACAATCTCGCCGAATTCCTCAGGCGATGTCAGCCGCCCCTGCGCGCGCACTGAATACGTGAAATCCTGCCCCGGCGGCACCGGCTCGCTTCCCACCTGCCCCGCGGGATTCACCGCGTTCTGTGCCTGAATCGCCGACACAATCTCCGGCACCGTGATCGCCAGCTTCGCCAGTTGATCCGGCTTCACCCACAGGCGCATCGCATACTGTCCGGCACCGAAAATCTGAACGCTACCGATTCCATACAATCGCGTGATCTGATCCGCCAGATTGATGTACGCGTAGTTCGACAAAAATTGCGCGTCGTACGTTCCGTTCGGCGAATACAACGTCATCAGCATCAGCGGCGCCGTCACCGTCTTCTGCACGGTGAGGCCGTAATTGTTGACGTCCGCCGGCAACTGCGATTGCGCCTGCGTCGTGCGCATCTGCGTCAAAATCAAATCCGTATTCGGCTCGGTCTTTACGTCGAAGTCGACGATCAGGTGCATGCCGCCGTCCGCCGTCGAGTTCAGCGAGTACATGTAATTCATGTTGTCGACGCCGCTCATCTGCTGTTCGATCGGCGTGGCGACCGACTGCTCGATCGTCTGCGCATCCGCTCCGACGTACGTCGCGGAAACCTGCACTTCAGGCGGAACGATGTTGGGGAATAACGCGACAGGGAGCGCCGTAATCGTCACCGCTCCCACGATCACCATGACGATCGAAATCACCATCGCCACGATGGGCCGGTTGATGAAAAATTTAGACATGGTCTAGGCGCCCTTTGCCGTACCCGTGCTCGCGCCTGAGGCTGGAGCCGAACCCGCTTGCTCTCTCGGCTTCACCACCGACCCGTCTCTCACCTTCTGCAATCCTTCCACGATCACCATCTCGCCGGGCTTCACGCCGTCCTGAATAATCCAGTTTTCGCCAGAGCGATCGCCGACTTTCACCGACCGGATGCTCACTTTGTTCCCTTCACCCACCACCGCGATCTGATACATCCCTTGCAGCTCGTTCACAGCCTTTTGCGGGACAAGCAGCGCGCCATTCACCTGTTCCGTCGCCGCGCGAATTCGCCCGAATTGCCCCGGCCTCAAAATATTTTCTGGATTCGGAAACGACGACGCGATCCGTATCGTGCCAGTCGTAATATCAACTTGCCGATCGGTGTAAAGAATCTTTCCCGGATGCGCATAAACGGTCCCGTCCGCCAGGATCAATTGCAGCGTTGGCGCATCCTTTATCTCTTCCAAATCGTCCCGCCGATTGCTTGCGTTGATCCGCTTCGCGAACTTCATATACGTCTGCTCGCTGATCGGGAAATACGCCTTGATCGGTTCCACTCGCGAGACCGAGGTCAGCACTGCCGTCGGGTTCACCAGGTTTCCGATCTGCACCGTCGCAATGCCCGCTATCCCATCCAGTAGCGAAGTCACGTGGCAAAAATCTAGATTCAACTGCGCTTGTTCCACTTGGGCTTCCGATGACTTCACCGAGGCAATCGCCGCCAGATTCGCTTGAATATCGTTGTCAAGCTGGCTCTGCGCAATCGCGCGCTCTTTCGCCAGGGGCGTATCGCGGTCGACATCCAGCTTCGTTTTCCCGAGTTGGGCCTGCGCCTGCGCCAATTGCGCCTTCGCTTGATCGAGGATCGCCTGGAACGGGCGCGGATCGATCTCAAACAGCACCTGCCCCTTCTTTACAGGCGAGCCTTCGCGATACGTCTGCGCGACGATGTATCCCGTCACCTGCGGCTGGATTTGCGCGTTGTCAAATCCATCCAGCGTCGCGACCCACTCGTTATAAATCGGCACGTCTTTCTGCACGACGGGCGTCACCACCACGTCGGGCGGCGGTGGCGCTGGGGCTGCTTTTTGTGCCTCGCATCCCATCAACGCAAAGCTCATCGCAGCACAGGCGCTCATCGCTGCGGCAAGCCGAATCCGCCCGGTCATCGAACGCTTCCAAAACATCGTTTCGTGTCCTTCGCCAAAAACACTTATCCGCGATCGCTGTGCGTGCCTGATTTGAAAATTCATGGTGTGCTTCTTCCTTGCGTCGGGTCGTCGTTCGCAAAACAACGAAATCGGCCCCTCCGCCGTTCCGTTCTTGGCGCAGGGCCGCTACTCTACTCCACTTGAGGAAAAAGAACATCCCCTGCAACGCCCGGTATCGGATGCCGGCTTCGTCGCAGGGGTTACGTTGTTTTTAGATGCGCGTGAAGTTACGCGGTCTGAAGTTGCGCGGGGCGGAAATTCTTCGTTGCTAGGAAGCCCAGTACTACAAACAAGATCAACGCGCAGAGCTGAGCAATCTTAAACGGCGGTTCGGTGTTGGTCGGAGCAAGCATATGCAGCGCCGGCACCTTCTCAAAAAGCTGCGCAATCAGCACGAAAAAGTTCAGCCATTGCGCAACGACCGCCATGATCACAAACGTGGTCCGCCACCCGCCCGCCATCTTCTTTCCGTACAGCGCCAAGAGAGACACCGCCAGCACCACCAAGGAAATGATCCCAAGAATAATTCCGGGTGTAATTCCCTTAAACGGAAAGAAAAATCCGGTGATGCTGGTGAGAATCGTCGTCCACAAAAAAATCGATGTCCAAAGCCCGAGCCATCGTCCCGCGATTAGTCCAAAAATCACGATGAAGCCGGTCGCGATTCCTATCAGACTCAGCGAGACGTGAAAAATCGTGTAAGCAGCCAATCCACTCATAACTCTCCCCTCTGGAGTGCGGCACTTCAGCGCCGCTTTCCCGCTCTGCCCAATCGCTCGCGACACCCCTCACTCTGTACCGTCCGCGAACGCAATGCCCCTGTGTTCAAATCACCTGCAAATTCGCTTCGATTCAGTTCGCCGGAATCGGCCGGCCGAGCTTCCCCATCGCGTCAAATCGTCCCGTCCGCCCCGGAAACCACTTCTTCCGCATCGACTTCAACTGCCGCGACTTCTTTAGCGCCGCCCTTGCGTGGAATAGCCTCGCCTTCGCCGCCGCCACGGAGATCCCCAACATCTGCGCCGTCTCTCGCATCGACCTCTCCTGCATCTGCCCGAGTTCCAGCGCCTTGCGAATCGTTGGCCTCAGCGACCGCACTGCCTCTCGCACCAACACCTCCCGCTCACGCCGCGCGAACCGCTCCTCCGGGTTCGGCGAGTGGTCCGGCGCCTCGAAATACGCTGTACGCTCGCCGTCTTCTCCGGGCCCATCGATCGGCAACTCTCGGTGCGTCCGCTTCTTGCGTAGTGTCATCAACGCTGCGTTAATGCCGATTCGGGTCAGCCAGGTCGAGAAGCTCGATCTGCCATCGAACCGGTGCAAGTTCATATATGCGCTGAGAAGCGACTCCTGCAGCGCATCTTCGGCGTCCTCGTGATTCTTGGTGATGCGGTGCAGCGTTTGGTAAATACGAGCCTTGGTTGGCGCGCAGAGCTTCTCGAATGCACTTGCTTCTCCGCTGCGGGCCGCCTCGAGCAGTTCCTCGTAATTTAAGGATTCTGCCTCGGCGGCGCGGCTCGTTGCTGGTGTCGCGAGCATGCAAACATCGATTTCACGGGTACTATTCAAAGTAGCTGGCACGGGTTCACCCTCGTCTTGAAATTTTGTTACTGCCGGTCCCTCTCACGCTTGATCCACTCCCGGATGTATGGCGGGCAGTTCAGTAGTTCAACTCCACGCCGTCCACACTGGCCTAAGTAGCGGACTACCCCGACATCCACAAGTGTCAGCTCTTCCAGATCGAACGCCACGCCCGGTCCGGCCTCGTGGGTCTGCGCCTTGAAGTCCTCGAGGTCTTCCGAGTGGATTTGTCCGATCAACTTCAGAACTGTTCTTCCCTGCTGAGAACGCTGATCAATTCGCAGCGTCATGTGCCCGAGCTCATGCCTGCATAAGGTGCAGGTTGTGAGCCAACCCTAACGAACAGAAAATATTGTACTTAACAGTTGCCGCCGGATGCCGAAGTTCGGCATGTGCTGACTTTCGGCATGATCCATCGCGATGCTGGTCTTCGGTGCCTGTTTCAGAGGTCGCGTTGGACTCGCATGCGGGTTCTCGGTCGTCAATCGCGGGGAGGGTTCGCGATAAGTTACCTTGACAATCAAGGCATTTCTGCTATACTGAAACCAGTTAAAACTCTGTTACAACGCCGGGCAAATCCCGGCGTTTTTCTTTTTTCCACAGCTTTGTCACTGTCTCCAACCGCCAAGGCGCTCTGAAGCAAATAAAAAGCGAAAACAAACCTCCAAAAGCGAAACTAAGGCGAACGCTCACGCACGTGTAAGTGACCCATTAACAGACACTTGCGCACTCTTGTTTTGGCCAACGCTCCAACCTGCGGAATATAAAGCGCTTATTCACTCTTGGGAAAACAGGGGGGTATACCCTCTTGCTTCGAACCAAGTCGGTTCGGCTCTGAAGCCAGCGGGTGGAGGTGGGCTCTACACTACGATCCAGATGATCATTCGACGAGGTCCAACTCCGACAGAATTTAGACCGGCAGAAAACAGCAAGGATGGCTTCTATGCACGAAACGATGTTTTCTACGGACCGAAGGTTCCGCAAGTGGGTCCAGGATTAGCTGCGAACTCTTCCGCGCAGCTGAAAGAGCGTCACAGCGATGATCAGCGCGTAAGCGGCAAGTCCCGCGACGAGTTCCATAACTAAATCTCCGACGACTGTAAGGTAAAAACAATACAGCCTTCCACGTACACTTTGATGTCGCCGTCGGCTTCACCGTCACCCGGGCCGAAAACCTCACCAGAGGAGATCGCGCCGAGCTTTCGTTCGGCTTGGTGGTCGAACCTGTTGCATCGGTTGAGTGAGGAATCTGGCGGTCGAAATTGTCATCGCCGTTCGGGCGCTCAAATCACGATGACGACCTTGCCGCGAGCATGCCCTTCCTCCAGGTAGCGCATGGCCTCAGGAAGCTCATCCAGCTTGCACCGGCGGTCGATAACCGGCCTGACCTTGCCGCTCGCAACCAGTTCGCTTATCACAAGCAGGTCCGCCTGATTCATCTTCGCAAAAATCGAAAGCTGCTTCTGACTCACGAAGAGCGATTGCACCGCTGTGGTGATCATCCGCCCGATTGGCTTCAGCATCCAGTTGTCGGTCTTGCCCCCAGCCCCGATGATCCTGCCCTTCGGATTTAGCACACGACAGCACTCTGAGAAGGAATGATTCCCCACGCAGTCGAGAATGACGTCGAACCGTTGAGTGCACTTCGTAAAATCCTGCTTGGTGTAATCGATGACATCGTCCGCCCCGATCGATCGCACCAGTTCAACGTTGCCGGTGCTCGTAACTCCGGCGACTTTCGCACCAAGGGCTTTGGCGATCTGCACTCCAAAGGTCCCGACGCCGCCCGACGCTCCGTTCACCAAAACCGATTGCCCCGGTTGGGTCTTCCCTTTGTCGAGGAGCGACTGAAGTGCCGTCAGCCCTGCAATTGGTATCGACGCCGCATGCTCAAAAGTCATGCCATCGGGCTTCTTCACCAGCTTTGACTCGGCGGTGCACACATATTCGCCAAACGCCCCCTGGCACAGGCCGTAAACCGCGTCGCCGGGCTTGAATCGGGTAACGTTTCGACCGACAGCCTCCACGACCCCGGAGACGTCGGCTCCGAGTCTCTTGTTCTTGGGTTTACCCATGCCTGCCATCAACCGAATGGCGTACGGCTCGCCGCGCATGAAGTGCCAGTCATACGGATTGAGCGCAGCCGCGCGTACCTGGAGCAGCACTTCGCTGTCGCCCGGCGCCGGCTTCTCGATCTCTTCGCACCGCAGCACAGTCGGGGGGCCGTACTCGTGGTAAACAATCGCCTTCACGCGATACCTCCCGCCGAAGCCCATGCTCGCCCTTTGGGTTTCCAACAGAAGATGTCACAACTTGTTGCGGGATACAACAAGGAGGGTTCGCGCCACGAAGGAGACGATTGACGATGAGCCCGCTCGCGAGATCGCTAGGAGGCTGTGCCGAAGCGATCGCGATACGCGCTCGGCGATACTCCAGTGTGTCTCTGAAACAACGAGCGAAAAAATGCGATGTCCTGATAGCCGACCGCGTCGCTGATTTCCTGCATGGTGCGATGGTTGCTTTCGAGCATCCGCTTCGCAGCGGCGATTCGCAGTTTCTGCAAATACGCAAGCGGACTGTCGCCGGTCGCCTGCTTGAAGCGCCGAACGAAATTCCGCACGCTCATGCCGACGCGGCGCGCGGGATCTTCCAGCGGAAAGGTCCGCGCGAAATTCTTGTGCATCCATTCCTGCGCGCTTGAGATTGAGTCGTCGGTGTGGTCCGTCTTTAGTGGAACGATCGCGAAGCCCGATTGCCACGCGCGCGGCGTTTCGATCAAAAGCGACTTGGCCGTCTGCATCGCGACTTCGTGGCCGCAGAATCTCTCGACCAGATAAATGCTCAGGTCCAGCGACGCGTTCACTCCGCCGCCGCAATAAAATCCGTGGTCCTCGGTGACCATCAATTCCGGCAACCACTTCACGCGCGGATATTTCTGACGAAATAGTTCTGCCAGCCCCCAATGCGTCGTGGCCCGTTTGCCATCGAGCAATCCCGCGGCTGCCACCAGCCCGACACCCGAGCAAACGCTGGCAACCGCAACTCCGCGCCGGCTGCGCCGTTTGAGCCACGGCACGATCGCCGCGTTCCGCTCGACCACATCATGGAGACTCAGTCCAGTTGTCGGCACAAAGATGAGATCGGTCTTCCCGACTTCACTCACCGCAATGTTCGGCTTGATCTGAATTCCGCCGTCGCAGTTGACCGCCTTTCCATCCGCCGATGCGGTGGTGACGTGAAATCGCGGCTCCAGATCCGCGCCGGTCAATTGGCCCCACAGCGAACCGGCGTGGCGAAATACCTCCATCGGCCCGATCGCCGTGGACGAAAACATCTGATCCAGCAATAACACCGTTATTTCTTTCACTTCGGCCTCGCTATGGTTCGCAAATTCCCTACCTGGCAGCGATCTCAACGTTTTGGCCTAAATGCCTCTCTACAATGGCATATCTGCCATCTTGTCGCAAGCCCCTCCCGGCGCTACTTTTTGACTCACGAACGAAAGTTGTTCGAGAAAGCTACGAACAGAAAGGAAAGTCATATGGCTACTGCTCAAAAATCAATAACCCTCAACGGAGTTGCCGTCAGCGAACTCTTCTCCACGATCGAGGCCGTCAAGACGACTCCGTCGATCGCGAAGTTCAAATTTCGCATCCGCAATCAATGGGAAGACGGAAGCCGCAACCACTCCACCGTAACAACCCTCAGCGGGGCGAATCAGGAACTCCAGCACCCGGTTACTTTCCGGCTCGAAGCGGATGAACCCGCCATCCTCCTGGGGAAGGACATGGCGGCGAATCCGGTCGAGCACCTGCTCCATGCGCTCGCATCGTGCCTCACCACGTCGATGGTGTATCACGCGTCGGCGCGCGGCGTTCAGATCCACGCAATCGAATCCTCTTTCGAGGGCGATCTCGACTTGCGCGGATTTCTGAATCTCGATCCCCAAATCCGCAAGGGCTATGAGGGCATCCGGGTCAACTTCAAAATCAGCGCTGACGTGCCGGATGACCAGCTACAGGAAATCGTGCAGCTTGGCACGGGACATTCGCCGGTCTTCGACTCGCTGACCAAAGGTGTGCCCGTCTCGGTCACAGCGAATCGGCTGTGAAACCATCGAGGTAACAAAGTCCTCGAAGTGGAAAGGTTTGAAGACATTTGTCTTGTTATGAAAAATCCAGGTCAAAAACAGGAGAGAAAGAAGATGTCGCAAGAGCAAGAGAAAGAGAAGCAGAAAGAGCAAGAGAAAGTCGCACTTCAGAAATGGATCCTTGGAATTCTGAGTCTGAGCTTGCTGGCTGGCGCGTTCGCGATCATTCCGCTTCACGCTCAGAACCACGCCGATCATCAGGCACAGAATTCCCAACTCGTTGAGGACGTTCGCAACGCGACACGCCAGTTTCTCGACGTAAACAACGCGGTGCGAGCGGGCTACGATGCGGCGTTCGGCTGCGTCAGCGGTCCCGATCACGGAGCAATGGGGATTCACTATGTGAACGGCGATGTGGTGAAGAAAAATGAACTGAACATCGAATATCCGCAGGCTCTGATTTACGAGCCGATCGGAAACAAGCGTGAACTCGTCGGCGTCGAATACATCGTGGACGCCAAGACGTGGCTGAAAAACAACAAGAACGAAACGCCCTCGCTCGACGGACAGGACTTCCAGTTCGTCGGCGCACCCAACCGCTTCAATCTCGATCCGTTCTTCGAGTTGCATGTGTGGGCGTGGCGCGACAATCCGCAAGGCGCTTACGTCGATTGGAACAATCACGTGAGCTGCGAAGGCGAATAAGCCCGATTCATCGCACCCAGACAATCACTCGGGCAAGACATCCCTGGTGGCAACGACGATGCCCGCTCATTCCTTCGAGCGGGCATTCGTGCGGGCGGCGTGTGTCGTCGAGCTTGAGGTTGGCCTGGATATTTGATACCCGCACCGCCGACACCGAGTAGCTTGAGCATCGGGGAAATCCCGCTTAAAATCGAAATCAGGAGAGGTCGCATCCTGCTTAGAACACATCGATTCAGCGGCAAGACTTCCCGCGAGCGCTTCCGGCGATATTCGTTGGCTCTCACGGCTGGAATGCTTGCGCTCGTATGGTGTGCGCTTGGATTCGGGCAGCGCACGGCAGCCGCATCCGAAGACCCTCGGAATGAACGACCTGCCGCACAACACATCGCGGCGCCTGTCACGATCGGCGACTTCGACGGCGACCAGCGGCCCGATCTTGTCACCGCGGATATCGGGCAGCGTGGCGCATCTCACACCGTCTACAAAATCGCGATTGAGCTGAGTTCCGGCGCACGTTCGACACTGAACATCGCCGGCCCCGACGGCGGACTTCAACTCGCTTCTCGCGACGTAAACGGCGACGATTGGCCCGACGTGATCGTCACGACCGCGTGGACGAGGCGTCCTGTCGCGGTCCTGTTGAATGACGGGCAAGGCAATTTTAAGGAATTAAGCCCGGAGCAGTTTCCCGGCGCGTTCCCGGATTCCAGTTCGTCGCTGGCTTCCACAAGCAACGAAATTCGCGATTCAGCCGCCGCGCTGCTTTCGCGATTCGACGCTGGATATTTCAAGCCGGTGGCGACTCTCGATTCGCCGTATCTTGCGCGGCTGCAAATTCCAGACTTGCGTCTGGACTCGCCAGTTTCTCGCAGTTCTTCCTTCCTCGGTCGCGCCCCTCCCGCTTCCTTCCTCGCTCTGTAAATCCGAATAGAGACTGAATCGGCTACGGCATTCCTGCACGCGGCGCCGACCTGCATTTAGCCGGCCGCTGCAGATTCCGGCAGCGACTTCTCTATCCATCTTCACAACCGGCTCCATCGGCGCGCTTTGAGCGCTTCAGAAATCCGCAGCGCTGCATCCCTACGCATCGCCGGCGCACACGCCAAACAAATTGAACGGGCGAGATCGAAAGGAACGGACCGATGATTCGGAAGCTGGTCGATTTTTCCTTGGAGAATCGAATTCTTGTTCTTGCGGCGGCGACACTGTTACTGGCATGGGGCGCGATTTCGTTTCACCAGTTGCCGGTGGAAGCATACCCGGATGTCGCCAACAACTATGTCGAGATCATTACGCAGTGGCCGGGAATCGCGGCGGAACAAGTCGAACAGCAGGTGACGATTCCGCTGGAAGTCGTGATGAACGGAATCCCGCACGTCGTTCATCTGCGTTCGTTTTCACTCTTCGGGTTGTCGGACTTGAAACTGATTTTTGATGACGAAGAAGAAAACTCGTGGAATCGCGAGCGTGTTCTCGAGCGATTGTCACAGGTCACGCTCCCGACCGGCGTAATTCCTCAGATGGGCACGGATTGGAGTCCCGTCGGACAGATCTACTTCTTCACGTTGCGGAGCACGAATCCACAGTACGACGTGATGGATCTGAAATCGCTGGAGGATTGGGTGGTCGAGAAAAATTTGAAAGCGGTACCTGACATCGTGGACGTCGCGAGCTTTGGAGGACCGACACGCGAGTATCAGGTTCGCATCGATCCCAACAAGCTCGTCTCGTACGGATTGAGCCTCGCTCAAGTCGAGCAGCAGCTTACCAATAACAATGCGAACGCCGGTGGAAGTTTTGTCGAGGGAGGCTTGCAGCAGATCAACGTGCGCGAAGTTGGATTGATCGAGAACGTTGAGGACATCGAGAACACGGTGATCATCAGCAAGACCGGAACTCCCGTTCGCGTTAAGGACATCGCGGTCGTGGCGCAAGGACCAAAAGTGCGGCTTGGACAAACGGCACGGGCGATTCATCGAGAAGACGGAACGGTCGTTGATAACGACGACGTCGTTTCTGGAATTGCGTTGTTGCGAAAAGGCGCAGACGCCGAAGCCGCGCTCCGCGGGATTCATGAAAAGGTGAAAGAGCTGAACGAGCAGATCCTTCCTACCGGCGTGAAGGTCGTGCCGCTGATCGATCGAAGTGACCTGGTTCACTTCACGACGCACACGGTTCTGCATAATCTCGTCGAAGGTATTTTACTTGTCGTGATTGTGCTCTTTGTCTTTCTGGGCAACGTTCGGGGCGCGATTATCGTCGCTCTCACAATTCCCTTCTCGCTGCTGTTCGCCGCGACGTGCCTCAAACTCAAAGGAATTCCCGCGAACCTTCTGTCGCTCGGTGCGCTGGATTTCGGAATGGTTGTCGATGGCGCCGTGGTGATGGTGGAAAACATCGTTCGCCATGTCACGCATCCCACCGGCGCGTACAAGACACCACTGGAGCGCATTCGAGACGCAGCGCACGAAGTACAAAGGCCGGTTTTTTTCGCGATCGCCATCATCATCACCGCATATCTTCCGATCTTCACGCTGCAACGTGTCGAAGGGCGGCTTTTTCATCCACTGGCGTGGACCGTGGCGCTTGCATTGCTCGGCGCGCTTTTGTTTTCGATGATGCTCGCGCCTGCACTGGCAAGCGTATTGCTGACCCGCAACGTCAAAGAATGGCGAAATCCGGTGATGGAATGGCTGAAGGCGCACTATCGGCGAAGCCTGCAGTGTGCGATCGAGCATCGATTGGTCACCTGCGGCGTGGCGTTTCTCGGATTGTGCGTAACGGCGTTCCTTGCGTTCAGCGGCGTGATCGGTTCTGAGTTTCTGCCGCATCTGGACGAAGGCGCACTGTGGGTGCGCGGAACTCTCGCGCCAAGCACCGGGCCGACAGAAGGAATCCAGTTGATGAATCAGGCGCGGATCATTTTGTGTTCATTTCCGGAAGTTCCGCAGTGCTCGAGCCAGGTGGGCCGACCGGACGATGGGACGGATACGGCGGGATTTTTCAATACGGAATATTTCGTCGATCTGAAGCCGAAAGAACAGTGGCGTCCGGTATTTCACCAAAACAAAGAGGAGTTGCTTGCGGCGATGAACCGGGAGCTCGAGAAAATTCCAGGGGTCATCTGGAATTTTTCCCAGCCGATTTCAGACAACATGGAAGAAGCCGTCAGCGGAGTCAAAGGAGAGCTCGCGACGAAAATTTATGGCGATAATTTGAAGACTCTGGAGGACAAAGGCGATCAAGTCGTTGCGGTGATGCGGCAGGTCAAAGGAATCGAAGACCTGGGAGTATTTCGAGTGCTCGGGCAGCCGAACATCAATATCAAGATCGATCGCGTACAGGCGGCGCGACACCAAATCAACGTGTCGGATGTGCAGGACGCGGTGCAGACCGCTATCGGCGGGAATGCTCTTACGCAAGTTTTGCAGGACGAAGCGCGGTATGACCTCGTCGTGCGTTATCTGCCGCAATATCGAGATTCGGTCGAAGCCATCAAGAATATTCGGCTGCTGTCGCCGAACGGCGAACGCGTTTCACTCGAGCAACTCTGCAAGATCGAAGAGCGCGATGGCGCCTCCGAAATTTATCGCGAAGGAAATCAGCGGTACGTCGCGATCAAATACAGCGTTCGCGGGCGCGATCTTGGCAGCACAGTAGAAGAGGCGATCGACAAGGTGAGCAAGAACGTGCAATTGCCGCGCGGCTACCACATCGACTGGGCCGGCGAATACGAGAGCGAGAAGCGCGCCGAAGCACGGTTGCTCGTGATCGTGCCGCTGACGCTCGTGGTCATCGCGGGGATTCTCTACACGATGTTTCGGTCATTCAAATGGGCGGCGCTGCTGCTGGCGAATGTGGCGATGGCGCCGATCGGCGGACTGCTGGCCTTGCTAGTGACCGGAACTCATTTCAGCGTGTCGTCGGGAGTCGGCTTTCTGGCACTGTTCGGAGTTTCGGTACAGACCGGCGTCATCATGCTGGAATACATCAACCAATTGCGCGCACGAGGCCACATGATCGAGCAAGCTGCGATCGAAGGCGCAGTGTTGCGACTGCGACCGATCATGATGACGATGCTGGTCGCAACTTTGGGCCTGCTGCCAGCAGCGCTTTCGCACGAGATCGGTTCCGACTCGCAGCGACCGTTTGCAATCGTGATCGTCGGCGGCCTCGTCGGGGCGATGGTGCTCAGCATCTTCCTGCTTCCTACGTTATATGTGTGGGTGGCAAGAGATACGGACAGACTGCCGACGCCCGAAGCGGAGTTCGTCGAGGATAACTAGTTGAGTCGACATTCTGCCCGGGCGCCCTGAAGGGACGCCCCTACAAGAGCAAGAAGCACGCGGCGGCGTGGGGCCGACGGCAGGGCGCGATGGGCCTTGTTGGTTTCAGCCAAGGGGCAGGGGCAGGGCCCGTGTTCTTCCGGCACCTGCTCGCTCTTATTTCCGCCTAACGGACTATGGATTCCAGGCAATCGATCGCGGGATCCAAGTCGGAATAGGTCAGTTCGTGTATGCCACCGGATAGCAGAGCCTCGATGGATTCTCTCTGCTCTTCTCGCGCCTTTGGGCTCGCGAGGAACATTTCGGTCCGGTTTCCCGCAGGGTTGTGAGTCGAGGTGAACGTGAGATCCAGGACTTCGTTCATCCACTTGCGCGCGTATTCTTTTGGAAACGAACTGATTCTTGCAGGTCCGTCCGGAGCGCGATTCAAAAGGACAACATGATCGACTTCACAGGTAAACGCGGTTGTGACGTCGGGCAATTCGGCTGTCGGAATCTCAAAACCAAATTCTCCGTTCTGTCGAAGGATAACCGCGCGACTTTCGAGTCGTGGGAAAATAGTGGACGCGTCGGGCCGAAGCCGCAGTAGAAGAGGATTGCCGATGACCCTGCGCCCCACATCCCCGCGAACCGTGTAAACCGCGTCGTCCGCAATGAACTTCCAGCCTCGCTGCGCGCATGCGAACGACAAAGTGGACTTCCCTGCCCGGGAGTGGCCGCAAAGCAGCACGCCGCGTCCGTTCATCGATACGCAGGCGGAATGGACGACGCCAAAGTACGTCGGCGAAAACAAAAGCCCAGCCATCAGCTCCAGGAAGTGATAGCGGAAGAAGCTCTGGTCGGCCACGGTGGCGGGTGTCATCCAGCCAAAACTGAATCCCGCAGTTACGTCGCACATGCCGAAATTTTCGGAATCGCCGACGATCGAAATCAGACCACGCTGGCCAAGGATGGACGGGGCCGGCGGAAGGTCCATTCGTTTGCTCTCCGATACACCGACACGGACGTGAATGGGATCGACGTCCAAAATTTTGGGAAAGGGTCCCCAACTCTTGCAAGCGGCATCGAGGACCGCTTGTGAGTTCGTCGAAATTTCCAGAGGAACGCCGACAGGAAAGTGACTGGCGCGCAGCGGAAATTCATCGAAATAGCGAAGCGGGTCGCGGGGCCAGTCTGGCCTTGCCTCCATCGCGGTGCGAACTGCGGCTCCTGCTGTTGTCACAATGATCCCCTTTTATGAAATAGTCCGCGAACTGAGACTCGCGTCTGGAATGCGCTCGCGTTCGCGGTCGCCAACCATCAGCCGGAAGAAAAATGCCGCTCCCAGACCGACGATGCTTGCGACCGTCAAGACGAGTGGATAGCCAAATTTTGTAAACGAAGCGCCCGCGAGCGCAGCCGCCAGAGCTGACGCGATGTTGATCACAAGGAAGGCCAGCGCCGACGCTCCGGTACGTTCCTCAGCCGGAACGCGGTTCATCAAAAAGAGCAGGATGCCGGGTTCTACCATCCAGTGAAGAGCCATGTACCCGACGTAGACGATGGATGCCAGGGACTCTCGCGAGCAAAACGCGAGAACTCCCAGAGTGATTGCAGCCGAGATTTGCAGATACACGATCCCGTCGACCATACCGAACTTGCGAAATATGAGCGGCGTCGCCATGATCGCGATCACCTGGGAAAACTGGGCGTAGGAGTAGATTGAACCGATCTGTTGCACCGACATGTGGAGATACTGCGAAAAGTAGACGTTATAAAACGGATCGAAGGTCGCGCCGGCCAGTGTCCAAACCGCGATTGCGGCGAGATAGCGTTTGAAAAAGCGCCCGGATGGATAGACTCTCCGTTCTTTGGCCGGCGCCGATGAAAACTTGATTCGCGATACGAATATCGCTCCTATGGCTACGAACGCGCAGGCGACCAGCAAGGCAAGTTGCTTCGTACGCTCCGGGGATGTCGTTGATGCAACCGTCCCGAGCCAGCCGGGCAGACGGCCCCCCACCTGCCCTCCGAGGATTCCAAGTGCAATCCCGGAAGAAAACATCGTGCTGAATCCCACTGTCCTGTTTCGTTCGTTCGTGAGTTGTGCGAGAGCTGGAGAAATGCAAACGGCCCAGATCGTGATGAAAAGCCCGCCGAGAAAAGCGAGGACGATGAGCGAGATTTCGCTGGAGACGATCGAGCGCAGCGCAAAAATGAGCGGCACCATCGTCAGACATGTCAGCAATGCCTTTCGCATTCCGAAGCGCTGCGCAAGCAACCCGGCCGGGATCGCACCTACGATGCCTCCGACAGCGGAGGCGCTGGCGATCAAGCCGACAACATTTTCTTTGACGCCTCGATCCAGCAAATACAAGTTGTAAAGAACAAAGAAGACGTACATGCCGAGATCGAAAAAGAAATCGCTGGTAAAGAACAACCAAAAGCCTTTGCCCAAGTTGAATTTCGAAACCCAGATTTTGAAGCCCAGACCGAAAAATGACGGGAACGTGCTCAGTCGAACGGCTGAACGCGATACGAGCCAAGCGGGGTAAGCAAACAACCGGCGACAGGAGTCTGTCAGGCTGCGCTTTGGCTTGTGGCTTGATGGATCTGCACCAGAGGAAGCGGGCGCTGCGATCTGTGGCGGAGCGCCGACGCGAAAGACCGTCTCTCGCAGCACGTCCACCTTGTCTCGGAGTGACTCAAGAAGCAGAACGTGGAGCCATGCGCCATCTTTCGCCTGACTGGTTCGCGGGTAAAATCCGGATCGCGAGGTTTCACGAAACCACACCTGAATCGCCGGCGGGAGTCGATCCATCTCTTCCTGGACTTCCGGGGAGACTTTGCAGCCAAACCAATCCGTGGCGAGCTGGAAGCACATGGCTTCGAGCCGACGCAAACCGGGTTCGTGAAGCTCTTGCCATGAATCCCAGAATTGCACCTCGTTGGACTGTGTGTGCAGAAAACGCGCCAGGCCGTAAACCTGTTCAAGAGATGGCATCCCTTGAAGGAGATCGCGGAGAGCGTTCAGCGCGGTGCAGCCGAGGTTGTCGGCGGGATGTAGGCCCGGAAATGTGAGGCCGTCGACTTGCCGAATAATTCGGCGATTCCAAAACTCATCGAGGCCCGGAGCGCGAAACCGCATGAAGTCTTCATCCCAGAACCGGAAATGAGGTTCGAATCCGATCGGCATTTCTGGATCGAAGATGTTGAGACCCGGCGCCCATCCCGTTTTCGGCATCATCGTTGGCAACTGGTCTTTCAGTCGCGCCGGTTGTTGACCCTCGGGCGAATAGCCAAGGTCCGAAAGAATCTGTTGAGCTTGCAGAGCTGATTCCGGCGGACAGTAGAGGTCGATGTCTCCTTGAGGACGTAAGGCTGGGTGGTCCGAGTACCCTGGAGAAAGAGAAAAACCTTTGATGACTACGTGGTCTGTGCCGAGCCGCTGGAATTCATTCGCGACCCTTGTATAGGAGCGCTTGATTTCCTGAAACCTGAGCGCGGTGTCCGCGCGATATTGGTCGATCTCTTGTACGACCCAGGGCGGCAGATCATTGCGGTGGTCAAACCGGTGAGAAGTTAAGATTTTTGCCGTAGACCAGTTCGCAAGAATGCGCTTCCACTGGGCGTCCGAAATGTTTCGGAGCGCGTCTCTATCTTGATCCTGGAACCGGAGCGCGCGAAAAAACAGAGTCGGTATTCCGCTGGAGGTCATCCGGATCCTTAGAATCTGTACTTCAGCGCGAACTGGATGATGCGGGGATTTCCGACCGTCGAAGTGATCAGGCCGAAGACGCCGGGCCCTGCCGCATGATCATTGATGGGATTTCCGAATTTCGGCGTGTTCGTGAAGTTGAAGAACTCGGCGCGAAAATCGAGGACGTGCCGTTCCGTGAATGCAAACGAGCGCTGAACGCCGAGATCGAGATTGAGTTCGCTCGGCCCGCGCAAAATCCCGACGCCGCAGTTGCCGAAGCCGGTGCCGTCTCCGATGACCGGCGCCGAAGCGAATGCGGCCATATTGAAATATCCGTTGAGACGCGAAGTCACCGAGCCGGAAGAAGCAGGATTCGTGCCCGTGCACTCGGCGCGAGTGTCTCCTACCAGATTTCCGTAAACCGATCCCGCCGTACTGTCGATCGCCGTAACCGGCAAGCCCGACTGAAGCACCGACACACCGGAAACCTGCCAACGCGATAAAAGTTTCTGCGCAACCGCAGGACCCACCCTGAGATTCGGGGTTTGATACACCGCGCTGAGAACAACTCGATGCGTGCGATCGAAATCCGACGGTCCCTTGGACTGGTTGCGGTCGTTCTGATCGCCGCTCATGAAGTCGAGCTCCAGTGAGTCGATGCCGCCTGTTCCGCTGGTGTAGTCGAGAGTTTTTGAGAACGTGTAGCTGGCGAGTAAGGTCAGGCCGAAGCTGGTGCGCTTCGTAACGCTCGTCTGCAATGCGTTGTAGCCGGCATTGAACGACGTCTCGCAAATGTAAGATCCTCCGGCTATGCCTTCAAAAGGAACGCGCTGGGCGAGATTCTCGTTCGTCGTTGTTGTCTGACCATTGATGGGATTCGCGGGCGTCGCAATTCCGGCCTGATTGAATTGACGGCAACCATCCAAATGTCTCGTTCCCGAGCCGACATACCCGACCTGCCAGAGAAAATTCGGCGCGAATTCGTATTGCAGGTTGAGGTTGTATTGCTGCGAATAAGGACTGCGGTTCGAGTCAGAGATAGCGCCCACGGAGAGCGAACTTGTTGGTGTTCGCGGAAAGAAGATGGGGAAGGCCGAGTTCGGCGGCAGCGGCGGAACGAATGGGTCCTGCAGAGTGGCCGCGGCGTTGGGAGAACCGATACGCGACTGCGTCAGTGAAAAAGGTATCTGCCCGACGTCGAGCAGAATCATTTCGCCGGAAAGCCTCTCATAATAAATTCCGTAACCGCCTCGCAGAACGAGCGCCTTTTTGCCTGGCAACTGAAGCGCGAACCCCACGCGCGGAGCGAAGTCCTTGTAATCGGGATTCCAGAAGCTCGAGCCCGGCGTCTGTGTTACGCCGTCTGGAACGGCTCCTTTGTAATTTCCCGGAACCGTGAAACCAGAGAAGGTGCCGGTTGCCGGAACCTGACCAACCGCCGTCGCAGGATTAAAGCTCGACAGAAATCCGTGAACTTCGCTTGGTGGTCCAAAAAATTCGTAGCGCAGGCCTGCGTTGATCGTTAAACGTCTCGTCGCACGAAAGTCATCTTGAACGAAGCCGGCAGCATCGAAATACCGCTCATCCTTGCGAAATAGACCCGCGGATCCCGAACTCTGAAAGATGTTGCTCTGGCTGCTTCCATTTTGCGCCGCGCTTTGGCCGAGCAGAAAATCGGGAAAACTCTGGATCAGTAGAAAACCCGCAGTGGTGAACGGCACATTCAGAACAAGCTGGTGCCGCTTGATCTCGCCACCCATTCGGAGGCTGTGGCGTCCACGGGTGAGCGAGACCGTGTCCTGCCACACGAATGTATTCGTGTTTTGAAAATAGAACGGTTCCCCGAACGAACCGATTGTGAAAAGTCCCGTCAGCTGAATTCCGGGGAGCGTGGGCAGCCCATCGGGCGTCGCCATTCCCACATCGCTGGCGTTCACCGGATTCGCCTGAGTCTGCAACCCTGTGAATCGCATGTAGCCGAACCGGGCAAGATTCGTCAGGTTCGAAGAGAACGTGTGGACGTCCGACAACGTGAACATGTAGTTCGACGAGGTGAACGTGGTGCCCCACCCAGGAACAGTCGCGCTGAAAGGCGTGAACGGCTGATTCGTCATGTCATTCGAATGAAAGAACCGTCCGGACAATTGGTTCCGATCGGAGAGTTTCTGATCGAGATTTACGCTGTACTGATCTTCCTCATAGTGGCCCGGGAATGAATATGTGGACTCGCCGACACCGCCCGGCAAGATCGTCTGCGGCGTGGGGATCGCAAAGGTTCCATTCGCCAACTTGGCATTCAAAAGGGCTAGAGCCACCGGATTGATGTTCGATCCGTTCGGCGCTACCGTGACTCCGCCGAACGCTCCCGACTGTCCTCCAAAAATCGCGCCCAGCGCGGCAGCCGACCGGTCATTTGTCAGTGGAGGAAGAATCGTCGTTTGAAGCGCGCCCGCCGCTTCGCCATTGATCTGGCGGCTTCCTTGATACGACCCAAAGAAGAACGTCTTGTCTTTGCGAATGGGTCCGCCGATCGTGCCGCCAAACTGATTCTGTTTCAGCACTGGACGCGGCTGCCCGTTCGCATTCAGAAAGAAATTGTTCGCGTTGAGCGCATCGTTGCGGAAGAACTCCCACAAGCTGCCGTGGAACTCATTCGTGCCTTGCCGGCTGACAATGTCGATGTTCGCGCCAGTGCTGCGGCCGTAGCCTGCGTCGTACATTCCAGTTTGTACTTTGAATTCCGCGATCGTGTCGGGCGCTGGAATGGCAATCCCCGGTTCGGGAGCAAATCCTGACGCTGAATTTTCTGAAAGATTGTTCGCATCGATCCCATTAAACTGAAAATTATTCGCGGTCGTCTTAGCGCCGTTCACCATCACGTTCTGCGTGTTCTTTCCAAAGGCGCCGGCATCCGGAACGCCCACAGTCACTCCAGGCGAGAGGGCGAGTATTTGCGTGAAATTTCGATTGGCCAGCGGAAGCGCCTGAATTGTGTCGCCGTTCGTGGTGTGGCCCAGTGACGAGCTTTGCGTATCCGCCAGCTCAACGACTGCCGCAACCTCGACTGTCGTCGTGCTCGTGCCCAGTAGCAGCTTGAAATCAATGCTTGTCGTGTTGCTGACCAACACGTGGATGTCGGGAGTGGACTGTGTCTCGAAGCCCGACGCTTCTATCGTCAGCGTGTAGTCTCCGGGCGGTAGCAGCGTGCAGCGAAAGATCCCCTCGGTTGTCGTCAAAACTTCCCTGCTGAAATCGGTCCCATCGTTGACAACCTTCACGTGCGCGTCGGCCACCCGCGCTCCCGAAGGGTCCGTCACCGTCCCTACGATCGCGCCCGTTCCCGGCGTCTGGGCGGGAAGTTCGGGTGTGGCCAGGAGTATCAGTAGTGTGGCTAGAGACAGCAGAAGAGCTTTGGCTACCCAAACGGCACCGCGTGCACGCGCGCCGGGATATCTGCCAAAAAGATCTCTAAAGGTGGACGCGTTTTTATGGGTGGATGCGTTTTTCGACGCCGGGGGAGTCGCGTATCTATCAAATATGTTCATTTCCCTACCTGTTCGATTTCTGAAGTTGAGAAACCGACGGTAGAAGAGGGCCCCCTTCTGTTTGTCAAAGAAACATCTCGCGGTTGCAAACCTTGTGTCCGCGCCATTTCTTCGGCTCGTTTTCAGCGCGAATTCAAGTCCTCAAACAAATCGTGACACGTCCGCGACTTCTCAGTGACAACTGCGCACACGCCGACGCTCTAGCGTGAAGTTGTCAGTCAGTTCCACGGCGCGACCAGCAGCTCGTGATTCTGTTGGCGAGTCGGAATTTCAGAGAGGTCCAGGGTAGCGATTTCATGCTAGGTAGGATTTTGTCGTTTTGCTTTTTGTGTTTGCTCGGTTGTTCCTTTGCAGGGGCGCAAGAAGATGTCCCCATCATTTCCGGTGGCGCAGGCTTTCTTTCCTCGACGCAAGGGGGAACGAACGTATTGCAGCCGGTTTTGGCGCCGGTACTCTCAGTCCCGCTCGGTGATCGCTGGTTGATCGAGTCTCGCGCCGACTTGCGCGTGGTCGACTTCCAACAGGGCCCGGGCGGCTCTTACTCGAACGAGAGCTTTGCAACGCTTGAGTATTTGCAGCTCGACTACAACGCGAATTCACATCTGACGATCTCGGCCGGACGTTTCTTAACACCGTTCAACATCTACAACGAACGAATCACTCCGATCTGGATCAGCAAACTTCAGGACGCGCCCTACGTCGCGGCAATCGGGACCGGCCTAGGCTACAGCGACGGACTCATGCTGCGCGGTAACGTGATATCGACCCGCGACTTCGCAGTCAACTACGAGGGCTACTTCTCCGTCGCGAGCACGATCAACAAGCTCACGTCGCAACGCGGAACCGGAGGAAGAGTCAGCGTATTTATTCCCCACACTCGACTTGAGCTCGGCACTTCGTATCGAAGAACGTTGGAAGGCACGCGCTTTAACTCCGAAGGCGCAGACCTGACTTGGGAACCGTATCAAGCGCCAATTCAAATTCGAGGCGAGTGGGCCCGCTCACAAAGCGGATTCGGTTACTGGATTCAGGCCTCGTATCGCTTGTCGCAAATAAAAGGTGAAAGTTCGCTGATCGGCCGGCTCGAGCCCGTGTTTCGCATGCAGCAGTTTTTTAGATCCGAGGCGATTCCAAACGACTCGCTTCCCACAACGAACGCTCAACAACCAACCTTCGGTTTGAACTACTACCTTCCACACGAAGTTCGCTTGAACGCGAGTTACGGACGCCAGCTCATGTCCAATGCTACGAATACGAACGTTTGGGATTTCGGAATCACGTACCGGTTTCTGTTTCCGGCGTGGCCTGGAGCGTCGCGATGAAAGCTCGTTGGTTCACAATTGCTGCCGGTTGCACATTTCTGTTCTGCACCCTCGCCTTGGCACAAGACAAACAGAACAAACCGCAGACCGCGCCTTCAGCAAGCGCACACGAGAACGCTCCGAACGAGAGCGCTCGAGGCGAAAAATTATTTCGCACAAACTGCGGCCGCTGCCACAACCCGCCCGAGAACATTTCTCCCCGCGAAGCTCGCGCCGTCGTCCGGCACATGCGAGTTCGAGCCACGCTAACCGACGAGGACGAGAGACTGATCCTCAAATTCCTGGCTCCATAAATTTTTGAATCGAACTGAAACCAATGAGGAGTGCTTTGGATGTTCGCCAACAAAATCGTCCCGACAATTTTCGCTGCCCTGTTGCTTTGCTGCTCTTTGTTCGCCGGACCGGAAACGCCGCGTCGAATCGAGATTTCCGCAAGTAAATTTGCATATAGCCCGAATCAGATCACTCTGAAAAAAGGTGAGCCCGTGATTCTCGTTCTTCGCAGCACGGATGTGACCCACGGCTTGACCATCCCCGACCTGGGCGTCGACACAACGGACATCAAAAAGGGTAAGGAGAGCGACGTAGCTCTGACGCCCGACAAAACGGGTCATTTCGCCGGCCAATGCGCGCACTTCTGCGGCGCGGGCCACGGATCGATGACCTTTCAAGTCGAAGTGACCGAATAACCTCCGCAGAGGATCCACATGTTCAAGACGATTCTTGCGATGTGTGCTGGTGGTGTGTTGCTGGCGCTGGCAGCAGGCTCGTTTCTACTCGTGCGGGGCGCCGCCGCAAAACCCGCCGGGAAGATGGAGACTCTGGTGATTACCGCCGCGAAACACCATCTTCTTGTTGGGAATAAGAGCGCGCGGAATCCTTTGCCCACGAACTCGCAAAACATTCTCGCGGGGAAACAAACTTTTTCGCACTACTGCTACGTTTGCCACGGACTCGACGGCCAAGCCACAGGAGTGCCTTTTGCGGATGCAATGTCGCCGCCGCTGCCATCGCTGGCTTCCGAGTCCGCGCAGTCCTACAGCGACGGCCAGCTTTTCTGGGTGATCAAAAATGGTCTATGGCCCAGCGGAATGCCCCGCGCAAACGGAATCTTAAGCGACAACGAAATCTGGTCCGTCGTCGTATACATTCGCCACCTGCCCGCACCTGGCAGCCTCACCGATCCGCCGGCGTACAGCGACAAACCCTGCGCGAAGTCGGCCGATTGACCGCCCGCCGACAGCCATGAACTCGCGAAAGCCTTCGAGCAAATAGCGTGGATAGCGAGGTGTGCAGCCGCTTCCCCACTGACCAATTCGCAGGTACAATGACCTCAGAGCGGGCGTCGTACAATGGCAGTATAGAAGCTTCCCAAGCTTCGGACGTGGGTTCGATTCCCATCGCCCGCTCCAGATTTTAAAGCACTTACGCTAAACATTCACATTTTCCCTATTTTCCACGGCCATCACTTTTCGTTCAGAAATTGCCCCGAATGCACTCTGGACGAGCGTCATTGGGATTTCCCCAGTGTATTTCACGGTCATTCTTTCGCTGCTGTGTCCCATCTGCTGACGAAGAACCGCAGAATTTAATCCGGACAATTCCCAACGCCGGTTGCAACCGCGACGAAAGGCATGCATGCCTGCCCGAGGAATATTGAGTGCCTTTAGCGCTGGATGCAAACCATCGTGCAGAACATTCGTTCCGAGTAGAGGAGTTCCACGTCTTGAATGAAAGACGAAATCCGAAGGGTTGTGTTGGTTCATGAAACGTTTTAATAGGACTAGCGTTTCGTGCCCCTCGTCGTCCGCGAGCAAAACAGTCCGATAGGCTGCTGCGTTCTTGCATGGGCCCACATTGCCTGAACTAGGTTGGTCTGAAGATTTGTTTACCCGGATCGTGCCTTTGTCGAAGTTGACATCGCTTGCCTGTAATGCTGCCAGTTCCCCGACTCTCAAGCCGGATGCAGAAGCCAGTAAGAAAAGCATTGAGTACTGTTCTTTTCTTCTGTCATCTAAGGACGATTCCCGAAGTGTGTGGACGATTCGTTTGGTTTGCTCCCAGGAAAGAGAAACGGTTTCACGACTCGTCAGTTTCATTTCCAACTGATCACGTTCGGGAATAGCGAGATCGTCCTGGGAAAACGGAGGCTTTCGTTTCTGTCCCGAGAATGCGGTCAGAACACGCTGCATCGTTCGCAAAATGTTCTTGATCGTCACCCACGAAAGCCCTTGCTTCCGTTTCTTCCAGATCCACTCATTCACTAGAGTGATCTGGATGCGATCCAATGGAGTCTCGCCCCAATCAGGCTCGAGATGAACCCTTAGGTGCCCTTCGGCAATGGAGAACGTAGATGCTCGCAGCATTCTTGGAGCCACCTCCTCTCGATACTTCCGTGCAGCATCTGCGAACTTCGCCGACGTAGGAATGCTGTATTCATTCGAATTCAATTTTAGGTTCGAAATGAGATCCAACTTCTTCCGCTCGGCTTCGCTCTTGTTAATTTGGGTAGCTAACCCGAGAACCACCGTCATCCTTTGACGTCGGTCCTGGCCCGATACATCTTTCCAATGCTGGAAGAAATACTCTTTTGCGCCCCTCGTCTCGTTGAACCGCATCCGAACGGAGGGATTTTGCCCTTTCCTGCGAGACATGCATTTTCCTCTTCTCGCTGGAACTGGCGGTGCGGATAACATATCTTATTTATGCCGTTTTAGTAAACGTTGAACGACCGGGCCCCTACATTGCCTCTGTTTTGTTGCTGAACCGTCCTATGTCGGCCGATCGCGCATCTACATGAGCCGTTTGCGCCCCCGAATGAATAGAACGTCAACGATTTCAAAAAGGGTGCAAATGTCCCTGAATGAGTCGATTACGGGCAGGCCGTATCGACTAGCATGACCAGGAAAGAGCCAGCGAACGCTGTCAACGCTCAGGTTCTAAGCGGCCGCAATCTCGGCGGCCACACGGAACGACCGACACGCTAGCAATTTGCATGAACTGGAGAAAGTGCTCTAAATCCAGGCATTAATTACAACGTCTTTGGATTTGTGGGCCGAATCAGGCGAGCCAGATATGGGGACTCGATACCGAGGTCATCCTTCAACAGCGCCACCGCTAATTGGTAGGGCTTCCAGGTCGTGGGTTCGTGCAGTTGGTGTTTTTGCTGTTCACCATTTTCCGGCCCAATTTGGTTAAATGCGGCTCCGCCGAAGACGCGTCGATGATATTTGAACGGCACTCTAGAGTTTGATAGCGCGTAGATCTCTTTGCGTAGTCCGGTCACGTCAGCCTTGTCGACCGCTCGCTTCGAAGCGGAGACTGAGGCCCGATGGAGTGCAGTTGCGACGCGAACAAGCTTTTGATATCTACCAAAAATTTGTGCTTTCGCCGAGTCATCGAAACCGATTCTGCCTCGCCGTTTGACGATGCCAGTGCAGCGAATTTTCGCCCTAAGTCGTTCATATGATTCTTGTACGCTTGCCGAGGAATGCTGCCCAATTGGCATCAGCGAATCGCGTTCGATAGAACCTTCACCGAGGGCGAATTCCGCCGCCTGTCGCAGAGTGTCCGGCCTGAAACGATGGATCGACGTTGGTACGCCAATGTCGATGATGGCTGGCTGTACATCGTCCGCAGTTGGACCGACCGTTGCATGCTTCGGCTCAAGGTCCGCACAACAGCTCCGCACCAAGTCATTGAGACCTTGGCTTATCGCGACAAGCGACGCTACCGCAACGCCGATACCACGGAGGAAATCTACCGGCTCAACCAAGCAATCGACGAAATCGTCACGGCGGAGGGCAGATGAAGGCGTATTTCGTAAACAAGCGATTGGCTTTTGGCAGTGGCGTCAAGACGTGGCGGCACGTCGAGCAGCTTCGGGCCCTCGGCATCACGCATGTCATCAATCTGCGGCTCAATCGACACGGCAAGAAGGAGGAGACATTTAAGGCGCTTTGGATGCCATTCCGGGATGACAAGCAGCCGCGACCGCGCTGGTTCTACCGGAAAGCGTGGGCTTTCTATTCAAAGGCGATGGAGCAACGGAATACGAAGATCTATGTCATGTGTCGAGTTGGCATATGCCGGAGTGCGTCGCTCACGTACTTTCTGTTGCGAACGTCAGGCGTGGCTGTCGGATTGGCACAAAGTCTAGTCGTTCGAGCGAGGCCTGCAGCCTCAATTTGCAGGGCTTATCGAGAAGGCGGAGAGTTATGGCTAAGTGCGACTCCGCGCCGAACGAGATGGCAACAAGTTGGATTGCGCAATGAATCCATCACGAAGATCACGCGAATATCTAATGCTTGATATGTACGGGATTCACTTTCAGCGAGTGCTAGCAGCTATACCCACCGCTTAGGGCAGGCCGCGACCTCTTGAGCAGTGCGTAAACCGGTTAAGAATCTTACATCCGGCTACAACGCATATTGGTATTGTTGCAACTGCGGCAGATAACTTTATACTCAGGAGTCTTCTATCCGGCCTCAGTGTGTCCCGAACAGGACAGATTCGCAGCATCCTTCTTGGCTATCATTTCCCGACTGAACGCAAGCGGATGCCCGAACCTTTCCGTCCCCTCGACTATGTTTTGTGCGTAGCTGCCTTTTTTCTCGTCGGCATCGCTACAGTCCCGTTGATGACGGCGTGGATTCGTTGACACCTTGCCGACGGCTTGATGTCCCAATATTTGACTGAGGTGAACCATGGATCTGAACATTGCGAACAAGCAAATCGGAGATGTTTCGGTGGTATCCCTGAAAGGTCGCATCGTTCTTGGTGAGGGAAGCAGCGCTCTTCGCGAGCGAATAAAGAGCTTAGTGGGCGACGGGAAGAAAAAGATTGTATTGAATATGGCGAATGTCACGTATATCGACAGCGCGGGATTGGGGACATTAGTGGCTGCCCACATCAGCGTCAAAAAGCAAGGCACAACGCTGCTCTTGTCAGACTTGGGAAACAAGTTCCATGAGGTGCTGCAAATAACGAGACTGCTGACGGTTTTTAGCGTGTACGCTACAGAAGCCGAAGCTGTCAGTAGTCTCGAAGTAACCGCAAAAGCCGCCGTGGCCTAGCAAGCACTTCTACTGCTGCACATCCTTGACGGGCCCGCCCCTGCCGGGTCTGGAAAACTCCCGGCAGAGTAGCAGGCGTCGTAACTACTCATTCGAAGCGCGCTCCGACTCGTTCTGAGGTGCGCTCTTTCGCAGAGCGTTGACGAGTTGGCGGCCTGTGGCGGGCACTCCGGTGTGTTCGCCTCTTACGATGTCTTTGGCTTTGATCGCGTGACCATAAACTTGCTCGCTGGCATCGTCATCGGGACGAATGGTGGAACCTTCGAGGGAGATTCCGGCAAACACGCCCCGCGAACGAGAGTAGCTCAGGATCTCAGCTCTCATCCATGCGTCGGTGTCGGCGGAGGCATCACGGCCTTTGGGTCCGGCGGCAACAGAAGCATCGGCGCCCAACTTAACCTTGCTGCTGAGAATTGACTCCATGCCGCGGTCGTTCATGACGAGGAGGATCAGGTCGGTTGCTTCTCCGCCGATCTGGAAGCCTATGCTTCCGCCTTCCAGCGCGTACATTGCTGGCGCTCCCCATGGTCCTCGGAAGTGGGCGCCGGTTCTGCAGACCATAGCCCCGCGACCGTAATCTGCGCCGATTCCGAACGCCAGTTTCATTACGGAAGGAACCACAATGACGCATTCAGCTTTCTCCAACAGGTCATGGGGGATACTGTCGGGAATGTTGAGAACCTCTTGCATGACAGTGCCACATTCTTGAAGGCGTTTTTGTTCCTTGTTCAACTTCGCGGCGTAAACCGCGCATGCCGCTAGCGTGAGACATACTGCCGTAGCCCAATAGCGTTTCATCGCTGACCTCCATGTCAGAAGTGCAGTTGCTGATGCAAAAATCTGTTGCGCGACCGTACGTGCCAACACTTGTTCTCAAGAGCGTGCCAGCTTTTTTCAGTACGGTCTGAGAACTGGTGCGACAATGTGGGACGAATGTGAAGTAATGCGGGGAATGTTTCTATTCAGGCCAAATCGCGGAATGTTATTTCTAGCATCAGGCTTTGTCCTTCTCCCGCAGATACGAGAATAGAACTTCGCCGGTCGAATATCTATCCTTTGCGGACATGTTCGGAACTTGTTTGGATCCATTTCGTATCACTCAAACGGCAAGGCGAATTGCGAGTCTATAAAGAGGAGTTGGATTCTGCCACTCAAGGTGATACGCGAGGCTCGCCCAAGGATCACGCCTTTTTGGGCGTCGTGGCATCCTTGTTGGCTTCGATATGAACTTCGACCTCAGCTCCTTTCTTGAGCTCCACTTCCCGGCCTTTCTCATCCCGAAATGAGTTCGGAACCCGAAGTTCCTGGTACAAAGGCTCCGCATCGCGAACATGTATCTCGGCTTTATCTGGCTCACGTGGATCAAAGGACGGCAGGATATTTTTGACAGTAGCGGGCATTGACGTTTTGGTTTTATCAGACATAGTCACTCCTCGATTCAGACATACTTCGCGGTGAGTTCCACAATCAGCATTTGTAAGCCGGCTTCCGCCCCCAACAACGCAACATCCTCGGCGGTATTTACGGGCGTGATGCGTCTCTTCTCCATCGCGTCAATTGCCTCGTAAACAGCGCTATGCATGGAGGCTTCATCGGTCTGTAGAATCGCGAGAAGATATGGAATTTCCCACGAATATTTCATGGCTTCCTTTTGGAAGCTCAATAACCGCTACCGTGGTTCGCGACCGCGGCTGCCGTGTTTTCCTCGTTATCTTCGGCTATTAGTACTTCAGTTGTGAGCATTAGAGAGACGATGGAGGCGGCGTTTTGGAGCGCGAGGCGAGTGACCTTGGCCGGATCGATCACACCAGCCTTGATCAAGTCACCGAATTCGCCTGTTTCCGCGTTAAAGCCGAAATTGTCGTCCTTCGATTCGCGAACACGCCCAACCACGACGGCTCCTTCGTATCCAGCGTTTTGGGCGATTTGACGCAAAGGCTCTTCGAGAGCGCGCTTTACGAGATTCACTCCGGTTGCTTCGTCATCGTGGAGCTTGAGCTTTTCGAGCGCGGGCAAACAACGGAGGAGAGCAGTTCCGCCGCCTGCGACGATGCCCTCTTCCACTGCGGCACGCGTTGCATGCATTGCATCTTCGACACGTGCTTTCTTTTCTTTCAATTCGGTTTCGGTTGCAGCGCCCACCTTAATAATGGCGACACCGCCGACCAGCTTGGCGAGGCGTTCCTGGAGCTTTTCCTTGTCGTAGTCGGAGCTCGTATCTTCGATTTGCGTGCGAAGTTGCTTTATTCGCGCTTTGATCTCGTCCGCTTTCCCGGAGCCCGCAACGATGGTGGTGTTGTCTTTGTCGATGGTCACTTTCTTTGCCCGGCCCAGATCCTCGAGTTTGACGTTCTCTAGCTTGATCCCAAGCTCTTCCGTGAGCGCCTTGCCGCCGATGAGCACAGCGATATCCTCAAGGATGGCCTTGCGGCGATCTCCGAATCCGGGGGCCTTAACAGCTGCGCAATGAAGGGTGCCGCGCAATTTGTTCACGACCAGCGTAGCGAGAGCTTCGCCCTCAAGATCCTCGGCGATGATCAGAAGCGGCTTGCCGGTCTTGGCAGTCTGCTCGAGTAACGGCAGCAGGTCCTTCATCGAGCTGATTTTCTTTTCGTGAATCAGGATGCTGACGTCCTCGAGCACGCACTCCATCCGTTCCGGATCCGTGACAAAATGAGGAGAGAGGTAGCCGCGGTCGAATTGCATCCCCTCGACCACCTCCAGCGTGGTATCCATCGTTTTGGATTCTTCGACGGTGATCACGCCGTCTTTACCGACTTTCTTCATTGCCTCGGCGATGATGCTGCCAATTTGCTTGTCGGTGTTGGCGCTGATCGTACCGACCTGGGAAATCATCTCGCCCTTCACTTCGCGAGAGAGGCGCTTGATTTCGCTGATAGCCACCTCTACGGCTTTGTCGATACCGCGCTTGAGTGACATCGGATTAGCGCCTGCGGCAACCGTTCGCACTCCTTCCCGGAAGATGGCTTGTGCCAGAACGGTAGCGGTCGTGGTCCCATCGCCCGCAACGTCGGATGTTTTGGACGCTACCTCACGCACCATCTGTGCACCCATATTCTCGAGTGGATCCTGAAGCTCGATCTCTTTTGCAACCGTTACCCCATCCTTCGTGATTACAGGGCTACCGAATTTCTTTTCGATTACGGCGTTGCGCCCCTTAGGACCGAGAGTGATCTTGACCGCGTCGGCCAAAGCGTTGACGCCACGCAGAATCGCTTGGCGTGACTCCGCACCACTTACGATTTGTTTTGCCATAGATCTACACCCTCCTGGGTGATCGAGCTTTCGTGAACCACGTCAATTCGTGAATGAAACATTGCTATTTCCTGTTCGATGCCGCCTTGGCGATGCCGCTGAGTCTCCCAAGGATTTCTTCTTCACGTACGATTAAATACTCGTGACCATCGATCGCGATTTCGCTACCTGTGTATTTCCCGAACAGGATTCGGTCGCCCACGGCGACCTCAAGCGGTATGCGGTTGCCTTTTTCTACTCTGCCCGGCCCGATGGCAATTACCTCGCCCTCTTGAGGTTTCTCTTTTGCCGAATCCGGAATGATGATTCCTTCCTTCGCCGTCTCCTTGTTTTCCATTCTTCGTACAAGAACACGGTCATGCAGCGGCGTTACATTTACCGTCATAGTTGATCCTCCTGGAAATCGAAGTGCTTAACGAACTCAGTCGCGGCTCGGCGTAAAGTGAAGCCTAGGGACGAAAGGTTTTTTGGTTCTTCTGTCGCGTTAATTCGAGGTCGGTCGTTTCTTTCTTCTGGCGTTCGGCATCTTTCTGAGGGCGCTCTTGTTCATCCAACTTCGTAGCTTCCGCCGTGGCAATTTCGGCTTCCGCGTTGAGTCGCTTCGAGATGACGACAAGCTCGAAATCGTCCGAAAATGAGGACCGGACGAGGCTGAATGCATATTGTGCGTCTTCCCAAGTTGCGACGGGTTCGCGCCTCGCTGCATAGCGGTCATTGGGATTCTGGACAGTTTGTGGGGTGATACTGGTTGGCGAGCCGTACTTTGCGGCGAGCGCCTCGACCATGTCATTCGGCGTGAGTCCTTCCGTAGCCGTTTTTTCATAAGTGACAGACATTTTGTACAGAGCGTTGTTGAAGAAGTAGAAACTAATATGTTCAACAGCGTCCTTGTGCATCGGCTTGCCAGCAAGGGCGCCCGGCCACCAAGTTACCTGCTGGATTGACGCCGGACGCTCAGAGATTGTCGTTACGTCCTCGAGTTTCTCCCCAGTACGGTTAAGGACCACAGCAACGCTGGTCCCAATCGAAAAATCCCGATACTTCGACAGATCCGCGGTTTGAGCGTCAAGCATCGGAGCCCAGACAAGCAAAACAACGAAACAAAAAATCGACTGACGTATTCGTTCCATTTTCTTCACCCAATAATCTCTAAGATCGGGGAGCGAGGGCCGGTTGTCGTTTCGCGGCAGGTAATACAGCGACGAAAGCGGGAACAGTTGAAACGAACTTAGTCTCCGGAATTAACGCGACACGTTGCTGAATTTGGCGAGAGTGCGCTGTGAACGTCGTAACGGGAATGCCAAGGAAACGTCTGGAAACAATCGCAGTGATCTCAATCGAGTTCAACGTATCGTCGGCCCGTTTGGCCAGAAGGGCTTTCACCGCATTGCGGAGAACCCTCCGAGTGTTGCCGCCTAAAATGGTTGCCTGAATATCTCCCGCCAGATAGAAAAAGTACCAGCCGCATCCTTCGACGCTTCGGGCCAGCGCTGAACGGTCATGACTCGTAACGATTCGCCAATTCGGCAGAAAAGCGTCGGTTGTAACCGAAAGCATGGGCGGAAGAATTGTTCCGTCTCGAATGAAGATAATGCCGTCCTTTGCTTTGTCTGGCATTGTTCGTTGTTCCTGGTGTACTGAGGAAGCGATTATCGATATTTCACGCTATAAAAACTGTCCGATAACGCACATTGGAGAGGAACACGCGGTCGAGAGTGAATTAGCGGGCTTAGATTTCGTCAAAGAGTCCCGCTTGGAATGCTACAGAAAGCGTAACGCCTTGACTGTGCTTTAAGGGACAGTTTTGAACCGGACAGCTTGCTACCTTAAGAGAGCGCGACGGAGTGTTCTGCGAGTGCCCCACCCACACTAGAACCATCCTGCCGATATTTTTGTTGTAGGAGATCGTCTGCTCGAAAGGCAGGAATCGGATGTCACCCTTGGATTCGACCACTTCGAGCGAAATCTTGTTCCGCATCAGTGGGGATCGGGAGCGTAAAGGACCAGGCCCGGGAACTTTACTCGTCGAGGAGAACCTGGAAGTGCGTCTCCCGGTGAGACCTCGTTCGGTGCTCCCGAGCAGGGTCGCCATCGTCGGAAACTATTCGCCGCGCCAGTGTGGTATTGCGACTTTTACCACCGACTTGTGTGACGCACTAAGCGCTGAATTCGGAGCGACAGAGTTGTTGGCGCTCCCCGTAAACGATACCGAAGAGGGATATCCCTATCCTGAACGCGTTCGGTTCGAACTATCCGAAGGAAACCTATCGTCGTACCGGCAAGCTGCGGACTTTCTGAATTTCAGCAAAATCGATCTGGTTTGCCTCCAACACGAGTTCGGAATCTTCGGCGGTGCGTCAGGCAGCCATGTCTTAGAGCTGTTGCGAGCCCTGCGCATGCCCATCGTCACGACGCTGCATACGGTCCTCCGTGAGCCCAACTCCGATCAGCGCGTGGTAATGGACGAGATCGCCGCACTATCGGACCGCTTGATCGTCATGAGTCGGCTCTCTGCGGAGATTCTGCGAGAAGTCTTCCACGTCCCAACGAGCAAGATCGACATGATCCCGCACGGCGTTCCCGATGTCCCTTTCATCGATCCCAACTTTTACAAGGATTGTTTCCGCACTGAAGGAAAGATCGTGATGTTGACGTTCGGTCTCCTATCCCCGAACAAGGGCATCGAGAATGTGATTCAGGCGCTGCCGGCCATCCTCGCGGACCAGCCGAATGTCGTCTATATGGTCGCAGGCGTTACACATCCCCATATACGTCGCCGCGAAGGTGATCAGTATCGACTCTACCTGGAGGGAATGGCGCGCGATCTGGGTGTCGCATCGCATGTAATTTTTCACAACAAGTTCGTCAGCGCGCAAGAGCTGAAGGAGTTGATCGGATCGGCGGACATTTACATCACGCCATATAAGCACAAAGAGCAGGTTGTCTCTGGCACTCTTGCGCGAGCATTGAGCGCCGGCAAAGCCATCATCTCGACTCCATATCTGCACGCAATTGAACTACTTGAGAACGACCGTGGCGTTCTTGTCCCTTTTGATGACCCGCATGCCATTGCCGACAAGACATTGGCCCTCTTGCGCGATGAGACTGGGCGCCACGCCATGCGCAAGCGTGCATATCTCCACGCGAGGAGCATGGTATGGAGCCGAGTGGCACAGGAATATATGGGAAGCTTTGAACGGGTCTACAACGAGCGTTTGCGGAAACCTCAGGCGACGTTCTCCGCAAAAAACACCGAGAAAGCGCTCGATAGGATTCCAGCCATAAAGTTGGACCATCTCTACCGGATGACTGACGCCACCGGCATCGTTGAGCACGCTGTCTTTGTTGTTCCGAACTATCCTGAGGGCTACTCGACGGACGACAACGCACGCGCGCTCATCGTCGCAATTCTTTTGGAACAAGTCGGTGTCGGTGCCCCACCTGGGGCGGCTGATTTAGCGTCGCGGTACCTGGCTTTCCTATGGCTTGCCTTCGATCAAACGACAAAGAGATTCAGAAATTGTCTGAGCTACGATCGCCAGTGGCAAGAGCCCGAGGGCTCAGAAGACAGTCATGGCCGAGCACTTTGGGGGTTGGGGACCGTACTCGGTAAGTCCAAGGACGAAGGTCTCAGAGGGGCTGCAGGTCGTCTCTTCGAACTTGCCGTTCCCGCGGCCGTTGAGTTCCGAAGCCCTCGCGCTTGCGCATTTGCTCTTTTGGGTCTGCATGAGTATCTGGATTCATTTCCTGGAGATCGAGCAGCCCTGACCGCGGCACATTCCTTAGCCGATCGCTTGATGGACTCGTACCAAAAATATCGATCCGAAGAATGGGAGTGGTTCGAAAATAGCCTGTCGTACTCGAATGCCAGGCTTCCTCAAGCTCTCCTGAGATCAGGAATACGCTTTGCAAACGCTGAAATGGAATCGGTCGGGCTCCAGGCCCTCAATTGGCTGGGTTCAGTTCAACGGAGCGAAGTGAACGGTCACTTTGTACCGATCGGGTCCGAAGGTTTCTATTCAAAGAAAACGGAAAAGGCCCGTTTCGACCAACAGCCAATCGAAGCATGTGCAATGGTATCTGCATGCGTGGAAGCTTACCGGACGACGGGACAGGGCCGCTGGCGTCAAGAAGCGTGGTCCGCATTCAACTGGTTTCTTGGCGATAACGACCTTCAAATTTCCCTCTACGACCCCTCCACTGGAGGATGCCGAGACGGATTGCACCCTGACCGAGCAAATGAAAATCAAGGAGCGGAGTCAACGCTCTCTTTCCTGATGGCAATGCTGGAAATGCGCCGATTGGAAGAAACAGACAGCACGGAGAACAAATCGCTATGACTATTCTGATCGACCAAGGCCAAGAGCGTATCGTCTCGAACCAGTACGAGGTCCTGTTTCGCCGCCATCCCGGCAACCCGATTCTGACCGGAAGGGATTGGCCATACTCGATGAACAGCGTTTTCAACGCTGGCGCGACGAGGTTGCCCGACGGGTCAACGCTTCTGCTGTGCCGTGTTGAAGACCGTCGAGGTCTATCACATCTATGTGCGGCTCGTTCCGAGAACGGCATCGATGGTTGGCAGATCGATTCCAAACCAACATTGAGTTCGAGCCCGGATCATCCGGAAGAGTTGTGGGGAGTTGAAGATCCGCGAATTACCTACGTGCCCGAACTCCGCCAGTATGCCGTGGTCTACACGTCATATTCTCGTGGAGGCCCTGGCGTATCCCTCGCTCTCACAGAGGACTTTCGGACGTTCGAACGCCTCGGCGTAATCATGTCGCCCGACGACAAGGACGCCGCACTCCTTCCGCGCAAAGTGAACGGCTTTTGGGCCCTCATCCACCGGCCTCTGACCTCGCTCGGAGCTCACGTTTGGATCTCCTTCTCGCCCGATCTGCGTCATTGGGGAAATCACAAGCTGATGCTGGAAGCCCGGCGGGGAGCCTGGTGGGACGCAAACAAGATCGGCATGTCGCCACCGCCAATCGAGACACCGCGGGGCTGGCTGATGATTTATCACGGCGTCCGCAGAACACCTTCGAGTTCAATCTATCGACTTGGGCTCGCTTTGTTCGATCTCGAACAGCCGGACAAGTGCCTGATTCGTGGCGATTCCTGGATCTTCGCGCCCGAGATGGAATACGAACGCCAGGGCGATGTTCAGGACGTGGTTTTTCCCTGTGGATACACGATCGCTCCCGACGGCGACACGATCAATCTCTACTATGGAGCCGCAGATTCCAGCATCGCCTTAGCGCACGGCAGCGTCCGATCACTTCTGTCGTGGCTCGATGCTAACGGGCATTCTGATGGACAGACTGACCGTCGTCATGGGTCTTCGAAAGGCTCGAACGTCAAGCCGGATAACAGAAGCAAATAATTGCCACATTTCGGAGGAACGATCGCGCTGGGCAGGTATGCGAAGTAGACCGCCTTTGTAAACATCTGGACTGATGTCTACTTCGCCGTCCGGAACTTTGAAACACTTCGACGATCAGGAGAAGTCGCAGCTTCGTCGGGATCGCTCTTACGAATGGATTTCGCGATACGCGGTTTTCCCATGGCCTTCTTTACCTGAGACAGCAAGTCTTTATCAGACAGCTTTTGCGATTTCGTTCGCCGCATAACCCCATGATGGCACTGGGAAGTCAAGAAAACCGTTCCATTCAGGACAGTCAAACGTAAGTGCACTCCAACAAATCCTGTAACTGTGGGAAATCGCACCCTCGCGGAAGTGTGCAGAATGATACAGATTTGAGTAGTCTCATAGGGCTATCCTAGACTTGGTGGGGTCTCATAAACTCCTCCAGCCCATAGACGCTGAACCTTTAGAAAACAGCCAGGCTCGCATGCGCGAACCGACAAGAATTGCACGGTCCCCCGCGTCGGACCGACCGAAAAGCCGACGTCATCTTCTGCGAATTTTCTTTGTTCACCGCTGCGTTGCAGATGTCGAGAGTTGCTTGTACGAGCTGAGGCGAGTCGGACTTGTTGTCACTTCTGGCCTCGTCGTGATGCCCGACCAATTCGCCGAACGGTTGCAATCGCGGCCCTTAATACCATCGATAGTTTTGTTGCGAAGAGCATTCGGAATATGAAAACCAAACAAAAACGCGACTTTAATCCGGAGGTTTATCTCCAGACGATCGGAGTATCTAGACAGGTTCAGGCGTTTAGAAAGCGACAAGCGATTTTCTCCCAGGGACAAGCCGCTGACACTGTGATGTACGTCCAAAAGGGCAGCGTGAAACTCACAGTCGTCAACGAGAGCGGCAAAGAAGCCGTGGTGGCGCTTTTCGGTCCCGGCGACTTTTTCGGAGAGGGTGGTATGGCGGGTCAAACGCTCCGCATGGGCACAGCTACGGCCGTGATGCCAACAACCGTTCTGATGATTGAAAAAACCGAGATGATCCGCGCCCTCCACGCGGAACCCGCGTTGTCTGATCGTTTCATCAAATACATCCTTTCGCGCAACATTCGGGTCGAGGCAGACCTGATCGACCAGCTTTTCAATTCAACGGAGAAGCGCCTGGCAAGGACTCTGTTGCTGCTGGCTCGCTACGGCAAAGAGGACCAGCCCGAGCGAATGCTGCAAAAGGTTTCACAGGAAACTCTTGCGGAAATGATCGGCACGACACGATCGCGGGTGAACCTGTTCATGAACAAATTCAGAAAAATGGGCTTTATCGAATATAACGGCGCGATCAAGATCAACAAATCGCTTCTAACAGTTGTCTTGCATGAATAGAGCGCAAGAGCGAGTGAGAGTTTCATGATTACGAACCCCGATACCAAAAGCCTCTATCGCAGTTGCTTCAATCTCAACGGCAACCCACCCAACACCTTAGTGCTCTCAGCGTGGCGAACAGCGTTCGCAGCGGTGCTTTTTGAGACAGATGAATCCAGAATGACGCTCGCCGTTTCGAACGCGCATGCTGCGATTGCAGAGCGGCTGAACGGCCCGGTCGAAATCAGTGGCATTGAAAACAAGTCCATCCTTGCGGCTCAAAACGCACTTTGCAAGATTGCCGCGATGCCGGCCGAACACTGAAGAATCGTGAGAATGAAATGCCGCGTATCAAACGCTATCGGTGAGATCTGAAGGAGAAATACAAAAGCAAGAAATCGACGATTTAGGTTTCAACTCGCTTTTCGTGCGAGATACCAACCAACTCCCCCGCATCGCGCGCATGGAGCATTGCGATAAGCTCCAATTCCTTGGCATAAAACGCAC
>Ga0209006_10000186_pt1 | contig 65360 bp, 64 predicted proteins | sample JacPin_JW_Ref_O2_FD_188567 | JGI IMG/M metagenome (GOLD analysis project Ga0209006, IMG submission 188567) | Forest soil microbial communities from Algoma, Ontario, Canada - Jack Pine, Ontario site 1_JW_Ref_O2 (SPAdes) (version 2) | ecosystem: Environmental > Terrestrial > Soil > Boreal... | reverse complement strand
ACGTCGAAGGCGGGATGCGCGGCGTTTACTGGCGGCGCGATGCTAACACCGGCCAGGTGCGTCACTTCTTTCGCGGAACGCTCCTCAATGGGGATTTCATCGCCCGACGCCAGCGAAAGATCCAGCGTGGAAATTGGAGCCGCGACGTAGAACGGGACGTTATTTTCCTTGGCCAGCACCGCGATTCCGTAGGTGCCAATTTTGTTGGCCGTGTCGCCGTTCGCGGCGATGCGATCGGCGCCCACCACCACCGCTCCCACTTTCCCAGTCCGGAGGAAGTGGCCCACCATGTTATCGGTGATCAGCGTCAGCGGAATTTGATCCTGATGTAATTCCCACGCCGTCAGGCGCGCTCCCTGCAAATATGGCCGCGTCTCAGGCACCAGAACTTCGATCACGTGGCCTTCTTCCACGGCTACGCGAATCACGCCAAGAGCCGTACCAATTCCCGCAGTAGCCAGCGCGCCGGCGTTGCACTGGGTCATTACGCGTCCAGTCATGGGCATCAACGTTGCGCCAAATTTTCCGATGCGGCGATCGCCATCGCGTCGCTCTTCGTGAACCAGCAGCGCTTCGGCTACCAGGCCCTCCCGGATTTGACCGACGCTCGGTTTGCCGTTCAAAGACGCCGCAGCCGCAAGTTCTTCGAAACGCTTCTTGAAGCGTGCCACCGCCCAAAACAAATCAACCGCCGTCGGCCGCGTGCGCGCGAGCGTTTCGCAGATGACTGGAAATTCGGTCTGCAGCTCCTCAAGATTCTGTGCCCGCGAATGTTGAACGCCCAGCGCAATTCCCATCGCCGCCGCAACTCCGATGGCCGGCGCACCACGAATGATCATCGCCTTTATGGCGTGCGCCACCTCGCGATAATCGGTATAGGTGTGATAGACCACTTCACCCGGCAGCCGAAGTTGATCGAGGATCACGACGCCGTCGGCCGTCCAGCGAATTGGTTCAACTGTGTGCAATCCAGCTTTCTCCATTCCCATTGTCATGACTATTTCGAATGTTTGCCGACACTACGAAAAGGTCAGGGCTAAACGTTTCAACTCCATTCTAACTGAAGCTTCTACGGTTCCGCGCTTCGCGTCAACCGGGCGGCATGTGGCGCAGGCCGTGAGATCCAATAAGAAAAGCAATGGAGATAAACGCGTTGTAACTGACGTGGACCAGGAAGCCGGGAAGCACGCTGCCGGTCTTTGCGCGAACGGCCGTGAAAACAATTCCAACCGTGGCCAGCAGCGCAACCTGCGGCACATTGCCTCCCAATTGCGACGCGTGCATCAACCCAAAAATCAGACCCGTAAATAGGACTCCAGGAATCATTCCAAACGTACGCGCAACGACTGGGTAGATGTAACCTCTGAAAATAGTTTCTTCGAAGAACGGCGCAAGCGTGACGCTCATGACCAGCAGTAAGAAAGCGGTCTGGCGGTCTTGCAGAAATTGCTCGATGGGCATCTTGTTTCTTGGTGCAAACGCTGAAGAAACAACAGCAACCACCATGGACAGCAGGAATCCGCTGAGAATAAATCCGAGACATGCAACCCGTGGCGCAACGGTTCCCGAATCGAATGGCCGCCAGCGCAATGTGCGCCAAAAAGGGGCGTCAAAACGAATGCGCAGCTGTAGCGCCAGATAAAATAGCAGGAACAGAGACAATAGGAAGACGCCAAGCATGGACGCAAGCGCCTGATATTTGGTCGAGTGTTCGAACTGAACCCTGGTGATACCGGCGATTTGAAAGGCCGATATGATAACCAGGCCCAGCGCCAAAACTCCGCTCACCGTGATCACCGCAAGCAGTCCCAGATCCCACCATCCCCAGGGAACCCGAAGATCCTCGGGAACATGAGATTTGACGGGGTGAAGACTTTCGATATTCGTTGATGTTCCCTGGGTATAGGCTCCGACCGGCAGTTCGCTTTCAATAGTTTCGGGTGCCGCTTCGATAGACCTTTCCGGATGGGATTCGGGGCTGACTTCGCGTTCCAACGGACTCGAGTTGTCATTTTCGAAATTCATTTAATCCATACGAACTATCGCTAAAACAAGCTGCGTTTTTCCAGTGGCCTTTTTCGAAGATACAGCACGACACAGAACGTGATCACGATAGTCAGCTCGCTCGCTTGGCACTCGCGCCATTTCCGTTGGAAGCACTACTGTTCAGCGCACGGGCCAGTGTTTGCCCGGTGTACGACTTCTTAATGCGGGACACTTGCTCTGGCGTGCCCTGCGCGACAATGCGACCGCCTTCCTCACCGCCCTCGGGGCCCAGATCTATGATCCAGTCAGCCTGTTTGATGACGTCCAAATTATGCTCGATAATCAGAACCGTATTGCCCAGTGAGACCAGGCGATTGAGAACATCGAGCAGTTTTTTTACGTCATCAAAATGCAAGCCGGTGGTCGGCTCGTCGAGAATATAAAGAGTGCGTCCGGTCTGGCGCTTGGAAAGTTCGCGCGCCAGTTTGGTGCGTTGCGCTTCGCCGCCGGAAATCGTGGTGGCTGATTGGCCAAGTTGAACGTAGCCCAGGCCAACATCCACGAGGGTCTGCAGTTTAATTTGAATCGCCGGAATATTTTCGAGAACTTTCAGGGCTTCCTCAATCGGCAAATTGAGGAGATCGGAAATCGAGAGGCCTTTGTAGCGCACGGCCAGGGTCTCCGCGTTATAGCGTTTTCCGCGACACACCTCGCAAGTCACGTACACATCCGGCAAGAAATTCATTTCGATTCGACGCTGGCCGTCCCCCTGACAGGCCTCGCAGCGACCGCCCTTGACATTGAAACTAAACCGCCCCGGCTTATATCCGCGCTCGCGCGATTCGGGGAGCATCGCATACAGTTCTCGTATCGGAGCGAATACACCCGTATAGGTAGCGGGATTCGACCGCGGAGTTCGCCCGATGGGCGCCTGATCGATTTGCACCACCTTATCAATGTGCTCGATGCCAGTGATGGCGCGGTGTTCGCCGGGTTTTTCCATGGAGCGATACAGATTCTGCGCGAGAGAGCGGTACAGGATGTCGTTGACCAACGTGGATTTTCCCGAGCCTGAGACGCCTGTAACAACAGTCAGCAGACCGAGCGGGAGCGAAACGTCCACATTTTTGAGATTATGGCCGTGCGCGCCGAGAATGCTGATCGATTTCCCGTTGGGGCTGCGGCGCGTTTCTGGCACTCCGATTTTTATCCGGCCTGAAAGGTATTGCCCGGTTAGCGAAGCATCGTTCGCAGCTATGTCATCAGGAGAGCCCGCAGCGACCAGGTGCCCGCCAGTTTTGCCTGCACCGGGACCGAGATCCACCACATAGTCGGCGCGACGAATTGTTTCCTCGTCGTGTTCGACGACCAGAACTGTGTTACCCAGGTCGCGCAACGTTTCGAGAGTGGTGAGAAGCTTGCCGTTATCCCGCGCGTGTAAACCAATCGAAGGCTCGTCGAGGACGTAGAGAACTCCCCGAAGACGAGAACCAATTTGCGTCGCGAGCCGAATGCGCTGTGCCTCCCCGCCAGATAGAGTTGCTGCCGAACGGTTCAGGGTAAGGTAGGCAAGCCCCACGTCGAGCAGAAAATCGAGGCGTTCGGCAATCTCCGTCAACGCGCGGCCCGCAATTTTCTCCTGACGTAAGGTTAGCTTTGCTCGAATTTTGTCTACCGCAGCACGCGCTCCGCTGAGAGGTAGATTCGTGAAATCCGCGATCGAAAGGCCGGCGATTTTTACGGCGAGACTTTCCGGCCGCAAGCGGCGTTCGTTGCAAGAAGTGCAGGGTGCGGGAGACATGTACTGGGTCAACCATTCGCGGTACGTATCGGACTTCGACTCTTCGAGGTTCGATTCAAGATGGGCGAGCAGGCCCTGAAAGTTCAACTCCTTCTTGTTTTTTCCTTCGGCGGGATTTCCATTCAAGATTAGATTTTGCGTCTTGCGCGACATCTTCTCAAAAGGAACTTCGAGATCGAACCCGTAAGCCGCCGCTGCCAGGCGAAGCGTGCGCTGCAGAAAAGTCGAACCGGAGCCGGGGCCTAGGCCACCTTCAAAAAGAGGTTTGGTCCAATCCACGATCACCTTGGCGGGATCAAAGTCGTATTTCGAACCAAGTCCGTGACACTCAGTGCACGCACCGTAGGGCGAATTGAAACTGAAAGAGCGCGGCTCAAGTTGCGGAACCGAGATGCCACAATCCGGACAAGCGAGTTTTTCGGAATAAACGTGTTCGTCTCCGCCTACCACCGCAATCGTAACCAGGCCGCCGGTCAGCTTCAGTGCGGTCTCGATCGAATGCTCCAGGCGCTGCGCAATTCCATTTTTGAGCAGCAGCCGATCCACGACAATCTCGATGGTGTGATTCTTTCGGCGATCGAGAGGGATCGGCTCGTCCAGATTCATGAGGTCGCCGTCAACGCGCGCCCGGACGTAGCCTTCCTTGGCGTATTTTTCGAATTCCTTCTTGTATTCGCCTTTTCGCCCGCGAACGACCGGCGCCAGAACCATAATTCGATCTTCCGGTTTCAAGGCCAGAACCGATTGCACGATTTGCTCGGTGGATTGCCGGGTAATGGAATTCCCGCAATTCGGGCAATGTGGAGTGCCAATCGCGCTGTAGACGACGCGCAGGTAATCGTAAATTTCGGTGATCGTGCCAACTGTGGACCGCGGGGATCGCGTGGTGGTTTTCTGCTCGATGGCGATCGAGGGCGAAAGCCCTTCCACAGAGTCCACGTCCGGACGTTCCATCTGGTCGAGAAATTGACGCGCGTAAGCGGAAAGGGATTCGACGTAGCGGCGTTGGCCTTCGGCGTACAACGTGTCGAATGCGAGGGAGGACTTACCGGAACCCGAAAGCCCCGTGATCACCGTCAGGGAATTGCGCGGGATCTCCAGGTTGATGTTCTTCAGGTTATGCTGCCGGGCACCGCGCACGACGATTTTCTTTAAACCCATAACAGAATGAACGGCTCCCTCACAGGACCCCCACCGCACAGTGGGTACAATGGGTCCAAGGTAATCTCTCAACATAGCAAGTCGTGGCGGGAGGGTCAAGGCGCTCCCAATCGGCTTCGACGCGAGACAACTCTGATTTCCTTGTAGGTGCAGCAAGGATCAAAATCGGGAGCCGCGGTCCTTAAAATGCTCTTGGCGATATTTCTCATTCAAAAATGACGCCGCCAAATTTTACCGGGGACTGTGGAGTTTTTACCTTGGGTGTGGGTAGTGAAGAGTCGTGTTTTCAGTAGTTTGAGTTTGGCAAATCGGATGCGAGCAATATCCGTGTCAGAAGGAAGGAAGCCGAGGATCCCTTCGGGGATTGAGGGCTGGGCCGGCTTCCTTCCTTCGGCCTTCCTCTTTTTGCTTTTTTCCCACAAGTTATCCTCAGGCCGACTTTCGCCAATTGTGCGCCCCCTTCGTCTGCCGTCGTCACAAGGGAACCCGTCGTGACCGCGGGGCGGGTTGCCTCAAGAATCAAGACGCCAAAATCCACGACACTGGATTTAGAATTGAGGCACGGCTGGGGCGTGGTCCAATTGGTAGGGCACCTCACTGTTAATGAGGCCGGTGTTGGTTCGAATCCAACCGCCCCAGCCAACTGAAACCAATCTACTGCAAGTACTTAGCGGGGGTTTGAGCAGAAGTTGTTGAATCGGCATTCGGCGCCGGTGTCCAAATAGTGTCCATTCGATCTCTTTGCCCGTCGATGAACTGCGAAGAAAGCTTCGCATAACGCTGCGTCATCTTTAGGTCCTTGTGGCCTAGGATCTTCGACAGCGTGTAGAGTTGCCCTCCACTCATCATGTAGTGACTCGCGAACGTGTGACGGAGATCGTGAAATCGGAAGTTCGTGATGCCGGCGTCTGTCAGAGCGAGATCGAAGCTACCTTTCACGTCGTTTAGCGGCACGACTTTTCCGCTCCTATCGTAGCTTGGGAACACCAACTCATCGTTTTTCACCCGAGCCCGATGTTCCGACAATTCGCGCAGAAGCTTCGAATCGATCGGCAAACGCCGCGACTCGCCGTTCTTCGTGTCCGTGAGCAGGACCGTCTTACGTTCCCAGTTCACGTTCTCCCACCTGAGTCCGAGAATTTCGCCCTTGCGCATCCCGGTGTGGAGTGCCATCACAACAGCGGTGTGAAGATACTGCCACGATTTCCGCGCGGAGGTTTTCAACGTGTCGGACGAATTCTTCACGATTCTCGCCTGGATCGCAGTCAGGAGAGATTCGACTTCAACCATCTCCAGATAACGCTCGCGGCCTTGCTCCTTGAACGCCTTCATCCCGACGCCGCCGCGCGCCGGATTCACGCCGACAGCGCCCTGATCGATCGCGATGTTGAACATGTGTCGGAGCAAAGAGATTTCCCGATTCACCGTAGCCTTGCTTACGGATAGCAGCCGCGAGGCCCGGTACTCCAGGACCCGCTTCCGCTCGATCCTGCAGAGCTTCGCCGTCCCGAAGAATTCAGTGAGATTCTTCATGAGCCACGTTTCGCGGTCGTGACTCTTTTTGTGAACGCTCACGGTTTTTAGGTACGTCTCAGAAAAATCCTTAAACGTGGGCGATGCATGAGGGTCGGTGTAGGTTCGGTTTGTCTTTGCGAGATCGATTTTCGCTAGGGCAGTCTTCGCGGCTTCGTGGGTTCCGTGAAGCTTACGCCTGCGCTTTCCCTCCGGGGTGTAGTAATCAATCCACCACCGGCCGCGCTTGTCCTGCATCAGCCCACGGGTCTTGCGTCGCGGGGAAGGGCGCTGCGGACCGCGCGCCCCGATTACTGCTTGCGAATCACCTTGCATCTTCAATTCCTCCGTTTTGAGAATTCTCAAAATCACCTTTTCGAAACAAAATCCTTCAAGACCCTTTCTATTCCGTTTTTTCTTCGGACTGCCCTTTGACGTAGGGTTTTCCGAATTCGAGGCGGCAGCGGTACGGAAGCATGAGGTCTGGACCTTCGATCCACTCCTTTCTCAGCACGAATGAGCCCTCGACGAACTCCTCGCCAAGAATTCCACCGCAACTTCGCGAGTCGTGCTGATCTGCATCCAATGCGTAGCCCATCAGCAAGGCTTCCTGAAGGGTTGCGGGAATCTTCGCGCTTGCACCGCGCATCTTTTACCATTTAGATTCGTCCCACAGCGACACAGCACCGTCATTGCGCTGCGCTCTCATCGGAATTGGTGTGGCTTGTCCGCCCGTTTTCATCTTCGTTCCTCCCTTTTGCCCGCTGTTGCCTCCTGGGCGCCGCGAAGCGGGACCGGATCTCGTAAGATTTCCCTCCTAACGGCTTCGGATTGCGGCGTTTTCGGCGTCGAGTTTGTCCGCGAGCGCCTCCAGTGCTGTGTTTTGGGACTGCATCATCACTGTTCTTCTGGCGCATTCGCGGATGACGTGTTCCATGCTGTGTGTGAGCGAAAAGCTAAGCATGCTCGGCTTCATGAACTCGATCAGGAACGAAATCGAATAGAGCGCCTTGGGAACATCCTCAAGTCCGTAACAATCGTCTGAAGTCTCGAAGAATTTTTCTATGTCAGCCCGCTTCTTATGAAATTCCTCTTTCGCCCGTGCAATCGCGTTGATGCGTTTCATGCCGTTACTCTGCGGGACCGATTTCGTCTTTTTGCCCTTTGCCATTTTCATTTCTCCCCTGCGCTCGCCTTCCATCGTCAGCAGTCGCGACGCGATGCGCAATGCGACCGGACGCCCTAGACTTGCGAATCGAGCGTTTCGGATTTCAAACTGCGACCGACCTTCGAGCCGCTTCTCTTGAACAGGCCTTGGCAGAGAAATAAAATCCCGACCATCGCCAGAATTGCGATTTGACCGAATGTGGGTGGTACGTGCGCGATGTAAGCGGACGCAAATCCGAGGAGTAAGCCGAAACTCATGCCGATGGTCTTCATGACTTCCTCTGGTTGTCGTTCTGATTTCGCCCGAACGCGAAGCGCCAGGCCGCATCAAGAAGCGACGCGCAGACGCCGACGACAATCGAAGTGGTCACAAGAAACAGCGCAATGGACACGTAAATCAGCGTCCAAAGCACGGTTAAGAGTTTGGACCGCTTACGTTTTTCTGGTGGAATTCGTTGCGAGAAACGGACAGATTCAATAGATTTAATGGCAGAAGCCATTGGAGCACCTCCTCCTTTGGTTTTTAGCGCCGTCTCGGTGTTAGTAGCACTGGGACGGCGCGCTTGGTCTTGTAATACCCCGGAACGCGAGGATATTAGAATGCACGATTTGTAAAGTCAAGCAGCAATCTTACTTTGTTTACAAGGGTTTTACGGTCGAACGAAACCACAGGGACACCGTCCCGTGGTCGGAGAAAAGATGTGAGAACGATACCGTTTGCAGGGGACCTTGTATTTCGAGCGCCGGCCTCCGTTGCGGGGCACCTGTTTTGCGCGTTCGGGCTTAGAAAGTTTCGCCCAACGAGCACTCGCTACCTTCGAAGCAAACGCTGACCGAAAGGCTTTTGACTTTCGGCCCCATCGCCCCTTTGCGCGTGCCGCCGCCGCTTGGCCGTTCTTTCGAAGTTGTTTCTCTGCTTTCATCGCTTCATTCGTGCCACAAGTTTGAGATTCTTAAAATAAGTGCAACGGAACTCTACCACATTGATCCAAATCGATTTTGTGAATCCCAAACTAGAAATTTCCAGTCATTAGGAAGCGACAACGCACAGCAGTGTGGGATTTTGCGATTCGCAAAATGCGAATCGCGGGGACGGCTTCGAATTCGAATCCTACTGGGCAAATCAGGGACCGGAAGGGTAATCGGCTATACTTGAGCACAGGAGAGGTTCATGCGTTCAGAAGATGGCAAGCACTTCGAAAACGTCGTTGGGATCACAGATCGTAATCCTGAGACCGGACAGGAATTTGAAGCAAATGTTCTGGACACTGAGAATCCGCTAAATCCCGGGGATTCCATCAGGGTAGGCGAGACGGTGTTTCAATACCGTGGCGAAGACAATTTGGGTTGTTCTATCTTCACGTTGCCCGGGCAGTCCGTTTTGAGCGCCCGGCTCGGAAAGTAATTCGGAAGTGTCCCTAACGAACTAAGAAGCGGCCTTTTGCCTTGGCTTTTCTTCGCCCTTCTCGCCGACTCTAATCGCTTCTAATATCTCCACGTCTGACACTCCAACTTTTCGAGCCAAAGCAACCGCGGATTGCACAGCTTTTATCGCGCACACCTGATCGTGAGTCATAAGACACCTCGTTAATCCGCCTTGAACCGTTTCTCGCGTCTGCCGCTATTCGCGCTTGAGGAGTGTTGCCAAGCGGCGGCGCAGGTCGTCAACCGCACTGAAAAGCTCGGTGACCCCAGGTGTATCGATGCCAATGTCTACGGTTTGCAGGTCGAGACATAGATCGTTTGTAATCTGCGTGGCGCGTTTAACGCGCTCGGCCGACATTATCGGAAGGACGGAGAACGGATCACCGCCTGATTGTTCGTTTAGTCCGATCCACTTCTGGACCGCGAATGTCGTGCTGCGAATATGATCGACGGCATTGCGGAATTCGGAGAGGACGCGGGAATCGAGATCGCCAGTTTTTACAAGTTCTTCAAGTTGGTATAGTTCGCCGGTCGCCTGCTCTAGGCGTTGTGTTATGGGCAGGTTGCTCATGTTGGAGAACCTCTGTTTGAAACGCGGAGTTTTAACGACATTAGGATGCCCTCTAACGGGAATCAAGAAAAAAAGACTTGTCTCACGTATTGTCGTAGATCAGTTAGCGAGTGAGGTCATCTCGAATGAACCCTCTGTGCTCGTTCTTGCTTGATCGGGGACGCTCACTGAGGTTCTGTTTTTTTCCGGTTGAAGCGGTACCGCTGTTTACCACGCACCTGATCGTGGGTCATGGCAGAGCACTTGCCCTGGAGGGATCATGTGCCCCGTCCAAATCTGGGGCTCAATTTAAAATCCATTGTGCCGCCTGTCGGTGTGCTACCTTACCGTTTGCGCGATAACACCAGTGTTATGTATTGCCTGGAGAACGACATGCCGGCGCCAATAAATCCCGGGGCTCGTTGGGTCGCCAAGATTCTGAGATTAAGAAAACGTCTGGGCCTCAATCAGTCCGAATTTGCCGACCGGTTGGATTATTCATCGATGGCGCTTTCCCGTTGGGAGAGCGGCACGCACGAACCCACCTCGCGAGCCTATCTACAAATGGGCAATCTTGCCCAAGGCGAGGAATCCACTTGGTTCTGGACTCGCGCGGGAATGAATACGGCCGATCTATCGCGCATGTTTCCTGAAGGCCCGCAGGAAAAAGCGGACTTTCCGGATTTTGAGATTGTCATATCCGGGCTTGGCAAAAAGCGAAGGGCGCGCCGGATCAAGACAAGACTAGTAGCGCTACCGGTGCTGGGGGTGCACGTCGGAACACGTGGGGCGCCGGGCGATCAGGTGCTCGATTTCGATCAAGCTGAGGTTTCGGAAATGATAGCGGCCCCGGCGCGATGGTGCCCAAATCCGGCGATGACGAGCGGCTTGACGGTTCGTGGGACTGCGATGAGTCCGCTGATTCACGACAGCGATATTGTGGTGGTGGATCACAGTCAGCACCACGCAACGGATTTGAACGGACAAATTATTGTGGCGTGGAACCGGACATCGGGCCTAACGCTGTCCCGTTATGTGATGATGGAAGGTTTACGGCTTCTCGAATCGGAAAACCGCGATTACAAGCCGATTTCGGTGGGTCGAGATCGGAACTGGCGGATCATCGGGAAGGTCTTGTGGTGGATTCGCAAGCCACAGTGATCCGTGCGCTTATGTGGACCAGTAATTTGGGTACGACCGGAACAAACGCCGCCTGAACGCAGCGGCGCACACCTTTTCCCAACTCCTGATAAGTCGCGTAAGCGGACATCTCAAACTCCAACTATTTCCACAGGTTTCAGCATTGACTCGCTTCGAAGATCGCGCCTAAATGACACCCACATGATCGAACCAGCAAAGGAATTCTGCGGGAAATGCGAAGTTGAGATAGATCGCGATCGAGTGATCGATTTCACATTGAAGAATGGCACGCGTGTTTGTGAGTCGTGCTTTGTAAGGGAGACGCCGCGGCCGGGGCTAGTCAGGGCAAATTTTGATCCCGGCAGCCAGAAACAGCGAGCAGGTTAGTCGGCAAGCCCCTCGCTGTTGTTCGTGAGTTCCGTTCGCTTCCCGTATCAACGGGAATTGCGCTTAGTTCGAGAGACCGTGCTGAGGGCTCGCTGCTGTCGAAAATGCGGTCGTAAGGACACAAAGTCGGGCCCGCGCGTAAGCTTAGATCGCGAGAAGTCGAGAAAAAAAAGACCGGTATCTGCGCAGCGCAACACGCAAGTCTTCTGTTGAAATATTCTCGCTCCGGTCCCATTGTTGTTCAAGTTTTTGACGTTCGGCCGCAAAGATTTCAGCTAGCCGTTTCATTGTCGCGGAAACTAACGCGTCGGCTTCTTCTACAGCGTTGCGTGGTTCGTCAACAAATCCTACTTGAATGCTATCCCAGCGCGAACGTAGCTCATTGCATTCATTTGGTATAAATAGGGCGGTCCTTTCTTCTTCCGGCGCACGCGCAACGGCAGCTCCGGTGCCCGAACGGCTAGTGGTATTCACCGAACGAGGCTCCGCGGACGGCGGGGCCACCGATACGCGGGCTGCGAGCTGGTCATCAACGATCTCTTCATGCGGGGGCTCCGTTGCGATCTGATCGCGGAGTTCTGGTTGTTCAGAAACGACATCTGCATCTTTACGAAGGAAATTCGTCATTGTTGCTCCCTTGTCTTTCGTGTTTGGAAAACTGAATTTCCGGCATGTCTGGCACACCCCGGTGGCAGCAATTATTGCCCGACGGCCATCGCGCGTGCTGGAACCGCTTCGTCTCTCATCAATTCGTCGAACAGCGTCCGATAATGAACCATGCCCTTTCGGAGGTCTTCAGTTGTAACTTGGAGTTGCGAATGGCGGACCGCGATTTCATGCCCCGCCCGATAATTCTCGGCCACCAAAGAGTGGTCGACCGAGATTTCCGTTACGCGGTGCTCGAAATCGCTCGGAGGATAGCCGCGAGCCAACATCACGGCACCGAGAATTTGGTCGGCTTCCAGAAACGCAACGGAGGGATCATCTACGAATTTCGCCTGAATCGTGCGCCACGACTGTTGGAAACGGTCACGATCAGCGGCGTTTAGCGCTCGCAAGTCATACCCTTTAACACGGTGTTCAACCTTTTCAAGTTCCGCCTCGGCCTTGAACCTGTTCCCTGTCTCGGCGACCGTCCGATCATATTGTGGGCCAAATTGGGCACGAAGTTTTTTGCTGCGGTTTTGAAGAACGAACAGAATCGCCACCGCTATTACAACAATCGCGATTACCACAACCACTACGATCTGAGTCGGTGTCATTTACGTCGCCTCTCGGTATTAAATATCCGGCAATTTCGGAACCCAGGGAATCCAGGAACGCCTGTACAGTCCCGAAGACGGATGCTGTATACAAACAGTCCGTCGCGATTCGGGAATCCTCTAAACGCAACAAATATCGAACTCGATAGACGGAACTGAGGGAGCAACAAATTCCCAGGACCGCCAAAGCGCATCAACTAGGACTCATGTTCCGATTCGATAAATTTCCCCGCGCGCGGATCAAAGAGCCGGTACTCCGCGGAGCCGAATGACGGCAGGCTGCGCAATCTTTCCTTGGCGTGCTCCAGGTTTGCAACCGCTTCAATCCAGACAGGCCGCCCGTCATCCGGATATGTTCGAAAAATATCGTATACGTGATCCATGTCGTTTCCCCCCAAGGAACCTTCTACGACGCAGTCTCGCGTAGAGTATTCGTTGTTGGGAACGAAAACTGTTCAAAACGGCACACCCTGAGCCGGCGAGGGTCTGTTCGATGTTCACGATTTGTTTGCCAAACGTGACAGATTCGCCCTTGGGCTTTGGTGCACAGTGGCTCATCGGAGTTTCGGAATCTCGGTCTTAATTCGAGGAGGCTGCTATGTTTGGATACGGGTTGGTTGGAACCATAATTCTTATCTGCTTGATCGTCTGGCTCGTTCGCAGGGTTGTTTAGAACAAGGGATTCCGCACCTGAAATTCCGATATCGGGGATCAATGCATCGAGGTGCCCATGCTAATTTTTGCCATACGTGTTGTGCTCGCGCTCATTCTCATCGCGGCAATTCCTTACACTTTGACGGTCGCGATTATGGTCGTCTTCTGGTTTGACGACAATTTCTTTAGCATGTTTCACACCAACCGAGTAGGTATTAAATATTAGACCGGATTTGAACGGAATCCCGACGGCGTCATAGACTTGTCCATCAATTGTGGGGGAGCGATTCACTGGTTCGACCAGAGCGTTACGAATCATGATCGGCGGGGGTCAGGCCAACCGAGTTTGTGAATCTTGATCGATAAGAGATCGTCGGCGATCACTTTCATCGCAGCAAGTTCTTCGTGGTGTCCTTCTACCGTCCCTAACGCTTGCCACCGAAGAAAGAGAATCTCCTCCATGAACGAAACTGAATGAAGTAATTTTTCATGCTGACCGTAAACTGGATTAGATGACCGGGAATCTGACTGAAGAAACTTCTGGGCCTCCGGCATATCGCACCTCCGAATCAAATGGCTGGGCGGAACCTTACTGAGCCGAAGCTCTGTCAGAGTTCGCAAGGAGCCGTAGAGGGCGAAAGCGCGGCAAGATGCTAGTGGGACGAGGAAACAGTAACACTTTGTGGACGGGTTGTCACGATTCGTGTCACGCGCAATGGGTATCACAGAGACCGATTAGCGACACCACGCTTGACGCGATCCCTGACTCCGTTCTAAGTTTAAATCTCCTGGACCCCGCACAGTTCGACTCGCTCACGAGTCCCGAGAGGGCTTATGCCGAATAGCGGCTCGAAACCCACGTGGCTACGGTTATATGAAGCGATTACCCTCGAAACCGATCCTCAGAAATTAGTCACGCTGGTCGAAGCAGTTGAAAGCGCTCTCATGAACAGACAGCAGGAACTGGCAGGACAGCCGGGACACGAAAGCGAACTGCAAGAAATCAAAGCCGCCGGCCAAAAGCTCCTGCTTATCAAAACTGAAAAACTCGGCTGGCCGAAGGTCAATCTAGACAGGCAGTAACTGGCGCACGTGGTCCATTAGAGTTGACGCTGCGGTCTTTGAAACAATTCGATCCGCGGAAACGTGATCAGGATTGATTTCATCCGCATAGAAAGAAAACAGAATGATCGGAACGTCGGGCATTAAATCCTTCAGTTCTTTGGCTGCCCGAATACCGTCCACGATGGGCATCGATATATCCAAGATAATGAGTTCGGGCTTGTGCTTTATGGCGAGCGCAATTGCTTCGGCTCCGTCACGCGCTTCGGCGTAGAGATCGTAATCTTGTTCCTTTTCAAACATCTGACACAGCATCCTCCGAATGACCGGGTTGTCGTCAGCGACCAGAACTCTTCGAGCCATCACTTACTCCCAATCGCTTCGACTTCCGTGGGCCTAGTCAAACAGTTTTCTGTTCGGAGGTGAATACCTGATTTTGTGTACCGAATTGGCCTTTCGCTTTTTATACGCCTTCGCTAAAATGCAAAATCATGGGGATGAATTACGGTTTCTTTGATGCCGAAGGATTCCGGCGCCGGCTTCAAGGTCTTACGGACGATGAGTTAATCACCACGGGCAAGACCGTTTCGCCGGAGGCGTCTCACTGGGAAGACCCAAAGACGATCGCCGAAAACGCTCAAAAGTACGAGATTTGTAAGGAAGAATGGAGGAAAAGGCACCCGACCGAGGCGAGAGAGTTAAAATGAAGCAATACTTTTTCGCAAATGAAGAACAGCCCTCGCAGGGATGGTCCGTTAGCATGATCATGCGACACCGTTTCGCACGAAGGAAGATGCGGAGGCCGCCATCGTGAAATTTGCACTCAGAGACGCGTCAGGTTGCCAGGAGTTCAACGACTACTGGTATGTGTTTAGAGAATCGAAATGGAAAGCCCGTTGAAGCTCATGCTGGCAGGCCGTAAGGTCGGATTCCGAAAGTCCGATGAGCCACTGTGCACCAAAGCCAGGGGGGAATCTGTCACGTTTGGCACACAAATCGAACCGCGGACGGCAACCGGCGTGGGTTTCTGAACACACTTTCTACCTACGAAGTTGAGGGCCGGGTCAGTTTGTCAGTCGTGCAGGACTACGCTCAGAAGTGAGGTATTAACTTGGATCTTGCCGTTGTATTGGATGAAGCCCAGTTTTCTGAATTTATTCATGAACATGTTCACGCGCGAGCGGGTTGTGCCGACCATTTCGGCGAGCATTTCCTGCGATATTTTGGGCAGCAGGGTTTGAGGTTTATCCACTGAACCGTAGCGCGCCAGCAGCAACAACGTCCGAGCCAACCGCTTCTCGGTGGAATTAAAGAGCTGATCGACCAAATCTTCTTCAATTCGGATGTTCCTCGAAAGCATGTAGGAGATGAATCGATCAGAAAACTCATGTTCAGCGTGAAGAACTCGAACCATTTCTTTCTTCTCAATAAGGAGGAGAGTTGTCGCTGTGATCGAAGTCGCAGTCCCGATTCGAATCGGCTGACCGGCGAGGCAGCCTTCACCAAAAAAATCACCCGGACCTAAAATGGCGACGACAGCTTCTTTGCCACTTTCATTGACAACCGAAAGCCTCACCCCGCCCTTTTGAATGTATAAGACGTTCTTGCAAGGGTCGCCCTGCGCGAAGATTTTTTCCTTTTTTGCAAACTCTTGAACTTTTCTAGCCACACCCGCCGAGTCTAGAAAATCCTGTGTATTAAAGGTCTTCTTGGCATCGGTTTTCAAACGAGGCGAAGATTTTGGACCAGCTCCCATGTTCGCATCGTAACACGCGACAGCGAACCATCCGCCCTCGACCTGCAAATGTGTGCACAAGTGAACAGACTCCTCGCCGTCGTCTCTTCTAAGATATGGCCTGTCGGCGTTCCGTGAGGCCCAAGGCGAAATGACTCCAAGAGTTTCCGCCTGAATGACGCTGATAGCCGCAGGCTCCTTCGCACGTCATCCTGCCCGAGCAGTTCTTGGTGTAACGCAGACCCACGTGAGCCGTGCGCCGTGGAGCGCAGACCACCAATCACCTCAGGTGACCACACCGGGCGCACAAGATTCGCAGCAACGGAGGAAATACTTATGAGAGTCATCAGAATCATCGGCACAACAGCTGTTTTCTTGCTTTTCGGTGCCACCGTTCCGGCATTCGCACAGGAGCATCACGAAGCAGGCGGCGCGGCCAAGCCCGCTCAACACGAAACTCAGCCGCAGGCTGCAAAACAAGAAAATCATGCTAGCGCAGCGAAGCGGGAGCCGAAGCCAACCGAGCATGCCTCACAAGCGAAGCCCGTAAAGCAAGAGAATCACGCTAGCGCCAAGCAGGATGCGAAACCAAGCGAACACGTCTCACAGGCCAAACCAGCAAAGCAACAAAATCGTGCCAGCGCCACCAAGCACGAAGCGAAGCCGGTCGAACATGCTTCACAGGCGAAGCCTGCAAAACAAGAAAATGAAGCTCGCGCAGAAAACAAGCAAACCCAGTCCAAGCAATCCCACTCCAAAGAGGTAAGGCAGGAATCGCAGAGCAAACAGGCCAACCACGCCGAGTCGGAACAACACGGCAGAGCCAGTGGCGAGCAGCATGCCCAGCGAACTCCGGCCGAAGAGCAGCGACAGCGCGCGGTTCCAGCTCTAAGGCTCAGCGCCAGGGGCAGCGGACGAATCCCCGATGATCGATTCCGCTCCAACTTCGGCCGCGGGCACGAATTCCGCATCGGCAATCCAATCTTGGTCGGCGGATATTCCCGCTTCCAATACGGCGGTTACTCCTTCGGATTTATCCAACCATGGCCCGTGGGTTGGTATTACACCGACGACGTTTACGTTGACTACATAGACGGCGGGTATTACCTGTACAACCCGTATTATCCCGGCGCTCGCGTCAGCATCAACGTAGTCATCTAAATTTCAATCAACAGCTACGGCTGAGATCGAAGTCTCAGCCGTAGAAGTGTTCGCGATCTTGCACGAATAGCAAAAGTTCCCGCCCAGCCGCTTGATTCGGAGGTGCCAAATGTCTGAAAGCCAGCAGTCCCTTTCTTCGATAGCGGTCTCGTCCAGGTCCGCACCGTCATGGAAACGATCTCTGGAAAAAGCGATGCGGGAATCCGATTCTGAACGACTACTCTCGCTCGTCTACGACACAGAGACCGCGCTGTTCATTCGCTGGCAGGAAATTAGCAACGATGAGACTCACCAAGCGGAGTGTGATGCAATGAACGCAGCGGCAAGCGATTTGTGGGCGATTAAAATTTACAAACTCGGCTGGCCGGACCCATCTCTATGAGGGTTCATAACAGTCTCCTTCGGCGGTTGAGGTGCTTTCACACCGGTGGGCCTGCCCTCTTTTATCGGAAGTGCGCAGACTGCAAGTACGATTTCATCGGAGAGAAAAAACAGTCGCGCTGTGCCTCGTGTCGTTTCGCCAGGAATCAACCCTAGGTTAGAAGGTTCTTAACGCCGAGCTGCGCGAGTTCTTCGATTTCGGACGCTCTGAAATCGAGTCTAGCTAAAGGCCGGGCCAACCGAGAACGTAAATTCGAATGTCCCTCAGTTTCTGCGCGGCAGCTTCCATCGCTTGGCGTTCTTTCTTGTCATCTGCGGAATCGGTCATTCCCGTCCAACGATTGAATAGAGCTTGCTCGGCAGCATGAACACGTTGAAGCAGTCCGCCAGAGTCGAATTTCGTGATAGCCCTTTCGACGGAGCGGAACCAATTACGGGTGGAATAAGCCAGTGTGATTTGCTCGGATGCTGTGAGCGCCGTGGAATCTGACTGAGTGAAGCGGCCGGAACTCGTTGACATATGAAACTCCGATGGCGAAGCTGTGGGCAGATCCGATGCTGGGCTTCTGTAGATTTTGCGGCGGAAAGGACTGGTTCGGCCCGACGCAATTTATACGCGGAGAGCCTAGCACTTTGATGATGCATTGTCACCACCCGTGACAAGCTGATCGTAAACTGCAGAACTCATCGAGTGACATATCCTGTCTACTATCTAAGCCCGATTGACGCATGGTTGCTTGCGCGCAATGATGCGCTGTGAACAGATCCCTCAAGACACAAAATGAATAACTACGATTTTTGGTCGTTTGCGATAGGGTTTGCAAGCGCCACACCGGTCGGATTTTTGGCGATATGGCTTGTCTTGTGGCGGGCGCGTAGGCGAGTCCCGAAGTGGCATGGCTGGGACGGAGCGGCACAAGCCCAATAGCGAGCTAGAGGACGGACCCTGGTGGGAACATATCTCTTGGAATTCCTTGGCCGAGTAGCTCCATCTGTGAGATTCGATTCCGCTCGCGCACGTTCTCGCCTTAAATCAATGTCGAACGCCGAGCTGTTTAGACACGGAAGGAAGTGTGTAGAAGCAGGATGGCGCGCGGGTCAAAATCGGCCGTTGACGACGAGCGAAATTGGCGAGATTCGATTGACCCGAGAAGAGTACCGAAGACGGCAGGACTCACAGCAAGTTAGGGCTTGATGGATAGCTAGGACTTCGCTTTGCGCTTTCCTCTTTCTCTCGGATTCTGTGACATTTTCTCGGCCATAAATAACAACAATTTCAGATCTCCTGCGCTCGTGCGACGAAGCAATCTACGCAGCCGTTCAAGCGTGCGCGCGTCGTGACCCGTGCTGCCCCAACCTGAGGTCATTTTAGGCTTCTTTACTGGAGGTTTTTCTCCATCGTAGAAAATCTGGTACATCGGCACATTAAGAGCACGGGCGAGTTTTTCAACGGTCTCAATTGCCGGGGTCGTGTGCCCGTTTTCGACGCGTGAGATGTAACAACGTAGGAGTCCGGTGCGGTGCTCGATATCGCCTTGCGATAGATTTTTCTGCTCGCGCAGCGCCTTTAGTCTTTCACCGATTACCATGCAATGAATTATAACTCAGGGTATCACAAATTAACATTTATATCTGCCGGCGCAAACCCGAACGTATTCCACAAAAAATCGTGAGGTGGTTTGTGGCTCGCAGTCCTGCGGATGTTGACATCGAATACGATGCGGTACTAACGTTTAAAGCCCAAGCCCTTCCTGGCGTCCATTCGCGCCTTCCTCAGAATGAAGTGAGTCGATATGTCAGATTCAAACTTCTCGAAAATCTCCGAATGGGAAAAACTTTATCGGGCTGTTCTCGTTGAGACGGACCGCAACAGATTGACCGATCTCGTCGGCGCGACCGAAACTGCGATCGTTCGTCGCCGACAGGAATTAACCAAGTGTGAAGGCACCGATCAAGAACGCGATGCAATCGAGGTGGCCGCGGAAGAGATACTGGACATCAAAACCGCGAGGTTAGGTTGGCCCACGATCAATCTGCGCTCAAACGTAATTGAGCCACCGACAGTGATCGAGAAAGTCAAAAAAGTCGTATCTATCCACCACTGGCACCGATGAATTGAGTTCGCGACAGGTCGCCCCCGCAGAGTCACGTAATTGGAAGGGCGTTGAGCGCGTCCTCACGGTCCGCAATGGTAGACCACTCGCCCAGAACTGCGTGACACTTCGTGCAACGCATGGTCTGTGTCAGATCACCCAGTGCGTCTTTTTTGGCAGAACCGTAGGCGGGCGCGGCGCAACCCGAACATTCATAAGTTGGCTCGCCATGAGCATCAATCTTTTTTATCAAGCGTGGCTGAGTCGCCATGGCACTTCTGCTCGGTCGCATCGTTCTGATGGACCAAAACTCCTGATAAGACCTGCGTGGAGGCCCTTCGGGGAATCGCCCCGATTATAGCGCTTCGCAAGCTATCCTAGTTTTTTGGTTTGAAGCTTTAGGATCTCCCTAGCGGCGATACCAAGTTCCCGTCTTTCGTCGCGATCGTCATTCCTGGAAAGGTCTACGTAACGGCTGAGAACTGCATCCTCGGCGCGAGTGATGAGGTCATGCAGACGTACAGGATCGACTTGTCCGCTTTCCACTTCGTGCGACAAATCCTCCATAGCGATCCGCCAGAATTCACGTTCCATAACGGCAAATTATCACTCTTTTAATAAAAAGAAACAGGTAGGCAATCTCGGCATCGCGTTCGAGACCTCCGAACTTTTTTAGAATCTCAATCTGCCGACTGTTCTACCACCGCGTCGTCGCCTAGCGCCATTAAGACGAGCCCGTTGAAAGTCGCTCGTGACCGCTTGTTCCTCTCTCGTTGGATTTTCGCGCAGCAGTTCCGGCACGTGAATACAGTCTTTTCTGTCGAGCCTTCGGGAGCTGGTATCTGAGCGGCGCCGCACGCGCAAATCAACACAATTGGTTCAATCAAGGGGCCTCACAGGAGATTTACGGATAGATTTGACTCTACGGCGGCAATTGCCTCGTCTGAAACCGCTCAAACTGCGATTTTGAACACGGGATTAGGCTGCGAGGGCTTGGCGCTTCCGTTCAGCGCGTCTACGGGCAGATTCGCCAAACGCGGCACGCCGGGCGACTTCCTGCGGGCTCGGGGCTTCCGCGACGGCGATTGACATCGTCCAAAGTCCGCCTTGCGGCGAAGACACGCACGATCACCGGCCACGCGGGCGCTTGAATTGACCGAACACAGGGGATTCCCGTGCCCGTTTTGTCGCAAGCGGCCCGCTTTGCGCCTATGCTGCCTTCAGTTTCAGGGTGAAGAGTCCAACGAGACCGAGTGCCAATAGCGCGAGGCCTCCAGGCTCAGGGGTTGTTGCGGCCGGAGGGTCAGTCACGACGAGTGTCCCGCTCAATCCATTCGAGAAATTGTCGCCCGTGACAGCCCTGCACTCGTCAATTTGGAGCGACGCATTGCAGTCTGTGTCCACAATCCAAGCTGGATAAGAGCCGATTTGGGGGAACAAATTTGCATTTTCCCCTTCCTCGTTAGACGGGTCGAATTGCAGAAAATCACCCTCCGCATCGGTGAAGTCAATGAAATGCCCACCGTCAAACCCGGCAAAAAATGAAAATTGGCTGCCCAAATTGCTACCGAGAAAGTTGATCGACGTCGTGCCGGGCACAAGCTCATCAGTCGTGACATCATAATCAAACGACATATTGAGGGTCGCATTGTTTAGGACAATATTGGTGGCGGTGACGGTGATGACTGAATCGGCGTGCACTGCTGCGCTCGCAAAAAGTAATACGATTGCTGCCAAAATAGATTTCATGACGCACCCCCAGCCTGACGCTATTAACCGACTGGCAAATGGGAGGCCACCATCGCACCAAAAAAATGAGGATAACCCCAACGTTTCCGTCATGTCTGAGCGCCAAGCCTTGTGATAAGGGCAACAGATGAGACAAATGGGGAAATGTATTGCCGTGAGGCTAACGGGATTGCTGCTGAGGTTGGTTACCGGCAGCTGTCCCGTCGAGGGCGCGTACTTTCTCCGCTAGTGACGAGAGGTAATAGGCAGAGGCTGCAAGCTCCTCTGGCGTGATCCGTTCTCCGGCAATAACCTTTGTGAACACGAGAGCTTGTTTCTTGTCTTCTTGCGTTTGTTCGGGAGCATTCAATTGCTCCAGTAATTGGTGCCGGAGAAAATCGGCGCTCGTCAGTAAAGGCTTCATCTCTTCCAATGTCTGATGGGCCAGATTTGCCCTGTTGGTATCTACAGCGCGGCTCAATCGTGTTCCCTCGGCAGCATCGCCCGCAGCTCTAATTGGAGCATAGCTCCGCGTGATAAAATCATCATCCTCCTTATACCACTTCCGACTGACGTTAATGATTTGTGCGGATATCCCCGGGACAGTGGCGAGCAGGATTTGTCGATAGGCTGAATTGGCCTGTGTTCGTGCCAACGCTGCCTGCGCCTGAAGACTAGCAATTAATTGCGGGTTTCCCTTTGCCGCATCAATCCGCCGAGAAAGTTCAACTTGAGTCGCCTGTTCCTGAGTGAATTGAAGGGTCAAACTGCGAATGAAATCAGACTGCTGATTCTGCGCATCTCGCGCGTCTTGCTCTGCTTTGCTATGTGCATCGCGGTCCTTGCCGAGCATCAATATTTCACCGCACATGAGCCCGAAGAAGATAGCGACCCAAAAAGCCCTCTGCACTTTTGATGGTTCTTTTAGAAAGGTCACGAAGGCCGCCAAAAAGCCCAGAATGGCAATGAAGAAGCCGGGCGGGAATGGCCATCGTAGGAAATTCGGCCACCACCCCGGCAAGAGTATCTCGTTGACTCCAAGAAATAGCGGATGCATTTATGGCGCATGATATACACCTTTTATGGCGAACACCACTGAAGCGCACACCAATACCTTTTTCAATTTATTTCTCCTTTTTGAGATTCTTAAATTCACTGCATGAAGGCTGCGATGGCCGGTGCAACTGAAGATGATCCGATGACGTAAGACGCGGAGCCCACAGAACTATCCGTGTCTCCCGACAGGCTTCCCACAGCTTTTAGCGTCAGTGAGGACGGCACAGAAACCGGAACCGTGTAGGTAGTTCCGTGCGTACAAGTCCCGGCGCCGTTCGCCGTCGGCGTAGAACCGTCCGTGGTGTAACAGATCGTCGCGCCACCGGTGGAAGTTGAAATCGTTACGGACTGGGCGCCGCCGTAAACCCCAGCGATCGGACTAAATGTCGGAGTTGCAACGAGCGGAGCGATCACGTAAGCCGCAGATCCAACAGAGCTGTCCAAATCTCCCGAAAGACTTCCAACCGCCTTAATTGTGAGAGAAGACGAAACCGTTACCGCCGAGGAATACGTTGTTCCGTGCGTACAGGTTCCTGCTCCGTTCGCGGTAGGCGTTGAACCATCAGTCGTATAGCAAATTGTGGCACCACTGGTGGAATCGGAAATCGTTACGGGCTGAGAAGATCCGTACGTTCCAGCCACAGGACTAAAAGTCGGAATCGCAACCGTGGCCGTGGCCGCGAAGGGATAGGCACCTATATCCCATGGTCCGGTTGAAAGACGCGCGATACACCCGGTTCCACAGGAGAAGGCGATTCCAAAAAACTGAGGAGCGCCAACGTCGAGCCCTGCGATACCGAGAGAAGTCAGGTTCGTTCCCGTCCCGATCGCCGGGCTGCCACTATTCAGCGTGAAAGACGCGGACAGATTCGGATTCGCGGTAAAGCTATTCGGGCTATCCAAACCCGTTGCCGTGATCCAGGCCGCAAGGCCAGTAAATTGGTTGTTCGTCGTGACGCTGTTGGTTATGAAAATCTGCGAGCCGGTCGAAAGGAAAAAGTCGTTCCAGTTGGAGGTAAATCCTGAGGGGCTGTGATTTGTGACCATCGCATCTGCTGAACCGCTGACGATGTTGTTAAACCACGTGCTCGCGACATCGCCGCTAATCCCCTGCGCGCCTTTACCTGAAATTGTGTTGTTGTAAACCTTAGCGTTGCTGACTCCGACTCCTACAGTGATGAATGCGTTCGTCGGACCATTTAGCGTGGTTGTGGTGAGGACGTTGTTGTAGATCAGCACGCTCGGAATATCTGCAGCAGATCCCGAATCGGGGTCCAGGAAAATGTGTCCTGTCTCGTCGCCGTTGATGTCATGAATATAGTTGATGGCGAACACGACGTTATTCATTTTCGCGCCGCCTTGCGGAAAAAGAATCACGCCGTTGTGGTGAAAGTGATCTGCTGAATCGTCCCAGTTCGTCGCGCTGGAAATATCGTTCCCCGAGATGGTTAGTCCGTTTGAGCTTCCGAATCCGTCGATCCCCCAGTTGCAATGGGAAATCGTGTTGTCCACGAAAGCGACGCCCGTATCTGTGCCCGATCCGCTGTACTCGATACAGTTTTCGGCATCGTGGATGGTGTTCAACTGAATGGTGACGTTCGTTGCTCCGCCGCTGATCAGGACTGCCCTATCATTTACTCCGCCGGAAGTGCATCCGTTGGTGTCACTCGTGGAAGTGTGCTGGCAGATATTGGCGACCGTCAGGTGTTGCACCGTCACATTGGAACTGCCGGAAACATTGACTGCGATAGTAGGCTGTTGATTCGCGAAAGTAGGGGACGATCCGTTCGCGGTGTTTTGAATAGTTCCATTCGACCCGCCGTCGATGACGAGAAAGTTGTGCCCTGCGGTCGTGATGGCCCCGCTGATGGACCAGTACGGCGCCGTCAGGTTTGTGCCCGTGTCGAAAAGCAGGGTGATGGGGCTTCCGGATGTGCCATTACCCTGAAAGGCTAGCAGCTGTTGGCCCGCGGTTCCGGTAAAGGTCCCACACACAAGCACGGTCGTCCCCGCGCCAATCTTCCCGGTCGAGCTCCCCCAGTTCCCCGAAGTATTGAATCCGGATGGCGTTAGGTTTGGAGCGCCGGTCGTTCCCGCTGGGCAGCTTCCGGTTGCGGTCCCGCTTGGCGTGACGTACACGTTTGTCGCTTGTCCGAAAGCACTTCCCCCGTAACAGAGAAGTGCCGCAAGAATAAGAAGAGACTTTTTCATCGACTCAACCCACCGAGCGCTTGCATCCAGTAATCCACCTGGAAGGACACGGCATTCGTCGTTGCGTTGTTGTCGATCGCCATTTCAGGCGTCTCGTTTGTGTCGGTTGGGAAGTTCGTGGTTGCGAGAGTCGTTTCCGTTCCACCATCCACAGAACAAGCGATCGTCTTCGCAGCGGTCCATCGAATCATCAGGTCGTGCCAGTTGGTGTCGAGCGTTCCGGAAATGGCGGTGCGGGTCGCGGTTCCGTTATCGACAACGCACATCCAGCCGGTGTCGGATTTCCCGACGTTGTAACCGATGCCGACATAGTTCGCGGTGCCTTCACCGTGGCCGCTGTTCGGATTAACGAAGCCGACGAAGAAATTCGTGTTCGTGGTCTGCGAAAGTTTGACACGAATTTTCACACGGCCCTTCGTGTAGTTCGCCATCGTGCCCATGAAAGAACCCGAGCCGGCCTGATTCAACAAAAGCAAACAGTTGTCAGAAGCCGTCGCCGCAACCGCACACTGAAAAACTCCAACGGCGTTCGCTCCCTGGTTGTCAATGAACGAACCTGTGTTGCCGACGCCCGCTTGGGACCAATTCATGCGGCCGACTGCTGTGGTGCTGTTGAAGGAAACGTCGAAGTCGTCGAAGAAACTCCACCATGAAGCAGGGTCAAGAAACATCGAAGGTTCGGGCTGTAGTTCGAATGACGGAGTAACCGCGGATGCGCCTGGCGCTGGCGCGGCGTTCGTGGTGCTTCCAACTAGAACTGATCCAGCCGTTTGCGTGGCCGCAGTGCAAGTGACCGCACCAGTTGAAGACGAGTTGCTGCAATACAGTCCGCCAGTATCCCCAGAGAACGAAGACACTCCGCCGCCAGCCGAGGCGTTTCCGGTTTGCCCCTGCATCTGCCAGTTGGTTCCGTCGAAGATAAGGACAACCCATTGACCCGCAAGAAAATCATTCGCAATAAGCGCCGTACCGCCGCCCTGTTTCTTAACGGCCGCCGCAGAGGAACTATCCACGTTAATTGTTGCCGCTCCGGTATTCGCCACGTCAGCCTTGAACAGAATTTCATCGTGCGCTGCAGGAGTGAATGTCGGAGAAGTCGTGCAGGTATAAGCCGAACCAGATCCCGATGCCGCGACGCAAGCGCGCGGAGCGGAAACCGAATCTGCGGTAAGGGTGCTTCCCGCTGACGCCTGAATTTCACCGTGGAAGAGATCGACCATGGCGACGTTGCCGGAGGTTGCTCCAGACTGAACTCGGCCGATCACGGCTCCGGAATTTGGATAAGTGGAAGCCCCCGTATCGTGGCCATCTCCACCAGTCGTTGAGCCAATCGTGACGTAATGACTCGTGGTTGTGGTGTTCTCCATCACGAGCGGAATGAGCCCAGCAAAAGCAATCCAGGCCGTTCCCGACTTTCCGCAGTTCGAGACGCAAATTCCCGCGAAGCCGTTCGTGTCCGTGCTGGCCATGATCACGGCGTTGCCGCTCGAATTGATCTTCGTTAGCGTGAACTGAGTCGTTCCAGTGGACGTGTCGTTGGGAACAGGCTTCGCGTACGGGAAGGCGCTGGCGCTCTGTGCGTGAGCGGCCGTGGAAAAACCGAGTAGCGCGACGATCAACAAACAAGCGTGCAGAATTCTTCGATTCATTGATATTTCTCCTGTGATTAAAGTTTTGTGTCTAGATTTGGAACAGAACTGGATGCCAAACTTCTTGGCCCTAAAAACTGCTTCAGTTAAAAAAGAAATGGGCCGGAAGCTGCGACGCCGCCCGGCCCACCACTTTGTAAAGCCGCCGTTTGATCTCGAAGGTGTTCAGTCTTCGGACAGACACGACGGTGTTACGCGCGGATCGCGGCCTGTGTGGGGCGAGTGTGGTCTCCCCCATCTCGGCGCCGCTTTTCCTTTGTCCATCGCCGAAACTCGTCAATTTGCGATTCTCAATTTACGGAAGGAATGCGGCTCTTCGTACGTTGTTGCCGAAACCGGAAGAGCTGCTTGAGATTGTTTTCGTAATGATTTGAGACAACAGTTGTGCGTGCGGCGTGAATGCGGCTGCGGCGCTCGTCGCATCTACAAATCCTGGCAAGTTCACGTGGACCTGAACAGTTGGCGGCGGAGTCGTAGCCTTCGATCCCACTGGTCCTTGGCCGACGAATGGGTTCGTAGACGGGTTTCCCAGGAACGGCGCGTTCGGATTTAACCCGCTGTTCTGGAGTTGGTACAACTGCTGCCAGGTGAGGTTTCCGGTTATCGCGCTTCCGAAGAATGGCGTGTTCGCTGGAAGGTTGTACTGAGAAAACTTGCTTCCGTTCTGCTGAAATCCAGTCTGCAGCGTGTTGGCAATCGAGCCATTCGAAGCGAATGAGAAGTTTTCCGACAGCGGAGCATGGTATTGATCGTGGGTTAGCGCATGGTGGACGGATGCCGCGAAACCCTGCGGCCCACCGCCAATGATGCTTGCGATCGCTCCACCGATAAGACCCACCGCCCCGCCAATGGCCGCACCTATTGGACCGCCAATCGCCAAACCAGCCAGCGCGCCACCAGCTCCCGCCTCGAGGGTTCCACCTATCTTCCCGCCTACCGTGTTGCTCTGGTCAGCCGAGATAATCCCCGAAGCGGCCAGTCCAAACCCCGGAGCGGCCGCGCCAAAGGTTCCCAGCGCCGAACTTAGACCTGCAGGAAGTCCGCTGATACCCGAAATGGCTGAAGCGGCCTTACCCGCAAGAGACGCGGCGCCAAGAGCTATGGCCGATTCGTTCCCCGTTGCCGCGCCAACTCCCAGAAGCGCGGCGCCAGCGGCGAACGGACTGAGCGTGCTGAAGACTTTACCGAGAGAAGACTGTGCCGCGCTGGCCGTTGAACCCGCGCCGCCGGCGAGCCCGCCCGGCCCGAAAGACGCCCCGAACGGATTGGTATTCCCAAAAAAACTACCGAACCCGCCCGTTCCGCCAATACCCCCAAAAAGTGAACCCGGAAACCCGCCGCCGGGAACAAGGCTTCCCGCGCCCGACGCGCCCTGAACGATATTCACGACTTGCGCCGTTACGTTCATAAGTGGGGTTGAGATCGTGGTCTGACCTACTCCGCCGCCCGGCGCACTGCCGATGGCACCCGGAAAAGTACCGGGTGTTCCGCCAATCCCCACAAGTCCGCCGAACTTACCCAAAATCTTTCCCAGGATTCCGCCCGAAGGGCCAGCATTGCCGCCGCCCGCTGGCGCGGCACCGCCACCATTCGGAGAAACGAGCTTTGCCAGGCTGTCGAAGATCCCGCCCACCTGCTGTTCGAAAATCTTCTTGATCGGGGCGAGTAGGATGTTTTCTACGTCCTTCGTAACCGTCTGGCCGAGGTTCTTCGTCTTCCCTGAAATCAAGTCTTCGAAAATGCTTCCGGCTTCGTCTTCGTACTTTTTGTCCGCATCCGAAAGAGTTTTGTTGCGGTCCTGGTTCAGCTTGATAACCGATGCGCTGTACTCCTGCTGCGAGATGAGCTGTTGCTTCAGTGCGTCGTTCAGCGAGTCGAGTTCGTCCTGATAATGTTCTGCGTCAATCGAGGCTTGCGAACGGAACAGGTCTTCGTGTTCTTTGTTGATCTGCGCGAGAAGTCCTGCAGCATCGAGCGGAGACTTTGCCGCCGGTCCGATGATTCCCGCTAGCGGGTTCTGGCCGAAACCGATAGAAAGCGGGTCAATTCCCAAGCTAAGTGGATCAACTCCGCTGCCTGGGTTCGCCAGATTGCTTCGCAGCGTGGCGATGTCGCGCGCGCCGCGAGCGCCGGCGAGACTCCCGGTTGAAGGATTCAGAGCAAATTCACTGTAGAGCTTTTGATTGCGTTCGAGTTGCTCGGCGCTTTGCTTCTGGAGGTCGATCACCGCTTTCAACCGCGTGATTTCGGTTGCATATGCCGCGGCTGCCTCGCCGTGGCCGTCTTTGAGGGCGGACGCATAATTTTTTTCAGCTTCTGAAAGCTCAAGCTGTGCCTTCCCGCCATCCTTGATGATTTCCGCGCGCTGCAATAGTTGGTCGTTCAATTCTTTCGCGAACCGCGCGCGAGCTGCGGCCGCCGCGGCAAATCCTGAATCGAGCGGACCCGCTTTGGAACTACTTCCGCGCTCGCCCAAAAGATCGACACCGGCACCTGCGATATTCCCGGCCAAGAGCTCGCCGAGAATCGAACCCTTGTTCGATGACAATGTGAATTCCGAAATTGCCAAACCCGCGGCTTTCAGTGAACCCACAACCGAACCTTCCCACTCGTCCCATTTCACTTTCGCAAGCGCAAGATCGTTGATCTGTGACTCGGAAAAGTTGCCCGAGCGATCTCCCGCTTCCTTCAGGACCTGGGCGAACGATTTACCTTCCAGCGAAGCTTGCGAAAACAGTTGAGCGATGATCCGTCCCCGACTTCCAAAAGCTTCGAGGGTCAGTGCGGTACGTTCCCCTTTGTCGGAAATTCCGGCGAGTTTCTCGGAAAAATCTTCGAGTATGTCGTTGACGCTGCGGATCGAACCATCAGAGTTTTTGAGCGCAACTCCCTGGGAGTTCAGAACCCTTACGAAGGCCTGCGTGGATTCGTCCGCTGACTTTCCTTTCGTAATGTACTCGCCGATTTGCGATTGAAGGCGTCCGAAGGTGGTTGTGAGCGAGCCGGTTTCCAAACCCATTTCCTTCGTGAGTTCGGAGTATTGCTGAACCTGTGTAACGGAAAGCCCGGTCGCGGCCGAGGTGTTGCGGATCTCCTGCGCCAGATCGCCCATATTCTTGGTGACGGTGACGGCCGTGATTCCCACCGCTGCAAGCGCCAGGCCGAGTCCGCCAACTGCCAAGACGGCCGGGTTGATGCCGGATGTGAGCGAGACAATGCCGCCCGTGAAACCCGAGAGAATCCCGCCGGTGCCACCCGTCGAACCTTCGGCCGTGGAAGCGCCGCGCCCGGCCAGCGAAGAGTAATATCCAACGTCGCGAATGGTGCGCGCCGCCGCGCCCGCCGCGCCGCCCAGGTAGCGGTTGATTACGGAGTCGAAAATGCGTTCAATTCCAAGAACGGTCTGCTGTGAGACTTGGCCTAGCGCGGACGAAGTTCCGCCGGTCACGCCAACCGAAACGCCGCGGCGAATCGCGTCGGCCTGGCGCTCACGTTCAAGCGTCGCGGCCTTCAGCGTTGCGAGTTCCCGGTTCGAGAGTTCGTTACGTGTCCGGAGTCCGGTGATTTCCTTGTCGAGAATTGCGACAAGATTCTGTCGGCCAGCCGCAAGCGCAGTCGTATCGCTCGCGTTTTGCGCAATGCTCGCGCGGATTTGGGCAGCGGCTCTTTTCCAATCCGCAGCAATCCCGTCCGTGACGGCTTGGGATTTCGCACGGACTTCGCGCAACGGTGCATCGATGGCAGGAGCGACGCTCTCCGACGCGATGCGAAATGTGATGATTGGTCCCGGTAGTGATCCCATTTACTTTTCCTCTCGAAATTTATTTTCAGGGTCGAAAATGTTTAATGTTTCGGCGATTTCGTTCTTTTCCTGCTCACGGAACGAATCCATTGCGGCATTTGCAGTGAGCGCTTCGTCCGCCAGTTTCCGCAAGACATCTGCCGGAGCCCCCGCGCGCTCGGCGCCCAGGAATGCGGCAGACGCCCTTTGACTGCTACTCAAAAGGCGTGCGCGCGTCGCCATGTGGGCGAACGTTTCGCGCTGTATTCGATCCTTCGCTCGTTTTTCTTGGCGTTCGCGAAGCCGTGTGAAAAATGATTTCATTCTCGATAGTTCCTTTGGCTGTTAGGCCTATTGCACTGAGCGGAAAATTGCAGGTTCTAACATCGGGGAGTAACTTAAAGGCAGCTAGCGCGCTCCGGGCACGGAACGCGCGGGCGACGGGGGCGTCGGGATAGACCCTCCAGCGACTCCCCCGCTTCAGCCCGAGATAGCCGCCTGCGGGCTTTCGGACTTCTCGACAGCAATCAGAGCCCTGAATTCTTCGCGCGCCGCGAGGCAAATCGGCTCGAGTCGTTCGATTTCCTCGCGATCATTGTTCTTTGTCGCCAACGCCAACTGCGCGTTAAGCCAAGCAACTCGATCGCGAACGTCGTGCCGTAGCGGCGCAGAGACTGGGAGCAACGTTTCTTTTTCGCGGTTCAATTTTTGGATGTACCGCCTGTCCCGTTGGCGAGACCGCATTTGCACACGCATTCGTGCGTATTCGCTCCTCATTGATCGATACCCCTGTAAGCCATTTCACGAATCCGGCCGATTTCCCCAAACGCACGTGTCCGCTCATGATCGATGGTGCCGAGGATGGTTTGAGGAACGGCTTGCTGAAAGAAACTCGTCAAAATCCGCCGAATGTCCGGAAGTCCCGCCGCGCTCAGTTCCGGGATTGCCCTTGCGATCAGAGCATTCTCGCGCTGTTCGAGCTTCGAAACGATTTCCGCCAAGCGAGGCCAACCGCTCAATGGAGTTTCGAAGAAGGATTCGACTACCTTGGCAGCCTCGCTCACAAGGTCGGCTTGCTGCTTTCGAACAGCGACGTACACGGGATGGGTCACAATTCGCTTTTCAACTTCCTCGCGTGCGGACCGCTTTTCGCCCAGCGTCTTTTCCAGATTGCTGGACTCAACCGTCAGTGCGCGGATGCTCTCCTGCTTAAACCTGACCTGACTTTCAGCCTTGTCGCGGGGCACCGTGTACTGTGGAGCAGCATCTCGGGAGCGACGGAGATTCGCCAATTCCCGATTTTCGTCTTCGATTTTTCCGGCGTTCACGCGCACGGCGCGAGTAGCTTCGTTTTCTTCCGTCTCAGCCTTTAGCAGCTGAGATGCGAGCGTGGTCTTAACCTGTTCCGCCGCTTCAAGTGAAGCCAGTTCTTTTCTCAAATCTGCGACCTTGAGTTCGGTTGCTGTGATCATAGTTCTCCCTTTTCTTCGTGAATTTGTGATTCGCAAAAAGCTGTATGCAGGAATTCTTGGGGTGCCAGGTCACATCGCGCAGGAAGAAAACAGTCGTGCGATGTGGTGCCGTATCTCCGCTTCGGTTTCTCTTTGCAACTCTTTCGCCAGCATCTGGTAATCGGAGAACTGAGACTGCGCAAAGGCGCCCAATATCCCGGCCCGGAATTCAGCGCGCTCGTCGTCGAACGGGCAAACTTGGCTCAACGCGCATTGCAGCTGCTTCTCGAGAGGCGTTCCGTACTTTTCGTCTACGGCTTCGGCCGCGTTATGCAACTGGTAGTATTTCTTGGCTCGAATGGACGAACTGCGGTCGGTGATCTTCGCGGCGAGCATCGCTTTTACGTGATTGCTCACGATAGCGTGCGCCGCGCGGCAATCAGCGCAAACCCTCTGATTGCCACACTGAAACGACTCTGGCAGTCCGCAACGGCACGATGCGAGAGCCTGTTCGCCGCCACAGAAAAAACACCACGGACCGGCTTTGCGGATGCGTGCCGCGCGCGTTTCGGCCTCACCAACCAAGGCAAGCAGGAAGTTCTCAGTGTTTTTCAAATCTTTTTCGTTCTGGATCATCGAATCACTCCTTAAAGGTGCCGTTTCGGGGCCTTGAACCAACGCGGATCTTGCCAACTCGGTGCGCCGGGATTGACAACCGCGCCATTCACAACCATGAAACCTGCATTCGAATTGCCTTCCTTCATTTCGAAGGCGAGCAATGAAATCACGATGGCGTAATCGTCATGCTGACCGCGCGGCGCCGCGATGCTGTAATTACCGCCTGACGTGCGTCGCGATTCGAGCATTCGTAGTTCTCGCAGCGACTCCGGATGGTCGAGCAATCCGATGCGGGCTTGCGACAGCGCCAGCTTCAGATTCAGCAGAATTTCAGGCTTTGAACGCGACGTGAAAGGCTTTTGATTGACCGTGATCTTGCGCGTTGCCAGCAATTCCCGTAAAAACGCGTAGCCGAACTGATCGCCGGTCACGGACGAAAGTCCATATGACTGCAGAATCGCTGCGATTTCGTCGCATACCTCGCCAACCCCGGAGCGGCTCCAACCGCGCAACAAATCGACTTCGACGGTAGGGTGCTGGCTGTTCGCGCGCTTCACCCTGTGGCCGATTGCGAGCGTGAACTTGTCACGGCCACTCAATCCGCTGGCGTCCAGCGCGGCGAAATACGACCCCCGGTAAACATCCACAGGCGGGCGTCCGCGAACTCCTGAGCGCACTGCAGCTGCGATATCCGTCTCGGGAAGGAAGGCGTCTACATCGCTCAGCCATTCCGCCAGGAACTCACGGCGGTAGTTTTGCGGGTCGGCCTGCTCTTCGCGTGCCAGATCCTCTTTAGAAATCATGGGGTTCATCAACGGCGTTGGGCAATGCAGCACCAGGCGATCATTCGACTCGGCGCGGCGTTCCCAGCGCTCGAACAGCACACCGGCTTTCACCCATGGCGAACCGAGCAGAATCAGTTTGCGATTCGGAAACTGAACCATTGCCGGCGTGAGCGAACGAACGACCTCTTGGTCCACGTCTGAACCTTCAAATCTGTACACACCTACTTCGTCCAGGAGTCCCAGCGGCGCTGTAATTCCGCGGGGTGCGCGGTAGCTGCAGGTTTGCACCGACAGTACGAAGCCGTTTGTTAGCTCGACGGACTGCTTGAAAAGCTCGTGGACCTGGCTTCGCAGGGCGTCTGAATTCTCGTAAAACGAATGCAGGTAGGACATGATCTCGCGCGCTGTGTCGCGAACCTGCGCGATGATCGGTACGTGCAAGCGGTCACTCTTGGCGGCGAAACGCCGGTAGTCGCCGGTGTGCAGCTTGTAAACCAAGTATTTACAGGCCGTTTTGCTCCCTTGCGCGCGGCGGCCTTTGACCGAGACCATCTCGCGGAAGTCCTGCGGTACGTAATCCTCGCGGCCCGTCATTGAGCGCCACGCTTCCAACTCCGATGGGCTCAATTTCTCGCCATCAAAGGCTTTGTAAGCGGCCACCCAGGCAGTCGAGATCGGTTCGCCGATTACGTCCGAACAGAACGCCGCGAATGATATTTTCTTAGAGACTTTCATTGGGAACCGTTTCGTCCTTGTGCTCTTTCTCGGCGATTTCCTGAAGTGTGGCTTCCAAGGTTCGGGTGACGTTGCGTGGCGTGCGTTCAAGCCCCGCGGAAATCAGATTCAATCTCATCGTGTTGGCGTACGTGCCGATGATCTTCAGGACCGGTTGAACGTTTCCCTCCGCATCGGTCATTCCGTTGGCTTTTACGTGTTCAAGGCCAACCGCAAAAACCGCGAGGCAACCGCGCGCAACCCAGAGCAGTGCTTCCTTGGCTTTCGTGATGTTTTCGCGGCCGCCGGCGTCAGCGACCCAACCTTCGTAGAATCCGTCGACTACACCCTGCAGCTCTTCAAAGCCTTTCGGCAGCTTTCCAGCCATCGTGTCCGGACTCCTAACGCCGTGCTTCAGCGCTGGTTTTCCATCGCGGCTCTCGTTGAAGGCGATTACGTTATTGCGGCCTGCGTCACGCTCGGCTTGTGTGGAACGTCGCTTCCGTTTCTTAGGCACGTGACACCTCTGGGCGATCGTGCCGCGCCAGGAACGCTGCCAAACCCGATTCGGGAATGAGGATGATTTCGCGATTCAAGCCACCGGCTGGAATGCGCCGATGTGCGATCTGCGGAAGCCAGCGGTAGACCGTCGCGCGCGATACTCCGAGTACTGACGCCGCCTCGGCCATGCGGAAATGCTTCTCGACTAACGATCCGATGGACACCGGCGTAGACATCGCCTTGGAACACTTCGTTTTTGTTGGGGTTTTCATTTGTTTTCTACTTCGCCTCATCGTTGATGAGGCCGTTTCAGCTATGTCCGCTTTCAAATTCCACGGTGCGCGCAATAAAAAAGCGGCCGGAATTGGCCGCTCGGTGATGCTCGTTTTGACTTCCTAGAATTGGTGAGTATTTTTTACACGGTCGCGCTCGCGTACGACGCGGGGTTATTCCGCCTTTCGCGCACTCCGCATTTCACGTTTGATTTTCATGAGCCCCTTCGGGTACTTCACGCCCTTTTGCTCGCATTCCGTTATGAGCATCTCGATGAAGTGTTCCCTCCGGCAGTTACACGCCTCTTCCTTTTTGTGGGTAACACCGTACCGATATCTCGCATATTGGTTCTGCGCCAGGTTCCTGAATGCCGGGTCGATCTTACCCAGGCGTTTTGAATCCAGTCCCGCGAATTCAAAGCTGTCGAGAGTTTCCCATGCGCAGATTTTCTCGCCATTGGTTTGGTCAGATTTGGGTGTTGCCTGGGTCACCGGGTTTTGATTTTGAGATTCACAAACCGCTGTCAGGTTTTCAGGGGTTTCGGGTTCCGCTGTTGCCGTGCCTTCGGTAACGACGTTCTCATTCTCGTTCCCTTTACCGTTCACCTTCTCGTTTACTTTGAGACGGTAGTGGTGTGGGAGGGGTGTGGTAGTGGTGTCGGAATTCTCTGGTAGTGGTGTAGTAGTGCTACTGGAATCGGCGGAGTCATTCGAAACTGGCTTTGGATACTTAAACTTGGATGGTTTGTTGATGATCTGGTGCGTCAGGAAATTCTTGACGTGATAATAATGTTGCCCTCCTACTTCGTACAAAACAACCATACCGAGTTTGGCCATCTGCTCCATCAGGTCTTGCACCCCACCCGGCGAAATATCATCGTAGGGAAATGATCGGGCCTTTAGAAATTGAGGCTCCGCGATTCCGAAACCCTCATCGTCTGCGTTGATCCACAATGAGATAAACAGTAAGCGACCGGCGAACGGCAACGCTCCAACCTTGGGATCGTCCAGAAAATCCTTTTTGATGAGGCGATTTCGAGCCATCGGCGTTATCGCTTTTCATCCAATTCGTGATTCTCAAACTGTTTTACGACCTGTGCGGTTGCCTGGCATTTGGCATCTTCGATTGCTCGGTTTCGCGCCGCGATTCGATCGATTGCCAGAATCAAACGATTGAACATCTGTTCGTCTATTGGGATAACTCCCCGTTCAACCCGGCACAACCACGTTTGCGTGCGATCGACTTCAACCGCGGCATGATCCTGCGGCACTTGCAACGCGCGGCGCCGATTTTTGATTTTTTCTGCGAAGTTCATAGCGTGCCTCTCACACCATTAGGAATTCTGCCCAGGCGAGCGCGCGGGCATACGTATACAAGTTCAAACGAATTAGGTTTTGAGAAGTTGAGAGTTTACTGCGACATACGAGACAAATTTTATCGACCTATCATCCAGAAGCTTATGGTTATTCGCCATTTACCCATGTTTTGCGGCGCGTATTGTTCTAGCGCACTTCACAACATCGTTACAGGCGGACTCCTCCGGACAAAAGCGCGGGTTATTGGATATTCGCCGCGTACCCATGTTTTCCGCCGGGCACCCGAAAATCGCGGTCCTTCAACTCCAGATCCATGACGCAATCCAATTCTTCGAACCGATTAGGATTTCGTCGGTGTTTTGACCTTATTTCGCGCCGGTCAACCGCGCTGCTACTAACCTCAAAAATCAACCCATTCGCCTATCTTGCGAACTTGCAACAATTCGCTGTGTTTGCAGCGGTCTTTGCGGATACTTCCCGCCAGCCTTTGAGGATAGGCCCTATCCTGAAAACCAACTTCATTTTGAGAATCTCAAAAATCATGACGAAGCTCCTCTAGGGGAGGTTCGTGTAGGCGGTTCCAGCTTTCGCTGCGTATTGCGCCTACTCAGCCCAGTTACGCGTCCGGCGTCACGCTTGCATCAACTACCACAGCTCTTCAGCAGCGCCCTGAATGCTAGCGGCGGAAATGCGCGAGGTTTACTCAATCGCGCGACCTCGATGGACCGAGGCGTATCAAAGCATCGGAATAAATTCGTTCCGCACTCATTGGATTCATAATTCCATGAATGGTTGTCTGAGGCGATGGTACGCAGGTACTCTTGAGGTTAAGTTAGTTTTCTGGTTCTGTGTTTTGCGATTCCCAAACCCGTAGGCGGCGCTGGTCCTTGGTTACGCATTCTGGGCAAAGCGCCGGCGCATCCGGCGCATCCGGCGCATCAGCACACGTTTTTGCTCGATCGTGAGACAGGACGCGCATGGGATATGGTGTGTGAATCAGAAAAGAACGTGCGCTTCCGCGCGGTGCAGGTTGACGGTCTCGGCTCGGAGGCAAAGTAACCCCGACCCCGAATCATGCCAAACGCGGAAGAAAAAACAATAGAGACTTATTTCGATCTGAAGTTTGATAGCTGCGACATGTCTTGCACGTCCCGCGCGGCCATAGCGCGGATCACGTTTGGTGTTTCGAGTGCAGCCAAGCGCTCCGGGGAGGCTCCATAGCCTGGACTATGCCCGAATTACAAGCCACGATAGGCGGCCCAAGCTGCCTTGGAAACGAATGAGTCAAAGAAATTTGACAACCGAACTAACAGTGGATAGAGTTGGGGCAATCCGCGATTAGCGGAGGAGGACGAAACCTTTTCGTCGCCCGGCTGCCAGTATGAGGGCCGGTTGTTTTTTTTAAGGCAACCACTTCCTGCCATAACCAGAGATCTTCCCGATCCAATTGCGGTGATACTTCGAGTCCAGCAAGATTTTGACTAACTTTCCACTAAATTCCGCGTTCATCGGTTCGTTCGTTCTCTCGCAAATCATGTGCCGACAACTAGGGTTTGCCAACACGTCTGCTAACTGAAGACCAGCAATGTTCGCGTGCTTAGGCTTGATTTTTATTTCTCGACTGGTGAAATGATTCTGGAAAAGACTGGCTTCTGTATACGTGGTGCCCTTTTTGTAGATGTGTCGGTACGCTTGTTCGAGCTGTATATTCTCTTTTTTACCCCGCGCCTCTACCATCACGTCGCCGGTACCGCCAATCTGCTGAAGGCGCCGCACATATCTTTCTAGTAGCACTGTCAAACAATAATGATATGGATGAAATTGCCAAACAGTGTACCGATCCTTGTGGGCTTTTTTGTCGATGACCACTGTCGAAACTTTGTAGTCAGCGGTTTTCACGAGATCGAGCAGCAGTTCGTCAAATCGCTCACGAGTCGCGTTATCTCTTAGCGCCTCAAACGGAGGCACAGCGTCAAGCATATCGCGGCGGTGCAATACGATTTCGCTCGTTCCGAAAACTTCAGTTTTGAGATGGTTGAGCGCAGTCCGGAAAGTTCCCGCCTCGTATCCAGCCTCCATCACAACTCCCGTCAAAGCCAGATAGCGCTCGGTAGGGTATTCACAGGATTTAAGATGATGATTTCCTACTTCGTCGATGAATATGCGAAACACGAGAGACCGAAGGTACCTCTGAACAGGGTGCCCGCGGACTCTTCTTCTCCTGGTACGTGACTTAACGGCTAACGTTGCAGAGCTTCCGCTTCTCGGGGTATATGCAAGGCTAGCTTAGATAGCCAGGTACTCGTGAGGTACGTACTTTTAGTATACCCACACATCGCATTGGAGGTAGCCATGCCAGCGCTATACAAAGACCCTCGATACTTACGGCAAGATCAGAACGGAGCGTTTTGATCTAATCCGTGAGGCGACCACCGCAACTCCATACTCTGGGATCTATAGATGCGAAGGCTGTGGAAGCTGAAACAATAGCGAACGACACGAATTCGAGATTAATTTTGTGATCCCTAAGTTTGAAACCTACAGCTTCAATCGTTCGTATGCCTCGAACCGTGTTCTACTGAGTAACTCTGCCTACGTTTGGCTGGATGCCAACGATTCATGGGACGATAACTTAACGCACACGACAACTAATTATGTTGATGCCGTCCAGTTCATGCTGATACACTTGCTTACTGATGGCTTCCCCTTCCCTCGCTGATCGTCGCCAGGCGGAAGTAAACGAGAGACTTTCGGCCAAAAAGGTCGATGGCGTCGTCTCCGTTATTCGGACATTTTTGAAATACGCGGCCATTGTTCTCATATGTCGATACGCATATCTTTCCGTCGTGGTCCTCGCTGGTAAATCAACCTTCGCAGACGTTGGCTTTCGTATTCTGGGCAACATCAAAGTCAGTGACGGCATCGCCTATATATTCGGCGGAGGCGGCCTGGTCTACGGACTCGGGCAGCGTCAGTTGCGACGTAAAAATGTTGAACGGCTAACTGCAGTGAAGAACGATCTGGAACGAAGGCTCGATCCGAATCGCACTTCCAGCGATCTGACTAGAAGGGGTACTACACCACCGGAGGATCAAGCATGAACACCCCATACATCGTGCTTAAATCCGTCCTCGCCCTAGCGGGATTGTGGGTTTTTATCTTCTACTTTTGGCGGGACTATCGTATCGACAGTTTTCGCGAGCAAGTATTCTCCATCCGCGATCGCCTGTTCCTTTATGCCGCCGACAGCGAATTCGGATTTGACAGTCCAGCGTATAAGATGCTGCGAAATCGGATGAACGTCGTTCTACGTTACGCACACGAATTTACGATGAATCGATTCCTGTTCTTTCTAATCTTCCGACGCTCGAACAGACCCTCAGAAGTCTGGAATTTGGACCAAGCCATCGAAGCCGTGCGGTCGCAGCGCGAGCGCGAGAAACTCCAAGAGTTCAATCTAATTTTAGCTTTTGCAATATTTCAATTTATTGTGTACCGATCATTTTGTCTCTATCTGATCACGCGGCCCATCGTTGGATTGTCGCAGATGCTACTACACGTGGATTACCGCCAAGCGATGCAAAATCGCCCAGAACTTGCCGGCAGCGTCGAACGACTGGAATCAGACGCTATGGAAGATGCTCAGCGCGAGGATTGTGAGGCGGTTGGTGTTGCATGAGCGATTTGGTTCGCTGGTCAACACGACGGGCGGTGTCTATGGCAGTGTCCAATCGACCAAAGAAAACGCCTTCAGAGGCTTGCGGCCACTGAAGGCGTTGTGTTGAACACTCAGGACGTTGCGAACATCCTGAACATCAAATTTCCCACTGTTAATGAGGCCGGTGTTGGTTCGAATCCAACCGCCCCAGCCAAGATTCAGGTGATTTGCCCCTCGCCCCGTCACTTCCGATTCCAGTCGGGAATTGCGCAGTGTGAATTGAACTCCAGGTTAGAGTCCAATTTTTCCAAGTAACGCGCTCAAGCGCACGAGTTCGACCTCCGCTTCCAATATCTCAGGTTTGAATTTTTCCTCAAATTCCGCGCCCAGTTTGTGGGCTTCGTCGCGTAATTTGGTCAATCTGTTGTTGGCGGCTTCATGTTCCTGTTTCAAGCGCGCGATATCGCCTTCTGGTATCTGGCTCATCAGATTTTCCTCCTGAACGCTAGCTGTGCATGGTGCCGAGGCCAATTCGAATCATTTTGTCAACTCTTAGTCCTTGATGGTGGGGAAACCGGCCTGGGTCCACTCGCGCCAGCCGCCGTCCATGGAAATCACATTGGTGTAGCCCATTTTTTGAAGATTCTCCGCCGCGAGCGCCGAGCGGAATCCTCCTCCGCAATACAACACCACGGTCGCGCCTTTTTCCGGAATGGCTTTTTCGATGTCGCGCTCGATGATGCCTTTCCCCAGGTGGATGGCGTTGGGAATATGACCGCGCGCCCATTCACTCTCTTCACGCACGTCAACGAGGATCATTTTTTCGCCGGCGTCGAGTTTTTTCTTGGTGGTTCGCACGTCTTCTTCCTTGATGCGCTTCTTCGCGTCCCGTACAAGATTTAGAAATCCTTCGGCGTGATCCATGAGACTCCTCGAAGACAACATTTTAGAGAATGCGGATAAGCCCTTCACACAACACGAAAAAGATTAGCACACGGCTGAAATCACGGACCAATGCCATCCCCAACTATTCACTTCATGTCGCGCCAATTTGGACCAACTTTTGTATCCACCAGAATCGGAACCTTAAATTCGTGAACGCCTTCCATCACTTCCTTAGCAATCTTGGTGAGCCGTGGAATTTCCGCCTCGGGGCCTTCGAAAAGAAGCTCGTCATGGACCTGCAAAATCATGCGGGACTTCAATTTTTCTTTGGGGAGGCGACGATCGAGTTCGATCATAGCCAGTTTGATGAGATCGGCAGCCGCGCCCTGCATGGGTGTATTCATGGCGGTGCGTTCCGCAAAATTGCGGAGATTCGGCTGCGGCGAATTGATTTCGGGAATTGGGCGAATGCGGCCGAAAAGAGTTTTCGTGATCCCAGTTTTGCGGGTCTCGGCGATCTGCCGATCCAGAAAGTCCTTCACTCCACGGTAACGTTCGAAATACTTGGCGATGAATCGCGCCGCCTCTTTCTGGTCAATGCTCAGATTCTGTGCCAGACCAAACGCAGAAAGCCCATAAATCACGCCAAAATTGATGACCTTGGCCATCCGACGATGCTCCCGAGTCTGTGCGAACGGAGCCACATCGAAGACCTCCTGGGCGGTGCGCGAATGGATATCTTCGCCGCGCTGGAAGGCCTCCGTAAGCACGGGATCTTCCGAGAGATGCGCTAGAATGCGCAGCTCGATCTGGGAGTAATCAGCGGACAGCAGCAGCGAGCCGGGTGCCGACACAAACGCGGCGCGAATTTCTCGACCCAACTCCGTGCGAATCGGAATATTTTGTAGATTTGGATTCGACGAACTCAGCCGGCCAGTCGCCGTTCCGGTCTGGCAAAAACGCGTGTGCAGGCGGCCCGATTCCGGGTGAATCAGCCGCGGAAGCACGTCCGCATAGTTCGATTTCAGTTTCGTCAGTTCACGGAACTCGATGACCTTTTTGGGAAGTTCGTGCACGGCGGCAAGTTCCTCGAGCACGTCAGCCGCAGTGGATCGCGATTTCGCGCGGCTCCGTCGCGGCGGCTGCAAGTTTAATTTGTCAAAAAGCACTTCGGCAAGCTGTTGCGGCGAGCCCACGTTAAATTCAAATCCAACCAGATCAAAAATGCTTTTTTCCAGTTTGGCGATTTCCTCGGTGGTGGTTGCGGAGATGCGGTCCAATTCGACCGGATCCACGCGCACGCCCACAGCCTCCATGCGTGCCAGCACCGGCGCCAGCGGCAGATCGATTTCCTCGTAGACCTGGAGCAGCCCCAGTTTTTCCACTTCGTCCCGCAATACCGGAGCCACGCGAAGCAGAAAATCCGCGCGCTCGCCCTGGGCCCCGGAAAGCGTGCGATTCAAATGCCGCAAAACGACCTCGGCGAATTCGTGATTCGCGGTCGTTGGGCGCAGCAAGTAGGAATACAACATTGTGGCGTGACGGATTCCGGCGAGAGCCTTCGGATCGTTCGCACTGTGTTTCGTGGCGAGCAGATGGAAGAGTTTCGGATCGTGCACGATCTTGGGTTTCTTGGGATCCGCGAGCCAATCTTCCATCACTTTCAGCGTTTTATCCTGCAGATCATTGGCCGTGATTCGTGCGGATTCGGCTTTCGTGGAAATTTCCACGGAGAGCGCGCGCGAACCAAAGCCCTCCTCATCCGGTTCTTGGGCGTCGAGCGTCAACCATGCGGCAGCTTCTTGGCCGCCTCGAACGGCACCTAGAAACTTTTCCATTTCTGCCGGCGCTTCGAATTGCCTGTAATCAGTTTTGCGATCGTCCGTGAGTGGGGCAAGTTCACGCAATAACGAAGTAAAGCCCAGTTCGGAATAGAGTTCACGTAGAGCTTCGGTATCCGGCGGTCCGATTTTCATCAGGTCGAGATCGAAAGGAACCGGCGCATCGGTGGGAATCGTGGCGAGTTGCTTGCTCAGCAGAACAAATTCAGCACAATTCTGCAAAGCCTCACGATAGCTGGAGCGCTTCACTTCCGCAGCGTGCTTAAGCGCCTCTTCGACGCTGCCATATTGCTGAATCAGTTGCCGGGCACCGACGTCGCCAATCCCAGCTTTGCGGCGTTCACCATGCGCCGGCTTGTCGTTGGGGTTTCGCGCGCCGGGAATGTTGTCAATCGAATCCCCCATCAGGGCCATCACGTCCGCCACTTTCGAGGGCGGCACGCCCATCAGTTCTTCCACCTTTTTTTCGTCAATGAGCAGGTCATTCTTGGTCGGATCCAGAATGGTCACGTCATTGGTCACCAGCTGCCGGAGATCCTTGTCGCTGGTCACGATGAAGACTTCGAGGGCTTCCTTCACGCCGTCCATCGTTGCCATGCGCGCCAGCGTGCCGATCACGTCGTCTGCTTCATACCCTGGATACTCAAGAATCGGCAAACGCATCGCCGCGCAATAGCGTCGCACGAAAGGAATCTGAATGGAAAGATCGTCGGGCATCGGAGGCCGCTGCGCCTTGTATTGCGCGAAAAGCTTGTCGCGAAAGGTCGGCGCCTTGTGATCGAAGACCACCGCGATGTAGTCCGGGCGCCGTTCCTTGTTCTCCAGGACGCGGCGCATCATCGTGGCGAAAAGATAAGGAACTTTTGTGGGCACGCCCGCGGAAGTCTGTAGACGGTCCATGGGTGCAAAAAAGGCGCGAAAGATGTAACCCATTGCGTCGATCAGGAACAGTCGCTTTTTTGGAGTAGATGGCATGCCAGACAATCGTTGCAAAGGCAAAAAATAAATTATAGCAGGCTCCGGCATGGGGAAGCGTAAGAGCAATGAGAAAACAGCACGAGTCCATGTCTTCAAGCGTAGATTCACGTCCACGCAGGTTATGCGAACCGCATAACGCGCTTGACTCCGAATCGTCAGCGGCCTATAGGTATACCAGCCGTCAAGGAATGGGTGCGGGGGCGTCGGGCCGTTCCATCGAACCGATTGCGCGCATTAGCGTTTTTTATGGGACAAGTTCGCCTCCACACCGTATAACTCTTCGCACCGTTTGATTCGTCATCACAGGAGAAGATCATGAAAATTCTTGGTCGCTATCGCACGACTGCGGTATTGGCTTGCGCCATGCTAGCGATGATGCTCGGTGCGACCAGGTCTTGGGCGCAAACATTTCGCGGCTCAATTTTGGGTACGGTCACCGATACGACGGGCGCGGCAGTGAGTGGCGCGACGGTCACCATTCACAACGTGGAAACCGGAATTGATCGCATCACGACTACCTCCGTTGACGGCAGCTATCTGATTCCCGAGCTGCCGATTGGAAACTACAACGTCACCGTTGAACTGAACGGATTTCAGAAATTAGTGACCAACGGAATTGCGGTGGATATCGGCGCGATGCGGCGCGTGGACGTTGTGCTGAAGCCGGGCCAATTGAGCCAGCAGGTGGTGGTGTCGGGAGAGAACGTTCCGGTGGTGGAAACCTCTACCGATACTTTGGGCGGTTCGTTCCAGAATACCCAGGTCGAGGACCTGCCGATTAATGGCCGGGATTATACGAAGCTCCTGATTATGGTGCCGGGCACTGCGGGTGAGCCCAACGGCGGAGGCGATTCGCCAGGGTCATACGGGCTGTTCAGTTCGAATGGCAGCCGCGGCCGCTCGAACAATTATTTGCTCGACGGCACGGATATGAATGATGGTTACCGGAACCTTCCCGCAATCAATCAGGGGGGCGTTTTCGGTGTCCCCGGTACCATTCTTCCCGAGGATTCGATCCAGGAGCTGAGCGTTGAATCGAACTTCGGCGCGGAGTATGGGCGAAATGCTGGTGCGGTGGTAAACATCGTCACCAAGAGCGGCGGCAACGACCTTCACGGTAGTGCTTTTGAGGACTTCAGAAATGCCGTGTTGAACGCGCGGAACTTTTTCAATACCACGGCTCAACCTAAAGATGCTTTCCGTAACAATCAGTTCGGAGGAGCGATCGGCGGGCCAATCATCAAAGACAAGACATTTTTTTACGGGTCGTATGAGGGCCAGCGCGAGGGAATGGCCATTACTTCGATCAACACGGTCCCGACACTCAACGACGGCGTCGTTGGTGACTCAAATGATTTCGCCCAGGCGATTACAGGCCTTGGAGGAAATCCGGCACTGTGTACCAGCACAGTGATTGCGTGCATTGATGGCAATGCACCTGTCGTCAATCCAGTCATCAAAAACCTTTTCGATTTGTGCAACTCGAACGGCCACTGTTCGGGTGGCAACAATGTTTGGCCGTTGACTTCTCAAATTGGAGGCCCGGCCTCCAACAATCTGGATAGCGCGATTATCAAAATCGATCACAACCTGAACTCGAACAATCTGATTTCAGGGCGCTATTTCTTCGGAAATAGCAAACAGAGCTTCCCCCTGGGGGTTGGTGGTGGAAATAACCTGCCGAATACGAATACTGTCGCGCCAATCCGGACCCAGCTGGTTTCCATAAGTTGGGTGCGCACCGTTTCCGCCGACAAAGTGAACGAAGCGCGATTCGGATGGAATCGTTACCGCAACGGTTTCTTTCCCCAGGATGCCAGTGTTTTCGGTAACCCGAATGCAACATTGGAGTTGAACAACGGAATCACGAATTCACGCGATGATGGTTTGCCGACCATTAAAGTTGCGGGCGGACCGAACTCACCCTCACTGGCCTCACTGGGTTCATCGGGATTTACCAATCCGCGAAATCGTGTGGATTCCAACTGGCAGTTTTTCGATAACTTCTCCTGGAAATTGAACAAGCACGACCTGAAATTCGGTTACGAATTCCGCCGCACCACCGTGAATTCGTTCAACGATCTAAATCAGCGCGGCACCTTGAAATTTGGCAGCCTCGAGGATTTTCTTGGCGGAACGGTGGACGGCGGCACCACCATTGTCGGCAACACCACCCGGCATGCCTATCAAAACTCGGACGCGCTCTATATCCAGGATGGTTATCGAGTTTCGAGCAATGTGACGGTCAATCTCGGGCTGCGCTGGGATTATTTTGGAGTGATCGGCGAGCAGAATAATCAGTTCAGCATTTACGACCCGGCGGTGGGCCTGGTCCAGAAAAAACAACTTTACCCCAAGGATTTAAACAATTTCAGCCCGCGCCTAAGCGTTGCTTGGGATGTATTTGGAAAAGGAAAGACCGTGGTACGTGCCGGCGGCGGCATTTTCTACGATGGATTCTCGCAGGATTTTTTCACTGGCCAGCTTGCCGAAAACACGGACAACACCGGTCCCGCTTACAATGCGATTGGCCCAAATCCTGTTTTTATTTCTACTCGCCTGAATACGCCGCTTCCCAATCAGGATCTTGTCATTCAGCCCGGCGTGCCGGTCTGGCTTCCGGCCTCGGTTACTGCCGGAACTGCCACGACCACAGATGCGTTCAGCGTTTCGCAGAAGTTGCGCACGCCTTACATCATGAATTACAACCTGAACATCCAGCAAGAACTGACCAAGAATACAGTCTTGCAGGTTGGTTATGTGGGCTCGGCCGGACGAAAGCTTTTTAGATTTCGCGACATCAACCAACCATCGCAGGCGGAAATCACCGCGGCAGATCTCGCGTGCAACTGCATTAACGACGGCGACGTACCGCGGCCATTCGACACCGCGGCTCCACTCAGCCCGTTGGCGCCCAATCAGCCGTTCTACGTAAATGAGCTGGAGACCAACGCCAGTTCGAATTACAACTCCCTACAAGTCTCCGTGCTCCAGCGCAACTGGCACCGTTTCACTCAACAGTTCGCCTACACCTGGTCACATTCGATCGACAACGCCAGTGACGGACAGGATTTCGTGCCCAACGCCGCACAACCCAACAACAGCACGAACCCCGACGACAACAAAGGCCCTTCAAACTTCGACGTACGCAATCGCCTGGTTTGGTCCGTAACCTACGATTTTCCGAAGTGGGAGCGCGTTGGAAAATTGGGCGAGGGTTGGCAGATGAGCGGAATTCTCACGGTAATGAGCGGCCATCCATTCAGCCTGAACTACGCGTTTGAAGACGACTTCAGCGGGAGCGGCGAATTTTTCGACAGGCCGGATGTCGTCGCGCCGATCCACTACAACTACAGTAATCCATCTCAGTTTCTGGATCTGACTTCCTTCGCGACCCCCTGCACCATGCAGGCTCCTTTTGATGGGTTTGCCGACTCGTGCGTTCCGGGGACGCGCCATTTCGGGGACGAAGGACGCAACTCGTTGTTGGGACCCAACTACCGAAATTTCGATTTTGCGATCAGCAAAATGACCTCAATTAACGAGCGGCTCAAGGTTCAGTTTCGCGCCGACTTTTACAACCTGACCAATCATCCGAATTTTGCGAGTCCTTTACTACCCGCCTTCTTCGCCGACGCCGCTCCCAATGGAATAGGACCGGACGGACGCAGCCTGGGAATCTATCCCATCACGGCTACGTCCGACGTCGGTCTCGGAAACCCAATACTGGGAGGGGGAGGCCCGCGCAGCATCCAGTTCGGGCTGAAGCTTCTCTTTTGATTTGCCGGCAAGGCCAAATAACTTGATCCCAAGGGACCTATCACGCCCGGGCGAAACGCCCGCCAGGACGCTCCTTTATTCATACCAGTCGGCGTAAATGACCCGGATTTGATACGCTTTGTCCGCGAGCCGGGACCGATCCTCGACCGTCAAGACCGGCCGTAACCTGCTGTTCTCTCAAACGTTTTGAAATATTCTGAAGGGGCCTGCGTATCTATCTATGGAGCGAGGGAAGACCACCGGAGAGATGAGCGCCGCCGAACTAGCGGATGTGCTTACGCAGGTCCGGGCGGGCGACTCGGATGCCTGGGGGGAGCTGTATGGTCAATACGCCCCGGCGATCTTCCGTTTCTGCCGGCGGGCGCTGCCCACGCGCGAGGATGCGGAAGACGCGACGACCGAAATCTTCATGAAAGTTCGCCAAAAACTCGGCACCTACGACGCATCCAGGCCATTCACCGCATGGCTCTATAAGGTCGCCAGCAACCATTGCTGGGACCTGCTGCGCCGTCGCCGCATCCGCCAGGACCTGGAGACCGGGGACCTGGAAACGTTGCCCTTGGAGCATCCGGACCCGGATCAGCTGGCACAATTGCAAACCGAGCACGACAGCAAACATGTCCGCGCTGGCCTCGCCAAGATGCCGGATCGCGCGCGAATGGCGCTGGTGCTGCGCTACTACTCGGATATGAGCTACGACGAAATTGCGGACACGCTGGGTGTCCGTCGCGCGTTCGTGGGCGTCCTGCTTCTGCGAGCCAGGCACCAACTGCGTGACATCCTGGCGGAAGGCAGCGGCGGCATGCGGAGTGCCACTGCCGGGGGAAAGGCATGAATCATTTCGACGAAATGACGGCGTTGCTGTATCTCGAACAGCAACTCGACGCCGCGCATACGCAGGAAGTGCGTGCGCATGTCGGGGAATGTAGGGAATGTCGAAGCCTGCTTCGCGCGCTCGAGCTGGAAGGCGTGTGGCTGCGGCAATCGTTAGAAGCGGATGACGAATCTGTTCCAGCGCATCTGGTTCAGGCCCCTGAGGCCGATGGGACGCCATGGGGCTGGTTATCGGCGCTGGGGCTGAGCGCGGGCGGCGCGTACACCATGTGGAGCGGATTTATCGAGCCATGGCGCGCGCAGGCTGCGCAATCGGGTTTCACCCAAGGCAATATTCTCACCATGCTGTTCTTCAGCGGTGCATTCTGGAAAGGATGGGACGCGATGCGAAGCCTGACGGAATTTCTGGCCGTGGCAACACTAGGAGTGGTGGTGATCTGGTTGTTGCGGCGACATCTGCGGCGCGTGACGACGCTGGCGGTGGTCATGGGCGCCATGTTGATGGCACTCGCATTCGCTCCGGCAGGCCAAGCGGCAGAGGTGAAGCACGGCGACCCGAATTACACGCTGCCGGCGGGCGAGACCATCCACACGGATCTATTTGTTTTCGGCGATTCGTCGACGATTGATGGCGATGTGGAAGGAGATGTGGTCAGTTGGTCGCGCAGCTTGACGATTAACGGGCACGTCAAGGGCGATGTGCTGGCATTCAGCCAAACGATTCGCGTGAATGGGCCGGTCGGTGGGAACGTGCGGGTGTTCTGCCAGTCGCTCTTTCTTGAGAATGAAGTGAGCCGGAACGTGATGGCCTGGGCCGGCGATTTGACCCTGAACGAGAAATCGAAAATCGGTGGGTCGCTGACCGTCGGTTCCGGCGATGCGGAACTCAACGGCGAATTAACCGGCGATTTGATTGCGGGGACCGGAGATCTTGCCATCAATGGCATTCTCGATCGTAACTCCTTGATTCATGCGGGGAAGCTGGTGATCGGACCGAAAGCCGAAATCAAAGGTCAGGTCAAATACGAAGGACGAAAACAGCCTGAGGTTTCTCCGAGCGCAAAATTGGGAAGCCCGATTGCAGTGACGATAGAGAAACGTAGTTCTGACCGAAGTTACTCGTCACCTCATTTCTATGTGCATCAGATACTCCTGTGGGGAGCGAGCTTTGTTTTCGGGCTGGCGATGTTGATCTTAATGCCAGGTTTTTTCTTTGATGCGGCGGGCGCATGCAAGCGGACCATGCCGGCCATTGGATTTGGAGCGCTGTTTCTTATTGCTCTTCCGATACTCGCCGTAATCATTTGCGCGACGATCGTCGGCATCGGCGTGGGAATCGCGACTCTAATGTTCTGGGTCGTGGCCATCTACGCGGCCCACGTGATTGTTGGGACTTGGCTGGGGGATCGGTTGCTCGGCGAGACGATAGGCGTGGGTCCGGCGCTGGGTAGAATGGCGCTGGGTCTGTTAATACTGCGTGTAATTGGAATCGTGCCCTATCTGGGTGTGTGGTTTTCCTCGCTGGTAGTTTGCCTGGGACTGGGCGCGATCGTATTGGCGATTTACAGAAACATGCGACCGCATTTGGCGACTGCACCGGCCGCCTAAGATCGGGCCGAGCTGTCGAAGTAGAACGATTGCGCTACGAAATCACGCCAAGCTTCTTGCCTACGCGCGCGATGGTGTCGGCGGCTCGTTCCAAGTCGGCCCGTTTATGAGTTGCCGTGACGATCGTTCGCAGACGCGCTTTGCCTTCCCCTACTGTAGGGAAGCCAATGGCCCCTGCAAAAACTCCTTCATCGAATAATTCTCCCGAAAACTGAAACGCTTTACCCGCATCGCCCACCATAATCGGCGTGATGGGAGTCTCGCTCTTGCCCGTGTCGAATCCCAGCTTTTTCAATTTGCGTTTGAAAAACTTCGTGTTCGACCACAATTTCTTGATCAGCTTTTCCCCTGCTTCAGAATCCAGTAGTTCAAAAGCAGCTTGGCACGTGGCCGTGACTGAGGGCGGATGGGAAGTGGAAAAGAGAAACGGGCGGGCGCGCTGGTAGAGAAAATGAATCAGGTCATTCGAGCCGCAGACGTAGCCGCCGATGGAGCCGATCGCTTTGCTCAGCGTGCCAACCTGAATATCCACCCGGCCATGGCAATGGTGGTGATCCACGGTGCCGCGTCCGCGGCTGCCCAGAACTCCCGAGGAATGCGCGTCGTCCACCATCATGATGCAATTATATTTTTCCGCGAGATCGCAGAGCCCCGGAAGATTCGCGATGTCGCCATCCATCGAAAAAACTCCGTCGGTGATCAGTAGTTTCTTGCCGTTCCAGTCCTTGGTTTCCTGCAATACGCGCTCGCAATCCGCTGTGTCTTTATGTTTGAAGACTTTGATGGTCGCGCGGGAAAGACGGCAGCCATCAATAATGGACGCGTGATTCAGCTCATCAGAAATGACCAGATCATCTTTGCCGAGAATTGCCGAAACAGTCCCGGCGTTAGCCGCGAAGCCGGACTGAAAAACCACGCAAGCTTCCGAGTGCTTGAATTGGGCGATCTGCTTTTCCAGGTCCATGTGCATCTTCATCGTTCCGGCGATCGTGCGTACTGCGCCGGAGCCGACTCCAAATTTGCGAGTCGCGTCAATCGCCGCGCGGCGCAGCTTCGGATGCGTGGTCAGCCCGAGATAATTGTTCGAGCTGAGGTTGATGACCTCCTTGCCGTCAAAATTGGCGACTGGTTTCTGCTCGCCCTCGAGAATTTTCAGATTGAAATAGAGGTGCTTGGCTTTCAGGCCTTCGATAGCCTCGTGGAGATATTGAAGCTGAGGGCGCGTTCCCGTGCTACTCATAAATCCTCCGGAAAAATGCGGGATGTTCGATTTCATCGGCAATTTCAAAACCGCGCGTCTTCGGTGAAGCCTTACGCGTTTACGCCGTTAGGGTACAGAAGAATTTTTCCAGCCTGGCCGGATTCGAGAAGCGCAAAAGCCTGTTCAAACTTTTCGATGGGCAGAAATTCCTTAAAAAGTGGATCGAGATTCAACCGTCCGTGCTTCAAAAGCTCGGTCATCTGCACCCAGGTTTCAAACATCTTCCGCCCGTAAATTCCCTGAACTGTCGCGCCCTTGAAAATCACATCGTTGACCAGATCGAACGTCACCGGGTCGGAAGGAATTCCGAGCAGCGATGCGCGCCCGCCTTGGCGCAGCATCTGAAATCCCTGGTGAATTGCGGCGGGATTGCCGCTCATCTCTAACAACACATCGGCCCCGGCTCCATCGGTGGCTTCGCGTAAGCGTTCGACTACGTCGCCCTGCGTCGGATCGAATGCTTCATCCGCGCCCATTTGTTTCGCCAGCGACCGGCGGTGTGGATTCACTTCGGTCGCAAAAACAGCCGCGGCTCCGCAGGCGCGCGCGATGGTGATGGCCATCAATCCAATCGGCCCCGCGCCGGTTACCAGAACATTTTGTGCCGCGATTTCACCCGCCAGCACAGTGTGCACCGCGTTACCCAGCGGATCGAGGATCGCGGCATAACGCTCCGGAATCGCCGGATCGATTTTCCAGATGTTGCGGATCGGAATGATGACGTATTCCGCGAAGCAACCGTCCGCGTCAATGCCGATAATTTTCACGTTTTGGCAAACATGCGGCTGACCCATGCGGCACGGCCGGCAATGTCCGCAATTCACGTGCATTTCGGCGCTGACGAAATCCCCCGGCTTTACCGAAGTAACTTCGGTGCCGACTCTTTCGACGTGGCCGCAAAATTCGTGCCCGAACGTCATCGGAGTCTTAATGCGCGAGGCCGACCAGCGATCCCAGCCGTAAATGTGTAGGTCGGTGCCGCAAATGGAGGCCGCGCGGACCTTGACCAGAACTTCAATGGGGCCGGGCGTGGGAACCGGCACCGATTCGAGATGGGCGCCGCGCTCGGGGCGCGTCTTGCGTAGAGCTTTCATCATTGGTGTAGGCATCGCGTACGAGGCGGCAAAAAGACCCCCGCCAAATCTGCAAGTTTAGCACACGCGCAAACGAACGAAAAATCCGCAAAAACCGGCGACGCCGAAGGGCGGCTTCCGTTACAATCGCGGCGGCTGATGCCCCAGTTGGCAACGGGCGGAGGTATCCTGAGTTTTTCAGAACGATTTGAGGAAGTTCGGTCGGGTTTCGAAAGGCCGTTCTGGGTCGCGAACATCAGCGAGCTCTTCGAACGCCTCTCCTACTACGCGGCGTTCGCCTCACTGGCTCGGTATCTGAACGAAACCCTGAATTTCCCCGTCGAGCAGGCCAGCAGCCTGACCGGCCTCTTCGGCGGCCTCGTTTGGTTCCTCGCGGCTTTTGGGGGAACGCTGGCAGATCGCTTGGGGTTCCGGCGCTCGCTGTCTCTCGCCTATTTCATTCTAACCTGTGCCTATTTCTCGCTGGGGTCGCTGGGTTCAACGTGGGTTACGCCACTGCGCGCTGCGGTGCCACTCATCGTGCTGGTTGCGTTCGTGCTGATGCTGCCCGCGCTGGGAATCGCTCTTGTTAAGCCGTGTGTGGTGGGGACCATCGCGCGATCGTCGAAAGAAAATGTACGGTCCATCGGCTATTCGATCTACTACACCTTGGTGAATATCGGTGGCGCTGCGGGACCGTTCGTCGCCTCCTACGTACACAGCCACATGAAAGTCGAAAATGTGTTTCGCGTGGCGGCCCTGAGCGTGTTCCTGATGTTTATCGGGGTCGTTCTGTTTTTCAGGGAGCCGCGACGCGCGAACGAAGTACAGGCCGCAAGTTTTGCGGAAGCGGCTCGAAATTTCGGCACTGTGCTGCGCAATCCGAAGTTCATGCTGTTTCTCCTGATCTTCTCCGGCTACTGGGTGGTGTACTGGCAGGAATTCATTATTCTTCCGCTGTACGTGCATAACTACGTGGATTCGAAGATGGACACCGAAATCATGTTGATGACCGGACCGATTACGGTGATCTGCCTACAACTGCTGATGAGCGCGCTGACGCGAAAAATTCCTGCCCTCCGGGCGATCACCCTGGGCACCCTGATTTCGGCGCTGGCCTGGATCATTCTGATCGTTCATCCCAGCGCGCCGATGGTGATCGGCACACTTTTCGCGGTTTCCATTGGAGAAATTATTCAGTCGCCGCGGTATTACGAATACATTTCGCGGCTCGCGCCCCCGGGTCAGCAGGGGACTTATATGGGCTTCGCATTCCTTCCGATAGGGATCGGATCGCTGATCGGTGGGTGGTTCGGCGGCGAGCTAATCCACTATTTCGGTGAGGTAAAACATGAGCCTCAGTTGATTTGGTGGGCCGTGGTTTCCGTGGGCGTTACCACTGCTCTCATGTTGTGGATATATGACCGCATTTTGAAGCCGACCCAGGCAATCGGACAGGCCACCTAATTCACCATGCGCCGCAGATTTTCCACGGCCTGGCGAGCCAGAACGTAGTCGGGTTCGATCCGCAGCGATTCATCGAAACATTCCTTCGCACGCGTCAGCATTCCTTTCGCGATGTAGGCGCGGCCAAGGTTGAAATGCGGGAAATGGCGAGGTTCGTAACGCGGCGCAACGATGGCGCGTTCGAGCCATGGTATGGCCTCATCGTACCGGCCCTGCTGAATTAGATACGAACCGATGTCGTTGTAAGGATTTCCGAATTCGGGGTCCACTTCGATGGCCCGCTTACATTCCGCGATAGCCTCTTCGATTTTTCCTTGAAAGTGGTATGTCCAACCCAGGAACGTGTGCGCTTCGGCAGTCGGAAAAATATCCAGGGAGTTTTTATAAAGGGCGACGGCTCCATCGTAATCGCCATCCATCTGCGCGCGGTAGGCTTGTCGCAGCAATGCCCACGCGCGTTCCTGAGGTTCAGAGGGCATGCGATTTTTTGATCTTCGAACCTTGCACTCGCCTGCGAACTTTTTCGAGCAAGGATTCCAAGTCGGTCGTATAAATCACCGGATATTCGGCAGTGCGGTTGATTTGGCGGTATTTTCGCGGAAGGCGCGCGAGATTCGCCAGGCAAAGCGCGCGCGATTCGCTCACCGGGACCTGCGGAACGATTCTCTTGCCGCCGCGCATCACTTCCACCAGCAGGGGCTGACCGCCGCCCGCCGGTTCGTCGTCCAAAGCGATGCGATCGCGCAAAAACTCGCCGCGAGGATTCGAGTAGCGGAACACCTGCTTGCGGCCTGGGTACGTGACTTTTGCCTCGGTAAGTTTCGCGGCCTCGCGAGCCTTGCCCTCGCGTTCGATTTTTACCAGCTTGTAGACCAAATTCAGGTGCGGTGCGTCGCCCGGGGTAGCCAGCGCGGTGCCCACTCCAAATGCGTCGATTGCGGCATGACGTTTGAGCAGGGAAGCGATGCGCGTTTCGTCGAGATCACCGGACGCAAAGATTTTCACGTCCTTCCAGCCCGCACGATCCAGCTCGCGACGCACCCACTGGCTGTCTTTTGCCAGATCGCCGCTGTCGAGGCGCACTCCCGCCGGTTTGCGTTTCGTGGCGATGATTTTTTTTACCGCATTGCGCACGTCGTAGGTATCGAGTAGCAGGACCGCATGTTCGGGAAACGCATCAAGAAAATTGGCGAATGCGACGCCCTCATCTTCGTGAGCCATGACCCAGGAATGTGCCTGCGTGCCGTAAGTCGTCATGCCGAATTGCTGGCCCGCCAGCACGTTCGAAGTGCCTTCGCAGCCTCCAATCGAAGCGGCGCGAGCGGCAAGCAAACTCGCCTGGCTGCCGTGCGCGCGGCGCGCGCCGAAATCAACAATCTGCCGGCCCCGTGCGGCGGTAACCACGCGAGCGGCTTTGCTCGCGATCATGGTCTGGTAACTCAGCGTGGAGAGAAGATAAGTCTCCATGATCTGGCCTTCGATGATCGGCGCGACAATCCGCAGCATCGGCTCTCCGGGAAATACCAGCGAACCTTCCGGCATGGCCCACACATCACCGGTAAATCGAAATGTGGCCAGGTAATCGTAGAACTCGTCACGGATATTTCGGAAGACCGGATGACGCCGCAGATAATCAATTTCCTTGGCGTTGAAGCGCACATTTTCCAGAAATTCCAAGCCCTGCTCGAGCCCGGCGGCAATCAGATAATTTCTGTGCGGAGGCAAGTGCCGGACAAAGAGTTCAAACGTGGCGCGAGCATCGAAGCCGGTCTGCAGATAGCCCGCAGCCATCGTCAGTTCGTATAAATCCGTTAGCAGCCCCGAATGTTCCGGCATGTGATTCATTCCACCTGATCGAATTGCTTCGACAAAAATCGAGCGCTAACCGCGATCGCGGCGCAGCGTCAAGCCACCGTCCACGGCGATAACCTGTCCCGTAATGTAATTGTCCGGCTCGAGGAAAAATCGCACGGCGCGAGCCACATCTTCCGGACGGCCAAATCTCTCGATGGAGTTGCTCTCGACATGGCGATCGTATTTCCCAGTTTGAATGCTGGTTGCGGCCATTCCCGCCATCGTCGCGCCCGGGGCTACCACGTTGACCCTCACATAATTCCAGTGCTGTGCCAGAATGCGCGCGGCATGCACCAGCGCCGCCTTGGGCCCGGCATAGTTCAGACTGGATGGAAACACGCCTAGCGCCTGCATGGTCGAAAGTAAGACGACGCTGCCGCCGTTGGCGTCGCGTTCCATTCGCTCGCCGAGCGTCTTGGCCAGCAGAATTGGACCGGTGTAGTTGGATTCGAGCGATGCGGCTAGAGTTTCACGATTTAGACCTTCCATGGGAACGCGAGCCGGATCTCCGGGAAAAATGGCAGCGCCGAAGAGTGGCGAACCAGTTTTCTCGACGGCGGTGAGGTAAGAGCCGAGCACTTCGGGATCTGCAAGGTCGCCTTCCACCAGAGAAATATCGCGGTGGAACTGTTGCTGCATCGCGCTACGCAGTTCTTCGGCCCGAGCGCGATTTGCTCGGTATCCGACTACGACATTGGCGCCCTCGGCAGCGAGCAAAGCAACAGTGGCTGCGCCCAATCCACCTGACCCCCCAGCCACGACCACGGCCTTTTGACGAAGCGCATGTTCCGGGAATTTATAGCGAAACTGGCTATACGCGTCCGCCCGCTGTTGGTCCCAGTATTGCGATGCCATAGGCCTCATGCCGCCGAAGGGATAATTGCTGGATTAACTAAGCGGCGGTTCAAATTGGAACAAGAATAGTATGAAGTGAAAAGACAAAACCCCCAAGCCTCCGGTAGGATTTCGAACCGGGCATGCTTGAGGGTTTTGTCGTAAATCCCTACGCCGAATCGATCTACTTGAGGGCGGCGTCCTTAAAGGCCTTCGCTGCGCGCAAGCGCACAACGGTCTTGGCCTTGATCTTGATCGCTTCGCCGGTGGCCGGGTTGCGCCCCATGCGTGCTTTGCGGTGAGCCTTCACTGCGCGGCCGATTCCCGGAATTACGAACTTGCCGGCGCCGCGCGTTTCCTTTACGGCCAGCTTGAACAGTTCGTCGAAGAAAGCGACGACCTGCTTCTTGGAGACGGGCTTTTCATCGGTGCTGACCTTCTCCGTCATGTACGCAATAATCTTGGACTTGCTCATCGGATTTGCCATCGAATTTACGTTTTCCTCCTAAAGTGTAATTGCTTGGACTTACCCGTGGACCGGGATGCCTTGCGGACTATAGCCGCAGTAGTTAACGAACGCAAGCGGAAGGTTGAAAAAAGCCCTGTAAAATGGCCCTTTCCTCAACGCCCGATTTTGTCACTCGATTCCGCTCCGAGCCGTTCGTAGAAAAGCGCTACCGCTTTGATTCCCCCAAAATAATTTTCCAGCGCGATGTGTTCGTCGGGCGCGTGCGCGTTTTCGTCCGGCAATCCAAAGCCCAGCAGCACGCACGGGACTTTGAAAGTATCGTGCATTTGGGTGACGAACGGAATCGAGCCGCCTTCGCGAATGAAAACCGCCTTCTTGCCAAAACCGGATTCCAACGCGTGGATCGCTTTCTGGAAAATCGGGTGGCTGTACGGCGCGACCCAGGGTTTTCCGGTGCTCAGCACTTCGAATTTGCAGGTAACGGCTTTCGGCAGCAACTTCCGAATGTGCCGCTCAACCAGCTTCGCGATTTTTGCCGGATTCTGATTAGGCACTAGCCGCGTGGAAAGCTTCGCGTATGCCTTCGAAGGAATTACCGTTTTTGCGCCTTCCCCAAGATATCCGCCCCAGATGCCGTTGATATCCAGCGTCGGACGAATCCAGAGACGCTCGACAATCGTAAAACCCTTCTCCCCAAACAGCGCCGGCGCGCCGACCGTTTTTCGAAATTCCTTTTCTTTCCAGGGCAGGGCATTCAGCGCTTTGCGTTCCTTGGCGGAAACGGCAGCCACGTCGTCGTAAAATCCCGGCACAGTCACACGAAAATTCTTGTCGTGCAGTTTCGCAATCATCTCCGCAAGAATCGTGATTGGATTCGGTACCGCGCCGCCAAAAACTCCCGAATGCAAATCCTGCGCGGGTCCGGTCAGTTCAACCTGATAATAGTTCAGTCCGCGCAGCCCATAGGTGATCGAAGGAACTCCCTTAGCCAGCATGGAAGTGTCGGACACCACCAGCGCGTCGGCTTTCAGCCGTTCGCGATTGCGCTGCACAAAATCCCACAGGCTCACGCTGCCGACTTCTTCTTCTCCCTCAATCATCACTTTTACGTTGAGTGGAAGTTTTCCGTGAACATCCTTCAGGGCTTCGAGCGCTTTGATGTGGATATGGACCTGCCCTTTGTCATCCGCTGTGCCGCGCCCAAAAAGTTTTCCGTCGCGGACGTTCGGGTCGAATGCGGGTGTGGTCCAAAGATCGAGCGGCTCCGCGGGCTGCACATCGTAATGCCCATAAAACAGAATCGTGGGCTTGCCAGACGCGCGTAACGATTCGCCGTAGACCAACGGATGCATTTTCGTCGGGGCGATTTCGACGTTCTCCAGGCCCGCCGCGCGAAGCTTTTCCGCCACCCAATGCGCGGCGCGTTCTATGTCTTGTTTATGCTCGCTTTTGGTGCTGACGCTAGGAATGCGCAGGAATTCTTTCAGTTCATTCAGATGAGATTCGCGCTTCGATTCCACGTATTCAATTAGATTCATCCCAGGGGGTCTCCTGCCAACGATTTACAGATGGCCTTGTACTTCGGACAGATTGCAAAATCGCAGAGCCATGTTTAACACAAATGTGAGATTCAACGGAACTATCTGTTTCAGAATGGGCCTCTTGCGGACTGTGTTTTTAGACACGGCCCCCAGACATGCCGTTGACTGCCAGTGGGCGCCCGATGCACGATTGAGTTATGGGCACCGTAGAGAATCAGGCTGAGCAGCAGCGACGCAGTTCGCGAGTCTTCACCCGGATTCCCGTGCGCGCGTCCGGCAAAAATTCCGACGGACGAAAATTTCACGAAAATAGCCAGACCATCGTGATCAACGCCCACGGCGGTTTGCTGTATCTCCAAGCTCCCATTACACTTGGCGCCCAACTGGTTTTGATCAACCCGGTGACGGAAGAAGAGCAAGAATGCCGCGTGGTGTATCTCGGTGATCTGTCCGATAAAGGCACGCGCATCGGAGTTGAGTTTCTGTCGCCGAGCCCGCATTTCTGGGGCGTCGATTTCACTCCGCAAGATTGGCCGGCCAGACCCTCCGCGCATCCCACGCACTAACTTCGACGATTCAGCCGACCCGCTCGCCGTACAACCTTCTCCTCGAATCACTCAACTTAATAACCGTAGTCACTTTACAGTTCGGGAACTTTTTCGACCCAAACGGTTTCCAAATAATTGCGTACACAAACGACGTCATAATTCGCGCACATTCATCACGATAACTGGGCTTCCTAAGTTCGTCTTTGAGTGAGGGTCAGGTAGCGTTGAAACTGGAGGCGCAAATGCCCGTGTGTGTGCGTGGAATTTGTTTATGCATCCTTGTTTGCGTTGTTGTCTCGGCTTCAGCAAGATCCCAGTCTCCGCAACCCCCACCTAAGACGCAGTCCGCGAAGAGTGCGGGGGCGTCACCTGCTCCGAAAACGAATCCGCCCGACTCTGCGGAAAATATTTCTTCCGGAAAACTCCCAGTCCGTCGCGTCATTCTTTACAAGACGGGAGTCGGATACTTTGAACATCAAGGCCAGGTGCGCGGCGATCAGGCCATGCAAATTGATTTCACCAGCGGACAACTCAACGACGTGCTGCAATCCCTGACAATTCTGGATTTGAATGGCGGCCGCATCGCGGGAGTGAATTACAACTCTGAAGCGCCGCTGAGCCAGCGCTTGGGAGTACTGCGTCTTCCTTTGGAGGAGAAGACCGACCTCTCGAAATTTTATGGAGCTCTCCGCGGAGCCCGGATTGAAGTCCGTAGCGGCGCGACCGTGATCGCCGGCCGGTTGCTCAGCGTTGAAAGGAAAACGCGAGTGAGTGGTGGCACCACACTGGAAGTAGATTTGGCAACAGTCGTAACCGACGCGGGTGAAGTCCGCAGTTTCGAGATTACTCCGGCAGTGAGCGTTCGCCTCGCGGAACACGAAGTGTCGCAGGAAGTGAATCGCTACGTTGATTTGCTCGCTTCGATGCGCCAGGAATCTTTGCGTCGCATGACGATAGCGACCGCCGGCACGGGCGAGCGCCAGCTTTACGTCAGCTATATCAGCGAAGTGCCGGTCTGGAAGACGACCTACCGTATCGTTTTGTCCTCCAAGGAACCGCTGCTGCAAGGGTGGGCCATCGTGGATAACACCGTCGGTGAGGACTGGAACAACGTCGAGCTCTCGCTTGTGGCCGGCGCGCCGCAGTCTTTCATTCAGCAACTCTCGCAGCCCTACTACGCTCGGCGTCCGGTTGTGGCCCTGCCGGAGAACGCGCAACTTCAACCACAAACGCACGAGAGCGCAATGTTAGGGGGTTTCTCCGGATTATCGGGTCAAGTAATAGATCCGTCCGGAGCCGTCATCGCGAACGCGCAGGTTCAAGTGTTTTCGCAGACGGGAGAAATTGCCTCTTCAACCAACACAGACAGTCAAGGCCATTACGAAATCGCCGAACTTCCCGCGGGAGTGTATCGCGTGGAATTCGCCAGCAATGGTTTTCAGAAGACCGTGGTGCAAGGCGTTTCGTTGGGAGGAGGGGTTGAACGCAGACAAGACGTGACGTTGCGAGTAGGTTCGGTCAGCCAATCAGTAGTGGTCACTGCCGCCGCGCCTCTGCTTAGCACCGACAGTGCCGAGCTAGCCGAGGGGAGCGCTGGCGTCCGCATCGGTACCAGCCGCGAAATGGGCTCAGGTCGTGGCGTCGGACGCGCGAATAGTTCTATCGTTCGGGGCGAAGGCGGCGGAATAGGCGGCGGAATTTTTGATGCCGGAGCAATCGCCGATGCGCGGCGCGTGATGGCAGCCGCGGCCGAAGGTTCCGACCTCGGTGATCTGTTCGAATACAAACTCAAGGATCGGGTGACCATCCGCAAAAATCAGTCAGCTCTCGTGCCCATCCTGCAGGTTCCTGTGGGAATCGAACGAGTTTCCTTGTGGAACTCTTCGTTGAATTCGCCGCGACCTCTCCGAGCGCTTTTTCTTACCAATTCCAGCGCTTTGACTCTGGATGGTGGCAGCTTCAGCGTGTTGGATAATGAAACTTTCGCCGGCGAAGGTTTGACCGACGCCATCAAGCCGGGAGAAAAGCGGCTCATCTCCTATGCCGCGGATCTGGGCGTTCGGGTTGATAGCAAAAACGAAAGCGAGCCGCAGAAAATTTCCAAGGTGCGAATCATCAAGGGCACCATGATTCAAACCAGCGAAATGCGCCAGGAAATTTCCTACCTAATCCGTAACGACGATACGACGCCACGCACGATTCTAGTCGAGCACCCGTTGCGCGCCGGCTGGAAAATTGCCGACGACGGGCCCAAGCCCGAAGAGACAACCTCGAGCGCGTATCGCTTTCGAGCGATCGTTGAACCGAAGGCCACTCAAAAGCTTTCGATCTGGGAAGCCAAGCCTCTCGAAACTCGTTACCAGCTCACTAATCTGACGGACGGCCAAATCGAAATTTTCCTCCAGCAAAAATCGATAAACCCGGAAATCGAGCGGGCTTTCCGCAAAATCATCGAACAGAAAGACAAAGTAAGCGCCTTGGACGCGGAAATCACCAATCGCAATGACGAAACACAGAAGATTTACGACGACCAGCAACGGCTGCGCGAGAATCTGAAAGCGTTGAAGGGAAGCGCGGAAGAACGGGCACTGACCCAGCGTTACACGCAACAACTCAACGATCAGGAAACCCGGCTTGAAGCGATCCAGCGCGAGCTAACCGGCCTTCAGGCCAAACGCGACTCGGCTCAGCAAGAACTCGACAAAATGATCGAAAATCTCTCGCTGGAAGCTACTCTCTAGCCGCCGACAAGCCGCACCCGCATGCATCTGGCGCGAAATATCTGTCCGGATTTGCTGGCCTGCATTACTGGGCCGGCTGCAAAGTGTCGTATTGCGAAAGATCAACGTCCTTCCACTTACCGTCCATGATTTCTTTGCGGATCTGCATGGCAGTTTTTCCCGCCTGGGTCTCGGTATAGGCAAAGGCTGCTTCTTTCTTGCACAGTACGCAGTGCGAGGCATGGTCATCTACGTAGCAATCCAGCAGACTCTTGTGCCCAACTTCTTTGTCGCATCGGCAGTAGCATGGCAACTGATAGAGCACCGACTTTTCCTTGGCGGCCAGCGCGTAAATATTTTGTGTTTCGGCGTCAGCGAACTGTTTCGGATCTAAAGTTTCGGGCAGCGGCCCGCGCGGGCGCGAAGGATGGTAGGCTGGAATGTTGGGATCTACCGCCTTCGCCGCGGGTTTCGACTCGCCGTTGGCTGTTGGTGGAGCAGCCTGAGATGGAGAAGAATTTTGCGCGTGCAGGGAGCTGAAACCAAGTCCCATGAAACCCACGCCAAGAATGGCGACCATCAATATTCGGCGAAGTGCATTCATCGAAGAGAACTCCTCATCGGCTATCGGGTCTCAGATTACAGTCGCTTTAGCGTGAATGCGACCTTGCCCTTACCATTAATCGTACCATCAGCCTGCACCACCTGCAGCCCCGGCGATCGAAGACCGGTTCTCCACCGCCTAAACCCAACTGAGACTACTTGCTCGCCGTCGCACCACCGTGTGGGTAGTCCACGCGGATCGAGACAATCTCAAACGGATGAACCGCAAAGCTCATCTTGCCTTCCGGTGAAATCGCGAGCGGCGAGCCTTCTGGTTGCTCCATCAAATTCGTCATCGTCGCTGATACCCCGCCAGCCGGAACGGTAACGTTTACTCCAGAATTCTCCCCGGCCCATTCGTAGAATCGAAAAAGTAAAGAGTTGCCGTCTTCCGTTTTCTTCATCGCCGTCAACACCACATTCTTCTGATCCACCGTCACAAAAGATTGCTCGCCCTTCCACGCACCGCTGTGGGCCGCGACGGGCAACGCTTTTAACTGTGAATTAAATTCATACCCTCGGCGCACGGTCAGCGCTTTTTTCCAATCGCCTGCGTGAGGGTAGAGCGCGTAGATAAAGTGCTGATGGCCGCGATCGGCATCCGGATCAGGCCAGGTGGGTGAACGAAGCAACGAAATTCGCAGCACGTTGCCCTTCGCGTCATAACCGTACTTCGAATCGTTGATCAGACTGAATCCGTGCTCGGCATCGCCCAGATCGGCCCAGCGAAGCGCCGGAACCTCAAATTTTGCGGCTTCCCACGAATTGTTGCGCGTAGTTGGTCGCTCGATCGATCCGTAAGGAATTTCGTAGGTAGCGTGATCGCTGGAAGCCGCCAGCGGAAACGCGGCTTTCAGCAGAATGTGGGTCTCGTGCCAGTCAATGTTGTTGACCACATCCACCCGATCCAGGCCCGCGTAAAGCGTAATGTCCTGCACAAATTTGGATTTCTGCCAGGTTCGCACCACGCGAATCGTCGCGCGTAACGGCCCATGCTCGGTCAGCGTGACTGAATCCGCGGAATCAAGCCGCGTGAACGATTTCTCAAAATCCGAATCAATGTTCCAGGCGTCGTATTGCTTAGGATTATCGGCGAAAGCAATCAGTTCGTTTCCGCACCCACCCGCGGCGATCGATTCAAACTGTGCACGCTTGTCGTAGAGACTTGTAACGCAGCCAGTTTTGGGATTGACGACCACACGAAGCGCCGAATTCTCCAGCGTCAAATCATGAGCCGACAAATCCGACTGGGTTTCGCGGCGGGCCGGCGCGACACGTAGCAGGGAATAGCCCAATGAAGGAACAGCGTTGGGCTCGACCAGCAGATGAACCGTATTCGTGGCCGCATCCATGGACAGAACCTGAGACGCGACCGCATGGTTCTGTGTGTCAAACACCGAAACGCCATTCTTCACGCTGTTGGGCATTTGCACTGAGAACTCGACGACATCGGTTCGTTCCCATGCCAGCGGATTAAAAACGAGCACCGGTACGCTGTCGGCGGGTGAGCGCGTGTCCACGCGCGACGAGATGTCGGCAAGCGCCGCGGATGAAGCTTCGCCGCTGGTAAAGCGCACCATGTCGTAATCGCGCTGCGCTTCCTGGTAGATCACGCCGATTCCCGAACCTGCGGCAAGATCATGAAACTGATTAAACAGAACCTTCTTCCATGCTTCGTTCAAGGTGCTCGTGGGGTAAGCACGACCGGAGAGCCATGCCAGCGAAGAGTATTTTTCGGCGTCGAGCATCCAGACTTCGCTCTCGCGCATATTACGTTTGTGGTTGGCTTGCGAGGTGAAGACTCCGCGATGATATTCGAAATATAATTCGTCGTTCCATGTGGGGATGCTCACCATTCCGGCGGCCGGCGCTGGAAGTTGTCTTGCGCCGCCGGCAATCGTCTTGTAATTCCACACCGGTGAGTGTTCGGAATCCAGTTTGCCTTCGACGTCGGAAAAAAATCCCTGCGCGACTCCAAAAAATGTCTTAAGATAAACCATCTTTGGATCCGTCCAGCGCACGCCTGAATCCAGCATCGCGCGAGTTGGCCCGCCGCCATGATCGCCGATCCCGTAGAGATGCATCATTTCCGGCAGCCCCGGATTCCGCTGGCGTGCCTGCGCGACATCTTTGGCCAACGCTTCGGGCTCGATGCCCAGATCGTAGTCATGGGGGAAGTAGGTGAGAACCTTGCTTCCATCAGGCGATTCCCACCAGAAAAGTTTGAATGGCAGATGATTGGTATCGTTCCAGTCCATCTTCTGGGTGACGAAATAATCGATTCCTGATCTTTTGTAGATCTGCGGCAGCTGCCAGTTGTACCCGAAGGAATCCGGATTCCAGCCGATGCGCACGTCCGCGCCGAATTTGTCCTTGAAATACCGCTTGCCGATAAGCAACTGCCGTACCAGCGATTCGCCGTCGGGCATATTTAAATCCGGCTCGACCCACATGCCGCCGACCATTTCCCAGCGGCCTTCTTTTACGCGATCCTGAATTTCTCCACAGATCGCCGGATATTTCTCGCACATCCATTCGCTGTAGGCGGCGGCGGACTGGGTGTATGTGTACTGCGGATATTCGTTCATCAGCTGAAGCGCGGTTGAAAAAGTGTCGTGCACCACATGCACCGTCTCCGTCCATGGCCATAGCCACGCCGCGTCAATGTGAGAATCTCCGGTAAGGCGAATCGAAGTCTGCTGCAGATCGCCTTTAATTGTTTCGAGTTCGGCTTGAGCCCGGACCAGCGAGGCATCAAATGTCTGCTGTTGGGCCTCTTCTAGAGCGTGCAAGTCCACCACCGTCGCCGAAGTTTCGACGCCTTGGCGCACAGCTACAGTGGTGGTGGCGTCAAGCGAACCGGCCAGCACATTTGCAGACAGAATTTCCTGCAGCAAATCGTTGGGATTGGGACGAGCCGGGTTGAATTCAATCTTTACATCGGCCTGCGAAAAGGTTTTTTGATCCACGGTGTGCAGTAATTTCACCGCGACCAGAGCGCGATCGCCGGGCTGCGCGCGATCGAACAGCACGATGGGCTCCAGATCGTCGCCCAAGGCCACGCGCCGGCCGTTGAAATAGATAATCTCCGGCATTGGACCGTTCGCATAAGCCGCGAACTGAAACCAGATTCGCGCGCCGCTGAGGTCGTAGCCATTCAGCGTCTTGGGAACCTCAATCCACCGGCGATACCAAACCGCATCGGTCGGCGCCTGCGAACGCGCGGATACAACTTGCCAGCCGGAATCATCCAGATCTGGTGATTCCGCGTGGGCTACGTCGCCGGCGTGGAATTTCCAGTCCGTCGCCGGAATCGAATTAAGTGAGCCCAATTTCTGAACGGTCTGGCGCGCCGCAGGGGACAGAGCACTCAGTGCATCGGGCGCTTGCGCCAGGGCAGAATCCGTGAGCAGCAACGACGCGAGCCCCAGTAAAGTTGTCCAGAGGATTTGACGTGACGCTGTCCGCGAAACAAATCGCAGGCATTGGCGATCAGGCACGGGTATCTCCTTGACCACAGGGTTAGGGCGTGACTGCGCGCCAAGTTTTTTGTCCGACGGGTTAGAGAAAAAGGCGCGGGCGAATTATAAAGCAACCGAAGGTCTCTGGAGAACTGCTTCGCAGATTATTCAACCGATGCGTGTTCGGCCAACTTGCTTGCGCGATTCACCGAATAAAGACACAATCATTTTGTAGTGTCTTCCGTTGCAAAAGCGTTTCTTCTGCGCCAGGTTCTTCGCATCACTTGCACCTTGTGGAGGGGTGGTAGAGCGGTCGAATACAACGGTCTTGAAAACCGTCAGACCTGAAAGGGTCTCGTGGGTTCGAATCCCACCCCCTCCGCCA
>Ga0209006_10000185_pt1 | contig 65363 bp, 50 predicted proteins | sample JacPin_JW_Ref_O2_FD_188567 | JGI IMG/M metagenome (GOLD analysis project Ga0209006, IMG submission 188567) | Forest soil microbial communities from Algoma, Ontario, Canada - Jack Pine, Ontario site 1_JW_Ref_O2 (SPAdes) (version 2) | ecosystem: Environmental > Terrestrial > Soil > Boreal... | reverse complement strand
GACATTGGTTATGCTCTAGCTGCCGCCTCCTGCGAGGGAGCCAACAGCGTGGACGCATGCACCGTCACAGCCCCTTGATGCGATCACTGTTTTCACAGTTCCAAACCCCAACTGCCCCTCGCAGAGCCGTCGGTTTTTTCAGGTCTGGCTGCCCTTCGGGTTGCCCCGCCTGGCTGATCACCCAGTCTACTTCGGGTCAGCAATTTTATTCGCCGTCCCTTTCAACCGTCGACGGGAGCAACCTTAACAGAGCATTCCAAAATGTCAACGCAAACTATTGGTGCAACAGCTTCGCGCAAAGCTGTGAATAACTCGAAGTGCAAGCTATTGGAAAACTGACGCTTACAAATTTGAAAAATCAATTCGTCCCGCTTTTGCACAGAAGGTTGCACAGAGATAAAAATCGGGAAAAAGTAACGTGCGAACCAAGAATCACCTTGACGCGAAAAATATATGGGAGCATGGTGAATCTTACAGTCACAAATCACGCAGTCACGATTCACGCGCGAATCACGGGGCGAGGGCTGATGTCAGAACTGGTGGCGTATGTGGACGGTGGGTCCCTGGGGAATCCGGGGCCATCGGGCATCGGAGTGGTGATTGCTGGCTGCGAGAGCGGGCCGATCCGCATCGCGAAATGGATTGGTCACCAGGATAACAACGTCGCGGAATATGCGGCGCTGCTGGAAGCGCTGCAGTGGGCGCTCAAGTTGAAGGCGAAGGCGCTGCACGTGTATTCGGATTCGCAAGTGGTGGTGCGGCAGATGCTGGGGGAATATACTTGCCGCAGTCCGCGACTGTATTCCCTGCACTGGACCTGCCGCAAGCTGGCGCGGGGCCTGAATTTTTCCATCTCGCACGTTCCCCGCGAAGATAATGCCGAAGCCAACGGGCTGGCGCAGTCCGCGGTCCGGGAGCGGACGGTTTAGGGGTTCTTTCGGCCCTGACCTCGAAGAGCGGCGCTGCAGCGCCGTAGATAGCATCGTCATAAGGGCCGGCTTTAGCCGTGGTGGCGTCTTTGCCGGCGCTGCGCGGGATGACGACCTCGGGGGCTGAAGCCCGCAACTCCTTCCATTCCTAACGCGGCCCTGGAAGGCCCGCTCTTCCACCGTGCTCCTCCATAATGCTCTTCTCCTGACATTCAACCGTAGGCTTCCGATTCGGTACTTTTGACTACGGTTCCGATACGGGAAGGGCTGGAAATCCTTGACACTGCGGGGGCTCCGAGGGAGACTCGGAGTAACGCATCCTGATCATGGTGGCGGGTTGGCGGGCCGGATTGTGCATCCGGTGGCGTGGACTCGTCTTGACGCGGTTGATGGGTGCATGCGCGCGCCGCTTATTCGATGGAACATTATTCGATTATTGATCGTTCGGTTGTCGATCGCTCGGTTATCGATCGGTCATTGGATCAACCCTCGCCGCAGCCGGGCGCAGAGCCTGAGCTGGACGAGACGGAGTTGGAGTCTGAGCTGGAGCTTGACGTGGCGCATGGCGGCGTAGGGCGGTTGAATCCGAGTGTTGCGAGTCCGAGTGTGTCGGCGGGAATTGCCGCGGCGAACGCGCTGGCGGCGGCCGGGGAAGCGGGCTGGCATGTGAGTCCGCGATTTCCTGGGGAGGATGGCGGACACTCGATGGCGGAGATCGCGCAACGCGATCTGGATGCGGCGCTGCAGCTGCTGGCGGATCGGGCGCAGTATATCACCGGGGCGGGCGGGGCGGCGATTGCGCTGCGCCTTGGCGAGCGTAATGAGATGCTCTGCCGAGCCAGTTCGGGGGCGAAGGCTCCGCAGCTGGGGGCGCTGCTTTCGACGGAGTCGGGGCTGTCAGGGGAGAGCGTGCGCACACGGATGCCGCTGCGCTGCGATGATGCCGAACACGATCCGCGAGTGAATCAGGAAAGCTGCCGCGATCTCGGGATTGCTTCGGTCATGATTGTTCCGATCTTGGGTGAGGATCGGCTGGGCCAGGGGCAGGTTTTGGGTGTGTTTGAACTTTTCTCGGGACAGGCGGAGGCCTTCGCCGAGCGCGATTTGTCGGCGCTGCAGCGGCTGGGCGGAATGGTAGAAACCGCCGTGAAACTGGCGCGGGCGGCGGAGGGCGCGCTGCCGGAGATGGTTGCGCCGGATCAAACTTCGGAAGATCAAATTCAAGAGATAACCGCCGAGGGCACGGGGGAACACAGGGTAGCCACGGGGGGTCTTGAGTCTGCGGGCTTTGCGGACGAAGGGCCGGTGCTGGAAGTGGAAATGGACGAGGCGGTTGCGGAGCTTCCGAGTGAGGCGGCGGTGGCCGCGGCTGGTGTGGAGGCCGCTGGTGTCGAGGCAGCGATGACTGCGACACCAGCCGTGCAGTCGGACATTCCGGTTCTGCCACGATCCGCCATTGTCGCGGACGTTGCTGCGGTGGTTGCTGCCACCCCGGAGGCCATCCCGCCGGTCGGTGTTTCTGCGGTCGTTGTTCCTTCCATCGTCGTCCCTGCGAGCGTTGTCCCTGCGAAGGAACAGCCGGCGAAGCGTCCGCTGATGTGGTCGGCGGCGGTGCATGCCAGTCCGGACGCGCCGAAGCCGATGGAAGCGGACCAGAGCCACGTGCCTCCGATGCTGCGGAGTTTGCGGAAATGCAAGGCTTGCGGGTTTCCCGTGTCGGAGGGCCGGACGCTGTGCGTGGAGTGCGATGAAAAGCAGTGGCGTGGACAGCCCCTGCCAGCGGCAGCGGCCAAGACGCCGGTAGCGCGTCCGGCGGTCGACTTCCGGCAGGGAGCGTCGGCGAGTGCACCGGGATCGAACAGTGTGCAGCCGAAGGCGGCTTCGGCTTCAGCTCCCGCTCCGGTCTCCGCGGTCCGTCCGTCGGCTTCGCCCGCTGTGGCTGCGGTAACCCCTTTCGTTTCTTCATCCGCGACGCCATCCGGGACAGCAAACAGTCCCTCTTCCGGCCCAGCCGCTGCGCCTGCTCCGCTCAGACTTGCGCCGCAGAACCTGGCTGCCGCCCTGGCCGAGCTGAACGAACAGGAAAAGCGACTGGAAGCGGCGCGGCGGGGGGGTCCGGTTGCCGTGCCGGTAGCTGTACCCGCCAAGGCGGTTGAGCCGTCGCCCCGGGCTGCGGTGGTTTCGGCTGCAGTCTCGGCTCCTGTCCCGGCCCCGTCGGGCGAGATTTCGAGTCTCACTTCAGCCAAGCCCGCTGAGGTCCCCGAAGGAAAGGCTGCGGTTGAGCCGGTCCGGGAAATCGCGCAAAACCCTGCATCTCTGAACTTTAGCGGAGGGCTGGGGTCGTCGGAATCGTGGCTGGCGGCGAACAAGTACATCCTGGGGGCGATTCTGGTGATTGCAGCAGTCGTGGCCGGGATCGTCTGGTTGCGGTAGCTGGGGTACTTAGCTGGTCCAGCCGTCGCCAGTGACGGTTTAGTCCTAAGGTTCCTTGTAGCCGTGGAGGGGCCGTCGAGCTTCGCTCGACTGAACAGCCGAGGGCGGCTGTTCCCACGTGACCATTGCCTCGACCGGGTGACTCAGGAAGCTGCCCTGGAGGCGGTTCTAAGGGATGGGGTGTTCTACACCAGCATGGTCCCTATGCAGGCACCTTCGGTGGCTCGGAAACCCTTGACAACACTGGCAACTCTGCTAAAGTGCGAAGAAAGCTGGAAGAAGGAATAAATCTACGATACCCAACCCAGGTGCCCTGCATATGAAGAACGTTTACGAGGTGTTGCGGCAGAAAGAGATGGAACTGACCCGGCTGGAGAAGGAAGTGGAAGCGCTGCGGCTGGTAGCTCCTCTGCTGTCGGAGGAGAAGGAAGCGATGTCGGATATGGGGAAGCCGGCCTTGGCCACAGCCGTGAACGGGCCCCAGCCGACGGTGCGGATTCCGGTGCAGACGGCACCGGCGATGCCCTCGATGCCCGCGACGCCGCAGCCGATGCGCGCGGCCGGGTGGGAAGATACCGCGAAGCGCTGGCCGTAGCCTTGAGGTGAGGCGCGTGTTGTGGTTTTCTGCGCCTGCGGCCACGTGTCTTTCGAGTTTGTTTTTTTGTCGTTCAAGTTTTAATTCGATTGCCAGAAACCAGCCCGGGACGCGTCCCGGGCTGAAGTGTATGGGAACGAAATTGAGGCGGACGCGGGAAAGTCCGATTCGGCAGGCGGCGAAAAGCAGAAGGATTAGTCAGGATTGGGGAAGTGATGAAACGACGGTTGTGATCAGGAGAGGATTGTTCAGGAGAGGATTATGAGGAAGACGTTTCTGCTGCTGGCGGTGAGCTTGGTCCTGGGGACCAGTGTGGCATCGGCCAAGGACAAGGACATGCAAGGAACGATCGTATCGGAGAGTTCCGTTCCCTGCGGCTCGGAGGCGAAGAGCAAGAAGCAGACCGTGCCGATGATGTGCCAGGAATATGTGATCCGCACCGACGCGACGGATTACCATGTGCGGCAGGAAAAAGAAGAGCACAAGGCACTGCTGCCGGTGAACGCTCCGGTGGAACTCACGCTCAGCAAAGACAAGATGAAGTTCAAGGTGAATGGCAAGGGATACGAGATGCTGGTGGTGTCGGAGTCGGCGGCTCCGGCTGGGGCACCGGTCGCGGCTCCGGTTGCGCCGGCAGCGGCTCCGAAGAGGTAACGACGAGTTTGGGGCGCAGGGGGTTCCAGGTTAAAAGTTGATCTTGCCTCCGAACAGAAGAACACGAGCCGGGAGCGACGTCGTGACCTGACCAAACGAAGCAGCGCCAGCGTTATTCACCGTAGGATTGTTCCAGTTCGCCCTGTTGAAGGCGTTAAAGGCATCGGCCTGAAATAGCAGGCTCATACCTTCCCGGAAAGGCAAAGCGAAACTCTTCCGCAGCGACAGGTCCCAGTCATAGAAGTCGGGCCCGACGATGTCTCCAATCGGTGCGTCGCCGGCGCCAAGAACGCCTTCCGTCGCAAACGCATTCGGGTTGACCCAACATTTCTTCAGGGCTTGGCAGGCGCCGAAGAAATGCAGCGACTGGCCAGGCACAAGATTCGCCCGCCGATTGACATTACTGCCATTCGCGCCAATCGCTGCCGAAGCTGTGGCGGTGAGCGGTGCGCCGGTTTGGTAGTGCATGATCGCGCTTAACATCCATCCCTTCACGACGCCACCGGCAAACCCCGTAAAGTGCTTTCCCCACGGCGACTCGAGGGTGAACGTGGTAGCCACAATGTGGGTCGCGTCAAAGCTGGCTTTGCCGTAATAGTACTTCTGCCAGGATTCCACCACGCCGCCGCTTTGCGTTCCCCCTGCGACCGCTGTCGTTCCTCCATTGACTAAAACCGGATTGGCAGCGGTGCTAACGAGACAGGTGAACGGGCATTCCTGTTCCCCGTTTTGGTTGTATGCGTCACCCGCTCCGCTGTCCATTCCCATGACTTTCGAATAGGTATAGGCAATTGTCGTCGTGAAGAAACCTGCGCGCTTGCTGAGGCTGACCTGCAGCGCGTTGTAATTGGAATCGACATCGCTAAGGGCCATCTGAACAGTGGAGTACCCAAGGTACGGGCGGATCTGGTCTTTGGAGAGACCAGTCGGAGCAAAACCACCGGCGCACTGATAGGCGGCAGCATTGATTCCAGCCGGGCAGGCCAAGGTGTTGGGGTTGGGTGAAACTGGAATGTAGGCCTGCTGCGTCCAGGTAGCACTGTTGAAGCTCGGCGCTCGAAGTATGTGGCGTCCCAGGTTGCCGACGTAAGCTACTTGCAACAACATGAATTGCGGTAACTCACGCTGCACCGCGAGACTATATTGATAACTGCGCGCGACCACCAGCTTGGGATTGACGCCATTTAGACTGAGCGTGCTTGGGGCTGACACGGCGGCTGCCCCGGGAGCAGAATCGAACTGTGACAGCGAGGCGTTAGTGCCTGAGATAGCAGCTGACTGCGCCCATGGCACATAGCCCTGGGAGTTGATGCCAAGGCCGAGCAGGTTTCCTTCCGGCTTGTCATAGAAGATGCCGAAGCCGCCGCGAACGACTGTCTTGTTGTCCGAAAGAGGCGAATAAGCGAAGCCAAAGCGTGGCGCCCACAGATTTTCTGGCTGAAAGAACCCCCGAGCCGCGCCGGTGGATATGGCAGCCAAGAGCTGTGGATCCGTCGAGGTAACAGGGACACTGGCAGCCTGGCCAGAGGGCACTTGCCCGGGTCGCTGCAATCCATTGCACTCAATGGTAAGAGTTGGTTGGCCGACCACGTTCATTAAGGGGCCGCCACACAGTCCCGGTGAAGCAGGGTTAATGCTGCTGGTTGCCAGTCCCCCGGTAAACGTCGGCTCCAGAGCAGGACTGAAAGCGAATGGATTGAAGTTCGTTATGTTATTGCCCTCAGTGTAGGTCGGGGTGGTATGAATGTAACGCACTCCCAAGACCAAGCTGAGTTTTCGCGTCGCCCGCCAGGTATCTTGCCCGTAGGCCTCAAAATCGTTGAAGCGGAACTGGCCGGTGGTGACCGCCGAGTTTTGCCCAAGGCTGTTGAAGTTCCCCAGCAGCGCATCGGCAAAGGCATCCCCGGTGGAGTTGGCGCCGCAATTGGTAAGGGCTCCGTTGACCATGCAGTTCGAGGCGCTGGTGGCCCCGGCGGTTGAACTAAAATTGACGGTGCCGTCGTAGGTGGTGCGCGAGTTCTGGGTTTTGCGATCCCGCACGAACTCCGCTCCGAACTTGAACGCGTGATCGTGTTTCGTCCAGGAGACGTTGTCCACCGGATTTATGTCGGTCACGGGGGCTGCGAGGAAGTTCGGAGCTGGACCATTCACCGGAGCCGGCCCAGACGTCGGAAATGCCGACAAACCTGTGAATGTAAAGGTTGGAAGGCCATCTGCAAACTGACCCGCCGGATTCCCCAGTGGCGGGATAAAGCTGAAGCCATAGGTGCTTTTCATCCACGCAGTGCCCTGGACCGGAGTCCTCTGGGAGTGCCAGTCGGTGTTGATTTTTGCTTCATTCACAAAATTCGGCCGTATGAGATAGGTCCACGACAGTTGCAGGTTGTAACCGGGACGGTTGCGAGTATCCGGATCTACGGGAAGCGCTCCGCCGAGGTTGGGAAAAGTCCCGAAGGGACTGTAGATGCTCACAAAGTCGTGCAGATAACGGAAATAGATGGTTTGCTTTTCATTCAAGTGTTCATCCACGCGAATGATGTCTTCACGAATGTTCAGGGGGCCGGGCAGACTGAAAGACAGGTTATTGCTCGTCGCCGCGGTCGGTAGTGCTCCTGACGTGGACAAGGCCGCTGCGGCCGAGTACAGCTTCGCCACTGCCGCCCCATCGCCGGTGATGCAAGCGGGATTCATGACGTTGGGCGAACTAAAGAAAACACCACCGCAACTGGCAGGGATCACCGCCGGTTGGTTGAGCACGAGCCCCGCACCGCCGCCATAAACGTCGGTAAAGTCTCCCGCCGCCTCCGCCGCGGTCGGGAACGTCTCGGATGTGGATGCGGCGGTGCCTGGATAAACCCCTCGAAACCTTTTCCATTCCTGCCCGGCAAAGAAAAACAGTTTGCCTTTCGGTTGAATGTAGGGAATGGGACCACCAAATTCCCAACCAAAATCGTTGGAGTGAAAGGGAGGCACAGCCGCATAACCGGTGGCGGCCGGAGTCGTCAGTTTGGTCTGAGGGTTTTCCGCGTTGAAGATATTATTCGAGACGAATTCGAAGCCTCCGCCATGAAAACGTTCTCCGCCGCTCTTGGTCACGACGTTGACAGTTGAGGAAGCAGAGCGGCCAAACTCCGCGTCGTAGTTGGACGACTGAACATCTACCTCCTGAATAAAATCCGCGCCAACTTGATTGAACACGCTGTTGTTCGATCCCGAGTCCAAGTTAAACCCACCGTCGACGCTCCAGTTCTGCCCATCGAGCCGCTGCCCATTGGTGACCGCCACGCTGTTGTTGTAGTTGCTCGTCAATGCCGCCGGACTTGTTCCCGAGCCTTGCAGGGCGGAACCCGGAACCAATCCGATGAGCGATTCGTAGTGGCGCTGATTCAAGGCCAGGTTTTGGATCTGGTCCTGAGTGATCGTAGTGGAGACTTCACCCGACGACGTGTTCACCGTTTCTCCGACCGCAATTACAGTTATCGTTTCCGAGATCGCGCCGACTTCCAGTCTCAAGTCCACGGTCAGACGGCCGCCAGCGGTTACAACGTTGCCTTTTTCGGCGGTCTTCTTGAAACCTGCCTTCTGGGCCGAGACCGTATAGGTGCCAGCCGGCAGTTGATCCGCGACAAAGTAACCATGGGGATCTGAGGTGACGTCGCGGCCGGCTTGTGTCGCTTCGTTCACGATCGTCACTTTGATATCCGGAACCGCAGCGCCGGACGAGTCGGTGACGGTCCCCACGATGCGGCCGACGATGTCCTGAGCGACGGCGAACGGAACCGCCGCAGACAGTAGCAGGGCAGCTGCCAAGATCATCAGGGCGTTGGTCGCTGCCGAACAAAGGTGTTTTGCTGCGCGGCGGCTAGTGGTCGAGAAATGACTTTTTGGGCGGACCACAATCATTTTGGTCTCCTGGGGACACCAGACGATTTCGGTTGCTGATTTGCTCCTCTGAAGCCGCCAACTGAGCGGATCAGGAGGCTGCACTCTAAGAATGTGCATCAAACGAATTAATCCCTGCGGGAGTTAAGCAGTGATGACATCTGTGCGGAAGTTAGACAACCGTGAATTCACCGTTAGAGGGCAACGGTTATTTCGCTTGAGAGCAGGCAGCCTCCGCCGCTGCGCTTAGTCCCTAAATCGATGAAATTACAGGTATTTGGCCCTGTGTCGTGCGGCGAAAAATTCGGTTATACTCACCGCACAGACGGGTGGCGGTTGAGAGACCGTTCTCTGGGGTAGACGCTTGCAACGGGCGATCAGCAAACTTGAGGCGGAACGAGCTGAAGTGGACGACGTCTTGTCGTCCGAGGTATTTGGGCGGACGAACAACCCTGCTCGACTTCTGACATTTGTTTGCGAAAAGTATTTCGAAGGAGCCGTCGGCGAAATCAAGGAGTACAGCATTGCGGTGCATGCCCTCGGGCGCCCGGAATCCTTTGATCCGCAAGTGGATACCATCGTCCGTGTCACGGCTCACGCTTTGCGAAAGCGGCTCGAAGATTATTATCGAACGGCGGGGGCGAAACATCCCGTTCATATCTGCCTGCCCCCCGGCCACTACGTTCCCAAATTCATTCACGCAAGTGAGTTGGAAACGGCCGGAAGCGTATCCCCACTCGAGGAGAAGCAGAACGGCCGATCTCACGACCGGGCTTCCTCCCCAGCAAACGGTCGACGGGAAGATCTGCAGGATAGTGCTGTTCCGGCGCTGCAGGCCCCAAAAGCAGACGACGTCTCACGACCGTACGAACCTGCCGGATCGGGGAATAAATCCAGGGTACGAACCGGAATGGCGGTGCTGGCGGCCATTTTTGCAATTTCTGTCTGTGTACTCTCGGTTTTCTTCTGGAAGAAGTGGAATGGGAGAATCGGGCGCGAGAGCCCCCCAACGACCCAAGCCACGGTCACTGCTGGCTACGCTTCCGGGAAGATTCTACGCGCTATCGTGGGCAATCCTTCGGCCTCCTACACGGACGGCGGCGGTTCAAAGTGGGAGAGCGATCATTTTTGTTCAGGAGGGACCACTTTCTCGGTTACGGGTCACGCGATCCAGGGCACAGAAGATCCGGCTCTTTTCTCGAGCGGGCGGCGCGGCGTTTTTCACTGCTCTTATCCGGTTCCGCCGGGGACTTACGAGGTTCATCTCCTATTTGCCGAAACCTCGGGGCTCCAGGAAAACAGCCGCAACGTGGGATTCTCGATCAATGGCGGCCCGCTGACCAACTTGGATGTGGTGGACGACGCCGGCGGAGATGACATTGCCACCACGAAAGTATTTACGGATGTCGCGCCCGCGAGGGACGGGACCATTCATGTGGACTTCGTCACTCCCGAAGCGTTTGCAAATGCCATTGAGATTCTGCAAAGCACTCCGCATCGCATGCTTCCGGCCAGGATCATGGTCGGACATTTTCCGTACACCGATTCGGACGGCAATGTTTGGATGGCAGAAAGGTATTTCTTCGGCGGCCGACTTAGTAGCTTTGGAGGTGGTCTATCCAAGGTCCTCGATGGTCGCCTCTACGAATGGCATCGGTTTGGGCACTTCCATTACGCAGTGCCGGTGGCGACGGGGGGGAAGTACACCCTGAAACTGCACTTTAGGGAGCATTGGTTTGGCGTTCAGAATGGCGGCATTGGGGGCGTGGGCAGCCGGGTCTTCGATGTCTCCTGTAACGGATCGATGCTCCTCAAAGGATTTGATATTTCCCGGGAAGCCGGCTCCGAACCGTTGGTCAAATCATTCCAGCACATTGAACCCACGCCCCAGGGCAAAATCGAAATCTACTTCACTCCTGCCGTCAACTATCCTTCGATCAGCGCGATCGAAATCATCCCCGAATAGAAGGTTCGACGAATTCCGCAAGATTTGGCTTGCGCCGCGGTGGAGGTGCTGCTCCGGGGCGAAAAAAACCGTAAGCCAACTTTGAATTGCTTATTCTGTGTCCGAATACTCCCCGGGCACATCATCCTCCGGTACCTCGTGCGTATGCACTTCCTGCCCCTCTGCTTCCCCGGCGCTCTCCACCCCAGCGACCACGCCGGCCTCGAACGCATTCCCCTCCTCGAGCAACTCGTCGACGCTCTCCGAATCCGCGCCTTCGCGACGGGATAAGCCCTGCAAATCTCCCGACTGTTCGCCGGAGAGCGGTGCTCGATGTTCGAGCGGGAACGACTCCTCCTCCATACGCTTGCTCTTCTTCCGAGGCTGTTTTGCTGCCGCGACCTTCTTTTTCTCTGTCCTCTCAGGCGCTGGCTTCTTCTTCGCCGCCACCTTGGGACGTTTCTGCGCGTTCTTTGGAGTCGCCCTCTGGCGCGCGGTTCTCTTCGGCTTCTTAGTGGTTTTCTTTTTGGCGGTCATTGGCGCAGTCTAGCATCGGAGCATGGGCGCTGCAAAGCGGAGCGCTTGCTGTACTTGCTGTAAGTTCGTGGCCAGCGCCAAGGCAGACAGATTGGGAACGCTAAGGAACGAGGTTGATCCAGTCAAGGGCGGGTATTGCTGCCCACCAGCTTGCCGCAGCATTCGGGCCGCTCTGGCAGGCCTGAGCGGTCCCATCCCCCGCCGAGGGCCTGAATCAGCAACACCGTGTTCGCCATCCGCCGTCCTAAGATATTGACCGCGGTGACTTCATCCGAGAGGGCGGCGCTTTGCGCGGTGATCACCTCGAGATAACTTGTGACCCCACCCTTATAGCGCGTGACGGAGAGATCGAGGGAACGCTGGGCAGCGACGACCGCTTCATCCTGGACCTTCGCCTCGTCTTCCAGAATCCTCACGGCTGCCAGATTGTCTTCCACCTGTTGGAATCCACTCAGCACGTTCTGCCGATAAGCAGCGACTTGATAGTCATAAGCCGCATGCGCCTGGTCGTTAAGAGAACGGCGTCTTCCCACATCGAAAACGGTTCCGACGGCAGATAATCCAACCGACCATAGGCCGCTCGGACCGTTGATCAGGGTCGAGATGGCGGAGCTTTCAAATCCTCCAGAAGCACCCAGGCCGATCAGCGGGTAATAGGCAGACTTTGCAACTCCAATCTGGGCATTGGCGGATGCCACTCGCCTCTCTGCGGCCGCGATATCGGGGCGTCTCTCCAGCAATTCTGATGGCAGGCTGATCGGAATATGCGGGGGCGGCGCCGTGAGAGGCAGTGGGGGAAGGGTGAACTCAGCGGGAGGCTTTCCAATGAGAATTGCAACTGCGTGTTCATACTGCGCGCGCAGCACACCGACATCAATTGCCGCTGCCCGCGTGGTTTGCAGTTGAGTCTTCGCCTGCTCGACGTCCACCTCCGAAGCGATGCCTCCCTGGAAGCGGTTTTGATTCAATTCCAAGGCTTGCTCGTAATCCTTGACGGTAGAGTTCAGGAGTTGTTCCTCGGCGTCCAAGCTGCGGGCTTGAAAGTAATCTACCGCCAGATCCGCGTGCATGCTCAGATTGACCGTAGCCAGGTCCGCCGCACTCGCCTGCGCTTGCTCACGGTAGGACTCCACATTTTTTCGAACGCGGCCCCAGACATCGGCCTGGTAGGATACGTCGAACGGGAGCACAAAATCGTTGTAGGTGGCGCCGGCTAAGAGTTGCGTAGTAGGGCTGTTTGCCGATAGTCGCGTCCGAGTGGCCGAGGGTCCCGCCGTCACGGTTGGATAGTAGTCGGCCCGATAGTAGCGCAGGACGGCGCGTGCTTGCTGGAACTGCGCTTCCGCAGCCTTCAGGTTCTGATTCGATATGTTGACCTGGGTTTCCAAAGCATCAAGCTGAGGATCCTGGAATATGCTCCACCATGTCCCCCCAAGATTCTGGTCGTTCGGCTGGGCGGGCTTCCAGTCCCCCACTTCTTTATAGGCCGGAGGGGCCTGTATTGCGGGCGTGTGGTACTTTGGGCCAACCACGCATCCTGTCAGCTGCAGCGCCGCCATCGCCATCAGAATGCGTCCCGCCGCTATCCGCGAGCCCCGGAGAATCAGTTTTCGAGGTGGCTTCACTTGGTATCCCCTGGCAATGTTGCCTGAACAATTTGGACTTCCTGGCCGGAAACAATCGAGTCGGGGGGATTGATAATGACCTGATCCTCCGACTTGAGGCCGGATACGATCTCGATCTGGTTGCCGAAATCGTGCCCGGGAGTGACGGCAGTCAGCCCGACCTTCCCGTCTTTCACAATTCCTACACGCAACCCTTCGGTGCGGAACAGCAGAGTATTGACCGGAATCAAAAAGGTGGAGGCCTGCGTCGGGACCGCCAAATGGACCTCGGCGTAGGAACCCGTAAGCAGCGTGCCGGTCGGATTGTCGACATCGATTTCTACCAGCAGAGTGCGCGTCGTCAAGTTGATGTCATCGGCAGTGCGCACCAGCTTCCCCTGAAATTTGCGATCCGGAAACTCAGCGAGATTGAGATCCGCGGTCATGCCGACTTTGATCCCGCGCGAATATTCCTCTGGAACGTTCACGTAAACGCGCAATTTCCCAGGTTGAGCGATGTGGAACAGATCGGTCTTCGCAGCGGTATTGCTGCCAGAATTGATGAGGTCGCCGATATCGGTGTTGCGTGCGGTGATCACGCCATCGAAAGGTGCGTAGACCTTTTCGAAAGAGACCAGCGCTGAATACTGCTGCACGGCTGCCTTATCGGCTTCAACGATGGCGTTATTGGCGTTGTAGGTGCCGACCGCGTTATCCACGTCCTGTTGCGACACAGCGTTGCTTTTCAGAAGTCCCTGATACCGCGTTTTGGTGATGGAAGCCAACTCGAGATTGGCTTGAGCGGTTAACAGGTTGCTGCGGGCTTGCTCGAGTTGCTGATCAACCTCTGGCGTCTCGATGAGCGCAAGAAGTTCCCCCTGCTTCACGTGCGCGCCGATATCGAAATACCACTTCTTCAGGTAACCATTCGTGCGAGCGTAGATGGGCGAACTGATGTAGGGTTGCACGTTTCCGGGGAGGATGATTTCCTCAGCGGGAGTCGTTTGTTTTGGCGACACCACCGACACTGCCGTCAGAGCAGCTTGAGCTGTCTCCGTGTCGAGTGCGGCGCGCGCCCTGACTCGGGACCAGACGCCGAATAGCAAGACTGCGGCGACCAGGATCCCCGCAACCGCCAGGACCAGCCATGGTTTGTGCGTACGCCGGCCTGCGCCCCCACCGTTTGCTGCGGGCGATCGCTCGGCCATTGTTTGTAGGTCAGTCTGAGGCAGCATAATTGACTCCCATCGTTTGGGTGACTACGACCGCTTTTCCTCTTGGCCCGCTTGCGTTCGTGCCCCCTGCAGTACGCTGAAAAATGCCGGAACGAAGAACAATGTCGAAACCGTTGCGAACAGCAGGCCACCAATGACCGCCCGGCCCAAAGGAGCGTTTTGCTCACCGCCGTCGCCCAGTCCGAGCGCCATGGGCACCATGCCGATGATCATGGCTAAAGCGGTCATCAGCACTGGACGAAAACGGGTAAATCCGGCTTCCAGCGCGGCCCTCAAGGAATCCATTCCTTCCGCCATTTTTTCCGTGGCAAAACTCACCACCAGGATGCTGTTTGAGGTCGCGACCCCCATGCACATGATGGCCCCCATCAGTGCGGGCACGCTGAGAGTCGTGTGCGTTATAAACAACATCCAGGCAATCCCTGCGAGCGCGGCGGGAAACGCTGAAATCATGATGAATGGATCCAGCCAGGACTGAAAGTTGACCACGATCAGCAGGTATACAAGTACGATCGAGAACGCCAGTCCACTCAGCAGACCGATATACGATGCGCGCATCGTCTGAACCTGTCCGCGCACGACGACTCGCGACCCGCGTGGTAACTGTTGGCGGCTTGCGTCGATCATTTTGTTGATGTCACCCGATACGCCACCCAGATCGCGGCCCGCGACCGAGCCGAAGATGTCAATGACGGGAGCGACGTTGTAATCCGACACAACGGCCATGCCCGCTCCGCGCTGCGTCGACACCAGACTTGCCATGAGCGATGGAGGCGAGGTGGGATCGGTACCTGTGATAGGAACGTTCTCAATATCCTGCAAAGTGTCGGCACGATACTGCGGCGTCTGCGTCGCGATTTGGTAGCTGACGTGATTCTTTGGGTCAACCCAGAACGTAGGTGAAGTTTGGAAGCTGCCACTCAGCGATACCAGGAGATTCTGGGCGATGTCGTGAGCAGTAAAACCCAATTGTTCTGCTTTCGTACGCTCGACTCTCAGGCGGAGGTACGGCTCATCGAAAGGCTGCTGAATCCGCAGATCGGTCGCCCCGGAAACATACCTCATTTTCGCGAGCAGTTCATCCGCGTAGATCCGGTTTCCGTCCAAGTTGTTCCCTACAACCTGAACGTCGATGGGAGCGGGCAATCCAAAATTGAGGATCTGCCCGACCATGTCAGCCGGCAAGAAAGCAAATGAAACACCAGGGAACTCTTTCGGCAGTGTCAGACGAAGCTGGTGAATGTAGTTGTCGGTGGGATGGTGCTTGGCGGATAGGCTCACCAGAATGTCGGCGTCCGATGTGCCAACCGGTGCCGAATTGCTGTAAGAAAGATTGATGCCGCTGTAAGGCAGGCCAATATTGTCGATGACGCTCTCGACCTCCGTGGTCGGAATCTGCTGCCGTATTGACCGCTCGACCAGATCACAAAGGTTGGCGGTTTCTTCAATTCGCATTCCGGTAGGAGCGCGCATGTGAAGCTTGAAAGTGCCGCTGTCAACACTGGGGAAGAAGTCGCGGCCCAGCCAAGGAATCAGCATCCCGAGGGAGCCGAGACAGAACACAAAGAACGTAATCAGGAAAGCACGCCTGTGATGGAGAGCAATCTCCAGCAGGCTGCGATAGCTCCGACGAAAGCTCTCAAAGGCCCGTTCAAAACGTTTCTGAAGGCTCACCAGCGGATTGCGGCTAGCGGCATGTCCCGGCTCCCCTTTTTCTCCCCGCAAGAGGTACTTGGCCATCGTCGGGACGATGGTCCGGGAGAGAAAATACGATGCCAGCATGGCGAAAACCACTGCCTCGGCGAGCGGTACAAAGAGGTAACGAGCGACTCCGGATAGCAGGAACATCGGGGCAAACACGATACAAATTGCAAGCGTGGACACGAAGGCAGGTGTCGCGATCTGCGATGCACTATCCAACACGATCTCGTCCATCTCCTTGTCCGGTTCTGCCTCGCGATTGCGATTGATGTTCTCGACCTCGACGGTGGCATCGTCCACCAGAATGCCAACCGCCAGAGCGAGCCCGCCGAGCGTCATGATGTTGATGGTTTCCCCGATCGCACTGAACGCAATGATCGAGGTCAGGATCGCCAGAGGAATCGAGGTCGCGATGATCACGGTGCTTCGCCAACTGCCCAGAAATGTAAGGATCATAAAAGCGGTCAGGCAAGCGGCAATCAACGTTTCCCTGACCACCCCGCTGATCGCACCGCGAACAAAAATCGACTGATCCGCCAGAGGGGTCATTTTCAATTGCGGTGGAACTGTCGTCGCAATTTGAGGCAGAAGAGCCTTAATGCCTGCGATCACATCTAGCGTTGATGCATTCCCCGCCTTTTGGATCGTCAGCAAGACTGAACGCTGGCCGTTGACCCGAACGATGTTGGTCTGCGGGGGAAACCCGTCGCGCACCCAGGCGACGTCTTTCATGTAGATGGTAGTGCTACCAATGGTTTTGATGGGAATGCGGTTCAGGTCCGCGATCGTCTGCGGGGCGGCGTTGGGAATCGAAACGTCGTATTCCCTGGAGCCGATCTTGGACGTCCCTGTGGGCAGGATCAGGTTTTGCAGGCTGATCGCATTGACCACATCCAGCGCCGACAGACCCTTCGACTGCATGGCGGTTGTATTGAGATCTACTTGCACTTGACGTTGCTTGCCGCCGTAGGGATAGGGCACGGAAGCCCCAGGCACGGTGATGAGCTGGGTCCGAATGAAATTCAGACCATAGTCGTTAAGTTCTTGCTCCGCCAGATTTTGCCCGGAAAGGGCTAATTGGAGTACGGGTACACTCGATGCGCTGTAGGCAAGAATGAGAGGCGGTGTGGTTCCCGCAGGTAACTGCCTGAGTTGGGTCTGAGACACGGCAGTAATCTGCGCGATGCCCTGTTGAATGTTCGCCGTCGGCTGCAAGAACACCTTGACGACAGCGACTCCGTACAGCGACTGCGATTCGATGTGCTCGATGTTGTCGACGGTGGTGGTCAGCGACCGCTCCGTAACGCTGACGATCCGGTTACTCATGTCTTCGGGGAGGAGCCCGTTATAGTTCCAGATGATGCTGACGACGGGGATGTCAATATTCGGGAAAATGTCGGTGGGAGTGCGAACGATCGCCAGGCCACCCATGATCACGATGAGTATCGACACCACTACAAACGTGTAGGGCCGCCGCAATGCCAGCCGAACAATCCACATAGAATTTTCCCTGTTTTTTGATCACCGACGTCGTCGGTTCGTCTAACCGTGGTTACTCGCCTTCTGCAACCTGCAAAAACGTGCGGGGCGCAGAGGAACGAGGTTTTGCCTCGAGTGCCCGGCGCAAACGACGCGTGAGTTTTGCTCGCGCCCGTGCGACCTGGGCTTTCACCGTGCCTTCCACTACCCCTAGAATTTGTGCTGCTTCACTCGTACTGAAACCGTCCAAGTCACGCAATTGAAACGCTCTGCGCAGCGGGGGCGAAAGCTCCTGCGCAAACTGCAAGAGCCGCTCGCGCCGCTCCGCATCTCGATACTCTTCTTCGGGACTCGGTCCGAAGTGCACTAACCGCTCTGAGAGCGTATACCCGTCTTCGTCTCCAAATTGCTCTTGCAGTGACACGTGGATCTGCCGTGGCCTTCTCCGTAATTGCATCCGAGCACAATTGCTGACGATGGCAACCAGCCACGTCGACAACTGCGCCTGCCCTCGGAATTGATCCAGGTGTTTGTAAGCGGACAGGAGTGCATCCTGAACCGCATCTTCGGCGTCGGCCGCATTGCCCAGATAGCGATACGCTGTTCTATGCAGCAAAGGCAGATAACGCGAGAAAGCGTCCTGCGGTTCACGAGTCTCTGTCTCGGCGGCAGAAATGTCGATGCCTTGTTCGTTTCCGATGGGTGCCGCGGTGGCTTGCATATTGGTTGTGCCTCCCGTTCGATAGAGCAAAATGCACGCCAGTCTCCAATCAATCGGAAGACAATTTAGTCGAGCATTTTCAGCAACATGCGTCGGCTGAGCAATTGGGCAAGGACCTGTGGCAATTTCGCCGTTCGTCCCGCAGTTGACACCAACGTCAGCATTTCGACTCATTCGCGTTCTCGTCGTCAATGGGGCCGGCTATCGACACCAGTGGAGGCGCCGGTTCACTCTGCAGGGCTTGTGTGTTTGTCGGGCAAAGCACACTTCCCCTTGGCCTTTAGACGGCTTTGTCGGGTTGGAACCGGAAATGCATTCAGCAGCTCAGAAGATGAGAGGAGACCTATGCGACGTCTCACAGCAGAAAACGTAAAACTTGGATTTATTGGACTAGGCAACATGGGAGGCCGAATCGCACAACGGCTGCTTGATCACGGATACTCGCTCGTCGTTTACGACAGGGATATCGCTAAGGCGGAAGCCGTCGCAGCAGAGCGAGGTTCCGCTGCTAAGAACATTCCTGAACTGGCGCGCACCGCCGATGTGATTCTTTCGTGCCTGAGCAATGATGAAGCAGTTCAAGGCGTTTATACCGGGCCGGCGGGAGTTCTGGCTACGGCGCGGCCCGAAACCATCGTGCTAGAGATGAGCACGATCTCCCCGGAGAGTTCACGGGAGTTGCACAGGCTGGGGGCCAACAATGGCATCGAGGTGTTGGATGTCGCCATCTCGGGCAGTACTCCGGCCGCGGAACAAGGCATTCTGACGCTACTGGCCGGCGGCAGACAAGACTTGTTCCTCGCCGCTGAACCACTTTTCCAGGCGATAGCGAGACAGTATTTCCTTCTCGGCGGTCCTGGCTCCGGGACGGCGATGAAGTTGGTGGTCAACACGCTGTTAGGGATTGGTATGCAGGCCATCGCTGAGGCCGTAGTACTCGGGGAAAAGGCCGGCCTCGATCGCGAGAGGTTACTCGAGGTTTTATCAAAGACGGCGGTGATCGCGCCCGCTCATGTGGGGAAGCTGGCGAGGGTGACGATCCATGATGACGAACCGCAATTTCCACTTCGCCTGATGAACAAGGATTTTCAGTTGATCCTGAAGGCGGCCGCAGAAGCGCATATCCCCATGCCTGCGACTGAAGCGGCGTTTCAAGTAAATTCAGAGGAACTGGCACACCACGACCGAGACGACTTCTCTGCTGTCCTGCGGCGAATGGAAGAAGTTGCCGGTATTGCAGATCTTCACTCCGCCTCGATTGCGCGCTGACCCGGAGGGCAAAATGCCGGTGCGACCAGGGGCCGCTAGGGCTTATCGTCGGCGGGGATAGGAAGCTTCTCCTCAATCTTCCGAATTTCTTTCGGCGCATGCTTGCGGAAGAGACGCTTCATGTCCGGCATAAATTCGCGTTGAAGATCTCCAACCGCATCCGAGCTCAGTGCACCGGCAAAGCGATTCATGGTTTCACCAAAATTGCGGTCATGTCTCGGGTAGTAGCTGTTTTGTAGCGCACTGGTAAACAGAGTACCCAGAAATTCCGACGTGTTGAATGTGTTATCACCGCCGTCGTTCCTGGTAATCACAACTCTGGTTACGGCGTACCACGACCGCGAAATAAGACTTCTCTTGCGTGAAGGGAAATATCGAGGATCCTGATGCAAGATCGTCGATAAAGCAACCGTCTGGATGAACCTGCGCGATTCTGTGTCCGCCAGAGTCGCCCCAAATCGCTTGCCGAAACCTTGGACTCCTCCCCCATACTCGGGCCACTGATCCTGGGCTTGGTCCAAAGTCGCCTGGAAAGCCGCCGACACAAATGTGGAGGGCGAATGGATTTGGTTCAGAAACAGGTTTAATTTACAACGTGCGGACAAGGGAGCATAGTCCATGGTTCCGATCGTCGACTTGCCTTGTGTAGGGTTTACCGGAGGTTGGACAAACGTGTCTTGCACTTGGAGGCGGCACGGACTGGCCGGCGCGTGATCCGACGGCTGCTCGATCGAGGTTGACCAGGCTTCACCCGACCCCATGTGGGCGATATTCGAAGAAGGTGACATCGCTTCTTGTGAGGCGACTGTCGCCTGCGCGTGGCCGAAGGGCTGTGTCATCGCAATCGAGATGGTTACCAGCAAGAAGTGAGTTACGCTCCCTGCTCGAAGGCAATTCTCTTGATTCACCCTCATGCCAGATTCACCCTCATGCCAGGTCCAATCGGGAACGTGCGTCTCGTCTAGATTGCAAACAAAACTCCTTTTGCGGATGAGCATCCCGGTCTCCAAACCTCGCCTCTGCGCAAGGCACACAGATTCGCGTACACGAGATTCGTAAGGTGTGGGGAGTCCATCGTCGCACGTCCACGGGTGGACATGCCGTCGGCAGGTCGACGGCGCTAGCCTTGTGCGCCTCCCGAATTCTCGGCGGACCCGGCACATAATGCCGTGGGTCCGCACAAATCAAAGGGATTCCTTCTTTTAGCAATGTTTGGAATACCACTTGCATCCTGGGAGAAGCGAAGGAAATATACGAGGGTGCATCAAAAGATTAGGTGATCTCGCTGGGGAATAGCCGCCCGGAATTTCGAAGGAGATGGAGATGGAAACACGCGTACTTGGCAATTCTGACCTGCACATTACTCGAGTGGGGTATGGAGCCTGGGCCATCGGCGGCTCAGGCTGGCAATTCGCCTGGGGATCGCAGGACGACAACGAGTCCATCGCAGCCATTCACCGTGCGCTCGAACTCGGCGTCAACTGGATCGACACGGCCGCCGTCTACGGTCTGGGACACTCTGAAGAAGTGGTGGGGCAGGCTCTGAAGAGCTGGCACGGCTCCAGACCTTACGTCTTTACCAAGTGCGGTCTGCGCGGAGATGCCAAGGGCGAGGTGCAGAAAGTGCTGCGCGCCGGCTCGATCCGTGGCGAAGTCGAGGACAGCCTCCGCCGCCTTTCCGTCGACGTAATCGATCTTTATCAGATCCACTGGCCTCCCGACCCTGATTCCTCGGAACTGGAAGAAGGATGGTCGACGCTCGCCGACCTGAAGCGCGAAGGCAAGGTGCGCTGGATAGGAGTTTCTAACTTCAATGTCCAGCAACTGCGCCGCGCGCAGGCCATAGCGCCCGTAACTTCTCTGCAGCCACGGTATTCGCTGGTGCACCGCGAGATCGAGGACGAGATCCTGCCTTACTGCCGGAGTGAGGACATTGGCGTGATCGTTTATTCCCCGATGGCTTCCGGTCTGCTGACTGGCACAATGACTCGCGAGCGCGCGGCCAGGCTGCCCGGGGACGACTGGCGTGGGCGGCATCCTGACTTTACGGACCCAAATCTCTCCCACAACCTGGCTCTGGTCGAGCGCATGCGAGCGATAGCCAACCATCACAACCGTTCTGTTGGCGAAGTGGCAATCGCCTGGACGCTGGGCCATCCCGCTGTGACTGGCGCCATCGTCGGAGCCCGCAACGCACGCCAGGCAGAGGGAGTCATGCGGGCCGGCGAGCTTCGCCTCAGGGATGAAGAAGTAACTGAGATCGAAACGTTCGTCGCAGAGACCGCGGCGTAAGCGATGGCAGTTTTTCCAACACAGCTTCCGTCGGCGTCCTGCAAGGGACGACTGGGCTGAAGAGGAGAACACCGTGAACAAAGACAGGACAAACCTCAATACAGCGCTCGAAAACTATCTCAAGTCTGGCCAGCAGTTCGGTGACGGCGAGAAGTTCTACCTCTTGGGCTTCGAAGCTGCTCTGCACGCAAGAAATCGCTGCAAAGACTTTGATCAGATCGCGTCCGAGATGACGAGCGACCTCGAAGAACTGCAGCAGGAACATCCCACGGTGGCAGTAGAAGAGCTGTTTACACGCGGATTTCAGCAAGGAAGGGAATACTACCAACGCCTGTGCGATGAATCGAAGCCGGTGTAACAGCCTCCCGGGGGAAGCACGGATCACGGGACGACGCTCGGGCCCTCGAAAGCGAAAGCATCCCCGCCCATCGCTACATCCCCGCCTTTGTTTGTTCCAAAGTCGTTCGGCGTCAGCCAAGCCATTGCGGATTGGCGTACGTGCCATCAAACTGGTGACTCGTCTTGTAAAGTTCGAACTGGCCTGCCTCCGCAGCCCTTGCGGTTTTTGCCAGAAGCGCCGCGACTTGGGAGGAGTCCATTGGCTGAAAACTGCGGGCCGCATGGAGAGCTTGCTGCAGGATCTCCATCGAGTCGCAGCCGGTGATGACGACACTGGTTGGGAGATTCATCGCGTAATCGAGACACTCGGTCGGGGTTACGGTCTTGCTCTCAAGGATGACGTGGTCGCCCATGGGCTTCATGCCAAGAACGGCAATGCCGTTCTCGGTCAAAACCGGGAGTACCCGCTTTTCGAAACTGTTGAAGTGAGCGTCCATTACGTTCAGAGGCATCTGAACCGCATCAAACTTGAAGCTATGGTTGGAGGCTGTGGCTAACATCTTCAGATGAATGTCTGGACTCTTGTGGCCGGTAAATCCGATAAACCGGACCTTGCCTGCCTTTTTGGCTTCCAGCACGGCCTCCATGCCACCGCCCGCGGCAAAAATACGCTCCGGATCAGAGTCACGAATCACTTCATGGAACTGGAGTAAGTCGATTCGATCGGTCTGCAGCCTCTGTAGCGATTCATTTAGCTGGGCGGCAGCGGCGGTCTTGGTGCGACCATCGATCTTGGTCATCAAAAAGGCCTTCTCGCGATAACCGTCGCGTAGAGCTTTGCCCATCCGAATTTCGCTCTCTCCTCCGTTGTAGTCCCAGCAGTTATCGAGAAAATTGATCCCTTCATCGATCCCTGTCCGAATAATTCGAATACTCTCGTCCTCATGGCTCGGTCGAGCCAGGTGATACCCACCGAGGCCGATCACTGAAACCTGTTCGCCGGTGTGGCCTAGCGGTCGATACGGAATCCCGTGCTTGCGATCGCGTTCGGTTGACCCGCTTTGCGCTCCGGCCATCAGCAGGGATGCGGCAGCCATGCCGACAAACTCTCTCCGGCTCACACCGGGGTCGAGGTTCGCAAGCATTCTGCCGGTCGGCGACGACTGGTCGGAAGAATCGATAGGTGAGTGATTCGAGTCGCTGTGGTTGGGAGTCATGGCAAGTCCTCCTGTGCAGTTACCGAGTGAGGGTTATCGTCAAATACGATTCCTTGAAAGCAACCAACCGAGGCTCATTCGCTTTGCCTCGTCTCCGTGCCTTCGACCAGCCCACGAAGCGGAAATAGTTCAGGAAGCCAACTCCGCAATTCCAGTTAGTTCCAGATATTCGTTCTCTGAGAATTGCAACGAAGCTGCCTGTATGTTTTCCTCAAGATGCGCAATTGAGGAAGTCCCGGGGATGGGCAGCATAGCAGGCGATCGCTTCAGCAACCACGCCAATGCGATCTGGATGGGTTTCACCTGGCGGGCCTTCGCAATTCGTTCGAGCAGCCTGCCGGCCACGCGCCCTGCTCCCAGAGGGAACCACGGGATGAACGCGATCCCACTGCGCTCGCAATAATCCACAACGTTGTCCCATTCGCGATCGGCAAAGCTGTAGCGGTTCTGGACCGACACGATCGGTACGATTTTCCGCGCCCGCTCGATGTGCTCTACGGTGACATTCGACAATGCGACTAACCGGATCTTTCCTTCTGATCGCATGTTGGCCAAGGTCTCAATCGACGCGTCGAAAGGCACCACCAGATCGGGAGCATGCAGTTGGTAGACGTCGATCCGATCGAGGCGAAGTCTTTTCAGGCTGCCTTCCACCGCCTCGCGCAAGTGCTCCGGGCTGGCATCGTGGGTCCACTGGTTTGGCCCAGGGCGATTCCATCCCCCCTTGGTCGCGATGACAAGGTCCTTGGGGTAGGGCGCCAACGCTTCGGCGATCAACTCTTCGCTGATATGGGGACCGTAGGAATCAGCCGTATCGATGAAATTGACTCCCAACTCAACGGCTCGGCGGAGAACGGCGATCGCCGCGGCACGGTCCTTCGGTGGACCCCAGATTCCGTCGCCCGTCAGGCGCATCGCTCCGAAACCAAGGCGATTGACAGTGAGTTCATCGCCGAGTTTGATGGTTCCGGCGGCAGCGGCCGACAGACTCGTGGCTTTCTTGGTGGTGTCTTTCACAGTTCACTCTCCATCCATGCATTTATTCCGCGGGGCGCCAACCGGAAGTGCGCGATTTGATAGTTGGGGCGACCGTCGTCGTGCCAGGACCGAGGTCCTTTTCGTAAACAATATCACTCTTGGTGACTATGAAACTCTTGACCCCCGACGACCGGTACTCCGCCGGATACGCCACCAAAACCAGGCCACCTTTCTTATGGCCGCCGGAAACATAGCCGTTCGTCGGGGCCGCGGAGTTTCCATTCCCGGGTCGAAAGTAGTATCCGTGAAACGAAGAGGAGTCATTGCTGCCGCCATTTGCCGAACCGCCGGATACGAGGCTTTGGGCGAATTGCGTTATCGGGTCGTAGCTAGCTGGCTTTGCGACCTGGTCCTTCTTTGTCATCGCAAACTCTTCGCAGACTTCAATTGCTACCGCCTCATTCTCTCCAATCCTTCGGAACAGAATTTCCTGCGTACCGGCCTTCGAATCGAAGTACCATGCGCCATTTTTTGAAACCAGTGGAATCGGGAACGGCCAGTTCTCGGCGCCGATGTAAAGCACCGTGCTTCCGTCGGGCTCTTGGACCAGACGGTGCATCTCTTGATATTTCTTGCCGAATTGCTCGCGCTCCAGCTTGTCCTCGACTTCGTCGCTTGACGAAGTGACCTCCTTTCCCGCTCCGAGGATCGCTTCCAGGGCCGGCTCATCTTCCTGGTTGGCTGCCTGAAAGAGAGCGTCGCTGGCTTCGCCTGGAGAGGAGAACGTTTTTGGTTGTGGTGAGTCCTGAGCGAAGCTTGATCCGGCGAACCCGGCCACCAGGAGCAGCAAGCCAACCAGGAGCAGTAGAAGGACTGTGGATGCAAACCCCCAGGCCAGCCCCACGATAATTTTTTCGCTTGTTGCAAGCGTCATATTGTTTGTGCGCATGAGTTCTTTCTCCATATCATCCAATCGCTTTGGGTTAATGGACCCGCATTACCTTCGACCGCCCCCGCCGCCGTGGAAACCACCACCTCCGTGGAAGCCTCCGCCAAAGCTCGACTGCCCACGGGAGGAGAAGCCTCTTGCCACGCCGCCATGATTGAAACCGCTGAACGCGCTGGAGTGGGTGCCCCCGAATCCACGATGCGACGCGCCGAAGCCTCGGCCGCCGGCAAAGCCACCGCCATGGAATCCACCAGCGCGATTGAAGTGGTTGCGGTTGGCGAAAACTCTGCTCTGGGAACGGTAGGCGCCGTGGTTGAAAATGATCCCGTGGTTATGCCAATCGTATCCCCAGTGTCCCCATCCCCAGCCAAACCCGCCAAAGAAGCCGATTCCGAACCCGAAGCCAAACTCAATTCCCGGACCGTCAAAGAACAATCCTGGATACCAATACCAGCCGGGCCAAATCCCGATGGGCTCTCCATACACGAGCCAAGGATCGTACTCAGGAACGTAAACAGTCTCAGGGTCGGCTGGTTCGATCACAATGGTTTGCCCCTGCGTGCTCACCTTTTCCTGCGATGTGCTCTTTAAGTTGCCAGCCTTCTCCGCACGATTCCGCATAACCTGAACCGCATTCATTACATCCTGCTGTTGGTTGACATAAGCATCCCCAAGCGACGACGTCCAGGAGAGATTCTTGTCCATGTTGGCGAGCACGGAAGGAAACTCCACCAGGGCCTTCACGCTGGGATCCCAGGGCTGCTTATCGACTTCTTTGCCAAGTTTTTCGCCTTTAAGATCGGTATGTTGCTGCAGCCACCGGTCGGCTTCTACAACTTGGTCGGGATAAGTCGCGGCTGCGAGGATCTGCGCCACCAGCGCATCCGGATACAGTGCGATCGGCGCTACCAGTTGCTGCAGCTGTTCGAGCGTCTGTTGCGCGGCCTGAACCGGCGTTTGTGCGGCGGATTGGTTGGCCTGCGCCACTAATACTCCCGGGGTGGTGGCGAACACAAGGCAACAGGAAAGAAAAAACGACAAGCTCTCTTTCATAGTCTTCACAATTAGTCCTCCTGCGGCGGGGTCGCTGCATCACGGCTCATGGCTTCCCCGGATCTGCGATGATTTGCTGGCGAAATCGGCGACACTCGAGACGCGAATTGCCGAACCGTGAGTGGACACGCCGGATGGTCCCATTCACATGCAATTTTCGACGTCTTCACTTCCCGCATCACGGCAAGCTTCTCCGCGGTATTCTTCTCCGCTGGCTGCGTAGCAAAAAACACGGTATGTGCGCGCACTCTTTTGTCTCTCGATTCGCCATTCCCATCCCGTCCTTTCGAATTCCGCCCACGCCCGCGCGGATTGGTGAAGCACTGCGATTGTTGACGTAGCGCCGTTCCCCGCACCGACCGAGGCTGTTTCGAGGGGAATCCTCAAGCCGGTCAGTTTTCGGCGTCTACGTCATCTCAGACCACTGCATGCCGCTCTCCAAATGTCGCGATGCCGCTAAGTCCGTGTGATCCAAGGTGGTTCGATTAGCGACGGGAAGAAAACTTGGTGTCCCAAGTGTCAACCGGTTGATAGAGCTGTCGACATTTCGACGGAGATGAAGCGTGTATGGGTGCTGGGGCCTCGACTCGCCTGTGCGATCGCTGGCGAGCCGCTGTTACAACGCACGAATTCCTGTTCCCGAAAACCTGCTCTCTCAACACCGGAAGTCACCGTCTGACCGGTTTTTGGGGAGTGCGGACGCTGCGTTATCATGTTCTCCCGTTCAGGATTTGGATAAGAACATGCTCGACGAGGACGAGGCCCGGCTGTGATCCCGCATAAATGGCGAGAAGTTGTTCCCTTTCTTCCCGGTGCCATTGCGCTCCGATTGCTCACCAAGATCGAGGCGCCTAAGTGACTCCTGCAGCCACCCCTACGGTTTTTGTTGTCGATGACGATGACTTGGTGCGTGCCTCCATCGACGGCATGCTGAAGTCGGTTGGCTTGCGGTCCGAGACCTTCGGTACGGCGCAAGAGTTTCTACGCAGCCAGCGGCCGGACGGGCCAAGCTGCCTGGTTCTGGATGTGAGACTTCCCGGAGTCAACGGTCTGGATTTTCAGCGGGAGTTGGCTGATGCGGGCATCCGGATTCCCATCATCTTCATCACCGGTCATGGAGACATTCCGATGACGGTGAAAGCGATGAAATCGGGTGCGGTGGGGTTTCTGCCGAAGCCCTTCCGAGACCAGGATTTGCTGGATGCGATTCATCAGGCTTTGGATCGCGACCGGATAGCGCGTCAACAGCAGAGCGAACTCGGCGAGTTGCGAAAGCACTACCAATCGCTCACCCCACGCGAGCGCGAAGTCATGGCACTGGTAGTTTCGGGCATGCTCAATAAGCAAATAGCGTTTGCGCTCGGAACCAGCGAAATCACCGTGAAGATCCATCGAGGGCACGTGATGCGGAAGATGCAGGCTGAATCACTGGCGGACTTGGTCAGAATGGCTGCGAAACTTGAGCTTCCGCCCGCCAAGAAGTAGTCCATGACGTCACTGTTAAACACAGACACGGCTCTAAAGCGAGCTGCAACGATGAACGGTCCATTGTCACGCGACCATGGAAGTCTTTATACATAGATTAAGATCCTCGACTGAGGGGATGGCTGAACCCGGCAAGACTTGGCGCGGGTGCAAGGAAGACGGGTCATTTCTTGATTGAAGCGCGAGCGACTGCTCCTCCGGGCAACTCAGACGAAGCCAAATGGCTGCCGTGAACTTGATTGGCTTTTACAACTACGCGCTCGTGGCGCTTTCGGTGTTCATCGCCATGTTTGCGTCGTACGCTGCTCTGGATCTCGCAAGTCGCGTAACGGCTGCGAGCGGTTGGAGTCGTGCGCTTTGGGTGTTCGGCGGTGCCAGTGCGATGGGGACTGGAATTTGGTCCATGCACTATATCGGGATGCTGGCTTTCATCCTACCGATTCCCGTGGCCTACCATTGGCCCACCGTTCTGCTCTCATTGCTTGCGGCCATTCTCGCGTCAGTCATTGCGCTGTACGTGGTGGGCCGACAGAAAATGAGCGCGTCCCGAGCGGTCGCCGGAAGCCTCCTGATGGGCGCGGGTATTGCGAGTATGCATTACATCGGCATGACCGCCATGCGTTTACCGGCGGTCTGCCAGTTTAATTCCTTTCTCGTCGTCCTGTCCGTTGTGTTCGCAATTCTGATTTCTCTGGTCGCGCTATGGATTAGCTTTCACTTCAAGGATGAGAAAACGGGGATTGGCCGGGAGAAGTTAGCTGGAGCCGTCGTGATGGGCGCTGCGATTCCCATCATGCATTACACCGGCATGGCCGCCGCCAGTTTCACGCCCTCCAGCGCACCGGTCGACGTGTCTCATGCAGTAAGCATTTCCGGACTCGGCATTGCCGGAATTGTCGCCGTTACCTTTATCGTCCTCGGGCTGGCTCTGCTGACGTCGGGGATGGATAGGCGATCCACCGCCAGGGCCTTGGAACTGCAGGAAGAGAAGCTGCAGCGAAGCGAGGCGTACTTGGCGGAAGCCCAAAGGCTCAGCCGTACGGGCAGTTGGGCTCGAGTCTCCGCCACGGGGGCGATGAGGTACTGGTCCGAAGAATGCTACCGCGTGCTCGGTTTTGATCCGCACGACGGACTACCGCGATTCGAGACATTTCTGCAGCACGTCCATCCCGACGATCAAGCCAAGGTCAGGGAAATATCGGCGGCAGCGGGTCGCGACAAGATCGACTACGAGACGGATTACCGAATCGTCCATCCCGGCGGCGAGACTAGAGACATCCACGTCGTAGCTCACCCTGTTTTCAGTCCGTCCGGCGATCTAGTTGAATACGTGGGGACCGTAATGGACGTGACGGAACGCAGGCGGGCTCAGGAGAAGCTGCGCCAGAGCGAGGCCTATTTAGCAGAGGCGCAGAAGCTCACCCATACGGGAAGTTGGGTCTGGGACGTAGCTGAAAAACGTGCTTTGCATCTTTCCGAGGAATGGTATTGCATATACGGCTTTGATCCGAAAGAGGGCATGTCTGCTTGGGAAAAACGGCCGGAGCGTGTTCATCCAGATGATCGAACTACGCGGCTACAAGCAATCGATCGAGCAATCAGCGAAAAGTCGGATTACGACATTGAATACCGAATTCTTCTGCCAGGTGGCTCCGTAAGACACCTCCACAGTGTCGGACATCCTGTGTTGGACGCGTCTGGAAATTTAGTGCAATTCGTTGGCAGCTCCACCGACATTACGGAGCGCAGGCAGGCCGAAGAAGCCTTACGTCAGGCACAGGCGGATCTTGCGCGCGTCAGCCGCATCACCACGATGGGAGAGTTAACTGCCTCCCTGGCGCACGAAGTGAATCAGCCGATTGCCGCAGCCGTTACCGACGCCAACACCTGCTTGCGCTGGCTCAATCGCGATCATCCCGACCTGGAAGAGGCGCGCGAGGCCGCCTCGAGAGTCGTCAAAGACGTGACCCGTGCGGCGGAGATCATCAGTCGAACTCGCCTGCTTTTCAAAAAGGTTACCCCGCAATGGGAATCGGTCGATCTGAACGAGATCATTCGAGAAATGATGAACCTCATGGGCGGTGAGGCAGCGCGGTACTCCATATCGGTCCGGACGGAGCTCGCTGCAGCACTTCCTCAGGTCATGGGAGATCGAGTGCAACTGCAACAAGTGTTAATGAACCTCATCCTTAACAGCATCGAGGCGATGAAAGACGTGGATGGAACGCGCGCGCTCACCATCCGGTCGCAGCGCGGTGATGGTCACGTTCTGATCTCGGTGAGCGATACTGGCGTGGGGCTCCCGCCGCAGCAGGCGGACAAGATCTTTAATTCATTCTTTACCACCAAGCCCCAAGGGACCGGCATGGGACTTCGGATCAGCCGTACCATCGTTGAGTCGCACGGCGGCCGCCTGTGGGCCTCCGACAATTCTCCCCGAGGGGCAAGTTTTTCTTTCACTCTGCCCGTCCCTGCCGATGCACGTAGTGATGCCCGCAGCTGATAGTCCAGCCCTATACCAAAGTATGATTGCGCCGCGACCTAAGCATGATTGCGCTATGGTTGAGCGCACTGCTAACGTCGCCTCATGGTCGTTCGAAAGAAGGGGAAAATGGTGGCGATTGTTGATGACGATGATTTGATGCGCAGCGCATTGCAGGGCCTTTTGAAATCAGTCGGCCTGCCGGCGCAAGCGTTTGCGTCAGCGGAGGAATTCCTGAAGTCTGGCCGACAGCACGAGGTCGGATGTCTGGTCGCCGACATCCGCATGCCGGGAATGTCAGGCCTCGAATTGCAGGCCAAGCTCAACGCTGATGAGTGCAGGATTCCGACCATCTTCATCACCGCGCACGGCGACGAGAAAATGCGGATGCAGGCCTTACGAGCAGGCGCCGTAGAGTTCATGGCAAAGCCATTCGACGATGAAGCCCTGCTCGAGAGTGTCCGAGCGGCTCTGGAGCGTTGAGCCGATAAGAAGCGTGCGCGCAGCACAAGGGGGTTCCTGTGGCAGCTACTGGGACATGGCGAAAGGATGATCGGGATTCTTACGACCGCAGATTCCAGCAGGTCATCGGCAACAGCCCTGCGCTGGAAGCAGTGCTCGAACAGGTTGAACGCGTTGCGCCGACCGGTTCCACCGTGTTGATCCAGGGAGAAACTGGAACCGGCAAGGAACTCATCGCACGCGCGATCCACAACATCAGCTCAAGGTGCGGGCGGTCTTTCGTACGGTTGAATTGCGCTGCCATTCCGCTGGATCTGCTGGAGAGTGAGCTTTTTGGCCACGAAAAGGGCGCATTCACCGGCGCCATCGCGCAAAAAATTGGCCGTTTCGAGCTCGCCGACAAAGGCACACTTTTCCTGGACGAGATAGGCGATATTCCGCCGGCACTCCAGCCCAAACTGCTGCGCGTACTGCAGGAACAGGAATTCGAGCGTCTGGGCAGTACTCGGACTCACCAGGTGGACGTGCGGCTAGTGGCTGCAACCAATCGGGATCTGACGGAGATGGTGAATCGAGGCGAATTTCGCAGCGACCTCTACTATCGTCTGAATGTCTTCCCCGTCCTGCTGCCACCCTTGCGGGAGCGCCGCGAGGATATTCCAGCCCTTGTGACTCATTTTGTCGAGATCTTAGGCCAGCGGATGGGGAGGGAAATCGAGCACATTCCTCCAGAAACGATGGCAGCGCTGATTTCCTACCAGTGGCCGGGAAATATCCGCGAACTGCAGAATCTGATCGAACGTGCTGTAATCCTTTCAAACGATGGCGTGCTTCCCAATCCTTTGCCCACCGCAGAAAGTGAGCAGCGCGCCGCTATCTCTCCGGGTGCAACAACGCTACGCGACTCCGAACGGACTCTGATTCAACAGACGCTCGAAGGAGTGGGCTGGGTGATCGGCGGCCCGAAAGGCGCAGCCGCCAAACTTGGTTTGAAACGCACTACGCTGATCCACAAGATGCAGAAGCTGGGGATCGCCCGGCCTGGTCTTCAAAGCAGCGAGAACTATGATGGGGCCAGCACCGCCGGGGCCACGCTCTTTTGCCTGACCTCTGATTGGGGCCGCGCTCATCTGCAGCGTGATGCTCGTGGCGGAGACGGTGCACACTAAGAAAAGGGTTCTTCGCTCAGAACGGGTGAGCACGAGTACACCGGTTGCTTGGCGTCGCAGCGCAAAGCTTTGCCTTCACCGGGGATTGTGTCGGCTGCAAATTCATATCCCTTCAATGGACAGGTCACTCTCTCATCCAGCGTCTCCTCTCCTGTCTCCCCTCCGACTGATACGAGCGTAGCGAATACAGCTTGGATTGCGGCAAGTTAGCTGGGAAAAGTCTCGCGCCGCAATAATGCGAAAACACTACGGGCGGTCCTTCACTTCGGGATCGAAGCCAGTACTGCTTTCAGATTATTGACCCCGCCGCAAAGCGTCCCTATAGTCGCCGCACTTCAATCTGTGGGCGAATTCTCGCGCGTGTTCTCTAAAGCGGCGCCGAGAAACTATTTTGCGAAAGCAATCTTGATTCTTGAGGACGAATGGGGAAAAGCATGCGTAGCGCGAAGACGCTGACGTTGGTCCTGATCACCCTGCTTGCAAGTTTGAACGCTGCCGGACAGCAAATCACAGGGAGCCTTCGCGGAACGGTGAGCGATCCGAGCGGCGCGATTGTCCCGAGCGCTACTGTTACCGCAAAGCAGGTCGAAACCGGCTTGACGCGAGTTGCGATCACAGACCGTCAGGGAGAATACGTGCTGGTCGAACTCCCGATCGGACATTATCAGCTAGAGATTCAGGCGAAGGGCTTCCAAACCTACTTGCAGCAAGGAATCTCGCTGGACGTGAACCAGACGGCAACGATCGGCATTCACCTCAAACTCGGGTCGGAGACGCAGCAGGTGGAAGTGAGCGCGAATGCGGCGCTGGTGCAAAGCACGGTCAGCAGTCTCGGGCAAACCGTGATGGAGCACGAGATTCTCGACCTTCCGCTGGACGGTCGCAACTTCTCTCAGCTGGGGTTACTTCAGCCGGGCGTCGTGCCCTTGACTCCCGGACTGCTCGAAGCGGGGGGTCCGGCGCGAGAGAACCAAGCCTATGCCGTGGACGGCCAGCGGCCGGAATCGAATAATTTCATGATCGACGGAGCCGACAATGTCAGCTCGGTGGACGGTGGATTTGTTCTGAAGCCGCCGATCGATGCGATTGCGGAGTTCAAGATTCTTAGCCATAACGCGAATGCGGAGTTCGGACGGAACACGGGTTCCACTACGAATATCGTTACCCGGTCGGGATCCAATTCATTTCACGGCGCCGCCTGGGAGTTCCTGCGCAACGACGCGATGGATTCGTCCGATTACTTCACGCAAAGTGTCCAGCCCCTGAAGCAAAATCAGTTCGGCGCCACCTTCGGCGGTCCGATTCTCAAGGACAAGACTTTTTTCTTCGGATATTACGAAGGCTTCCGCAACCGGCAGGGTGAGACCGTGCCCGCAACCGTGCCATCCGCCGCGGAACGGCAGGGTAACTTTGGTCAGCTCTGCACTTCTATTCCAGGGGACGCATTTGTGGGCGGTATCTGTACCAACACTACAACGAGCGCTCCCGACTTCAACGGGCAGCTTCTCAATTTCGCCATGGGACCGGCTCCGGTCCCAATCCCCAACAACCAACTAACGTCCATCGATCCCATCGCGACGAATGTCCTGCCGCTTTTCCCGCTGCCCAACGTTGGGGAAAACGGATTCCTCGCGACGCAGACTCTCATCGAGAATAACGATCAATTCGGAGTGCGCCTGGATCATTATCTTTCTCGCGCCGACACTCTGAATTTCCGCTATATGTACAGCAGCGGGCCCACGACCGATCCGCTGTCGCCGGTGGGAGCTAATGTTCCCGGCTTTCCGGTGGGCGAGTATGACCGGGCGCAGAATTTCGTAGCGCAGGAGACCCACGTTTTTTCGCCGACCACCATTGCCGTCGGGCGCTTTTCCTTTCTCCGCAATACATTCCTCCTTGACGAACACCTGAATCATGAGTCACCGACGGATCTTGGCTTTCAATATGCTCCCACGTTGCCTTCGGCTGCCGGCCCTCCGTTCATTCAGGTCGGGGGCTACGCTTCGGTAGGCGACCCCATCACGGGACCGCGCAACACGTTTCAAAATACCTTTGACCTCTCCGGCTCTCTAAGTTGGATTCATGGCCGCCACGAACTGAAATTCGGCGGAGGCTACCGGCGCGATCAGATCAATGCCTTGCAAGGAATCGCCAGCAACGGCTTCTTTGTCTTCTCCACTTTTCCCTACAGCGATGGATTTGCCAGCTTCCTGTCAGGCAATCCAGTGGTCTTTCTGCAGGGCGGAGGTAACTTTGCCCGCGAGATCCGCGACCGGGCGCTGGATGCTTATGGCCAGGATACCTACAAGGTCACACCTCGCCTGACGTTGAACCTGGGACTTCGTTATGAGCTGCCATTCCCCTCCACAGAGAACAACAACGAGGTGAATCTCTTTGTTCCCGGAGCAAAGTCCCAAGTGCTACCGAACGCTCCAGTGGGACTTCTCTATCCCGGCGATCGGGGTGTTCCCGCAGGCTTGATTCCAACACAGAAAACAGCTTTCGCACCCCGCTTCGGTGTTGCCTGGGACGTGCGTGGAGATTCCAAAACGGTGGTCAGCGCTGCCTATGGAATCTTCTATGAGCCGTATTACACGGGCGAGGGCGGCCCGCTGCAGGATCCGGTCAGCTCGCCTCCCTATCTCAAGACTCAGCAGATAAGTTTCCCCGTCAACTCATTCGCGAATCCGTTTTATACTCCGAATCCCTTCAGTCAGGATTTCCCCGAGCCGATGACGCTGCTCGTAGCCGCCCGCAACTTGCATCTGCCCTACGCGCAGGATTGGAATCTGAATGTCCAGCGGTCTGTTGGCCAGGACTGGCTCCTCCAGGTCGGGTACGTAGGCACGACTGGCGTGAGGCTGCCGCGATTCATTGAAGGGAATCCGCCCGCCTTCATCCCCGGCGCGGTTACTGCGGGCCCGGGCTGTTCGGTGGCAGTGCCGTGTCCGATTTCCACCGAAAACAACGTGAACAACCGTCGCCTCTATTCTGGATGCACCTTGGCGGACCCGCCGAGTAGTTGCATCTATAGTTCAGTCGGTGAGATCGCGAGTATCTCGAACTCCGGCTATAACGCTTTGGAAGCCAGCCTGCGCAGGCGTTTCAGTCACGGACTTTCGTTCCTCGCTTCGTACACCTGGTCGCACTCGATTGACGATGTTTCTTCCTTCAACATTACGGGCTCGGCTTCGCAACCGGTCGCAGGGGAAAATGACCTGGCACAGAACCCCTTCGATCTCGCAGCGGAACGGGGCCGGTCCATGTTCGACTCCCACCATCGTTTCGTACTGAGTTATCAGTGGATGCTTCCGTTCCTGCGGCGCTCGAGCAGTTGGTATGGGCACGTTTTTGGCAACTGGCAGCTGAACGGAATTGTGACTGCTATGAGTGGCGGGCCGTTCACGGTATTCGACTCAAATGACGTTTCGTTGCAAGGCCAGGCTCCGGAAATCACAGGCTTCTCCGCGAACCGCCCCAATCTGGTTGGCAACCCAAACTCCGGTCCGCGCACGCCTCAGGAATGGTTCAACAAAAGCGCATTCCAGCAACTCCAACCCGATCCTCTCGGCCGGTTCGAAGTCTTCGGGGACGAAGGCCGCAATGTAGTCGCCGGCCCGGGATACGTCAACTGGGACGCTTCTGCCTTCAAGAACATTCGGCTGACCGAATCAAAAGAGCTTCAGTTCCGCGGTGAATTATTCAACGTGCTGAACCATACCAATTTCCGGTTGCCGGTCAGCGACATCGAATCGCCGACGTTCGGGCAAATCCAGTCGGATGTAAGCCCGCGGGTGATTCAGGTCGCTCTGAAGTTTTTGTTTTGATGATTCTTGCCGGTGGGCCACGATTTTCCTCCTTTGAGGAGAAGCGCTTCTAGCGGCGCACCCCATCGAACCGAACCGGAAGCCTAGTTGCGGCGTGCCGGCGGCCGAGTTGTCTCCTGATGGCGACGGTTCAATTCGGGATGTCAGAAGGAAGCGGCGGTACGAGCAAGACTCCCCACTTCGAATAGCGACTCACGGTTTCCTGGCTCGCGCCCTGCAGCGTGTGTCGGGTCTCGCGGGGCAAATGGTCCTCTTCATTGATGCAGATCGAGAATTGGAACTCGTTTTCTACGGGATCATGCGGCGTGGAAACGGTGACGTTATAGTCGCGGCAGGCGCCGTCCTCGACTGTGCGATACTCGCCGCGTCGAACGCTTCCGTCCAGCATTGCGGCGTAGGGTAAGGACGTCAAATCTGCCCCCACGGGTCCCGTAGTGCACTCGATGATAGGGACCGTCCGGCTAGCGTTGGCATGGTTCTGAGCTTGCGTCCCTGCGTTCAAGATCCACTGATCTCCAACGTGGTTATACGTCTGGCCCGAATACTCGATGTATTCGTACGTCAGTGGAGTTCCGTCCGGACGTGTCGAGCTGGTGATCGTGTGCTGGAACAAGGGGCAAACTATATCCACATCGTAGGTGTCAGGTGGGGATTCCTGCAGCGTGGCGAAGGCGGTGAAAATGCCAACTCTTCATGGCGGCCACAGCCTCACGTGAGCGCTCGATCTCCCGCATGGGAGAGTAATGCCACCTCAGCCATCCTAGCGCGACAAGAAATACGATCAGTCCGGCGGTAACTCCAAGCCATTTGGGCATTCCAGATCCTCGCACGGCATCTGGTCACAGGTTAATTTGAAATGACAACTGCTCGCTCGAAAAGGCACTGATCTCGGGTTACAGACGTAATGGCGGATCCCGCCGACGTCTGACCTGAGGTCGGAAGGAAGGCGGACAATCTGCAGCAGGGACGGGCTAAGGCCGGCACGCGTTTGCACCCGACATTTTCTTGCGGGCACTCTCAATCAACGGTTGCTCTGCATTGGCTCTCTCCTTGAGTCTTCCTTCGTTTTTCTTCAGCCACTCCGCAAAGCTGCTGACTTCTTGTTCGTATAGGCCCTGCTTTTTCTCCTCGTAGAACCGTGGCGTCCCGAGGAGTGGTTCTCCCAGTGCCCGCAGAAGGCCGTCTGCTTCATACGCCCGGTTAAATGCCGTATCTTTCGCGGACACCAGATAACGGGCCGCACCCAGAGCAAAGGTGTAAGGCGTAGGGTGAAGGATACTGATCGCGTCGATGGACGGATACGTCATCGAAACATCTTGAGTTTCGAGCGCTTGCAAGCCCAGCGCCTGCGCCATGGCCCAGGTTTCATCTTCCTTCGTCACCACGGTGTCGAGCCTTCCCAGAAGGCCAATGGAGGCGCGATTGACATCGGAGTTCCCCCTCTGAATGTTCAACCAAGTCCCAAAAGCTTCTGGAGGCGCAAACCGCCGTATTCGGGCTACATCCAACGTGAGGTCCACGATCTGGCGCGCTGTCCCGTAATTCGTGCAGGGAAGTTTGAGCGCAATAGAATCAAGCTCTTTTGGGTCGCCCTGTTGAATTAAGTTGGAGTAGAGGGTCTCCATCGCAGCCAAGACCTGAGCCGGCCACGCACGCCTAACACCTTCTTCTGTCGGAGGATACTCGATCCACTTCTCCGGAACAACGAAGGGATGCCCCAGGATTATTCTCGTTGTCTGAGTGCCAATCCGGTCGCGGGGCGTCTTTAGTCCTCCCAATGGCGACCAATCCTTAAAGGGATAATCGGCAAGCCCGAAATTGTGCAAGGCTTGTTCCTTACGGAGTTCTCGCCGCGCCTCTAGGACCTTGGGCAGCCAATCGAGCGGAATAATCTGTTCCGCCTTGGATGCCGCGACGCCTCGCTCGGCCGCCCCCGTCTCCGGTGAAGTCAAGAATTCCCAGAGCGCCTCGGGAGATCTCCATGCCCCTCGCACACGTTCCATGTCGGCGCCGCAGGGTGTTTTTTCCGACGGAGCACCGGGGGCGGAAGGTTTTTCTGGTTGGGAGGGGAGTACAGGTTTCGCCGGAGGATTCTCGACCGCAGGTTCTGCCGGCTTGAGAACAGTAGTGCCGTGGTCGAAACAGTCCACCGACGTTCCACCGAATATCTGCTTGACCGTCCCCGTCTCGTCGGCGCAGAAGGTCCGCGAGCCATCCGGCATGCGCGGCGAACGAGGCACTGCCGAAAGTTTGTAACCGGCGGAGGGTGAGGCACTATTCTCGGAATGGCATGCACGCACTTCAAACATGAAAGCAGAGTGCCAAACCCGTTCCTTAAACGCTTCCTTTTCCGCTGGTGTGGAGCCGCCGAGGCCTGCGTTGAGCACTTCGCCAATGGAACAAAGGTATTCCCGCGCGTCGCCGCGGTAGCGTTGATCCTGGATGGCCACCATCTGAATGACGAGAGCCCGCGCCGTGGCCTCTTGCTCCCTTGCGCTGCTCGAGTCGAGGGTTTGGTTCGGATCCGTTTCCCGGAAGACGCGCTGCACGAGGCTGTCGCGACGGAAATCCCGCACCGTCAGGTGCCATGCCTGCCAAACCATCGCCGACACGACCACCATTAGAATTATCTGCAGGTAACTGATAATCAACGCGGCGCGTGCTGTGGCTTTGCCGTTTAGCGCGCCGCGGCTGGCGGCAATACGGCGGATCGATATGTGTCCAAGCACCACGGCGGCAATGCCGAGCGGTGGGATGAAGGCGAAAATGCTTAACGCCACAGCCGCTAAAGCCATGCGGCTCTGGCGGATCGGTCCGGCATTCGATAGCGCCGCTGCGAAATTGTTTGTGGGTTCCATCGTTTCGCTTACGGATCTACGCTCTCGCCAGATTTGGGGCAAAGCTCTGGACTCACGGCTACCAGCCGGCCAATTACGTGATTGATCTGGTCTGGGCCGTACTTGTAGATCACGCCGTTAGAGTCAAGGCAATAGACAGGGGACGACGAATAGGCGTTTTTGGAGGATGCGAACACCGTGTACCACAAGTCATTCGCCGTTCCGCATCGTTCGATGCCTATCTGGTAATGAGACTTTGCGATGAGGGTGCCCAGTTCGTTGTCGGGATTGAGCGGCTCGCCGATCTGGTCCAATCGACAAGCATAGCCCTGGTCGGGATGCGCGTTGAGGTACTCGGACTGCCGGGCGCGGATCATGCGTAGCGCCTCGACTGCCTCTTGCGGATACTTGGCCGGGTCGTCCGCTCGCACTTTCTTATTCGAACCACCGTTCTTGATCACCGCCACCAGCGCGGCGCGATCACCGGGGTGCCTGCTCAGCTCCTGATTCAACTGGTACAAAAACCCGATCCCACCCAGAAAGAGCAAGGCTCCAACGGGAATCTGGAGGTAGCCGAGGATGAGCCCTGCAAACGCAAGCCACTTTCCTCGCAGGCGGCCTCCACTCTTTGCAATTCGATTGCGGGACACATGTCCCAGTACAAGTGCGGCAATCCCGAACGGAACGATCAAAGAAAAGAAACCCAGGATCAAACTCCCTAGTGCCATCTTGCTGAGCGGGGGCTTGGGGGAGGATGCCTGCAGAGTCGGTGACGGCGCCGGCCCGTCGAACCCCGTCGGCGGCACGAGCGGCTTCGCGCACACTCGACAGTAGTTCCGCCCCTCCGGATTCTCTTGGGAACAGTTTGGACAGATCATGGAATTGCCAGATGGGGATTGGGAAAAGCTTATCACCCGGCGCGCTGGGCACGGTCGTTACGTTTGTCATCTTGGCGGTTGCCGCTGAAATGCGGGCGGAGGACCGGCAACTCTTCCCTGAAGGGGATGAAGGCTGCGACATTTTGTCGAAGCTTTCAGCCTCTTTGTCACATCACATGATGCATATCGACGGACCAGACGCTCATCGGTTCATGGCGGCGGTGGGGTGGAGACAGAGCGCCGGCGCAAGCGGCGATGCGGTAGGCAGGTGCGGGAGTCGGCACGGGCTTCGCGAGGTTTAACAAATGAGCAGCTCTTCGATACCACTGGTCCACTCACTCAATCGTCACGAGTCGTCGACCGCAAAACCGGAATTGCAACGTGAGAGCGACCGACTGAAGTTGCTCCTCGACATGACGACGACTTTGGTCTCCACTCTAGAGTGTCGCGAACTGCTCCGGAGGGTGTCGGCGAGTATTCGGCAAGTCATGCATTGCGACATCGTTGGGGTCTGGCTGCCAGATGCGGAGCGCGTCCATTTGCGTCAACTCGCCATGGACTTCCCGGAGAGTAAGGGATTCGCTAAAGAGGATGCGCTGCAACCGATCGAGGGGTCCGTGATAGGCGCGGTATTCAAGGCCGGCAAGCCCGTCGTATTGGATCTCAGTCGTGAACGGTTCGCTTCCCCTGTTAGTGCCGAAGTTCGCGCAGAAGGCATCGAGTCGGGTTGCGCTCTGCCCCTAATCAGCCGAGGTCGGACGCTCGGTGTGCTCACGCTCGGCAGCCGGATCGAAAACTCGATGCGTCCGGAAGACGTCGATTTCCTTCTTCGCGCCGCGGGGCAATTGGCGATCGCCATCGAGAATCGGCTAGCCTATCGCGAGTTAGCGGAATTGAAAGACCAGCTCGCACAAGAAAAACTGTATTTGGAAGATGAAATCCGTGGCGAGCTGGACTTCGAAGGAATTGTGGGACAGAGTTCGGCTCTCCGCTATGTTTTGGATCTGGTGGAGACCGTGGCTCCCAGCGACTCGACAGTGTTGCTTCTGGGCGAAACCGGCACGGGAAAGGAATTGATTGCACGTGCCATTCACGATCGCAGCCATCGTAAGCAGCGGACCTTCATAAAGCTAAACTGCGCCGCAATTCCAACTGGACTGCTCGAGAGCGAGCTTTTCGGACATGAACGAGGCGCCTTCACAGGCGCGATTGCGCAGAAGATTGGACGGCTGGAGCTGGCTGACCAGGGCACGCTCTTCCTGGATGAGGTGGGAGATATTCCCATCGAGATCCAGCCCAAGTTGCTCCGCGCTTTGCAAGAACGTGAGTTTGAAAGGCTGGGCAACAACCGAACCAAGCAAGTCGATGTGCGCCTGGTGGCGGCGACCAATCGCGATCTGGAGAAAATGATGGAGGACCGCGAGTTCCGCAGCGACTTGTATTATCGCCTGAACGTGTTTCCGATCCGCATCCCGCCCTTGCGCGAACGTCCTGGGGATATTCCGCTGCTGGTCCGATATTTCACCCAAAAGTACGGGCGCCGCATGCAGAAGCAAATCGAATCCATTCCTGCCAACGCCATGAAGGAGCTCTCCGGCTGGCATTGGCCAGGAAATATTCGTGAGCTCGAAAACTTTATCGAGCGTTCGGTGATCCTCACGCGTGGGACAGCATTGCAAGCTCCGATCACTGAACTGCACCACAATGTTAGGCATGCCCAGGTGGCGGGCACGCGCGACGCGAATGAGCGCGATGAGATGGTCCGCTTCCTGAAAATGACGAACGGGCGTGTGGCAGGCCCTAACGGTGCAGCAGCACGCATGAATATCAACCGCTCGACGATGGTCTCGCGAATGAAGAGGCTCGGGATCGACCCGCAAAGAGTATTGTGAGCCTTTATAACGCATAGCTCCTGCATACGCTCGAGCGTGGACTGTTGTTTATTCCCTGAACGTCGGCCTGTATTCTCAACCGTCCGTCACCCATCGTCGACAAGTGTCGAGATCGGCCTCGAGATTTCCCGAGACCATCCCGCCCCAGGATCAATCTCTTCCGTTAAAGTCAGCGAGTTAAGAGGACTTCTCGCAGCGCTTCGCTTTGGTCCTTCGATTGCACTGAGAGCGTAGCTCAATGAGGAGGATTGCAGATGACGCAGGCGATGTTGCCGATAACTGAAGAGCTTATTTCCGACATTCTTAACTGGGTATGTCCTGAATGCGGTGGACGGATGGGCGGACATACTAATTCATTTAAGTGCGAAGGTGAATGTCGAACGGACTGGCGCGACGTTTGGGAGCGCCGCCTAACCCGACCGGCAAGAACACGAACTGGCCGCAGGCTCTAGGCAAGCAGTGGATCGTGTGGGAACCGAGAAGCGCGGCAGGTTGTGCTGTGGATGCTGTCGTCCATCTTCTTTTGGGGCACGGTTCAGTTCTTTTCGCTTCGGTGTTCGCACGCCAAATGTGGTTGCCAGTACCGTGGCGCGGTATGCATGGATCCACATCGCCTTGGACGGAACGATAATTTCATGAAGCGTACGGAGACTTGAGTTGATAGCAACGATCACAAGAGTAACTAGGATTCTCGTGCTTGCACTGTTGTTTGCTTGCATCGCGGATTTCAGCCTGGACAACGCGCGGTTCGATCTCGTGGTTATCACCGCGGCACTGGCGATCCTCTTATCGGGAGGACTGCAGAGTCCGTGACTGTGGGGCGCGCATCGCCGTGTGCTCTGGCCACGCCCTCCTCCACAGCGCAGGGCCAGACGCATCGTGCGCCCCGCCAGACACCCAGGTCATAAGCAGGCGGTCGGATTGATCAGTGGCTGTGTAGAATAGGACTCACCGCGAAGTGGTAGTAGATGTGGGGACAGCGATGGCGCCGTCATCGACTCACCGCTGTTCAAGTTGCTATATAGCTACCCGCACTGAGTGGAACACGAAATGGATCTGCATCATGAAAGCCAAGGTAATTGGCACCTTCCTGTTAAGCACCGTTTCCGCATCGGAGCCAGCATAACCGCCGCACGACCTCCGCTGCTCTTAATTCATCAGGGGCTGGATCGCTAAAAGGCAAGACGGCAGAAATTGGACATCAATGCAAGTCCAGATTCAGGAGATCCGTCGTACGCAACCAGAATCCTCCTAAACATCTTTGTCTTCCCTTATTGTTGCCACCCGCCTCCCAGCGCCTGGTAAAGCTGAACGAGCGCCAAACGCTCGTTGAGCTGGGCTTGCACCAGGTTGAGTTCCGCCGAGAAGTAGTTGGTTTCGCTGGTCAGCACCTGGAGATAACTAGCGCCTCCGTTCTTATAAAGGACCTCGGACAGTTGGTCGGTGTGCTGCGCCGCCTGCGTGAGCAACTCCTGTTGCTCGCGGAACTCACGGTCTTTTTGAGAAGCAACCACGGAGTTGGAAACTTGTTCAAGGGCGTTTTGGACGGTTTGCTGATAAGAGAACACCGTTTCTTGCCAGTCGGCGCGTGCGAGCCTGAGTTGAGAACGGAGCGCCCCGCCCTGGAAGACAGGCTGACTCACATTGAAGGCGGCGTACCAAGTCTCCGCGGGCGCTGTGATGAACTGGTGCAAGGCATTGCTCTCGAGCCCTCCCAGTCCTGTGAGCGACAGGTTAGGAAAGAAAGAGGCTTTGGCGACGCCAATCTGCGCATTCGCTGCGACCATGTTCTGCTCTGCTTGACGAACGTCCGGCCGGCGCTCCAGCAATTCCGAGGGAAGGCCGGCCGGAACATTCTGGGGGACGGGCTGTTCGGTAAGCACACGTCCGCGGGGAATGGATTGGGGATTTTCACCGAGCAGAACGCTAAGCACGTTCTCCTGCTGTTGAATCTGCCGCTCAAGATCGGGAATCGTTTCCGAGGCGGTATAGACGAGTTGTTCGGCTTGACTCACGTCCAGCCCCGACGCTCCGCCATGGCTCTCAAGGAACTGAGTTAACTTAAGGGATTGTTGTCGGGATTCGAGCGTGCGCTTCGAGATTTCGAGTTCGTTGTCGAGCGCGCGAAGCTGGAAATAAGCCGTCGCTACGTTAGCGACCAGCGAAGATAGCACCGCTCGCTGTCCCCACTCGGTTGCGAGTAACTGCGCGCGAGCCGCCTCGGTTTGTCGGCGGTATTTTCCCCAGAAGTCCAGATTCCAGATGACCGACAGGTTCAGTTCACCGCCATTCACCTGGTAAGCGGGAAACAGATTTGTGACCTTCGCGTTTTGCTCACTGAAAACGTTCGCTCCTACGCTGGCCGAGGGAAGCTGGTTGGCGCGGGTGATGCCGACTTGCGCCTGGGCTTCAAGCACGCGGGCGGCGGCAATGCGCACATCGTAATTTTGCGCGATGGCGGTGTGGATCAGCTGCGTGAGCACCGGATCCTGATACACCTGCCACCATTGCTCGTTGCCCAGCGACGAGGCTTGCGCAGCCTGTTCCGGAGCGGGTGCACGGTATTGCTGGGGGACATCCACCGTCGGCCGCTTGTATTTCGGTCCCATCAGGCAGCCGGCCTCCAGCACCAGTACGGCTAGAATTCCTAAGAGTGCGGTGTTCTTCATCATTCAGTCCCCCTGACTGGGCGCCTCGGCGGGCGTGAGTGGCAGTGCTTCTCGCCTCTCAGCGCCGGAGAGTTTTTCAACTACGTAGAAGATCGCGGGAACAAAGAATCTGCCAATGAAGGTCTCCGCCACCATGCCGCCAATGACCGCCGTGCCCATAATCTGGCGTGCTACCGAACCTGCTCCGGATGCTGTCCAGAGCGGTACGCAGCCGAGAATAAAGGCGAGCGCGGTCATCATGAGCGGCCGGAAGCGAAGTCTCGCCGCGGAAAGTGCGGCATCCACCAGGGACATGCCGCGTTTTTCAAAGTCTTCCTTGGCAAAGGCGACGATCAGAATCGAGTTTTTCGCAGCCAGGCCGATGAGCATGACCAGGCCAATCTGAGCGTAGACATCGTTCTCGATCTGAACCATGTACTGCGGCAGGTAAAGGCCGATTACGATGCGACGCAGCCAGAGCGCAGCCAGAGCGCCGAATACTGCGACTGGCGTGCTGAGCAGCACGCTGAAAGGCACTGTCCAGCTTTCGTAGAGAGCCGCCAGAATCAGGAAAACGAACAGCAGCGAAAACCCGAAGATGACCGAAGACGGCACTCCCTGGCGCGCCCTTTGCTCCTGGTACGACATGCCGATGTAGTCAAAGCCCATTTCACGGGGCATGGTCTGGTTGAAGACATCTTCCAGGGCCGCCGATGCCTGATCGGAGCTGTAGCCGGGCGCCGCGCTGACATTGATCTGTGCCGACCGGTACTCGTTGTAACGCATGGTGAACTCCGGGCCGTAACGGGTCTCAAAGTTTGCCAGCGCGGTAAGAGGCACCGTCTGTCCCTGACCGTTGCGGACATAGAATTGTCCGAGATCGTCGGTCGTCGCCCGGTAAGGCGCCTCGGCCTCGACATACACCTGCCAGGTACGACCGAAATCGTTGTAGTAGTTGACGAACAAGCCGCCCATATACGCCTGGATGGTGTTGTAGACGTCGGTTAAATTGACCCCCTGCTTCAACACCTTATCCTTGTCGACATTGATGAACTTTTGCGGCACGCTCGGAAGAAACGTGGTGGAGATCAGGCCAATCTCAGGGCGCTTGCGCGCGGCCGTCATGAACTTGTTCAGGTTATCGGCAAGAAACTTGACATCTTTGCCGGCCCGGTCCTCGAGGGCAAAGGTCACGCCGCCGGCAGTGCCGACTCCGGGGATCGCGGGGGGTGAGAAACCGAAAACTGCGCCTTCTGGAAACTGCCTTAGGTGCTGATTCAAATTCGCTTTGATGGCCTGATACTGTTCGGCCCGGGTTTTGCGATCCTCCCAGGGGTTCAGGGTTACAAAAAAGAATGCGTTATAGGAAGTCCTGACGTAGCTGAGCAAACTGAAACCAATGACGCTTGTGGTGTACTGAACTCCCGGCGTCTGGGCGAGAATGTCCTCCACTTTTTTCGCAGCTTCGCTCGTCCGCTCCATCGACGCTGAATTTGGGAGTTGCATATTGATATAGAAGTAGCCCTGGTCTTCGTCGGGCAGGAAGCTGGTGGGCAGATGTCTGCTGAAGAACCACCCTGCCAGGCCGGCGGCTACAAGCAACACCATCACTACGCTGGCCTTGCGAATCAGCTCGCCCGAGAGACGGACAAAGCTGTCGGTAGAGCGCTCCCAATACGTGTTGAACCAGCCAAAGAATTTTCCGAGTGGTCCGCGAGTCTGCTTCTTGGGTTTGAGCAGCAGTGCCGAAAGTGCGGGGCTTAACGTGAGAGCGTTAAACGCCGACAGCATCACCGAGATCGCGATGGTGACGGCAAATTGCTGATACAACCGCCCGGTGATGCCAGGAATGAAAGCCGTGGGCACAAACACGGAGGCCAAGACCAGTGCAATGCCCACGACCGGCCCGGAAAGTTCTGACATGGCTTTGATGGCCGCATCTTTCGGACTCAGTCCTTCCTCGATGTGGTGCTGCACCCCCTCGACAACCACGATGGCGTCATCCACCACCAGTCCAATCGCGAGTACCAATCCGAACATCGAAAGCGTGTTGATCGAGAAACCGAACAGCGGAAAGATGACGAACGTTCCCACCAAAGAAACGGGCACGGCCAGCATGGGGATGAGGGTGGCGCGCCAATCCTGTAAAAAGAGATAGACCACAAAAATGACCAGCACAACCGCAATCACGAGGGTCTCGAGGATCTCTTTCATGCCTTCTGTAACCGGGAGTGTCTGGTCGAGCGACACGGTGTAGTCGATGTCCTGCGGGAAGCGTTGCTTCATCTGCGCCATGAGCTTCCGGACGCCCTTAACCGTTTGCACGGCATTGGTTCCGGGCAACTGGTAAACGGCAATGATGGCACTGGGCTTGCCATTCAGGCGGCCGCTCAGGCTGTAGTCTTGCGTGCCCAGCTCGACTCGGGCCACATCTCTGACTCGAACCGTTCCCCCATTCGGCGCTTCGCGCACGATGACGTTACCGAACTGTTCCGGAGACGTCAGGCGGCCTTGAGCCAGCACGGCATAGGTAAATTGCTGGCCCCTCTGAGCCGGCTCGCCACCGACCTGGCCAGCCGGATTCACGGTATTCTGGGCCTGAAGCGCGTTCGCGATGTCCGTGACGGTGATGCCAAGCTTGGCCATTTGATCAGGCTTAACCCATAGCCTCATGGCATATTGCCCCGCGCCGAACACCTGGGTCTGGCCAACGCCGTATGAGCGTGCGATCGGATCGTTGAGGTTGATGTAGGCGTAGTTGGCCAGATAGTTCGAATCGTGGGTGCCATGCGGCGCATAGAGGGAAATCAGCAAGAGCGGAGCAGTGGTCGACTTCTTCAGAGTGATTCCGTAGTTGTTCACCGCCGGCGGCAGTTGGCCGTTGGCCAACTGTTGACGCGACTGCGTGAGCAGCAGATCCGTGTTGGGATCCGTCTTGAGATCGAAGTCTACGAGCAATGTTGTTTGCTGGTTCGCGGTGGCATTCAGCGAGTACATGTACGACATGTTGTCCACGCCGCTGACTTGCTGCTCGATCGGAGTGGCGACAGATTGCTCAAGAGTTTGTGCATCCGCACCGGGATAGTTGGCCTGTAACCTGATCTCAGGCGGAGCAATCTGCGGAAACTGCGCTACCGGCAAGGTCGCGATTGAGATCGCGCCGACTACCACGGTGAGAATCGCAATTACGATCGCGACGATGGGCCGTCGAATGAAGAAGTTCGCCATGGCTTAACGGCCCTCCGTTGCTTTGTATGGAGTTGGGTTCACGAGCCCACCTTCCTTGGCTTTGTCTGCTCCAACAGCAATCACGCGTTCTCCGGGCTTCAGGCCCGAAGTGATCAGCCACAGCGTGCCCACGGTTGGTCCGACTTGTACGGTACGGAGCTGCGCCCGATTATCGGCGCCGACCACAGTGACCTGATACGTTCCTTGCTGCTGATTCACGGCCGCCTGCGGCACCAGGAGCGCTCCCGTGACGTTTCCGATGGGCGTCTGAATACGTGCATATTGGCCCGGTCGCAAGAGATTCTTGGAGTTGGGAAACTCGCCCACGATCTGGATGGTTCCGGTCTGCGTGTTTACCTGGCGGTCGGCGAAGATGATTCTGCCGGGATGCGGGTAGGTGCTCCCGTCGGCCAAAGTTAACTGCAACGGGATTCGTGAGGCGTGCGTCAGAAAGTCCACGCTCCCCGGACCTCCACCATCCGCCATGCGCAGGTATTCCTGTTCGCTGATGGGGAAATAGACTTTGATCGGACTTAGCTGCGAAACCGCGGTGAGGACGGTTGACGGCCCCACCAGGTTACCCACCTGCACTGTGTTGATGCCGGCGATTCCGTCGATTAACGACACGACCCGCGTGTAGCCCAAATTCAGCGCGGCCTGTTCGACCGCTGCCTGGCCAGTCTCCACTGCCGCCTTCGCCCCGCGGAGCGACTGCGTGTCCGTGTCCAACTGACTTTGGGGAATGGCGTGAGCTTCCGCTTCGGGAATATCGCGCTTCACGTTCAGCTCGGCGTTGGCCATCTGGGCCTCGGCCTGCGCTAATTGTCCCCTTGCTTGATCAAGCGCGGCTTGAAATGGACGCGGATCAATCTCAAAGAGGAGTTGACCCCTCCGGACCAATGCGCCTTCTTGATAATCCTGGCGAATCAGGTAGCCGCTCACCTGGGGCTGAATCTGAGCGTTGACGAATCCTTCGAGCGTTCCGACCCACTCGCCCTGAACGGGGACATCCTTTTGAATGACCGATGCGACTTCGACTACAGGTGGCGGAGGCGGAGCGGAGGCTCGCACCTTGCCGTCACTGCAACCCAGAGCACTCACCGACAACACTGCGGCAACTAGACCTATTGCTGTCCATCTCATGTGATAGTTCCACCCTTAGTCAGGCGACTGGATAGCCGCTGAATCTCTTGTTTAAGGTCGCTCAAGGGCAAAAGCCGATCTGTGCGACCTTCTACCCATGGGACTAAGGCAATGCGGATGCCAAACCTAGGCGTCTCTAAAGAGGTGAAATTTCAGCCCCGGACGGAAGGCAGCCGTGTTGCGAGTCGAGAGTGTCGAGACAATTCCGACAGTTAGAGCGTGGAATGAAGGGTTTTTGCCTGACCCGAACGGGCAATGGTGTGAATGTTGAAGCTGTCGAGACTACCCCAACCATTGACAACCCGGAGGACTGCCCAAGGGCCTGCGGGCACCTCGATTAGCGCTTCAGACGACTGCAGCAAGCGGGGCAATTCCGCGGCGACGTCTGGCAATGTGGGTGCTTAAAAGTTCGATGGAAGGCAAGCGCCGTTGAGCCGGGCCATCAGCTCGCGCTGATTCAGCGCAAGATCGAGGGAATGCCGATTATGGTATATGAGCAGCACGACTTCGCCCGCAACCCAATCGTTGAGGATCAGGAGTTTTCCCTCGAGTCTAAGTGTAGTCGCTGCGGTTTTTCAGTTGTGGCCCGTTCGCTCGAGGAGCTTCTGCAAGAGGAAAAGCGCCATCGGGCGCTATGCAAGCTGATGCGCGCCGCATAAGAGCGCAGCCCCGGCACAGATCAAGCGCTCACTTGGCACGGCTAACCGGGAAGACGCAACTCGAATGAAATGGGATAGTGGTCAGAAGCGGTCACGGATCTGTGAACTTTTCCAGCATCGGCCTCACCTGAGCCTCGAACAAATGCCCAGTCGATGTGACGGCCAGCTTCAAGCAGATGACGTGCGGGAGTTGTAGCCAGGCGAGCGGTAGGCACAACCTCGCGAAAACCAGCCCGGGTCAGTGCCCCTGCTATGCCAGGCTTCGATGCATTCAGGTTAAGGTCACCGGCCATGATGACAAGGCAGGCGGAATCGTACTTCGCAGAATCCTCTAACACCTCGTTCAACTGGGCACGACGCAGTTCGTCACTCGAGCGGCTCTCCAAATGCAAGTTGTAGCACAGCGTTGAAGCCTCTGCAATATTGATTTCTGCGGCCAGCGCGACTCGTCCCCCGAGCCGCTCCTGAAAGGTTTGCAGTTTTGGCTTAAACCATCGCGGCTCCCAAAAGTCCGATTGCCGCTGAAAGCGAATCACGCGCGGACTCGAGATTTTCCAGCGCGAAAGCGTGGCCTGACCATGATAGGCGGGGCTGGTTTTCGTGCCCTGCGTCAGTTCCACAAACTCGCGCCCGAAGACGTAATTCAGTTGCAATTTTCGGGCGATTTCCCGCGCTATGTTCAGCCGATGGGTCCGCTCAGCATTGATGTCGACTTCCTGAAGAAGGAAAACATCGGCATTCGTATCCGCCAGGAACTCTATGATCGCAGACAGCTTTAAACCACGATCAATATTCCAATCCACAACTCGCAGGGAGCTGCGTGGCCAGGCTAGCCATTGGCTCGGAGCGAAGTTCTCGGCAATGATTTCGTTCGTTGACACAATTAAATTGCTGCCGTTTCCAGTTGTGGGAATACGTTTTGTTGTGCAAACGCCAGGTCTAGAGGATCGTCGATTTCGGCCCAAGCCAAGCCGTCTGTGCTGGTATAGCCAACCCGAATTCCTTCGTTCGCGAGTTTTTGTACCGCAACGTTGAAGAATTCATTCACCTGGCCAGCGGAGATCAGGTCGCCCATTTTGCGGGAGAACCTCTCTTGGACCGCCCTCGAGAAAACGGTAATGCCGATGTAAGTACCGCTGAACGCCTCTCGCGAGATCTTCTTGCTCATTTGAATCACGTGGTCGTCTTCGATGATGACCTTCATCGTCTCATCCCGCCACAAGGGATCAACGATCATCGAGATCGGGGCACTCGAGCCTACGGCGGCCGAAAGGATTTCGGGATCGAATATGACGTCCGCATTTAGCACGACGAAACTGCCGCCGCGAAGCCATTCGAGTGCGAGCCAGAGTGAGTAGATATTATTCGTAATTGCGAATGCCGGGTTTTCGAAGACGCGGATCCTTGGGGTAACCCTGGCTTTTCTGGTCTTCACGTGTTCGATGATCTGTTCCTTTTCATATCCCACGACAATTGCCACGTCATCGATTCCCGCCACGGACAACGCTTCAAGCTGGTGGTCCAGAATCGTGGTGTTGTCAACTTCGATCAGACACTTTGGATGTTCGCCATGTACTGAGCGAATCCTTGTGCCTTGGCCTGCGGCCAGGATTACTGCCTTCATACTGCCTCCTTGAACGTTTTTACCTTCGCTTGAGCTCCGCCTTCGGCCGGTTGCGCAAAGAATCGACGGTTGAAGTAGAGGATCACAATCCAGGTGAGATGGGCACCGACCGTTGCCAGGAAGAACAACACTGGCAAGGCTCCAATGATCGTGAAGAGCACGATGTAGTGGATCATCACGCCTCTCCTCTGAAACGCCTGCACCTGGCGCACGACGCGGGAGATCCAATTGCCGGAATCTTTTTCAAGCAACTGATAGAAGCGGCCAAGGTACTCATTGGGCCGGTCGGGGCTGGTGGCGCGGCGGCGCTGCAGGGAGGTAGCGATCAACGCGAGAATGGCGCCGACCAGAAGAGCGATGCCCATCACGGCCGCCGGCCGGCCGTAATGACGATGCAAACCGATGGTGATTCCACCAAACAACAGCAGGTAACTGAGGCCGTCGGCAAACCCCTCAAACCAGGTTCCCCGCGGCGACTCCGCGAACTTCACCCGCGCCAGCATTCCGTCCATTTCGTCAAATAGTCCCGCCAGGTAGAAGAGCAACGCTCCGAGCACCGACCACCCGTACGATCCCCGGGCAAACGCGACCGCCGCCAGAATGGAAATCACGACTCCACCCAAGGTGACAGCATTCGGAGTAGCGGATGTGTGAGACAGAAATCTAACAAAAGGGCGACAGAGTCTTCGGTTGAACGATGTGTGAATGCCGTCGAGAACCTTGCCGGAGTGCACGACCAGGAAGCGTTCAGCCAGCAACACAGTTTCTGGCGAGGTGACCGCGACGCCCTCAGGGTGGAGGAGGGCAGATGAGGCACTGTCGCGGGTCACCTCATAGGGGGTGGCATGAGCCGGTTCGGCCCAGTTGATGGAATGGATCTGCGCAAGGGGCAGGTGCGTCAGGAACGGCTTGGTCGTGACCCAGTTCCAGGGCAGCCAGAGGAACTCATGGTTTACGTGAAGCGCGAGCTTCGCCCAGCTGGATTCGGCACCTGGATCAAACGCGTCGAGCTGAATCACCCATACGCGAACGCCATACTGCAGCGCGGTTTCGAGGAACTGCCCTACCAGTCCGTTGCCCAAGGCCGCGGGGCAAATCAGCAGAATGTCGTCTGCTCCGGCGCGTGCTGCAGTGATCAGAGTCCTCATCAGCAGAGGAACGCCGGCAACTTGCCGCATGATTAGCTCTGACGCCTTCTTGTGGCACACGAGCGAGGTGATTTCTGGAATGGCTACGACTGCTTGCATTCGTAGACCTCCTTCAGGACGGCTGCTTCGTCGCAAGCTCCGGTGTCCGCCTGCTGGCTCACCCTGCGGGAGTTCCAGGCGAGCCAGACGATGCCGATCAGCGCCCAGAGCAGATCACGGAAGCGACGCGTCAATGCAAGCGAGAGGCCGAGCAACGGAGAAAGCCCGGTCAGCGCAAAGGCCGAGATTGCTCCGCCTTCGTCCGAACCGAGACGGGCTGGAATCCAGCCACTGATCATCTTCAATGCGCGGGTCATCCCCTCGATGGCAAGAACCACAACGAAATGGATCGGTAGGTGAAGCGATCGCAAAATCACGACCACTTCGGATGCGATCAGTACCTGACAAGCAGCGTCGATCCAAAACATGCGACGAACCAATGTGGGCTGATTGAGGCGATACGCTCGGATGGAGGCTTCAATGTGCTCGGCACGAGCCAGCCAAGTCGGGCGCCGGGTGCCCAAAGCGCGCACCACGCCAGACAAGATGGGAGTGTGCCGTCGGATGATGACGACCGCGAATCCAAGCACCAGGACGGCCGGAATCGAATGGTAGGCCTTGCCATGGACCGCGACCAGAGGCAGGCTAACGATGCCTGCGATCGCAAGCAGTGCTGAAGTGAACCAGTACACTCCATCATCGAGAAAGGTGGCCGTAATCGTCGGTTCACTGGATGTCCCAAGAAGCTTGACCTTCATGGGTTCCGAGATAAGCGGGCCGAGAACAGTGAGATAGCCCATCGACTGCGAAGCCAAGCGAACTCCCATCAGTTTCGCTATCCCAACCGAAACATCCTCGCCCTTCAGAGATGCCGACCAGGTAGTGGTCTGCAGAAAAAGGCGGAGCAAGCTGAGAACCAGAACGACCGGCAAAGCGACTCGCATCGCTTTCATCTGTTCCATCATTGTTGGAAGACCAACGTGAGCGATCACCCAGGCGAACGCGATTACGGCAACAGCTGGTGCAATGAGATGAGTCTTCCTCACGGAATTAACCTCGCTTGGCGATCCGCCTCAGTTGTGTGGTCGATCGGGGGATTCAGGGTGTAATCAGAGTTCTCGATGGTCAATTCCGAGCTTCCGAAGATCCGGATCTCGCTTTTTGTGCGGGTTGCCGAGGCGAACCAGAACGGCCCCACTTTCTCGTAGGTGTGCACGAAATGAACGCTGTGGACCCAGAAGGAAGGATTTCGCGCAGGCTGACCTTCGATCCGAACAATGGAATAATCGTTGGCGTCAACCCAGATCTTGCCGTCGATGAGATATTTATTCGCCGTCTTCGGCGATACTTGCAACACATACGCGGGCCCGGTCTCAAGTTTTTCTTGCCCCACAAACCGGAAATCGTAGTTCGCCGGTATCAGTCGAGTGCTGTTGCGCGTTCCATGGCGAGACGCCTCGGTCTCTTCGCTCAGCAGCCTATGAAACACGTGCTTGCGAATCGAGCCGGATCCTTCTTCGGAGAGAAGCGTGAACTGCTTCGCGCCATCACCGGCACAATCGACGTGCACCAGCATCTCAGCCCGGCGGCTCTTGTTGACCGCGACATAGTGGCGAATCGCTGTGTATCCGGTTAATTGAGATTGCCGCTGAGCGTCGAACTGCATCATCTTCGCGACAACATCTTCTGCCGTGGGAAGTGGATCGCCGGTTTGTGCTGAAGCAATCGTCGCTGCGGAAAGTACGATTGCCAGAGTGAAAAAAGAGCGCTCGAATGTCAGTCTCATCATCAAAACTCCAATACGAATTTGCCGTGGAACTCGCGGCTTATGCCGTTGAAGAATTCGCCAACTCGATAGCTGTCGACATCGTTCTGCACGTCGCGGTCATTCGGGTGATTGAATACGTTGAAAACCCCAAACCCCACGCGTGCATGCTTCTCTTTAGGCAGGCGGATTTCGCGCCAGATCTGCAAATCGGTCGAAACGAAGCGTGGCAATTGCAATTCATTTCTCGGGCCAACAAAATCGCGGTACTGATTGATGGTTGAGTACGGGAAACCAGTGTGGGTATCGATTACGGGAGCGAAGGTCAATTTCCACGGTGCAGCAATCTCGCCCCAAGCCAAGATTCGATTCGGCGCGTCGAAGTTGAGGGGGCCTCGCTGATTGGGTTCGATTACCGCCTGAGGATCATTGCCGAAAAACTGGTTGAAGTCGTTCAGATCACCATAGGCTCGCGAGCGCACGTAGGAGGCGTTCAGGGTGCTGTGATGGACGCGATAACGACCGGTGATTTGAAACTCTTTATAGAAGTCGCTGCCGCGGTCGGAGAGCGAGAGGTTTCCCGTTGGTCCATATGCAATGGGATCCAGAAAGAACTCGTGCACGGTATTGCGCTGCTGGTACCCGACCCGGACGAGGAAGTCACTGGTGACCCGACGATCGACTTCGAGGTTCCAGACTTCGCTGCGCGGATTGCGCAAGCCACTCGAAATGACATTCGAGTACTCGGTCGAACTGAGGACTTCACCCAGCGGGTTGAGCGTACTCGCGGTACGTGACGGCAGATCGGGAAATGCCGGAACGTCGAGAGGAACGCGGTCATAAAAGAATCCGGCCCCACCCTTCAGAATGGTTTTGCCGTCTTTCGTTAGTGCGAGAATGAAGCCGGCACGAGGCGCTGGATTGACCGAGTCTGTGACTGAATCGCGATCAAAGCGCAGTCCCAGATCGAACGTCAGGCGATTTGAAACCGTCCACTTATCGCCCACGAACCAGGCGATTTCGCTTTGATCGACTGAAAAAGTCGAGGCGGATCCGAACTGGATTTGCTCCAAGGGATCGCCGGCAACTCCAACAATCTCTACCGGCAGAAATTCCTGCCGGCCGTCGTAAGAGCTGTGCGCGAAATCCACGCCCGCGTCAAGTTCATGGGCTCCAAAGAAATGATGCGGACGGGAACGAAAAATCTCCTGCCATTCTGTGCGTGTCGTATCACGGTTTTGGTGATTGAAAAAACCACCCTCGGTCGTTTCGACCAGAAGTTCGAAGGGAGCGTCGCTGTTTGGCACCAGGTCGGCATCAAATCGTCTGAAGCTGACCTGTGAAGTGAGCAGATCGCCGGAGTCGGTGACGTATCGGTGCTGCAGATAGGCCTGATATCCGCGCTCATTCAAGTCGGGGGTGCTGGCTTGGGGTGTGAAAGTGTTCAGGCCGTAGTAATCAAGCCTTTGGGGAAAAATGGCAAACGATGCGGTCGCTGTCTGTTTCGGGCTGATGTTGAAATCGATCTGCGTGTAAGAGTTAAAGTTTTCGGACCGGGTCCAGCTCTGAAGTATTGGCAAGCTATCCACCGGATCTCGCTCGTAGCGGTACTCAAACGATTGGGTAAAGGCAACACGGTCCTTTGCGATCGGACCGGAGAATGTGATCCGCGGCGAGAACGCCGCAACGCCCATAATCGAACCGTCGATCCTGCGAAAACGCGGAAGCAAGTTCTGGGCGGACACGCGGAACTTGTTGAAGTCTCCCGCCCGTGTCTCGACATTCGAAACTGCGCCCGTAAATTTGCCGTATTCGGGATCGTACGGGGTCGACAGAACCTTTACGGAGGAAACGACGTCAATCGGAATATTGATCGCGGTTGCGCCCGTCGCTGGATCGGTCACATCGGCGCTGTTGACGAGGGACCCGTTCTGCGAGGTTCGAGCGCCTTTCATGTTGATCAATCCATTTGGGCCACGAACGACGCCAGGAATCAGAGGCAGCAGGCTTTGGAACTGGTCGTCAATGTTTGGCATGTTCCGGATAGCGGAGTCTTGCACGGTGTTTATTCCCGAAGGCTCTTTGGTGTCAGCCGGTTCTGCGCTGGCGCTCACCGTGGTCGATTCGGTAACGGCTTGGAGCTTCATCTGTAGCTCGACTTCCGAGACCGTCTCGGCTGTAACCTCAATGCGCAAAGTTGCAGCCATTCCCGATGTTTGCGCGGTGATCGTGTACGCACCGGCAGGAATTGCGCGGAGTACGAACTTACCCTCGGGGGTGCTCTGCGCTTCGATATGACTCGAGCCGTCCAGCGAAATCTTCGCGGCGGGCACGACCGAGCGCCCACCATCTGCATCGGCGGTGAACACCACGCCCTGAACCGTGCCAGTGGCTGGTCCGGGACTCTGACCAAGAACAAAAGTAGGGAGCAGAACCCAGGCGAAGCCGATAGTTGCGAGTCTTCGGATCATGCCGTTTTCTTTCTTGCCCCTGGTATCGCGTTGGACGCCTTGTGCATATGCACCACTACGCCGGCCTGCTCGAAACAAACCTCATCCATTAACGTTTTCATCAGGTAGATCCCTCGGCCATGGGTGAGCAGCCGGTTCTTTTGAGCAGTCGGGTCCACCAGTAAGTCAGCATCGAACCCTTGTCCTTCGTCCTCGACGGTAACGGAGACCTCTCCGTCCGCGGTGCAGCGGCACGCGACGTAGACGGACTTGCGAGGATCCTGCTGGTTGCCGTGGACGATGGCATTTGCGAGCGCTTCACGCAGCGCCATTTCCACGTCCAGTTCGCTCCCGTCACTGTTTCGGAACCTCGCGATGAAGCGCATGAGTTGATCGACGCATGGCGAGATGACCGAGATCCGGCTCGGGAGAGACTGCCTCAGCTCAACGAAACGAACAGAACGAAAAGCTGATGCCCCAGGCGAAAGAGCTTGTGCGTACGCCATGTCCCCGAACTCCGATTGGAATTTGCGTTCCAGTCACTGCCAGACCAGGCACGGCGCGTGCCAAAGTTCGTGTGGGAGTAAGTGATTGAAATTCAAGGAGGGGATTGAGAACGGCCCCGCGAGTGTTGAATGACTGTCGAACTTGTTCAGACACGCCGACAGGCATTTGCTTCGGGGCATAACGTCGAACAAGGAAAATTAAAGTGGGCCCGCGATTCCGCGCTTGGAACTCTATCGAAGTTGGTGTTGCATAGCTTCAAGTTCAGCGCGGCGGAGGTAGCTGCACTCGCGCAACGGATCCTGGCGCTTCGACGTGGATGGAATCTCCTCTGCCGCTAGTTTGGGCTCTGAATACGCTCTAATAATGTGCTGAACAACCGGTTCAGCGCTCGCGAGAACGTTTCTGAGGAACGACCACGCCGAAATGCTGGCTGGCTCCCAAGATCCACCCAGCAATCTCATTTTCAAACCTTGCCAGAAACCCGCATCATCTCAAGGACAGCCACAAGATCGCCAGGCAACCCAACAGCGCGATATATAAGCAGACGCAGATCGCCAAACCGTTATCGTCATACTCATCGGTTGTGGCGGTATCATCCCTCTGCTCACCTGGGCTCCTTGGCGCCGGTTCAAGATAGCAAATGGCAGCGTAGATTTCGTCATCATTCAGTTCTTCGATGTTCCGATTTGGCTCGGGATTTGTCAGCATAAGACGTTCTGGTTAGTGCATTGGGGCTTTGCATTTGCTACCGGTTGGTTCTTGGACGGACGAGGAGATCGTGGCCTGAGCGCGTGCTGCATCAATTCCTTGAGTTTTTGTCGCGCACGCACTGACTGAGCTTTCACAGTACCCCGAGGTATTCGCAAAACCTGCGCAGTTTCACGGATCGATAAACCTTCAATGTCGCGCAGCCGAAATGTTCTGCTCAGCGTTGGTGAAAGCTGAGCATAAAAGTGGGTCAAGCGGGTACTTAACTCAGAATGTTGACACTCATCTTCGGGATTAGGCCTGTGATCTGCTAGTTGCTCCGTTCCCGAAGCCGCATCAGGTTCTCCCGTTGGTTCGTCGAGAGACACGTAGACGTAACGTTGCCGCTTCCGCAGTTGTAGCAGGGCGCAATTATGCACAATGGCGGTCAACCATGTGGACATCTCTGATTGCCCCTTGAACTGATCCAGGTGCGCATAGGCGGCGAGAAGAGCGTCCTGTACGGCATCCTCGGCGTCCGCTCGGTTCCCCAGCATCCGATAGGCCTTCCTGTAAAAGGATGCGAGGCGCCTTGATAAAACATTCCCAAACGCCTGAGTTATTTCTTCTCTGCCGGGAATTTCGAGAGGTCCGTCCGCCCCGACGTATGCATTGGTGTTTGGCATCCGGTTGTCCTTCCTTTAGCTCCGCCGCGGTCCCAGGAGCGATGGGCTTGCTGTCCAAACCGAGACAGCGTTGATTGGATTAGGTCAAAAAGCTACGGTGCGAAAGAAACCACTTGCCCCGAGTTGGCCAGCTCTTCCAGGGCAAGGAAGCGAGCTTGCCGGATCTCCAAGTCCGAGCAACCGAGGAGGAGGGCGCAATCGTGGTGCGAATAGTCCTCCAGAACCGACATCACGAAAACAAACCGCTCGAAATCTCCAAGCTTTGATACTGTTTCCAGCTCGAACTGCCCAGCTGAACCGGTTGACTGCTGGCGGTGCGAGAAAACTGTCGCAGACGGAAGAGAGATAGGGTGGCTCGGGCGCGGCTTCAGCTCACGAATTGCTTTTTCGATGATGATGCGCTTCGCCCAGGAACGTGCCCACTCCCGGAACACCCGGTTTTCTCCAACACAATCCTCAATACCGGCCACGAAGCACTTCTCTGCCCTTTCGTGATCTCCGGTAAGCAGAAAGGAAAGCTGATAGAGTCCCTTCATATCCTCGTGAAAAACCTTGATAAAGTCCTCGCGAGTCGCGTATGGATTCGGCTCGTTTCTGCGATCTTGATTGCGGGCCTGCTCCCTCATTTCTCCGCCTTCCCAGGGTTGCCGTTTGCGCGACGGGCGACCTGCTTCAAAACGTGCTTCGTGAATACACCGCGGCAGCGAAATTTGACGCCCTTCTGAATCAAGTCAAACAACACGTTCTCGCCTTCCTGACTAATTGCCGTTACGTGCTTCATCTCGATAAGGAGCTTGCGGCCCAAAAGCTCCGCATTCGCGTTTTCGCACGCACCCCTTAGCTCTGCCGCCCAGGGCCCAACTAGCTTGCCCTCCACAATTAACCGCCGCTCGGTGCTGCCCTCAATGATCGAGATCTTCAGCATGGGTCCTTTCCGTAACGTAAGGACGTAGGCAAGGAGCTTGCCAAACCTCCCGCACTCTAAGTGCAAGGATTGCAATGCTGGTTTTCAGGCTTGTTGTCGAGAGTTGAAATTGTCGAAAGTGTCTCTGACTCTGCGCCTCCCTCGGGATTGGGTCCCTACAAAAGGCGGGGGCCCGGGCAATGAAGCCCGGGCCGGAATGGCAGGAGTCATGGGGGGCGTAAAGGAAGAGTCGCAAGTCGCCAGCAGGTTCCTGGCACTCGCGCCCGGGTGGAGAGTCTCGTAATCGTGCGCTTACTTCATATGACCACCCCTTCGGGTGAACTTTCCGAAAACGAACTCCTGGGCCAGGCTTGCGCCAATCCGTTCAGCAGTACCAATCGCAAAGTTTCCGAACACCAGCCCGGCACCACGATTGGCCTGGGGATAGTAAAGGTTTGAGAGGGCCGATGACGCCAAATCTCCGCCTAAACTCGAGTAATTCGGCTGCCACTTTCCGTTATCCCCCTTCGCGACGAACGGACTAAACATCGCATGGCGGACTCGCGAACCGGTCGTGCCAGTTCCCTGGTAGAAGTAGCGTGGGTCCTGGTGCAGCAGGGAAGGCAGTATGGCGCCGCCGATCATGATGTCAGAGAAACCGTCGGCGGCAGTAGAGCCAAATCGTTCTCCATAAGCCCCCCAGCCTTGGCCGTACTTCGGAGTATTCGCGGCTTGCCTGGAGGAAGAAATCAAGGCGACGCCGGCAGCGGTGACCGGATCAGTGGAAACCTTGAGGGCGAGCTTGAATTTCATCTTCGCGGTGAGTGGCGCCGGATCACTCTCATAAGAAACGTAGAAGTTTGGAATGATTCCGAAAACGCGCTGCCGCTCCTCGGACTTGAACTGCTCGGTGGCAACTTCTACAGGATCGTAATGAACGTCAACCGTTGTTTGCTCAGGCTCAATCCGGAGTTGGATGCCAGTAACAATTTTGAATTGTCCTGGATCTATGGTGACGGTGGGAGATGTCCAGTCCGCGAAATCCTTTGCACGGACCTTGATTTCGTACGGAGTGGACGGCTTTACGTCAGTAAATTCGAAAAACCCGCTTTCGGGGGTGACGAGGGTGCGGCGATCGTTGCTTTCCGGAGTCTCCAGAACAACCGTCGCATTGGGAACCGGATCACCGTTCACATCGGTAACGGTTCCGACTAGCTTTCCTGGCTTAGATTGCTTGCCTTCGAGGCTCTGTCCATGCACGGTCAGGGAAAGCACTGAGGCGATAGCTAGCAGGATCGCATAACGTATGGGAGAGAAAATTGACATGCGATTGTCCTTCTCTTCTGTGTAGGCAAGGAATATGCCAATCGCAATTCGGGCTAAGTGATTGAATTTGATGCTGTGAATGCGAGCGGCCGTGTCGAGAGTTGACAGTGTCGAACGCAAATGACAGCGAACTGACACCGGGAAACGGGACATTCGGTACGGCAAGCACAAGATTGCAATCGGGCGTGATTCTCGAAAGCTGATGGGAGATCGGCGAGGATCTCGTTGACCGCGCAAAGATCCTCGCCACCCGCCGTGCTGATTTCAGTCTTCAAAACTGCGAACACCGCCCTGGAACCCGCGCTTCAGGTTCTCCCACATCCACTTGATTACGCGCTCGTCGTTGTAACAGTAGGCGAGATTGTGATTCAGCGTGGAGAAGCAGTGCTTTTGGCAGGTCTTCTTCATGCCGTCCAGCTGATCGCGACTGAAATTGAACTGGTCGATGTTGCCCCAATCGAACGAGGCGGAATACATGGGGAAGCATGGCGCCACAGTTCCGTCCGTGCGAACGATCACGTTATTTTGACCGGCACGGCAATTCCATTCGCCGAAGCCGAGCTCTCCATCCGCATCTTGCACTATTCCCGCGGCGTTCTTCAGCATCTCGGAGGTTTCCCTCTCTGATCCATTGCCGTCCCCGTACCAGCCGACCTCACGGATGTTGAGCCCGGATGACATGCGCACAAATGTCTTCATCTCTTGGAGCCGCTGTACGGAATTCACCATCTGATATCCGGCCTGGTTTTTCTCAATGATCCAATCGATGAGGTGGTCAAGATCGCGCCAGTCTTGCGGCCGGAAGTAGGTCGGGTTCTCGCTCAGGTGTCTGAAATGTTCATCCTGTTCGAGCATCGGTGTTTCGTTAATGTGATAGTCAGTAGCGATGCGATGATCGTGCGCGTACTCAGTCAGCATCTTCACATCTTCGAGGTTGTTTCGGCAGATGTTGATATTGAAAAAGACAAGATAGTCGTAAACGTATTGTTTGCGCAGAATGTGCTCCAGATTGGCCTGCGCCGGAATGAACGCCTTTGGCAGGCTGGGCTGCAGATCCCAGGAGTCCAGGGCGAAGTTGAATATCGAAACTCCGGCGTCTCCGAGACGGTCGGCCAATTCCGGCCGAAGCAGCCTGCCATTGGTCGCGATGTAAACCCAGAACCCTTTCTTCGCGGCGTAATAAACAACCTTGTGGATAAATTCGGGGCGCAGCAGGGGCTCGCCACCCATGCAGGCGAGAACGCGGCACCCATGATCATGGAGCCAGTCGATGGACCGTCGGGCGACGTCCTCGGTCATGCCTTTCACACGATTATCGAAGGACCAGCAGTACCAGCAATCCAGATTGCACTTGTACTCGACAAAGAGGTACGACGTGATGGGGTGGAAGTCTCCGGGCAACACACGCGATCGTATGTAGGGAGTTAGCCACCCGCGCATCGCACGGTAAATGGGTTTCACGCCCCATTTGCGGTTTCCTTCGGGCGCTCGCTCCGGTCCTGGATCATTCAATTTCTCCGGATATTGCGGGAACACCGGCAAGGGAAGAGTGAGGCCCTTCGGCTCGACTGCCCGCGGGCTTTGTCCCTTGGAATCCTGAAGAAGATTGCGAATGCTCACATCGATGCGAAACTTAGTTTCGGCAGTTGCCATGGGTCTCATTCCTCTCAGAAGGTTGTGATTCCAAACATTCGTACGAGCCGGTCAGCGCGCAGATCTCTCGTGGCGCCAAGTTCCTCGCCATGCGTGCCATTCGCGATCTGCCAAAGACTCCACTCTGGTTACGATCCTCATGTGATCCAGCGAATAGGGCAGCTCTCTGCCGCAATCGAGGCACGCGACATACGCGAATCCGGCCCGGTGACGGTGCGGCCAGGTGGTGTGTGGATGGACGCAATCAAACAAGTAAGCCAAAATCCAACTCAGCCAACTCATGATGTTTCTCCTAGGCCAGCGCAGGCTCCTCGAGAAATTTGTCGCCTGAGCTCTGCTCCTCAGAGTGAAACGATGCCAAACGCAGGTAGGCTTTCTGCAACTGCGCGCGATATTCTGTCTCGTCCATCTGCGCCTTCGCAGCCGCTTCCCCAAGCTTGTACCCGAGCACATGGTGCAGAACGAAGGCTACGCGGGAACGGGAATCGAGCAGCAGAATGGGGTTGCCGCTCAGGTCCTTGAGCGATTGAAATGTGGGTGAGTTGATCGTCGCGGACTGTCCGTAGAGCACGGCATCGAAGACCGATGACTCACCATCCCCTTCCGCACTGGATTCGCGGCGTAGCTGTTCTAGCGCGAGTTCGACCGTTCGTTCGAGCGAATCTGGCCCGGCGGTGATTTCCTCGAGAGATCCATCAATCGCCGCCATCACCACGGAAACGGCCACTCCGGGGTCAACTGTCAACAGATAGGCGGAACACGTAAGCCGATCGAGTTCGGACTCGATATTTTTGTCTGCCGCTTGGCTGATTTGTGGAGCCATTTACGTCGTGCCTCCGGCGAATGACCCTGAAGCAACTGGCATGCCAAAACGGATTTAAAGGCCGTGGACCCGTAATTTGCTGGAAACATAGGGCCGCCGGGATCGATGGGCCGGGCGCTTTGTGTTGACGGGTGGAAAGTGTCGAAGGTCGTTGACATCCCGTCACAACAGTGGCTTTCGATTCCGGACCCGAATACGAATAGCAGGATGTCGACGGGGACGAAACGGAGAGTGGCAGACTGCCGAAGGGCACGATGCGTGAACGTATGGCGAAAGACTACCGGGACGCCGGCTATGCCCAATTCATCTGAATACAGGGCAAGGTTGTTAGACTTTCCCTTGAAATCATCGCTGGCCGAGACTTCATCTGTATTCTTGGGCGCTCAAAGCATGTTGGCACTCGGTCTGCGTCGATCTGACTTAATACGCTCGCTACTGACTTTCTTTTGCGGCTGATGATCCCTGGGTTCGTTCGAGATCGCTGAGCTTCTTTTGCTGGTCCGGACTGAGAATTCTATCGATTTTGGACTGCATGCGAGCGTTGGCTACGATCAGCTTCGCCAGTAGAGCCGCCTCGGCCTGGGCCAGGCTTTTGACCTCCTTTTCACTCATGCGATCACCGCTGGTCGCAAGTAGCTTCTCCCTCGTGATGCGCAGCTGGGTTGTCAGGGGCTGTAGACTCTGCCGCTCGAGCACCATCACCTGCTGGATGGCTGCAACCTGTGAGGGCGTTAGGCTCAGATAATCAGAGAGGGAAGGATTCAGCTGAAAGGACGAGAATGGGAGAGCCACCATCACGATTTCGCTGTCCTGTGTCGGAGCGGGTTCTGCCGGAGCATCGGGGATTCGCGCCACGTCTTCCTGCGCGATTTCACGCCACAGGCTCAGCAGTTCAACCTGCATGTGTGTCAACTGATACTGCTCGACGCTCATTTCCTTGCCTTGTTCGCTGCTGATTTTTCCTTGTTGCACGGCCTCGGCAATTGCTGCGAGTGTGGCGGAGAACCTCTGGGTGATGGCTATCATCGCCCCCTCGTAGTCTTCGGGTTTTTCCTGCTGCTCGCCCGTCCGAACATCCGGACCAGTTAAGTGGATCGTCGAACTCTGGTTCTCGGAGTCAGAAATAAGCGACCGAGAAACCCTGATTTGATCATTCGCCTTCGCGTCGGTAGCAGACAGCGCGACAGACGGAATAGCGATGCATAGGGCTATGATGACGACCAGCTTGTTTTTCATTTTCAACTGCCTTTCTTCTCACTCAAGAAGCTTTCGCTTGCCGCTTCGACGCATAACTTAGGGCGCAGCCATGCTCCAATAGAGATGCAAGTTTCATGCCAGTAGCAGCTTTCGATTAAGTCGTTTGAAATAAGCGGGCAGCGGCGAGTGCATGACGGAGCTGTCGATCAACTGTCGAAGATGTTAAGACAAGGCTGACGCCTGCACTCCAGGTAACAGTTCGCCGGGCGACGAGCAACGGGCAAGCGAGCTGCGCTCGGTAAAATGAGGAACCCGGTTAAGCGTACTGACCGGGTTCGATGCCGAATTTCTTCATGCGTGACAGAAGCGTGGTGCGATTGATACCCATGCGTGCAGCAGCTCCCTCGGCACCGCCGACGCGACCCTTGCTTTCGCCGAGTACGCGCACAATTTCGTCGCGTTGCTTCTGATCCCATTCATCCTTGGCAGTCTTGTTCCCATGGAGAACGTGGAGGGTCTCTTTCACGATTCGTACAATGTCTTCCTTGCCGGAACCCTGCATCAAAACAGCGGGCTCCCGAGGGTTGGATCTGCGAAGCTCTGCCAGCGGCGCTTCCAGCGATTTACTGCGGGTAAGGATCACCGAACGCTCAATGAAGTTTTCGAGCTCACGGATGTTACCCGGCCATTCCCATGCGGTCAGCCCTTTCATAACGGCCGGTGAAATACCTTCGATTTTCCTCTGCATTTGCTTCGCAAACCTTTGTACAAAGTAGCTCACCAGCAGAGGAATATCTTCCTTGCGTTCCCGCAAGGGCGGTATGCGGATCGGAAATACGTTGAGGCGATAGTACAAATCACTGCGGAATTCTTTTTTGGCAATCATCTCTTCCAGATCGCAATTGGTCGCCGCCACCAGTCGTACGTTCACTTTGCGCGTATGTGTGCTGCCCAGACGCTCGAACTCTCGTTCCTGCAGAGCGCGTAGCAATTTTGGTTGAATCTCGATCGGGATGTCTCCCACTTCATCCAGGAAGAGGGTTCCCTGATCGGCTAAGTCCAGCCGCCCGACTTTCTGCGCGATGGCACCGGTGAACGCTCCTTTTTCGTGCCCGAATAGTTCGCTTTCCAATAGCCCCGTGGGAATGGCAGCACAGTTCATCTTCACAAACGTGCGATCCTTGCGTCGGCTGCGATCGTGGATGGCGCGAGCGATCAATTCCTTGCCCGTACCGGTCTCGCCCAGCAGCAGGACCGTAGAGTCGTTGGGGGCGACGGTCTCAACCAGTTCCAGAACGTGCTTTAAGGTCGGGCTGTTGCCAACGATATTCTCAAAGTTCATCTCGCCGCGAATCTCTTCTTCGAGGTACAACTTTTCCTGCGCGAGCTTGTCTTTGAGCTGCGAAATCTCGTGGTATGCCAATGCATTTTCGATCGCGATTGCGATCTGTCCCGCAGCTTGTGTCAGAAATTCAACGTCGTATGGGGCGAAAGGAACTTGGGTAGTCCGTGCAATGCTCAGGATTCCGAGGGCTCGACCCCGATTAATCAGCGGAATCAGACAGCTGCTCTCCAGGCCTTCGGCGACCATTTCATTGTAGATCTCAAGGGGAACTTCGGAAGGGTCGGCCTTGCCAACCACTACTGGCTTCAATGTCTCCAGAGCGCGCTTGGCGGCGCCGGCTATGGTGACGACTCGCTCCTCCTTAATGAGGCCTTTGCCCTGAGGAAAATCAAGCACATATAACCTGGAGGTGCCGGAAGCCGAATCTACGAGCGAAACCGCAACGGCATCGCACTGCATGACCTCGCGAATGTTGGCTGCGACGGCACGTAGCAGTTCCCGAAGCTTAAGATTCGAGGTAATTCGATTGGTCAGGTTCAGAAGCAATTGGAGGCGCTCGTTTTGACTTTGTAGGCACGCATGCACACTCTGCGCGCGCCTCAGGTTCAAACCATCATCAAGCGCGAAGGCGACGACACGCCCGACCAGCCGGAGGAAGCATATGTCTTCCTCACTGAATGGATTCAC
>Ga0209006_10000184_pt1 | contig 65412 bp, 50 predicted proteins | sample JacPin_JW_Ref_O2_FD_188567 | JGI IMG/M metagenome (GOLD analysis project Ga0209006, IMG submission 188567) | Forest soil microbial communities from Algoma, Ontario, Canada - Jack Pine, Ontario site 1_JW_Ref_O2 (SPAdes) (version 2) | ecosystem: Environmental > Terrestrial > Soil > Boreal... | reverse complement strand
ATGCCGGGAGCCATGCCAATCGCCTGCACGATGTCGAGCACCTGCTCTCCGTCGTCGCCATCGGAGCCGCTGCTGGCGCCGTCAATCAGCACATTGGTGATGGGCACGGTGTAAGAGACTCCGTCGAAGGTCGACGTCACGTCGCTCATGTTGTAGCCGTCGAACTCGCACAACCCGACAGACTGGCCGCTGCCGGTAAGAGCCGTGCCGCCGTAATAAGCGGCGCGCATATCTCCGGCAAGGTAGGCGCCACCCGGCCCTGAGCCGGCGTGGCTTTGGATGGGCTGATCGGCTGGTGCCCTTTTCAGTTTGGGATGTGGGATTGAATAGTTATTCAATCCGGCAACGTGCGTGACCGGCACGCTCAGATCAAGCGAGGGCTCGCGGTCGGGAGAGAAAAACGTGCGATCTTCCGTCGGATGCTTATAAACCGTCATCACTACGTGGAACGCACTCTCGATCTGCGCTACCGTGCCATTGATATCCACGAGCAGGCGGTTCTTGGGTGTGTCGGTAACGGTGAAGCCGTTGGCTCTGGCGAAACTCACGACAGCCTGGTAGTCCTGAACCGAGGGGCCGAACTGTTCCGTGAATTGATCCACGGTAAGAAACTGCCGGTAGTCGGAGCTAGTGGGATCGTAAAGCCGATCAAGCAGGCTGGTTAGTTCGGCCTGGTTGCGAAGCGGCAAAGTGATCGCGAGACTCATGCGCTGATTGGAGGGAAGCACGCCGACCGGCGTAGCCTCACCGCTTGAGATTGCCGGGCGGACATGATTATGCAAAACCTGCAATGCTTGCTGTGCCTGAGTTGAGAGAGTGAACAACAAGAACAGGGCCGCGCAGACAGGGGCAGCCATGCTAGACAGAGGGGGATTATGCTTTTTCATGTTCTTATCCTGTCCATTCGTGAAATGTCAAACATTCGGCGGTTGAGCGGCCGCCGAACAAGATTCGCGGCATCTTAGCTCAAATGAGGATTCTCAGGCAGATTTCTTGCAGACTGTTACGAAAACAGAACTCCGAGAACAAAGAGGAGCATGAAGGCTGCTGCCTTGATTGGTCTCAAAGAACTTCTGAGAATTTCTCCGCGCTCTCGGCGTTAAATTTGTTTTAGAGAGTTCTCTTGAACAGCGGAATCGCAATCGCCAACGTCACCGTGGCAAAGATTGAAAGAAACAGCATGTCTCCGTAGACAGCGGAGAGCGAAGTTTCTTTCAGCAGCAGACACTTGAAGCCATCGACTGCGTAGGTAAAAGGATCGCAATGCGCAATGACGCGCAACCACTTAGGAAATGCCTGGATGGGATAGACCGAACCGCTGGGAAAAAACAGTAGAGTGTTGAGAATGCCGAACATCGCCCGCGGAACCAGCGGATCTTCAATGCGCACCATCAGCAGGAACATCATGGTGTTAAAGGCCAGCGAAGTGAGGATGATCATGACCAGCAGGCCCAGCATGGTCACAGGATTGAAAATCGTGCTGATGCCGGCGATCAGAGAACCGATCACGACAATGATGATGCCCGTCATGACCGCTTTGATCGCGCCCGCCAGGTTGAGTCCCAACACCAGTTCCAACTTCGTGATGGGCGTGACCAAATAGCCTTCATGCACGCCGCGCGCCTTGTCGTCGATGTACAACATGCCGCCACCGATCATCACCGAAACAAACATTGCAAGTGCGAGTGAGCCAGGCAGCAGGTATTTCATGTATTCGATATAAGGATAAAGCTCGACGATATCGAGTGCGGTTTGCTGCAGGATGCGCGGTTCGATGGTGGGCTGGTTCAACGCGTTGGTGAGGTCGGCGAGTTCTCCCTCGAGCGCGGAGCTCATGAAGTTGTCGCTGTTATCGACGACCAGCGCGATGCGCGGATGATTTTCTTCATACACCCGCCGCGAATACTGCGGAGGAATAATCACCGCGCCTTGCAGCTTGCCATTGCGAACATCTGCAACAGCCTGCTTTTCGCTGTCGTAGGGAATGGGAACGAATGTCCGGATATTGGAACGAACCGAATCGAACGCTTCGCGGACCCGCAATGCCTGCGTGCCGCCGTCCTGATCGACGATGGCCATTTTCGCGTCGCGGATTTTCCCTCCGAACGCGTTGCCCAGAATGATGAGCTGCACCAGTGGAAAGATCATCGAGGCGAGCATCAGCGCCGGTGAGCGGAAAAACTTCCGCATTTCGCGCTCGACAATGGCCATCATTCGATTCATATCTTCGAATTTCCTTCAGGGTTCTGCTCGGCGATCTTCGCGTCTTCCGCGTTAAATGATTTTCCTTCAAGGATCACGGCTGCAGTCCCGGCCGCTGCGGCATGGTAAACGCGTACGCCTTCTGCAGTTCGTCGCGCAGTTGTCTTCCGGTGTAATGAACGAAGACATCGTCGAGCGTAGTGTTCTGCACTGAGAGCGATTTCACCTGAACCCCGCCGGCCACGGCCATCTCCACTAACTGTGTCGTCGTGCGCGAGCCGTTGCCCGTGAGCACGCGGTACATGCCCGCGCCTTCGTGCTGCACTGAAGTTACATCGCCAATCTTTTGCAGTTGCTGCTCCCAATCCGCCGGAGCTTTTTCAAATTGTGCTTCGATCACCGTTGATCCCGGCACGCTGGATTTCAGAGCCATCGGAGAATCCAGAGCGACGAGCTTGCCGTGATCGACAATCGCTATGCGGTCGCAAAGGCGATCCGCTTCGTCCATGTAGTGAGTGGTGATGAGAATCGTGAGCTGCCGGTGCTGCTTGATGTTTCCCAGCATCTCCCACACGGCGACGCGCGAAACGGGGTCGAGGCCGGTCGTCGGTTCATCGAGAAAAAATATTTTGGGATGATGAACCAGGCCGCGCGCAATCTCCAGCCTGCGCCGCATCCCGCCGGAAAGCGTCTTGGTTGCCGCGTCTCGCCATTTGGTCAGGTCCACGAGCTCCAGCAACTCTGCGATTGACTGCGCCCGCTCTTTCGAGGGCACGTCGTAGAGCTTGGCGTAGATGTTCATGTTCTCTTCCACGGTCAAATCGAGATCGCTCGTCAGAGCCTGAGGAATCACGCCAATCATGCGTCGTGCGGCATCAGGTTTTTTTGCGACATCGTGCCCGGCGATGCGCGCCTTTCCCGATGTAATCGGAATCAGCGTGGTCATCATGCGGATGAGCGTCGACTTCCCCGCACCGTTCGGCCCGAGCAACCCGAAGATCTCGCCATCTTTCACGCTAAAAGAAATGTCGTCGACCGCCGTGAAGTCGCCGTACTTCTTCACGATGTGATCGACTTCGATGGCGGAGGGCGCTGTGGGATCGTACACCGGCCTCTCCAGCATCGACCCGTTCACAGTCGCGGTTGCGGATGAGTTGCTGCTGACGTTCGTCTTCGGTTTTGGGCTATCGGCTGCCACTATCGTTTCTCCGCGCTCTCGGTATTGGCTTCGCCCTTCATCTGAGCTGGCGAAACCAAGACCTCGGCCGTCATTCCCGGAACAAATGCGCCTTTGGGATTATCGAGACGTACTTTCAGCACAATCGTTCGGATGTCGCGTTTCATGCGGCTCACATCACGTTGCGTGGCAAAATCCCCTTCCACTCCCTTGAAGAACACTTTGCCGTTGATGACTGTTCCTCCCGGCATTCGCACGCGCAACGTATCGCCATACCCGATGTGGTCAGCGTAGGTTTCGGGAATCGCCACTCTCGCCCACGTGTCGCTCAGGTCGACAATGGTCACGATAGGAGCTCCAATGTTGACCACTTCTCCCTGCCGCGCCGCGCGCACAGAAACTGTCCCACTCACCGGCGCATAAACGTTGGTATAACCCAGCCGAACCGCCGCCTGATTTTTCTGTGCCTCGGCATTCTGAAGATCCGATTCCGTCGCTTCGACCGTGCTCTTAGCCGCATTCGCCTGATGCGTGCGCGCGATTGCGGAGTTCAGATCGGCTTGTGCGGCCTTCACCAGTTCCTGCTGCGCTTGGACCGTGGCCTGCGCGGCCTGCAAATTAGTCTCGGCCTGCACGCGGTCTTGATCGGACGCGACTCCCGCTTTCGCCAACGCAACCGTTCGGCGACTGTCGCTCTGTGTGCGGTCGAGAGCGGCCTGAGCCTGCAACAATTGTGCCTTGGCCGAAGCGATTTTCGCCTGCGCGTTGGCAACGTCACTCGACGTCGAACCCGACGTGGATTCTTCCGTGTGCTGCATCTCGGCGACCTTGTGCCGCAGACTCGAGATGTTAGCCGCAGCGGCTGCTTCCTGCGTCTGTAACTCTGAAGGATCGAGCACCGCGATCGGATCGCCGGCCTTGACCGGCGTTCCCTCGTCCACCAGCAATTTCTGAATGCGCCCTTCCACCTGCGCGCTGACGATGACCTGGTTCGCATCGACGGTCCCGATCAGCACCAGGTCTTTGGAGTGGTCGGTCGAGAATGTGTAATACACCGCTGCGATGACGAAGATAATTCCGAGAAGAATAAAAAAACGGTTGCGCGCGCTCATCGGCGTGCTCCTTGAGCGGAAATTGATCGAATGACCTTGGGTCGAAGAGCATTGGATCGAACAACAGCCGGTTCGGCTGCAGTTTTAGCGTCGGATCGGAACAATGCCGCCGAAATAAAGTCGAGCACCGCGGCGCGGCGTTCCGCAATCCGCCGCGGAGCCAAAGGATTGAAACCCACAATTTTCCGCATCACGAGGGCGCCGCTGAAATAGAAGATGATCATCGAGATCATGCTGGGAATAAAATGCGCGGGATCGACGGGGCGAAATTCGCCTTGCTCAATTCCCAGCCGCATCAATTCACTCACCCGGCCGAAGATCGGCTGGAAATAATTCTTCACCAGCTTATCGATCTGTTCCGTCTGCCCCTCTCGTGCGCGCATCATTTCGCGCTGCATCAATTTGGGATACACCTGATTAGCAGCCACGAAATCGAAGTACGCTCCCACATAAGCCAGAATCTTTTCGCGCGGCGCAAGATCGCCGTCGAGCGCGCGAAACACCGATGTCTTCAGCCCGGAAAACGCGTCATCGAGCACCGCGCCATAAAGCGTCTCTTTATCCTGAAAGTAGTAATAGAGCAACGCCTTGTTGACCTTCGCCTCGTGCGCAATGGCGTCGGTTCGCGCCCCAGCGATCCCGTGTTCGGCGAACTCATGCGCCGCGGCCTGAAGGATGGCGGCGCGGCTCTCTTCCGGCTGGCCGCGCGAGCCCATGCGGCGAACGGGAATACGAGAGTGAAATAGTTGCGCCATTCCGTAACTAACCAGTTAGTTAGATTGTATGATGGGCAGGCTTGGAATGCAAATAAATTTCGCGGAAATCGAGAGGCTAAATTCTAGCTGTGGCGGAAAGGCACAGGTTCGGGCTGTAGCAGGGCTTGTGATTCGCGGAGTTCGAGTTCCTTCTGGCGCATGCATGTGGCTTCCGCCAGATTGGTTCCGGGCTTGATTTCGGTTTGTTCCAGAAAATAGCGCCAGCCTTCATGCCGGTCTTCCGAACTCTGGCAGAGTTCGAATTGCTTGACCGTGGCTTCCGCATTCAGCTTGCCCTGAATCACGTCGACGACCCCTGCGGACACGTAGGTTCGCACGTTATGACGGATGATCGCGTACAGAGTTTTGGATTCGTTGCGCGTCAGAGACACTGGTATGCCGCCTCTCTGGTAAGTTGGATTGCTTCCGGAAAGACGTGCCCGCGGGCGGTTTTCCACGCGGGCACGCTGTTGCAAGAGCTACAGGTTAGAGCGGCTGAACGTTCTCAGCCTGCCAGCCTTTCGGTCCCTTGGTCACGTCAAACTGCACATTCTGGCCCTCTTGCAGGCTGCGGAAGCCGCCCGCCTGAATTGCCGAGAAATGCACAAAAACATCTTCGCCAGTCTGCCGGCTGATGAAGCCGTAGCCCTTGGCATCGTTAAACCACTTCACTGTTCCTTGTTCTGCCATGTTGATACTTGTATCCTTTTCAATGATTTTACGCTGGAAGGGAGTCGGAACTGCTTAAAGCGCAGGTGCTGGCTGGTTGGCAAGAAGCTGCTCTATAACCGATTCTAATCAGACGCAGTTAAACTATACCACAGAATTGGTGCATTCGGCGGGAATATTAGCGTCAACCGCTCGCCTCAACTCAACGCCTCCGTTTCCCGGCAATGACTGACTAGACAGCCGCTTAGAAAGTGCGGAATCAGCCTGGCTGGGTTCCCCTTTCCAGCATTGCCGAAAGCCGTGCTCGGAGTTTGCTTTTCAGGTCGGTGACGTTTTTGTACGCCGGTACATTGTGTACGGACAAATCGAAGTGAAGCCGTGTGCCCTCCTCCGAGAATAGAATTGGTCTTTTCCCTAAGCTGGGCCACGCGTTTCCCCAGGCGCTGTTGCGACACCGTCACTGCATTGTGCAGGTTCGGCGCGCGCGGGCACTTCATGCCGTCCTCCTCATTCAGCACGACTTTTTGGTACGCCAAGAAATGGCCCACCCGCAAATCTGCGAATGGGCCACCTTCCGGTTCCATCGATCATTCTTGCCCTTGGGGCATCGGTGTTTGAAATCTGCTACCCGTGGCAGCAGAATGCGTCATCGGCCAATGGCGCGCTTGTGCAATGCCGATGAAGTGCAGGATCAGAAATAGTGGCACGGCGAACGTCGGAATGTAGCTCATGGGAAGCACGGTCATGGCTGCGGTGGAGATTCCGTGCGGATCGATAACCCCGGCGAGCGTGCCCATGGCCAGAGCATTGACGAGGTCGGCTATTCCCAGGGCCTGCCAGAAGATGAAGCCTTTGCGATGCCCAGGGTTGGCCAGCCAGAGCGCCGCGAGCGGTGCTGTGACGCCGATAGCGATGTCGCCCCATCCGGCGGACAAGGCGAAGGATGCGGGCAGAATCTTGTAGGTGGCGAGAACGAGGAACACAAAACCGGCAATGCGCATGCTGTGCACCAGTGTGAGCGTGCGCGGGTTCAGCGACAGCACGAACTGCCGGAATCCCGGTGAGGACGCAAACCAAACCAGGAACAATACGACAGGAGTGACCGCAGCGAGGCCGAACGCGATCGGCGGCGTGTTAGGAGCGTTCTCATATAGGTGCAGTGCAGAAGACAACAAGGCAAACACTAACCAGGCTGCCAGCAGCCCGGCACTCAATTTGGCATATTTGGACATGGCGAATCTCCTTTTGTGTAATTTGTTATGGCGTGACCTCTGCGGCCACCTCGTTGGCTAGGTTCAAAAGATTGTTCCAGTGCTTGTTCCCGAGCCGCGCGCGCAACCCCTGCTGTACCTTTTCCCAGTAAGGAAGCGCACGCTTGAATTGCGCCCGGCCGGCATCGCTCAAAGAAAGCCTTCGTTCCCGGCGATCTTTACCGGATCGACTGGTGATCCAGCCTCGGCGCTCCATGATGGCGAGCGTGCGAGTGAGCGTCGTGCTGTCAATGGCCAGAATCTCCCCCAGTTTTCCCTGGGAAACTTCTCCCGCGAGGGACAAGGCTTGCAGCACAGTGAATTGCGTGGCTCTCAGACCGAGTGGCCGGAGAGTCGTGTCGTAGTGCTGGGTCAACACGCGCGAGGCACGCCGGAAACTCGCGCACATGCAAGGAAGAGCGAACGTCGCGGGCTTACTCATGGCTCAATAGATGTATATGCATATATTTCGATGCAGAAAAATCACGATGCCCGCTCCAGCCTTTTGTCGGAAATTCGGGAGATGGAAGGAACGTTTCCGTTCCTAGTTGGAATCAGACCCCAGTGGAACTTTCTGGCTCAGGTCCTCGTATTCATCTCCAGGCAGGCACGCCATGCCCTATTCACCCATACTGATTGTTCATATCTTCGCGGGGACCGTAGGATTGCTGTCCGGGACCGCGGCCATCTCTTTCCGGAAGGGTTCTCCGCGCCATGCGCTGGCGGGAAAAATCTTTGTCGCATCCATGCTCACGATGGCCGTCCTCGCGGTATACCTTGCAATCGTGAGGCATCAGTCGAGCAACATCGGGGGCGGGATTCTAACCTTCTATCTCATCGGAACGGGATGGCTGACCGCCAGGCGCAGAGACAGGGAAACCAGTCGTTTCGATTGGATTGTGCTGCTGATTCCTTTGACGCTCGGCACCCTCACCTGGATGAACGGTATAAAAATCGTGAGTAGCGGGGCGAGTTCACAAGACGGGGTTCCCGTCGGCATGACCTTCTTCATGGGTTCCGTGATGCTGCTGGCCGGCGCGGGAGACATTCGCATGCTGCTGGGCGGTGGTGTTGCTGGAACAAAGCGCATCGCGCGTCATCTTTGGCGCATGTGCTTCGGACTGTTTATCGCAGCCGGATCTTTTTTCTTCGGACCCTCGAACCGCCCCTTACGATTGCTTTCGACAGTGGGGATCGGGCAACACCTCTCCCCGGCTCTATTCAGCACGCCGCTCTATTTAATTCTCACCGTGCTTCCGCTGCTTCTGCTGATTTTCTGGCTATTCCGCGTGCGCTTCGCGAATGCATACCAGGGGTCGATACAACTCGCTCCCGCTAGTCCTGACGTAACGCAATAATCGGGACGCGTCAAGTTAAGACGGGCTGGCCTGTGCTTGGGCCACCACAAAAATGGCTGCCCCACTCGCCGCGATTTTCGGCGGGTGGGAATCGATGCTGCGCCGCATGGGATTTTGATCTCTCCGCAGCACCACGGGCCCTAACTTCTTAATTTGACGGATTCTAATAACAGCCAGATCAGAAGACAAACTTCTCCCTAAAAATTCTCGTCTGCCACGTATAGCAATCGCTCGCCGGTTGCGAGCAATTGCTGGTGCCGGTTTGGCTCGTATTGAAATACTCGCCCACGCCGTAAAAAGTTAAATTGTCGGTAGGGTCGATGACCGTCGCAGCGTACTGTCCCCAGTGATAGGTGTTCTCCTCGTCTCCCGTTCCGGCGACGATGGGACTGAGCTGGCCGAAGTTGGAAATGCCCAACGGCAACAGATCGAAATACACCTCGGGATTGGGCTGCACCGCGCAAGTGGAACAGGCGGCTCCGGAGACCGTGTAGGTCATTCCCAGGTTGCCGTATTTGTCCAGCGCCGCGCTCGGCATGAAATAAAACAGCGAGTGGTTGGGGTCGGCGAGGTCCGCGGGGCTCAGTTTGCCGCCGCTATTGCTATTGATGAGTGGAAACGCATTCCCGTTGGCAACGCCAAGAATGTAGTAGCGAATTCCGGTGCTCTGGTTCGCGGCATTTTCCATCACCACATGCGATGCGGTCAGAAACTCAAGATCGATTCCGAAGGCGCTGAAATTGTTGTAAGTCAGGCGATTGGCCATGCGGTCGCCGAGCGAGTCGACGCATGGCGTGTTGAAGTCGCCGCACGAAGGCGAGCCGTAAGCTCCAATGGTCGCCGGATTCGTGCTGGGCTCCGGCACACAAACTGTATTCGTCTCCGTGCCGCCGCCCGACGTGTCGTAGCAGCCCGGTGTGTAAGGATTCACCGGAATGAATTTTGGACCGGCAAGCCCGCTTGTACCCCAGGTAAACAATGCGAGCTGATTCGATGTGCATGGCGTAGTGGCGCTGGTGCATAACGTCTGTCCGTTGCCGCCTTGCAGCGCGTTGCTCGGATTCACGATCCCAAGAAAATATTCCGGCGCGCCACTGGGAGGTCCGCTCGCGCTATCGATATCGGCCACATCGAGCGAGTGGATCAACGTCGGCTGGTCGGCGGCTGGAACCGTGTAGGTGTAACAGGTCATCGGGTTGGCTGCGTGGCCCAGTGCCATATCGGCGCGGTCTAATTGGCAGGCTTCGAAACCAGCTTCGGTAAAGCCTTCGGTCGAGTCTTCCAAATCAAAAGTGATGTAAAAGCCGTTCGACCAGGTGCCGATCCGCGGCCAGTCAGGAAAATAGTAGTAGGTACCACCAGCGGTGCAATTGTTCGAACTCGGTATACAAGGCAGCACCGTGTCCATCGAGTATTCGTAGGCGTACCAGACAGTCTGCGGGTTGGAAAGATCGCTGCTTGAACTCACCGCGATGCAAATCGCATAGTGAGCAATACTCCCAACCGTATAACCTGTTCGGCGGCTGATGACAAAGCGGTTGTCGAGACGGTCGTAGATCACCTGCACATTGCCAGTAGCGGTCTGGCATTCCGGCTCCGTCAAAGCGGGCCACAGCGCGATGGCATTCTGCGGCACCGCGGTCGTCCCTCCAGATTTTGTGAAGATCGGCTCACCGGTGACTTTGTCGAATGCCTGCAGGTAGCGAAAATTCGCCCATTGCAGCACCTGGGCATTTTCACCCGCTGCGCTCTGGCCCACGGCAATGTTGGTGTCGAGATTGAGCGCGTTATCGTAAAACTGATAGGGAGTGCCGACGTTCTGCTGCGCATCGATGCCTTCGATCTGATTGTTCACCCATGCACTCGCCTGGCACGAGGCCGATGTGCAAACCGGAAAATTCGCCGCCGTATTTTCCGCTGCCTCTGGAGCGGAGTATGGGCCGGCAATCGTGCCCGGCTGACAATCGCCGGAGGCGCAGCTCTGCGCGAGCGAGTGGAGACTCGCGAGCAGGCAAGCCACGATCAGGATTGTGCTGGAGAAAGTTTTGCAAAAGTTTGGCGCGTTCAGGATTCTCATATTTCCTCCGGGCCTCACAAAGCTGGGGCGGCAGCCGAGTGTCTGCGGATGTATTGCGTGAAGGCCGGAAACATATCATCGAATGCAGAGGACGGCGAGAATTGCAGAAGGCTTTTACGAATGCAGAATGACGAGGGTCGATTGCGCAACCGGCATCTCACCTAAGTCTCGCCGGTACAGCTTGACGGCGAGTCTAGTGAGAACCGCCGTGTGTCCTACGTTGGACGAAAGCGGGCACTCCTCTGTTACGAATTACGAATAAGCCCGGGTGTTAGAGCGCTATGCGAGTGGCTCACATCTGAAACGGGGAAGCATAACTCTGGGGGAAGCATAACTCGCGAGAGGAGCGCTCATGGTTCAACCTTGGGTGCCCCATGTTTGCCTGCTTTTGGCAAACGTGGGATCTCGCTCGAAGAGAAAATCTGTCCCTAATGGGTTCAAGGAAAGGAATTGTGATCGTGGTTGGGTCCCACTTCTCGCAAAAGACACGAGAAATGGGGCACCCACGCATTTCCTGGCAGCCGAGCTACTCTGCCACATCTAACAATCAGTACCAGAGCGGATGGAACGGGGCCAGCTACGACAGCGACGGCAATCTGCTCAACGACACCTTCAACACTTACACTTGGGATGCCTACGGAAACCTGGCTTCGGCCAATGGGGCGACAATCATTTACGACGCGTTCGGGGCGCGATCTACGGCCTAGCCGTCGGTGGGATAACCGGGTGCCTGAAGAACCCTTGGCTGTGTAAGGCGACGGAGGGTGGGTCATCCATACCGTTTGCCCTCGTAGGAGCAGCGTCGGGCGCCGGCTTGGCTCCGGTCAAGTTTCTAGCCAATAATCAGGCTGCTTCTGCCGCATCGGATATAGTTTTTCAACTACAGATTGCGAACGTGTGCAACAAACTTCCTAACTAGGAGAATATTCACAATATGACCACTGGAGAGATCGTAATAATCGGTTACCCGCCTCTAGCTCTCCTCGGGGCATTGCGCATGTGGCAGATCGGCATAAGGCCACCCGACCTGCTCGTCTTCCTCGGCAATACAGCAGCCTGCGCCTGGCTTCTATTTCTTTTTAGCATCATGTCGTCGGCCGCGGGCATCGCTGCCGTACGGGAATTGCATGTACCGGGTGAATCGTGGATTCGGTGGCTTTGTCTTGCGCTCTCAGTTCTTTTCTACCCGATTACGATCCGAGGCATAGTTTTGGCCTTGAAGCAGCGTCACGATGCGGTCGGCCAATCCTCAACTCGAAATTGAAGAGATACTAAACACGTCGGGCGGGTTCTATAAAAGGCGGAAAACCGAAAAGGCGGAAAACCCGGCGACGACAAGCCGGTGACAGACGGGACGCTCCCTAATTCTCCGTAGCTGAGCTTTGTGCTTCCTTCCCCACCCAACCGCGCAATTCCGCAATTGGACTCCGTCCTTGGAAGGTGGGAATCGATGCCGCCAACCGCGTGAGGTTTTGATCTCCTCCTCTGTGCCAGAATTCCACAGCCTCCTGTGACATCCAACCTTGCGCCTCCCTTTCACTTTGCTTCATGATTGCCTCAGCAAGAGCAGCACGTCTCCCAAGCCGCCGGAAAACAAACGCGGACATAACTCCTTTGTTTCGCGGTTTTTGACCCTTAAGTCCTTTGTGCTGCGGATTTGCCGGGAAATTCTTGCTAGTACGGTGATTTCATTCATTGGGGGGGAGGGGGGTAGGGTATCGAGAGAGTACACATCGTCCCAAAGCGGAACGGGCTGAGCAGCAACCGGCGCCTTTCAGGCCGGGCCGAATGCCCTGGCCGGCACTGATTTTTAAATCAACAATCGACAATTCAGCACAAAATTGCGGCGCTGCGCATCGACGGGCAAACAGGTATAATTGTGTGACCTTACTCTCGAAGACACATCGCAAACTCATTCTGCGCCTTCGCGATTGAGACGACCTGTTTCATCGGGCGCACTACCGCGTCAACCAGGAGGCTGCGATGTCATCGATTAACGGCGACAAGTCCCGCTTTAACCGCGTGCGCAAACAAAGAATTTTTCAGCGCCAGCGCAACCGAATTCTTGTCCACGGGTTAATCTCGGCCGGCGGCGCGCCGGAAAAAACGGAAGCTCCATTGCCCGCTCCGCCTGCGGCCAAAACCGGCACTATTCGCTCCTAGCCGGCGATAGCGTTAGCCGCCACAACCCCAACTTCGTCGCGCAGCAGTTCCGGCGAATCACGACCAGCGAGGAAAGTATGAAGAAGCTATTTGTAGGCAACATTCCCCACAGCACCACGGAAGCGGAACTGCGAACCTTGTTCGAGCCTCACGGTGCGATCGCGCAAGTCAGCATTGTGACCGAGCGCGATACTGGACGCTCCCGCGGATTTGCTTTCGTGGAAATGAACGATGCCGCCGAAGCCGAAAAAGCGATTGCCGCTTTGAACGGTAAAGAATTAGGCGGACGCGCACTGAACATCAACGAAGCGCGCCCCAAGACCGATGGAGGCGGCGGCTTTCGTGGCGGCCGTCCCGGTGGTGGTGGACGCCCCGGAGGCGGCGGTCGTCCTGGCGGCGGTGGTGGTGGTGGTCGTTCCGGAGGCGGTGGCCGTTCCAGCGGCGGTGGCGGTGGACGCGATGACTATCAGGGACATGCCCGCCAGCCGCGTGAACCGCGCTGGTGATTTAGGATTTTCTGCTCCACGCGAATTTTAATTGCGGTTAGCGCGTGCAGTCTGTACTTACTAATTTACTTTTGAGGAGGTGTGCCCATGCCAGGACGCACGAGTTTTAACAAACGCCAGAAGGAGCGCTCGCGCCAGGACAAGCAGCGCGAAAAAACAGAAAAGAGAGTCCAGCGGCGGCAGGAAAAGCCGACGGATCCCACCGATCTGGACTCATTGGTGGATTTCTCCGCATTCCAGCAGCAGATGGCGCTTCCCGGAGAACAAAGCGAGGACGAGTAGAACCTGCGTTTTCGCTGAGTTATCCAAATAGGCTTACGGCATTTTCAGACCCGACAGTTTTTCGAAAACTGTCGGGTTTTCTTTGGCACGTACTTTTCATCTCAGTTGAAGTTCATGGTGCAATGAAATTTGATTTTCAGGCGCCGGCTGCAACCGCAATCTCCCTGTGTACTTCGCCCGTGTCCAGCGTCCTCTGTAGATAGTCTTCGAATTCGGCGAGCCTTGGCTTGATCGGAGTCTCGGCTTCGAATACGCCGTTCAGCGCGTCGGTCGTTTTCAGTCCATTGCCGGTGATGCAAAGAACGGTGGTCTCTTCGGGCAGAATGCGGTCTTGCCGATAAAGCTTGCCCGCCGTTCCCACGGTTACACCACCAGCAGTTTCCGTGAAGACACCTTCGGTTTCCGCCAGCAGACGGATCGAATCCACTATTTCGGGATCGCTCACGTCTTCGCTCCAGCCGCCGCTCTGCTTGATGACTTTGATTGCGTAGAGTCCGTCTGCGGGATTGCCAATGGCCAGCGAGCGCGCAATCGTCGCAGGCTTCTGCGGCTCGATTTCGGAACTCCCTGTTTTCACCGCAGTCGAGATCGGCGAACACCCTGTCGCTTGCGCGCCGAAGAATTTCACTTCTTTTGCCTCGACCAAGCCGACTTTTACTAATTCGTCGAACGCCTTCTTGATTTTGATAATCAACGATCCGCCTGCCATGGGACAGACCACGTTATCGGGCAGTCGCCAGCCCAACTGCTCGGCGATTTCAAAACCCACGGTCTTCGATCCCTCGGAGTAGTAAGGACGCAGGTTGACGTTGACGAAGCCCCACGGGTGTTCGTCGGCAATTTGCGAACACAGGCGGTTGACCTGATCGTAAGTGCCAGCCACGCGCACGACTTTCGCGCCGAAGACGTTGGTGCCGAGAATCTTCGCCGGCTCCAGGTCGGACGGGATGAAGATCCACGACTTCAATCCCAGACGCGCGGCATGGGCCGCAACAGCGTTCGCGAGATTTCCAGTGGAAGAACATGAGACTGTATTGAAGCCGAACTCACGCGCCTGGGCGAGAGCTACGGCTACAACGCGATCTTTGAAACTCAGCGTCGGTAGACATACTGCGTCATTCTTGATGTAGACATTCTGCGCGGCAAATTTTCCGCCTAACTTCGCACCCAGCCGCGGCGCCTGCAACAACGGCGTGAAGCCCACCGGCAGAGCTGGCTCAAAGGCGCGAGGAAGCGGCAGCAGTTCGGTGTAACGCCACATGTTCGGCGCTCGCTCGGTAATGCCCTTGCGGCTTATGGATGCGCGCGCCGCGTCATAATCGTAGGTGACTTCGAGAGGAGAAAAACAATCGTCGCAGATATTTCGAGGCTGGTTGCCCCAGGTTCGTCCGCATTCCCGGCACCGCAGTTCGTAGTTAGCCATGTTGCCACTCGCTTTCTGTTCGTCGCGATTTTTCAATCACAATCAGTCGCGAGTAGCCGGGGACGAGCCACAAGAGCGCCTAAAAAAGCGAATGCCTCTTTTTCCGGGAAATGGGAAAAGAGGCTCGGAACGCAAAATAAAAAAGCTCGCATGCCGAATCTCATGTGTCCCGTTTCCAGGAGAGAGTTAGCACCAGCGGTCAGGATATATGATCCAGATCCGGTTGCTGTGGCGTCAAAGGGCTCGTCCCTCAGCCACTCTTCATGAAATCCCAAGCCCGCTGCCCATATTGAAATGGAAAGCGAACTTGTTACTATGATCGTACAAAATGGGGTTGCGGGAGTCAAGTAGGATTTGGCCGGAAATGAGCAGGAGCCTTCAACCGCCAAGTGCGCGAAGGATTCGCAAAGGTCACGAAGAAAAGCCAAATCGAGATTAGGACACTACCTCGGCCGGAGCGATATGAAGTCCGAAGATTGACGAGCCCGTTCTCCAGACCTACCATAGCTTGCCAAATCAACTTTCATGATTGGACAAACCATCTCGCACTACCGCATTACCGAGAAACTGGGCGGCGGAGGCATGGGAGTCGTTTATAAAGCCGAAGACATCAAGCTCGGCCGATTTGTGGCGTTGAAGTTTCTTCCTGACGGAGTGGCCAGTGATCCGCAGGCCCTTAGCCGCTTTCAGCGCGAGGCGAAGGCGGCGTCCGCTCTCAACCACCCGAATATTTGCACCATCCATGAGATTGACGAGTACAACGGGCTGACATTCATTGTCATGGAATTTTTGGAAGGCATGACACTGAAGCATCGGATCGGTGGACGCCCCATGGATCTGGAGATCGCCTTACCGCTAGCGATCGAGATTGCGGATGCTCTCGACGCGGCTCATACGGAAGGCATAGTGCATCGCGACATCAAGCCCGCAAATATCTTCATGACAAAGCGCGGGCACGCCAAGATTCTTGACTTCGGGCTGGCTAAGATCGCACGCACTCGTTCGGTAGAGGCGCAACCTGCTGAGCCGACAGCGGCTGTGACGGCAGTCAATGAAGAACATCTCACTAGTCCCGGAGCCACCGTTGGGACTGTGGCTTATATGTCGCCGGAGCAGGTGAGAGCCAAGGAACTCGATGCCCGCACGGACTTATTTTCTTTTGGTGTGGTGCTTTACGAGATGATGACCGGCGCGCTGCCATTTCGCGGCGAAAGTTCCGGCCTGATTTTCGACGGCATTCTGAACCGGGCGCCGGTCGCTCCGGTAAGGCTGAATCCCGACCTCCCTCCTGAGTTGGAACGAATCATCAACCGCGCGCTGGAGAAGGATCGGGAGATGCGTTTTCAACACGCTTCCGACCTGCGTTCGCAGCTCTTGCGGCTGAAGAGGGACACGGAAACCGGGCGCGTATCTGCAGTGTCGGGCGTCGCCGCGGAGGAAATTGTACAACCGCCGGTGTTGGCTACGCCACAGCCAATTTCAGGACGGGTGGCCGCAGGTGGTACGTCCGCGACTTCAGCTTCAACGGCAATCGCCAAGGATGTTCCGGTTCGCCAGACGGGGAAAAAGAACCTCTGGCCGTTGGCCATTACTGCTGCTGCGCTGCTGGTTGTTATTGGACTGGCCTGGTATTATCGCTCCCGGCCGAAACGCCTTACCGACAAAGACACAATTGTGCTGGCTGACTTTGCCAATACCACTGGCGACCCGGTGTTTGACGACACGCTCAAGCAGGCCCTCGCGGTTGATTTGCAGCAGTCGCCGTTCATGAATGTGTTGTCCGATGAGAAGGTGAGCGAGACCTTGCAACTCATGAATCGCCCTCCTCATGACCGGCTCACTCAGGATGTGGCACGAGAAATATGTTTACGCACGGGAAGCAAGGCCATGCTGGCGGGATCGATTGCGGCGTTAGGCAGCCATTTCGCGATAGCGATCCGCGCGGTCAATTGTCAGAGCGGGGATTCTCTGGGCGCGACAGAGGAGGAAGCGGACAGTAAGGAGAAAGTGATCGAGGTTCTTGGCCGCGCTGCGAGTGACCTGCGCGGCAAACTAGGCGAGTCCCTGGCCTCGATCCAAAAGTTTGATAAGCCGCTACAGGAAGTGACAACCTCATCGCTCGAAGCGCTAAAGGCCTACAGCGAAGGGCAGAAAATCGAAGATGAGAAGGGCGATCAGGAAGCGCTGCCGTTTTACAAGCAGGCGGTGGAACTCGATCCCAACTTTGCGGAAGCATATCTCGATCTGGGAACGGCATACGGCAATCTGGGTCAAGATAGGCCCGCGCGAGAATGTTTCAAAAGAGCGTACGAATTAAGGGAACGTGTAAGCCAGCGAGAGAAGTGGGAGATCGCAGGGCAATACTACCAGGCCGGAACGGGTGAGTTAGACAAGGCGGCCCAGCAATATGATCTTTTGATTCACGATTTTCCCCGCGACCCTTCTGTCCATGCCAACCTCGGACTCGTTTACTCGCAGCTCGGCCAGCACGAAAAAGCAGCGGAGCTTGACCGCCAGGAGTTGCAGGTGGACCCTAAGGGTTCTGTAGCTTATGCGAATTTGACGCTGGAATACCTTGCACTGAATCGGTTGGATGAAGCTAAGACGACGCTGGTCCGGGCATCTTCCATAAAGCTGGACACCTACCCGCTCGAATTGGCGGCATATCAATTGGCGTTTGTACAGAATGAGCAGGCTGCGATGCAGGCGCAGGTAGACGCGAGCAGGAACAAACCGGGTTCTGAAGAAAATCTCTTAAGTCAACAGGCATTTACCCTGGCCTATTACGGTCATCTTCAAGAAGCGCGCGAAGTTACGCGGAAAGCGATCGAATCGGCGAAGCGCAACGACGCGATTGAAGTCGCCGCCGTTTTTGAGGGGAATGCCGCTCTACGCGAGGCGGAGTTCGGCAATTTTAAGGAAGCCGAAAGACTAGCGGCGGCGGTTGCAATGTTTCGCGGCGGGCAACTCGTTCGCGTGCCAGTGGCCCTGGCATTGGCCGAAACGGAAAATACCTCGCAAGCAAGAAAATTAGCCGACCAACTGAACGCGGACTACCCGCTCGATACGCTCATTCAGGGATATTTTCTTCCTGCAATTCGAGCAGCAGTTGAACTAAGGCATGGCAACGCGGCGAAGGCAGTTGATGGCCTTCGGCCGGCTTTTGCTTTTGAACTCGGAGGCGATCTATTGCCCGCTTACATTCGGGGCGAAGCTCTTTTAGCGGCACACGATGGCAAAGCCGCTGCCGCCGAGTTCCAAAAAGTTTTAGATCATCGGGGAATAGTCGTCAATTCCCCACACGGCGCGCTGGCACATCTGCAACTGGGTCGCGCCTATGCCATGGCCGGTGACACGACGCAAGCGAAGATTGCGTATCAGGATTTCCTGACTCTGTGGAAAGACGCCGACCCGGATATTCCTGTCCTGAAAGAAGCGAAAGCGGAATATGCAAGGCTGCAATAGGTTTCAGCTTTGCCACTCGGAGGCTGTCCGTCTCCCCTCCTTTCTACCCCGGGGCATCGATAAGGAGAGCGAAAAGCCGGGTGCTCCTGTCCGACGTCCCAGCTAAACTTTGACGATGATACGACTGGCTAGCCGCGCATGCTTATCGTCAGCTTTCATGGCCATCGTTTGCGTCGCAAGTGCTCAACAAAACTGGCCCTCCTACGGCGGTTCTCCCGAGAACAATCACTATTCTCCGCTCGCGCAGATTAACCGCAGCAACGTGCGTCAGCTTGCCGTCGCGTGGACTTTCGACACGCAAGAAGAGGGCGGCCTGCAAACGACTCCCATCATCGTCGGCGTCGTGCTCTACGGAATCACTCCTGCGCAGAAGATTTTCGCGCTCGATGCGGCGACCGGGAAGCTTTTATGGAAGTTCGACTCGGGCATTCGCGGTACGCAGCCGGACCGCGGGCTGGCGTACTGGTCGAGTCGCGTCGATGGGAATCCATCCGATGCGGACGGCCAGAGTGCGAAACAGAAAAAATCCGATCAAAAGAATTTCGATCTCAACAAACGTTCTCGTATCAAACGAGGCCCCACGATTAGCCAGACCAACGATGCGCGTATTCTCGTCGGAGTGATGAACTTTCTCTATGCCTTGGATGCCATGACAGGCAAGCCTATCGTGAGCTTTGGCAATCACGGTCGAATCGATCTGCGGGAAAATCTTGGCCGCGAGCCGGCCTCCGCGAATTCTATTTCTCTGACGAGCCCCGGCGTTGTTTACAAGGATCTGATTATTGTTGGAGGCCGGAATCCCGAAACTTTGCCCGCGCCTCCGGGAGACGTTCGCGCCTACGATGTGCGCACAGGGAAACTGCGCTGGTCGTTTCATACGATTCCTCACCCCGGCGAATTCGGCTATGACACCTGGCCGAAAGACGCGTGGAAGATCAGCGGCGCGGCGAACAACTGGGCGGGATTCGCGCTCGACGCCAAGCGCGGCATCGTCTATGTTCCGACTGGCTCGGCCGCGTTTGATTTCTACGGCGGCGATCGGTTGGGCGACGATCTATTTGCCAATTGCATGATCGCGTTGAAGGCCGACACCGGCGAAAGAATCTGGCATTTTCAGGAAGTGCGCCACGATATTTGGGACCGCGACTTTCCCGCATCGCCCGCGCTGCTCACCGTGAAGCGCGACGGAAAAGATGTGGAGGCAGTCGCGCAAACCACTAAACAGGGGTTCGTTTATCTTTTTGATCGCGCAAACGGCAACCCGCTTTTTCCCATTGAGTATCGAAAATATCCATCAAGCACTGTACCGGGCGAAAAATCTGCCCCAGAGCAGCCTCTACCTACGCTCCCGGCGCCATTTGCGCGTCAGCGCCTGACCGAAGATATGTTGACGACGCGCACGCCCGAGGCGCATCAGTGGGCGCTGGACAACTTCCGAACATTTCGCAGTGAAGGACAGTTTGTGCCCTTGAGCATCGGCAAAGACACCGTGGTCTTTCCCGGCTTCGATGGCGGAGCAGAGTGGGGCGGTCCCGCGGTCGACACGGAAACAGGAATCATTTACATCAACGCAAACGACATCGCATGGACCGGAGCCCTTACGGAAAATGCGAACGACAATGGCGCCAAAGAGATTTACATGAGCCAATGTGCTGTCTGCCACGGCGAAAAGATGGCGGGATCACCGCCCGCGTTTCCTTCTCTTGTCGGAGTAGAAGCAAGGCTCACCGCCGCGCAGATTACAGCGACCATCAAAAATGGTAAAGGAAGAATGCCCGATTTCCCCAATCTGACCGACGATCAAACATCAGCATTGGTTAGTTACATTACGAGTGGAACGAACAAGGAGTTGGCAAGCTCTGCGTCGTCGCAGGTTGCCATGCCATACCGTTTCACGGGGTACAAGAGATTTCTCGATTCCGAGGGATATCCCGCTGTCGCGCCGCCGTGGGGTACGTTGAATGCAATCAATCTCAATACCGGAGAATATGTGTGGAAGATTCCACTGGGCGAGTATGCGGAACTTGCGGCCAAGGGACAGAAGAACACCGGCACGGAAAATTACGGCGGACCAATCGTCACTGCGGGCGGACTTGTTTTTATTGGGGCGACAAATTTCGACAAGAAATTCCGCTCCTTCGACAAAGCAACCGGCGAATTGCTGTGGGAAGCCTCGCTTCCATTCGCGGGAAATGCGACTCCTGCCACGTATGAAGTCAACGGCCGACAGTTTGTAGTGATTGCCGCGGGCGGCGGCAAGGATCCAAAGTCCGGATCAGGCGGAGTATATGTTGCTTTCGCGCTTCCGAAGGATTCGGGCGATCATCTCACGGGGCCGCCATCACAGTAAAAGATACTCATTGCTTTGCTCCATAAAGTACTTGACCAAGGTGCGACATCTCCGATAGTCTGCGCTAAGATGCAGGAGCATCGGACACCACGACGCCGCTTCCATGGTCGTATTCGGCCTCTGCCCTTCCGGGCCGCCGAGGATTTGCGTTACATTCGCGACACCATGGAGCGGTCCGCCTCGTTCACCGCGGTTTCCGGGTGGGGACAAGTTTTGCTGGGCGTGACAGCGCTCGGTGCGGCGTGGGTAGCCTCGCGACAAGCTGCCGGGTTTGCATGGTTGCGAGTATGGCTGGGCGAGGCATTAGTAGCCGTGGCGATCGCGATGTTATCGATCGTGTGGAAGGCCAACCGGCGAGGTCTGCCATTGTTTTCCGGGCCGGGAAGAAAAGTTGCGCTGGGACTTTTGCCGCCACTCATGGCCGGCGCGTTTCTGACCTTCCTGCTCTATCGGATGGGTGCGCAACCGGCGTTACCAGCGACGTGGCTGTTGCTTTATGGGGCGGGAATCGCGACGGGCGGCGCATTTTCTGTGGCGATTGTTCCGGTGATGGGCATGTGTTTTATGACGCTGGGCGGTCTGGCGGTTGTGGCTCCGCCAGCCTGGGGCAGTTGGCTGCTGGCCGCGGGATTCGGCGGACTACATATCGTGTTCGGAACGATGATCGCGAGGAGGCACGGTGGCTAGGGCTTTAGCGCAACGACGAAAAACTGGCAAGATCGCGACCGCCGCTCCACGCGAACGCGCCGCCGTGCCGGCCATGGAGTTACCGGAACTGGACCGGCTGATTCATGAGCGCATCCGGCTGGGAATTGTGAGTGCGCTGGCGACCAACGAATCCCTGAGCTTCAACGACCTGAAGCGCATCCTCAAAACGACCGACGGAAATCTCAGCGTACACGCGCGCAAGCTGGAAGAAGCGCAGTACATTGCCTGCGCCAAATTTTTTGAGGGACGTGTTCCCCGCACTGAGTACCGGCTGACGACGGCGGGACGGCGGGCGCTGGCGCGATATCTGGATCAGATGGAAGAGTGGATTCGGGTTACTCGCGAAGAGTAGCGACCGGGCGTCTTGCCGTTAATATGAATCTGCTATGGGCTGCCGTTAAACAAAAGTGTACTGTTCCGGTGCGTGATGTAGAGCACGCAGCGAGGGAACACGACCTATGACTTGGATCCGCACGATTCCACTGACCGAAGCCGATGAGAAGTTGCGCCAGGCCATTGAGGGCGAAAAAGTTTTCTATCCCAAAGAGTACGCCGAGCCCGTACATCCGGACGCCTCGGGCGCGTCGTCGATTGTCGGCTCGCACACTCTGATTCCGCAGGCTCTCTATCATGCATTCAGCACCTTCGGCGCGCTTATGGCGTCGGATCTTCCGCTTGAGCGCCGACAACACGAGATGATCGCGACAGTCGTGTCGGTCACCAATCGGTGCCAGTATTGAATCGAATCTCACGCAGAGTTTCTGCGTCGAGTAACGCTGGACAAAGGGCTGGTGGAAGCGCTGGAGAAGGACTACACAACCGCGCCCATCACGCCGCAGGAGCGGGTCATGCTCGACTATGTGGTCAAGCTGACTCGCGATGCCACCAAGGTTTGGAAAGACGACATAGAAGGTTTGCGGGTGGCTGGATTCGACGACCAAGGCATTTTGCAGATCACGCTGATTGCGTCGTGGTTTAACTACATCAATCGCGTTGCCGATGCGCTGGGCGTAGGTCGAGAGTAGGCATCCGGGCCCGTACACTTCCTCTTCTTTCCTTCAGCAACTAAACTTTTCTCAGGCAGGGCCAGCGTGCTACTTCCTGGCCGCCGCCTTCTGATGCCTGAATCGTTAGCGGAATTCTTAGTGCCGAGCTTTGACGCGCACCTCCACGAGCGTGCCTACGGAAAGCGTCACGGCTATCGCATGGAATGGTTCACGTACGGGCAGGTTGTGGACCTAGCATTTCGCTTTGCCCACGAACTGGACGCGCGACAAATCCGAAAGGGCGACCGCGTAATGCTGTGGGGCGAGAATTGCGCCGAGTGGGTTGTCGCGTTCGTGGGATGCGCGATTCGTGGCGTAGTTGTCGTTCCCATGGACGACGGAGCTGCTTCAGAATTCGCTGTGCGCGTTTTGCTTCAGGTGAAGGCGAAGCTTCTGGTGTGCTCTCGCGCGCATTTGGATGTGCGCGAACACGCGGGTGCGACAGTTTTGGTCCTGGAAGATTTGTCGACGACTCTGAAGCCGCGTCCCGCGAATGCGCCGCCCGCACCGTCTGTCGGCCCCAGCGATCCGCTGCAGATTGTTTTCACATCAGGGACGACGGCAGAACCGAAAGGAGTGGTCATCACGCACGGGAATGTGCTGGCTAACCTAATGCCGCTCGAACAGCAGATTCGAGGTTATCTGAAGTACGAGCGCTTCGTGCATCCCGTGCGATTTCTTTGCCTGCTGCCCCTGAGCCACGTTTTCGGGCAATTTCTCGGAATGTTTCTGCCACCGCTCCTCGGGGGAACGGTCATCTTTCAAAATGAATTCAAGCCATCGGACATCGTGAGTACCATCCGGCGGGAAAGAATATCAATCGTGGCGAGCGTACCCAGAGTATTGCAGTCGCTTAAGCAAAAAGTGGAACGCGATCTGGAAGATCGGGGAAAGCTGGACGCATTCCGCAAGCGCTTTTCGGCCACCCAAGGCAAGCACTTTTTGCGGCGATGGTGGATTTTTCGGGCGATCCGTCGTCAGTTCGGATGGAAATTCTGGGCCTTCATCGCGGGCGGTGCAGCTCTCGATAGCGAAACGGAGGAGTTCTGGGGACGCTTGGGCTATGCCGTAATTCAAGGTTACGGGTTGACCGAGACCACGTCGCTGATCAGCGTGAATCATCCGTTCCGGTTGGGAAAAGGTTCGATTGGGAAAGCATTGCCGGGACGCGAGGTGAAGCTTGCCGACGACGGAGAAATCCTGGTGCGCGGCGCGGGCGTGGCGTCCGGCTATTGGCAATCGGGAGAGAAGCAAAAAGTCGCTGATGAAGGCGGTTGGTATCGCACCGGCGACATAGGTGCGCTCGACGAAGCGGGCAACTTGTATTTCAAGGGCCGGAAGAAGGATGTGATCGTCACGCCGGCAGGACTGAATATTTATCCGGATGATCTCGAGGCTGCCTTGCGCCGCCAGCCGGAGGTCAGAGATTGTGTCGTCGTGGGGATCGAACGCGGAGGAAATGCGGAGCCTTGTGCGGTGGTGATTCCCCGCGAGAACGGGAGCATTGAGGCAGCGGCGCGGAGAGCCAATGAATTTTTGGCTGAGTATCAACAGATGCGACTCTGGCTCGAGTGGCCGGAACAAGATTTTCCACGCACCAGCACGCAGAAGCCGCGCAAGCAACTGGTACAGGAATTCGCACAGGAGCGAATTTCAGGATCTAGTCGGTCTTCCGAAGGGGCGGCGAGGAGTTCGCTCGCCGAATTGATCGCGAGTGTGAAGGGCCGCGCAATTGGGACCGTGGGCGCGAATTCTGACCTGGAAACTGACCTGGGGTTGAGTTCGTTGGACCGCGTGGAATTGCTCGGCGCGATCGAGGAGCGTTATCAAGTCGATCTGGGCGAAACACGTTTCAGCACGGCCCGCACCGTGGGCGATCTGGAAAAGATCTTGCGCGGGGGCGCGGCGGAGCGCGTGGTTTATCACTATCCGCGGTGGGCGCTGCGCTGGCCGGTGCGCTGGATACGACTGGCCGCGCACTATTCGCTGATGAGGCCGGCTACGGCTTTACTGGCGTGGCCGCGGATTGAGGGCCGCGAGAATTTGCGCGGCTGGAGTGGGCCCCTGCTGCTGATTTCCAATCATATTGGGGATGTCGATCTTGGCTTCATTCAAGCCGCACTGCCCGCGCGCGTCCGGAACAGGCTGGCTACGGCTGTGCGCGGAGAAGCGCTGGAAGCTTTGCGGAATCCGGCATCTGGTCGAGGATTGTTCAGAAAAGCCTATGACCGATTGCAGTGGGCCCTGGGCGTGTCTTTATTGAATCTGTTTCCGCTCCCTCGTGAGGTTGGCTTCCGAAAAAGTTTCGCGTATGCCGGAGAAGCGGTCGATCGCGGATACAGCATCCTGATTTTTCCCGAAGGCAGGCACACCGTGGACGGGAATATCGGCCAGTTTCGCGAGGGCATTGGTTTGCTCGCAGGCAGTCTCGGAATACCGGTACTGCCCATGCGCATCTACGGACTCTTTGAGCTGAAACAGGCGGGAAGAAAATTCGCAGCTCCAGGAAAAATTCGCGTGCGCATCGGACGCCCGATCAACTTCGATCCGGGAATGGATGCGAAACAGATTACAGCGGAGTTGCATAAGGTACTGGAGGCTTTGTGAAAATGGGTAGTGACTCAGTTTTAAAATTCGTGCCATCGTCTACACGGGGCGTCATCCCGAACGGAGCCGTTTTTCAGGCGTAGTGAGGGATCTCGCGTGCAATAAAGCCGGGATAGCCCACGCAAGATCCCTCAGCAGGCTGAAATACGCCGGCTTTCGGGATGACGCCTTCGGGGTGTGAGTCAGAAAATCCAAATTGAGCCACTACCTGAAAATGGCCTCACAAAAATCGCCCCGGCTCTGCTAGAGAGTCGAGGCGATCGAATGTTTTCTTCCAACCTTTACGGTGCCAACATCAGTTAATGGTCACGCTTTTCGCAACCGACGGAATACCGTTGGCGACCACCACAAGGCTCGCCGTTCCGGTAGCGATAGTTGATGGAATATCGAACTGCGCCGACACCACCGTCGATCCGGTAGCAACTCCCATCGTGCTGAATGTGTGCGACTTGCAGTACACAACGTGGCTCGCTGAATCGGTAATGCGCACCAGCGGGAAGTTGGTCGCGGACTGATTGTCGTCGCCGTAAGCCGCGCCTTGCGACAAGCCGTTGAGCTGAGTGCCGCTGATCGCGTTGTTGACTGAGCCATGAGTAAGAGTGGCCGCCACCGAGGTGACGGTGGGACGCCACGCTGCCTGATACGTGCCGCTCGGGGTGTAGACCTCGACGCTGGTGGAAAAATCAGTGAAGAGAACCTGGCCCGTCGGCAGTATCACCATGTCACCTACATAGGAGCTGTCGATCGAGGCATTCGGTGGACCCGAGGTAAGGTTCAAGGTAGTGCCGTCCCACTCGTAGAATTTGCTGCCGGTCTCGAAAATTCCCGGACTCGTATCGAGCAGGACATTGCCATCGGGCAGCAATGAAGCCGGCCCGTCGGCGATGTCAAGGTTGCTGGGGAAGTTTGGTCCCGCAGTCCACGTAGCCGTCGCGGTGTTGTAGATAGCCGTATGACCCGCGGCACAAGCGTTCGCACCAGTGGCGAATACTGTGCCATTCGGGCGAAGTACTGCCGGACCGAGTTCGTAAGAGGCAGAGCCCGATCCGCCGCAGGCCGCAGCCGAATCCCACAGTTGTTCGATCGTGCTTCCCGCGCTGGCCCAACTTCCGGTGCTGGTGGTGTACAACTCCGAGTTGGTACCGGTTGCATTGTACGAATCGACATACGCATCCACCGTCAAAACGTTGCCGCTGGGCAACAGTGTCCAGCCTTCTTCGTCGTTCCAGTCGGCTTTGCCGGTGCCGGTGGTGGCCCAGGTGGCAGTGCTGCCGCTGAGCGTCAGGATGGCCTGGTCGGTGTTGCAGCAGTTGGCCTGCATCATGTGCCCGTTGGGAAGAACCACACTCTGTGCGTCACCGATCATGGTCCATCCTGAAGGCGGCGACAGAGAGGACCATGTATTGGTCGCCGGATTATAGAGAGCGCCTTTGTTGGTCCATACCGCGCTGCCATTGTTGTATTCGCCGCCGAAGATGGCCACCTCGCCGTTCGGAAGCACGGCGGAGCCGAAGTACAGCGGGTTGTAGCCACTGGGCAGATTGCCTGCCGTAACCCATGTCCCGGCGGTGTAACTGCCGCTGCTGCTTGGAATCAAACGGTACCAGGTGTTGACGTGGCTGGAGAAGAAGAAGCTATCCACCAGGACCGAGCCATCGGTGAGCAGCATCGCGTGAGCAACCGCGGACGGAGGAGTTGCCGTCACCTTCGTCCAGGTGCCTGCAGTAAAAGGTTCTTGAGAGCGGGCGATACCGGACCATGCCAGTAACGTCATCAGCGCAATTCCGAGTGTCCGGAGAACTTTCATACTTCACCTCGTGATTCGATTTTGGGGTAGAGCCGAACGAATGTGCCATTCGGATCTGCAGAGAAGCGGCGAGAAATCGTAGGCCGGTTCCGAATCTGTTGTGAGCGGATTCTTTTCTTGTTACGAAAACAGTATTGAAGGCCGGGTTGGTGTCTTCGCCTCCAACTTAAGCAAAGGCTGATAAGTAGTGAATGATCAAAGGCCAAGACGGCGGAGGACATATGAGGTTGTGGCAATTTGTTATTCGGGAGGTTTGCGGCGAGGCCCCTATTGAGAGACGCATTACCTTACGATTTGCGAACTTGAAGGAAGCGAGAGCGAAAATAAAAACGCCTCGACTCTGAAAAAGAGTCGAGGCGTAAAACTTCCTTATTCAGGGCTGCTTGCGTGACATTAGTTAATTGTCACGGTCTTCGGAGCAGATGCGATACCGTTAGCAACAACCTCGATGGTCGCTGTTCCGGTTGCGATTGTAGACGGAATATCGAACAGTGTGCTGACGCTGGTCGTTCCGGTAGCAACGCCGCCCAGCCATCCATGCGACTTGCAATAGACCACGGCTCCGGTCGAATCAGTGATACGCACGATCGGGAAGTTCGTCGCGCTCTGATTGTCGTCACCGTAGTATGCGCCCTGTGTCACGCCGTTGAACTGAGTTCCCCGGATCATGTTGTTGGTGCTGCCATGAGTCAGGGTAGCCTTAACGGAGCTGATTTTAGGAGCGCAAGTGGTACATGGGGTTCCGGCAGGAGTGTAGATCTCAACTTCCGACGAGAAGTCGGTGAAGAGAACCTGGCCGGTGGGCAGCACAACCATATTGCCCACATAGGAGCTGTCGATTGAAGCATTCGGTGGAACCGAAGTTGCGTTCAGCTTGGTTCCATCCCATTCGAAGAACTTGCTGCCAGTCTGGAACACGCCCGGGCTGGTGTCGAACAGCGCGTTGCCGTCAGGCAGAACGGCGGCCGGTCCGTCGGCGATGTCGAGCGTGCCTCCGAACTTCGGAGCAGCAGCCCAAGTGCCGGTGGAGATGGTGTAAATTGCGTTGTTGGTGGTAGCGCCAGCTCCGAACACGGTGCCGTTGGGGAGCAGGGGCGCCGGGCCGAGTTCGAGAGAGTTGGGATCGACCAAGTTCACAACAGTGGTATTCGAGGGCGTGGTCCAGGCGCCAGTGGTCGGGCTATAAATCTGATAGCCCAACGCGCAGCAGCCGCCGCTCACGTAGGTATCGACGGTCAGAATATTGCCGCCGGGCAGCAGCGTCCAGCCTTCTTCGTCGTTCCAGTCAGACTTGCCGGTGCCCGTGGCTGCCCAACTCGCTACGCCGTTGGTGAGGGTCAGAATGGCTTCCTCTGTGGTGCAGCAATTGGCCTGCATCAGGTGGCCATTGGGCAGAACGATGGCTTGAGCGTCGCCAACCGTCGTCCAGCCCGTGGGCGCGGCCAATTTCTGCCACTTGTTGGTAACCGGGTTGTAGATGGCACCGAGGTTGGTCCAGACGCCACTTCCGTTGTTGTACTCGCCGCCCATAACGGTTACTTGGCCGCTGGGAAGTACGACGGATCCGAAGTAGAGAGGGTTGTAACCCGTAGGCAAGCTGCCGGCGGTGACCCATGTTCCGTTGACGTAACTGCCAGTGCTATCCGGCACCAAGCGGTACCAGGTATCCGTGTGTTTCGAGAAGAAGAAGCTATTCACGAGGACTGAACCATCGGTGAGCAGCAGAGCGTGAGCGACCGCGGACGGGGGAGCAGTCTTAGTTGCCGTCCAAGTTCCTGCAGTAAACGGTTCCTGGGAGCTGGCGATACCGGCGCAAACCAGTAACGTCAGGAGCGAAATTCCGAGTGTTCGGAATGCCTTCATAGTAGTCTGACCTCGCAGTGTTCGATTATTGGTGAAACTGAGTTCTCAGATGGATTCCGATTGACCTGCCGCCACAGATGGGAGAGAGCCCGGTCGCAGTCCAGTTCAAAATCCCTAAGTTGCCGGATTATAACCCGCTTCGAATGGCGTTCAAGAACTTATGTCCAAAAAGTGTCAACAATTTTTTCGAAGGATTCGAAGGTTGCAAGAAAGTGCAATCTTCCGTGCATTTTCTAAACTTCCTCACTAAGTCAAACCACTGGAGTCGAACGACTCACCGCCCTCATAATGCAGAAATCCCGATTGCCGTTCGGCGTTTCTGGCAGCCCAGGAAAACCATTTTCATTCATCACTCTTCGGCGATCTTTCTACAATTATTCTTCGTCGACTTGTGAATCTTCCTGCTCCAGATTCGACTGCAGCTGAATCTCCGGCACATTTAAGCCGCGCAGTTGGCGATTCAGGTTAGGTAGATCGGAGGATTTGAATTCATCCCAATGCTTCATGATGTCGACGCTCGCGCTCTGAGTCGTAGCGACGGCGGAGAGTTGTGAAGTCGTAGGCTGAGCATCGACCTGCCATACCTCTCCATACAGCGTGCTGGCTTGTTGGTTAACGCGGACGAGCGTGACTTGTTCGGTACCACCCGCAGCCGGCCCGCCGGATGCACCAAGAAGCGCCGTCAATTTCTTCTGAAAGGGTGCGATTGTGTCGTTCGTCGCGGTTTGCGATTGCTCACCGTTCTTCTCGCTGACCTTCTCCAGTTGATCGCGAATGGCGCCGGCCTGAATCACGGCTTCCGACGTATCGCCGAGGAGCGAAGCGAGTTGCATTTCAGCGTGGAATTTCGCCTCGAGCGCTGCTGCGGAAACTTTCACGCGCGGATCCATCTTTACCGTAAGCTTCGCCGTTGAAACCTTGCCGTCCACCGTCAGGCGCACCGTGTACTGACCGGGCAGGACCGAAGGCCCACGGGGCAATCGCGGGGTATCGAACGGAACGGCCGCGATGGGATAACCGTGGTTGGTCGAAGTTGGAGGAGCGTAATGAAGGCCCCACGTCCAACGATGCATGCCGGGAGCTTGCGACAGCGATTTGAAGGGGCGCAGCCAGTAGAGCGGAATCAACTGTTTCTTCAGAGCCTCTTCGGAGACATCGGGTTTATCGGCGCTGGAAAACTTGCGCACAACCTGGCCCTGCGCATTGAGAATCTCGAGGGTCACGTTCTGTGCGGACTGAGGAAGGTAGTAATCGAGAATCGCTCCGTCGGGAGGATTGGCGCCCATCGGTTCGTCAGGGGGCATCGGAGTATCGGTGTAGGTATCTCGTTGCACGCGGTACGCAATAGCCGGCTTAAACAGATAAGCTTCGGACTTCGCCGCAACACCCGCCGCTTGCCGCAGCGGAGTGATGTCATCGAGAATCCAGAACGACCGCCCGTGCGTTCCAACGATCAAATCGTCTCCGTTGATCCACAGATCGCGCATAGATGTGTGTGGCAAATTCAGTTGCAATGATTGCCAGTGATCGCCATCGTCAAACGACACCCAGACCGCATTCTCGGTGCCTGCGAACAGCAATCCTTTGCGCTGAGGATCTTCCCGCACCGTATCAACCGGACCGAACGCAGGCAGGCCATCGATGATCAGCTTCCAACTCTTTCCGCCATCGTGCGTGCGGTAGATGTAAGGATGCATGTCGTCGACGCGGAAACGGCTGACCGAAGCGTAGGCGGTCTCTTCATCGAAGTGGGATGCGGAAATCTGCGTGACCTTGCTCCACGCTGTGAGCTCCGGCGGCGTGATATTGCTCCAACTCTTTCCGGCGTCGCGAGTGAGCCAGATCAGCCCGTCATCCGTGCCAGCCCAAAGGGTGTTCAAACTCTTGAAAGAAGGAGCGAGCGCGTAAATAACTCCGCGGCGCTTTTCCGCACCTTCGGGAATCAACTTGCCCACGCTGGCAGGTACCTCGGGCTTCTCGCGCGTCAAATCTTTGCTGATGGTTTGCCAGGAATTTCCGCCATCGGTGGTCTTGAAAAGCACATTGGCCGCGTAATAAAGAATGTGCGGATCGACAGGAGAAAACATGAGCGGCTCGGTGCGATCGGTGCGGTATTTGGGAGTGCGGAGCGGAATGGGAGTAACGTTCTGCACCTGCCCGGTGGAAAAATGAAAGCGCGAGACTTCACTTCTCCCGCCGCCATAGATGATGTCGGAATCAAGCGGATCAGGCGCGACATAGCCGTATTCGATAACGCCGACCGGGTGCCAATCCCGAAAAGTAATCTCTCCGTCGTTGCCGCGAGAAGAGATGCACACCGATCCGCTCTCTTGCTGCCCAGCGCAGACGCGATATGGAAATGTGTTGGTGACAGCAACATGATAAAGCTGCGCCGTTGGCTGGTTGTACCAGGAACTCCAACTGGCTCCGCCGTTCACGGTGACCAGCGCGCCCTGGTCGCTGACCAGGAGAATGATATTGGGATCGTTGGGGTTGATCCACAAATTCTGATAGTCGTCGCCCCCGGGTGCACCTCGAAAACCGTACCAGGTCTTTCCGCCATCGGTGGAGCGCATGGTTACCGTGCTCACCACGATAACGTCATCGGGGTTCTTGGGGTTTACTTTTGGAATTGATAAATCGCCGCCGCCGATGCGTCCAGAGGGACGGGGATCGTCGGTGATCTGTGACCATGTCTGGCCTGCGTCGTCAGAGCGATAGACCCCGAGCTTGCCGGATGCCATTCCCACCGTCGCATAAAGACGCCACGAATCGGAGGGAGCTATCGCGACATAAATTTGTGATAGGTCCTTCGGCAAGCCCGCAGTCAGCGGAGACCAGGTATCGCCACCGTCAATGGACTTAAACAATCCTCCGTTCGTTCCATTAAATTCATTTCCGTCTTCCCACGGCCCTTCTCGCACCTCCCACATCGAGGCGTACATCACATTGGGATTTGACGGATCGATTTCAATGTCGGAGCCGCCGGTGTTGGCATCTTTGTAAATCACCTTTTCCCAACTTTCGCCGCCGTCAGTGGAACGGAAGATACCGCGCTCTTCGCTGGGTCCGTAAGGATGTCCGAGTACCGCCGCAAATAGCCGATCGGGATTGCGCGGATCGACAACAATCGCCGGAATCTGTTGCGCATCGCGGAGACCGGTTTTTTCCGCACCTTCCGCGCCTGCCTTGTCTGAACCCATATGCTTCCAGGTTTTTCCCGCGTCGATTGACTTGTAGATTCCGTTGCCCACGGAAAGATCGGGACGATGCAAGCCCTCTCCGCTCGCGGCATAAACAATGTTGGGATCCGACGGTGCGACCGCAATCGCACCAATCGACTGCGAAGACTCGTGATCGAAAATAGGGTTCCAAGTCCGGCCGTAGTCGTCCGTCTTCCAGACACCGCCGTTAACCTGGCCAACATAAAAAACATTCGGTTGGGTGGGAACTCCTGCAGCCGCGCGCGTGCGCCCGCCGCGAAAAGGCCCAATCATTCGCCAATGAAGTTCCTGAAACACATTGTCGTGAACCTGAGCGGGAGAAGTTGCCGCAGCCAGAGCGATAGAGATGAGAGTGAATAACCGGAAGAATAAGATCGCAGGACGTTGCATCACTTGGCGCCCCCTTGAACCTGCAAGCAAACCCTACAGCATAAACCAAAGTAGGTGCCGGAGGGGTTTCTTATCAGTGATTTGACCTCCCTAAATTCGCCTGGAAGCCGCCCCTGCTGCGGTAAACTTGACGCGCCACCAACTCTGACATCTCAATGCATCCTCATATTTCGAACCTTGTTCGCCGTCTACTGCCGTGTATGGGCCGGTCCTTGGCGGTCGTCTTTCTTATTTATGTTTTCGCTTCCCAAGCTGCCCAACCGGCCAGAGCCAAAGAGAGAGATGGCCAAGGGCTTGCGCCGATTCTCGATTACATCTCGTCGGCATGGGACGTTCTGACCCGCTCCATGACTGATTGCAAGAGCGTGGTCGATCCCAAACTGAAAGTCGCGCCGGTCCTTTATTTGCCCGCGGGCTTCGCGGAACCCGCCGCCGTGCAGAAGTTGGCTGCCGATTGCAACGTGCAAGTCGAACACTTGCCGATGGAGATTCATCATCTCGGGGAAATCGACACCAGCAAGATTCAGCCGCACGGCCTGCTTTATTTGGAAAACAAATATGTCGTCCCCGGTGGCCGCTTCAACGAGATGTACGGCTGGGACAGTTACTTCATTGTTCGTGGGCTGTTGCGCGCCGGGCGAGTGGAACTGGCGCGGGGCATGGTCGACAATTTTTTCTTCGAGATTGAACACTACGGCGCGATGCTCAACGCCAACCGCACTTACTACCTCACTCGGTCGCAGCCGCCGTTCCTGAGCTCGATGTTCGTCGACGTTTACGGTGAGATGCAGAAGAACGGCCAAACAAATCGTGAGTGGCTGGAGAAAGCTTATGCCGACCTCGATAAAGACTACGGCATGTGGACGCGCGAACCTCATCTCGCCGGGCAAACCGGCTTGTCGCGCTACTTTGATTTCGGCGAAGGCCCTCCGGCGGAAGCGTTGCAGGACGAGAGCGGATTTTACCGGAAGGTGGCGAGCTATTTCTTTTTTCATCCAGTCGAAGCTAATGATTACGTTATCGAGTCTGCGCCCGGAACCAAGCGATCATCAGCCGGAGCGTCGTACTCACTCCAGATCTGCGATATCGCGACGACGATGTCGCCGCCGGGATGCGAAAAACCGCGCGACTTCATGCTCAGTTCGGACTACTACAAAGGCGACCGCTCCATGCGCGAATCGGGTTTCGATGTGAGCTTTCGCTTTGGACCCTTCGGCGCAGCAACCCATCATTACGCGCCCGTCTGTCTGAATAGCCTTCTCTTCAAGACAGAAAAGGACATGGAACAGATCAGCTTGTGGCTTGGACGTCCGGCGGACGCTGCGACGTGGAAGAAGCGTGCGGAAGATCGCAAGAAACTGATCAATCGCTATCTGTGGGATCAGGCGCAAGGGACGTTCTTCGATTACAACTTTGAAGCACAAAAAAGAAGTTCCTATCTCTATGCAACCACGTTTTATCCGCTGTGGGCTGGGCTGGCCACGCCTCAGCAGGCGAAATTGGTGGAGAGCAAGTTGAAGGGATTCGAGCAACCGGGTGGCCTTCCCATGAGCACCGAGGACACTGGCGCACAATGGGATTTGCCGTATGGTTGGGGCAATATCGAGATGCTGGCCGTGGAAGGGCTGCGCCGCAACGGAGATAACGCCGACGCCGATCGGATCTCGTATGAGTTCCTATCGACTGTGGCGGAAAACTTCCGGCGCGATGGCAACATCCGCGAAAAATACAACGTGGTTACGCGCTCTTCAGAAGCGCACGTCGAACTCGGATATCAAATGAACGTGGTGGGCTTTGGCTGGACCAACGCCGCGTTCTTGGAACTACTGCATGGGCTACCGAAAGAGATGGCGGACCGTTTGGCGGCCGAGCAGAACGCTCCTCTTCCTTCACCCAAATAGCGATCAGCGAATGTGTGCCACCCGGCCCTCGATCCCTCCCGGACCGGGCGCAGGCGTTGCACCGTGTTCGCTCGCGACCCACGCGCCCACGTGATTCGCGACTTCGTTGATCTGGCCCAGTGACGCCCCGCGAAGATATTCGCAAACTAGCGACGCAGTGAAAGCGTCGCCCGCGCCCACCGTGTCGGCAACCTTCACGCGAAAGCCCGGATGGGTATTACAGTCGCTGGGAGCCACTAACAAACTTCCTTGATTCCCACGAGTTACACAGACCAGCCGCAGTTGATAAAGATCAATAAGGTGCCGCGCCGATGACTCTTCCGACTCGGATTCGGAAGATTTCTTATCCGCCGTCAGCACTCGCATAATCTTCGGCAGTTCTTCGTGATTCAGCTTGACGATGGACGCCAGCTTCATCGATTCGTCGAGAACCGCGGCGCTATAGAAATTCTGACGCAGATTCACGTCAAAAACGCGCAAACATTGCGGTCGTGTCGCTTGCAGAAAACTGCGAATCGTTGACTGGCTTTGCGCGGAGCGTTGCGCGAGCGACCCAAAACACACGGCGTCGGCCTCTGCTGCGAGTTCCTGCCACTGCGCCGTCCACTCGAGAAAATCCCAGGCGACCGATTGCGAAATCTCAAAGCAGGGCTGGCCGTGTTCATCTACTCTGACGTGGACAGTGCCAGTTGCATGCTGCGCGTCCCGCTGTAAGAAAGAGGTTTCAACCCCCAATTCACTCAGCCGGCCCAAAGCTTCACTGCCTAGATCGTCGTTTCCCAAACGGCTGGCCGCGATTCCTCTATTGCCCAGCAGCGACGTGATATAAGCAAAGTTCGCAGGCGCACCGCCCAGTTGCCGGCCAGCGGGAAACAAGTCCCAGAGAATCTCACCCAGACCCACAATGGTGTGCTTCATTACTGTCATTCGTTCCCGAGCCAAGCCTAGGGATGCGCATCCTGTTTCGATTGCAACTGCTCAGCCAACTTCAGTTCGCTCTCTGCTTCCTCTTTTTTCCCCAAGTCGCGATAAGCCTGGCCGAGCAAGTGATGAGTGGTGGGATTGTTTGGGTCCATAGCCGCGGCCCGTTGCAGTGAGCGCACGGCCAGTTCGAACTCGCCTTTCTTCTCCAAAACTTTTCCCATCAAGATGTAAGGGCCAGTCGAAGTTGCGTCGAGCCAGATGGAGCGCTGCAAAAGGCGTTCGGCATCATCAAACTTCTGTATCCGCGAATAGGCATCAGCCAGCTTGTAATAAGTAGCAGCATTCGCGGGATTGAGCGCCAACTCCTTCTGAAATTCGGCAATCGCTTCCGGCACTCGCGACTTGTACAGGTAAAGCTCGCCGAGCATAAAGTGAGCCAGCGGCAGCTTCGGGTCGAGGGCCACGGCTTTCTGACCGTATTCTTCGGCAATAGGATCGAACTCCTGCCGGAACAACATGCGCGCGGTGAACAGATAACTGGCAGCGGAATCAGGGGGGACGTCGAACATTTTGGCGAACGCCTTGCGCGCCTGCGGATAGTTCTTGGTTTGGATGTAGCAAATTCCGAGAATGTAAGACGCATCGACATTTGCGCGCGGAAACCATGTCTGGACTTTTTCGAGCAGCGGAATCGCCTGGGCTGGGTGCCCACCGAGATAGTATGACAGTCCCAGCAGTTGCTGGGATTCGGCACTCTTGGGGTCGGCGGCGGCGGCCTTAGTGAAATATTCGATGGCCTTCGGATAATCACTCTTCTTATAGTATGCGGACCCGATCTCGAGATCGAGTCCGGTCGGCCTTGGAGAGCTGGCCTCAAGAGTTTGAAGTTCAGCGATGGCGTCGTCCACTTTGCCTTGCTGGATGAGGGCGCGGGCGTGCGCGAAATCCGATGTCGATGCCGTCTCCTGAGGCGAAGCCGCTGAATCGGCTCGCGGGACGTTCTGTTGCGCCACGCAGAGTATCGAAGAGCAACAAACCATCAACCAACAACGCCGCACAAGAAAGAAAATACACAATGCAAATTCGCTCCGCACTTGAAAATTAGAACACATCGGTCGCATTGGTCGGGAAACAAACAACCCACTGAATTCCTATTGTCGCTTCATCGTCCTTTGTATTTCTTCCAGATTTTCGCGCGCCAGAGAATGATTGGGATCGATCTTCAGGGCGCGCTCGAAGTGTGATTTTGCTTCCCCAAAGCGGCCCAGTTCAGCCAAGGCGCTCCCTAAATTAGCTTCGGCGTTGGCGTCTTTCGGTTGCTCCTGTATCGCCAAACGGAACTGCCGTAATGCACCCTCAAAGTTGGCCAACTGCGCCAACGCGTTGCCCAAATTGTAGTGCGCGTCGAAGTAATCGGGCCGTGCTTCCACTGCGGCCGCGAGAAAGGCTATGGCCTGCTGTGGTCGGCCATTCGCCAGCAGAGCGGCTCCCATCGCGTTGTTGGCGACGGCGTCATCGGGCCGCAGACGCAGCGCGGCTTCGTACTCGCTTACTGCATCGTCCAATTGCCCTCGAGCCTGTAACATCGCCGCAAGATTGTAATGCGCCTCGAAATTTGACGGATCATTTTTCACATCGTGCGCAGCGAGCGATTCCTCAAGAAGCCGGCGCGGATCACCTTGCGTGGGATCGAAATTGACAGGAAGCACCTGCAGCCACAAATGGCACATTTCGTCGCTGGAACGGTTTCCGCCCTTGACCCGTAGCGGTGGATGATTGGGATTCAGGGGATTTTCTTCGGAATTGTCGTACACGTAGCGCATGTTTACTGTCGTTCCCTTCGGCAATAAGACCGGTTCGGCATAGCGATAGACTGCCTGCCAGCTCAGATTCCAGTGAGGAATATGGATCAACGTTTCCCTGGTTCCATCCGGAAGCGTCGCCCATGCTTCAATATCTTTCCCCAGATAATGCGCGTGAGGATAGATAGCCAGCAGGTTGACGTCGACAGGAAGAATGAATTCGTCAGTGACCGGAAAGTTGTGCTGTCCCGCGGCTATGTCGAGCTTGTCATCATCCTCAAGCTGGAAAAGCATCGGCAACTTCGTCGCCGGATGAGCAGTAAAGTACAGTCCGAGGCTGGGCTGAATGATTTCCGTCTTCCCGGATGGCTGCATATGCGTGTTCAAGATGAGGTCCGCCCCTTTGTTGAGCTGCAGAGCCATGCCTTCCGGCTCAACCGAAGGAACCGACCCCGGCTTCCAGAACAATAAATGGCTGTCGGGTTCAAAGGCTTGCGACTCGATGCGAATCTCCATGCCTCCAAAACCGGCTCCCGGCTGGGCTTCCCGCCGCCGTGAAGATTCGTCGCGGTCGATAAGAATATTGGCGTGGTGTACATAACGCTTGTCACCAGGCCGAATTTCGACGGCCTTGACCCAGCGCGTTTCGGTAATGGGAACACGAAAAATGAAATTCCAATAAGTGTCAGTGCCCTGCGGCTGAAGGACAAACGGCTTCTCTGCCTGAAGCACCAAGTCAGGCTTTCCCAATCGCCAGCCTTCGGGAAATTGCGGCGGCGGAGGCATATCCGAGGGATTGCCTTCCAACGCTCCCTGTTCGACCCACCTCTGAATGAGATCGATTTCGCCGGGTGTCAGGCGCATTTCGTCGGCGAACTTCAGCGGCTGCGGTTCGGGCAGCCACGGCGGCATCGACTTATCCCGCGTCACATCCGCGATCTGATGGGCGTGTTTCTTCGCGTCGGCATAGCTGAGCAGGGGAAACGGTGCTGCCTCGCCCGGCCGGTGACAGGCGGCACACGAACGGAACATGATGGGGGCGATGTCTTTATTGAAGGTGACTTGTCCGGGGATGGATGCTGCTGAAGCGGCTCTCTGCAGTTGAAAATTGGGCAGCGCCGCCGCAGTGAGAATAACCCCGAGCAGTGCCAGCGTTCGTGCCAGAATGCGGCACCGCGGAGGTGCTATTCCAGATCGGCGATGTAGCATCCTACTCCCCTGACTTCTTTCGCGGCGACAGGCTTGCCGGCGAGCGCAGATTGAATGGCGTCGTCCAGTTCATGAGTGGTGGGCTCGGGACGTGTGCGTGTAACATCGACGTAGGTATTGTCGATTCGCCCTTCGTATACGAGTCGGCGATGGCGATCGAAGACCGCGGCCTCAGGCGTAATCTCCACGCCAGCGAGCTTGACGAGCTCGTGCTGAGGGTCCCGCAAGGCGGGCAAGTGATAGCCATAGTTTTCCAGATATTTACGGATCTCGTCCGGCGTATCGGCTCGGTCAGGAAAGACAAGGGAGAAACTGGCTCTATCTGCGTAGCGCTGGTTCAATCGCTGGATGATGGGGGCATAGCGGCCAGAGACGGGGCAATCACGACGCAGGAATATCAGCACTGCGATTTTGTCTCCGGACACCGCCAGCGGATTTGTGGACTTGCCATCCAGGTCGATGGCACTCAGTTGTCCCCACAGCAGAACACCGGAATGACCTGCCAGAAGAATTCCGCAGAGCACCCGAACGAATTTCAGTGAGCACCGCGACTGATTCATAAGATACTCAACTGCTCAGACCCGCTCAGACTTGCCTCAAACCTGGCTCAAAATGCGATTCTAAGGAGCAAGGGCTCTCATTGTCCATGACTTCTGGCGGGGGAGATTCTCGTAGCAGACAAAAACGGGGAGTCCCGAAAGACTCCCCGCTGCAAATAGCTCGTAGTTTTGCTAGAAGCTTAATTTTAGAGCGAATTCCAACTGGCGCATGCCGGTGGTCGAACCCGGCGAAGAATCAGCTTCGATGTCGGTGATCTGACCGGCGTTGCCGCCTCCGTCAATTTGCGTGTTTCCCTGGTTGGCATTAAAGCCCAGCACCGGATGATTGAAGACATTAAAGGCGTCCATACGGAACTGCATCTTAAAACGCTCAGTAATGCTGAACGTTTTAAAGAGAGCCGCATCGGCGGAGAAAGCCCGCGGACCGCGGAAGCTGTCGAAACCGATGTTGCCTAAGTGACCAGCCCCAGGATCAGCAAATGGACCGCCCGACGTAGTAGTGATATTAGCGACGGGCATGAAGAACTGAACGTAGGGATTTGCGCCCGCCGGATGCTGCAAGGATCCTGCTCCAGTGTGGAACGAGCCAGAGCCCTTGTCCGGACGGCAGATGTTCACATCCTCCTCGTTACCGCAGTCGCTGAAGCTGGGAGTCCAAGGCAGTCCGCCACTCCAGTTAGTGTCACCTGAAATCTGCCAGCCGCCCAGAATCAGATCCTCAGGCCGATTCGCATTTCCGCCGAATGTCCTGCCTTTCCCGAACGGTAATTCATAAACCAAGCTGGTCACCCACACGTGATTCCGAACTTGATCGTCAGGACCGTACGCGATGGGATGGCTGTTGGCGTAATAGTTGCTGTCATATTTGTCTGCATGGGCGAATGTGTAGTGCGATAACAATTGCAGGCCATGAGAGAACCGCTTGTCTACTTTTACTTGCAGGGCGTTGTAGATGCTGCTGGCGTCGTTTCCCAGATAGTTTCCTTGATCGCCGGAACAACAGGTCAGTTGATCCGCCACGGGCACTCCCGTATTGCCGCAAGTTTGTGTCACGGTCGAACAGTCCGGGTAGATGAACTTGTCGAAGTACGGCCTGCGCTGCGCTTGGCTCAAAGTGCCATACCCCACGATGGACGGGTTGTTGATGTTATAGGTATTGCCATCGCCTGCGAAGCCGTTGGTTCCTTTGTTGCCAATATAGGCGACTTCGAGCGAAGTAGTGTTGTTGATCTGGTGCTGAACAGTCACGTTCCACGCATCAAGCGTAGGAAGCCGTTGATAGGTCGGGCGAATATGCGGCTGCAAATTTCCCGCAGGACCATTCAGTGGCAACAGACCATTGGAAGGGACGGTGGGAAACGTGAAAATGGGCGGTCCCGCGTCCAACTGGAACGCCGGTATGAAGTTGTTGCTTGCTGCAGCATTGATCGTCGAAGCTTGGACCAGTTGGGCCGCCAGTACTGGCAGATTCTGCGTAACGGCGTGGCCAAAGTTCGAGCCGAAAACGCCCATGTCGAAGCTGCGTCCGTAACCCATCCTGACCACTGTCCTTGGTGTTAGCTGATAAGCGGCGCCGAGCCGCGGCGCAAAATAAGACCACTTATTGTCAATGTTTCCGTTTAATCCGATGTTGCCATATCCGGCCACACGATCATGACCATCGCCCAAGGCGATGTTGGTGAAGCCGCCCTGGCCCTTACCATTCACGTATTCCGGGAAATAAACTTCCCAGCGAAGGCCGTAGTTCACAGTGAGTTTAGAAGTTACGCGCCATGTGTCTTGTCCGTAGTAGAACATCCGATGCTGCCGTTCGGCAGCGTCGGTGCTGGTGCTGACGTAACGGCTCAATTGGGTAACGTCGCCAAGCATGAACGTAGCAAAGTCCAGGCCGCCCAACCCCCCATCGGAAGTAGCCAGATGATTGAACGCATAGACACCTGTGCGGTTGGAGTCGCTCGGGACGCGCAGGTTTTGTGCGTAGCGAACGTCGGCCCCAAACTTAAACTGATGGTTGCCATGGATCTTCGTCATGTTGCCGACCCATTGGTATTGGCGTTCTCGCTCAATCAGAGGACAGTTGCAACGCGCGACACCCAGGCCATCTCCGAAGTTCGATCCCACGCCATCCATGTCGAACTCACCCAAGCCCGAGGTGAAGTTATCTCCTAGGTTCGCGTTAGGAATGCCGAACGCTGTCATCGCTGCTTTGCCCGCATCCGGCTTGTTGGTGAGAGGATTGTATTGGAAATAGCCGAAGCGAAAATCGCCGAGCAACGTCGAACTGAAAGTCTTGGTTACACCGGTGGCCAGACTGTAATTATGAACATTTGAACTGCCCGCCAAACCGCCGGGGCCAAATCCAATGCCGCCCACCGCGCCCAAGCTGGGGGTGCCCGACAGGCTGAAATAATCGAGGCTGAAGCGGCCGAACACTTGCACGGTCGGCTTGGCATTAAAATCGATTCGAGTGTCGAAGCTGTTTTGGTTGTACGGACCGGAGCCGGCTCCTACAAAGTTGTTCGTCGCGCCGCCGCTGGTTGGGTTCGGAAAAGCGGCCAGCATGTTGAGTGCTGCGGTCGACATGGCGCTCACGGGAATTTTGAAATTATTGGCAGGCAAGCAACTTGCTGCTGGAACATCGCCTTGTACTCCGCAGAAGGCTAGGCGTCCTGCTCCCGACAGATCGGCGGAACTTGTGGGATCGTAGAGGTAGTTGGATGGATCACCGGCGACCCCATTGCCGATCTTCGCAGCGTAGTCGCTGAAGTCGCAGAACGTTCCGCCCGTGACACAAGTGCTCTTCAATAGAGCGGTCGGAATCGTTTCCTGATTGCTGATGCCGTTTTTCTGCCGCGTCGCCTGGTAGTCAGCAAAGAAAAACAATTTGTTCTTAATAACCGGGCCACCAATCGTTCCTGCGAATTGCTGCCAGCGAGAAGAAGGAATCAAACGCCCCGTGACCGGGTCGGGAGCGAACTGTGTGAAGGGGTCGCGTGCTGCCAGAGCGTCGGTGCGCCGGAACCAATCCGCCGAACCGTGAATGTCGTTGCTGCCGGACTTGGTTTGCACCGTTACGACGCCAGCCACCGCCTTACCAAACTCGGCATCGTAATTGCCCAGCGAAATCTTGGCTTCCTGAATCGCATCTAAATTCGGATTGACCACGATGATTCCCAAAATCGGATCCTGGTTATCGGTTCCATCCAACTCAAAGGCGGTCCCGCTAAAATGCTGACCGTTGACAAATATCTGCTGGCCACCTTGAGGGTTCTCGGTCGCAGCATGGCTCCAGCCCACCAGTTTCTGCGTGCCGGGCGACAGGAGTTCAAAGGATGTAAAATTTCTATTCAGGATGGGAGCATCTTCAACCATCTTCGCGTTGAGCTCAATCGACACGTCTTCACGGTCAGTTTTGAGTTGCGGAGCCTCTGCGGTAACTTCCACCTGTTCGCTGGTCGAACCGACCACGAACTGACCGTCCACTCTGGAACCGTTGTCGGCGGAGACCTGAATGTCCTTGAACTCAAGAATCTTGAAGCCGGTACCCTCGACTCGCACGGTGTAAACGTCGGGAATAAGATGCGTCACCGAGTAGTTCCCACTCTCATTCGTTGTGGTCTGTTCGGTTGTACCTTTGGTCTGACTAGTGACCGTAACCTTCGCGCCGGCGACTGCCGCACCTGAGGGGTCGTTTACCGTACCCAAAATGCTCCCAAAGACCGCTTGCCCAAAAGCTGCCTGTGACGAGAGCACGCAAAGAACTAACAGCGACGCCGAAACCGCAAGAACTGACCTCTTCATGAACCTGCCTCCTGAGACTCGACCGCGGGGATTGCACAGAACAGAGGTATACCGTTGTTCTGTCCTTGCAAGTCAGTAGTACAAAAGCACTATCTGCTCGGTATCACTACGTTTGATACCGTTACAAGACTGAAGTGCCCCTTTTGCAGTAAGATAGGGGACGCGTTACCTGAGCGTTAAATGTCTTTGACTCGCACGTTCGCCGCCGGGCGGGAGCAGTGCTTCCAGCAAGTAGAGAAGCTTACCAATAGTCATAGCCTGAAGAGTTCGGAGTCGCTGTGCAAATTGCTCCGCTATCTCGCGGAGCACTCTCTCGATCATCCCGGAGTCGCCCTCAAGGAATATCAAATCGCTACTGAGATCCTGGGACGATCCGCAGCCTTCGATCCGCAAAGCGATTCGACAGTTCGTGTGCAGGCTGGCCGCCTGCGGGTGAAGCTGGCGGACTACTATACGCACGAGGGGAACAGCGATTCCATTCTGGTGGAGTTACCGAAAGGGTCATACGCTCTTTCGTTCCACGTTCGCACGCCCCACCTTGCTGACGAATATACCGGTCCTGTGCGAGTCGCGGCTCCCGCATTAGCGGTGGAAAGTCGTAAAAGAGGAAACGGCTGGGCGGCAGCGATCATTCTTTTTATTTTGTTGGCGGTGTCGCTTGCAGCTGTCGGCATACTCGCGGTTCGAGGGCGAAGGCCGTCTGTCATTCGCGAAGCGGTTCCCAGCGTTTACCAGGTTTTCTGGAGCCGCTTTATCAGCGGGCCGCAACAGCCCTGGGTAGTATTCAGCAACGCTAATTTCGCAGGACGGCCGGAGACCGGGATGCACTACTTCAATCCGGTTTCGGATTCGAAGGCGGCGGTCCTCGACTACTACACAGGGGTGGGGGAGGTGCTAGCGGTCCATCAGCTCGACCGGGTTTTCGAGTTGCTGAATCATCAGTTGCGGGTGAAGCGCGGGAGCTTGTTCTCGCTGGATGACGCCAAGAATAACGATCTTATTTTTGTCGGGTCGCCGGCTGAAAACCTCACGTTGCTGGAGATTCAGGGGACTCAGGAGTTCGTCTTCCAGAGGGTTGCAACCGGACCGCGCAAGGGGGATTTGGGAGTCCTCAATGTGCATCGACAGCCGGGAGAGCCGGAAATGTATCTGGCGACTCCATCGCAGCAACAGGCGGGAGAAGATTTTGCGGTGGTAGGGCTGGTGCCGGGAATGGATCCTGCGCGGTCGGTGTTGATCTTGGCGGGCACGACGACCATGGGCACGCAGGCTGCAGCCGAATACGTTTGCCGCGAAGATTCCCTGGCAGAATTATTGCAGCGGCTCGGCGTCTCGAAGCCGGGAGAGCTGCGGTCGTTCGAAGCTCTACTGAGAGTGAAAGTCACGCGTGGAGTTCCGGTGCGGACGGAGCTTGTGGGAGTGCGGCAGGGAAGTCATTAGATGGCAGTCGGGCCACGCAGTTCTATTTTAGTGGCCTGCTCTACAATGGCCGCAGCATGATTGCCCATCTTCGCGGGAAGTTGCTCTTCAAACATCCGAATCAGGCGGTCGTAGAAACCGGCGGAGTCGGCTACGACGTCACCATCAGCGTGCCCACGTTTTCCGATTTACCCGGCCCGGGTTCCGAAGTGGCACTGCACATTCATACACACGTGCGCGAAGATCAGATCGCGCTCTATGGATTTCTGCGACCGGCGGAAAAACTGCTGTTCGAAAAGCTGATCACGGTAAGCGGAATCGGGCCGAAGCTGGCGATTACGATCCTCAGTGGAATGCCGGCAGATGCAATGGTGGGTGCGATCCGCGGAAACGATATCGCGCGGCTGACGCATATTCCGGGCATAGGAAAGAAAACCGCCGAGCGCATGGTGCTGGAACTGCGCGACAAACTGCCGCAGGTGGGGCCAGCCTCCGCACCTGCAATCTCGCCGCTGAGCGCGATAGAAGAAGATGTTCTTTCGGCACTGGTAAACCTTGGATATCAACGTGCTGCGGCAGAAAAAGTGATGACGGAAGTGAAGAAAAATAGTAAAGAAGGGTCGTTTGATGGGATGTTCCGCGGGGCCCTGGCGGCATTGTCGAAGTAGGCGGTTGACAGTCCACGAGCGCCAGCTTATGGTTTTGCTCCAAGTGGAATCATTCGCACTTCCTTATCTTTCATCGCAGCCGTTCAATCTGATTCGCCGCAGTTTATCGGGATTAGGAATGGAGTCGAAGGAGTTGGTCCAATTTATAGGCACGCAGACTGCCACCTTCAGCGCGCCGGGTCGTGTCAACCTGATCGGGGAGCACACCGATTACAATGACGGCTTCGTCATGCCCAGTGCCATTGATCTGCGCACTCGCGTGGCCGCGACCCCCCAGGGCACACGCAAGCTGCGGATTCAATCGCAGGAGTTTCCTGAAACTTTCGAATTCGATTTGGATAATCTGCCCCAGCATGCCACTGGAGCCTGGTGTGACTATGTTCTGGGAATCGCCGTGGGGTTACAGCAAAACGGACACGTTCTTCAGGGAGCAAATCTATTCGTGCATAGCGAGGTCCCGGTCGGTGCCGGACTCAGCTCCTCTGCTGCCATTGAAGTGGCCAGCGCGCTCGCGCTCATGACCCTCGACAATGTGGCAATGCCGTTGGCGGAGGTGGCGAAACTTTGCCAGCGCACCGAGAACGTTTTTATTGGAGCGCGGGTGGGCATCATGGACCAGTTTGTCGCGTGCCTGGGAAAAGCTGGACACGCCCTGTTGCTCGACTGCCGCTCTCTGGAGTTCGAGCTGATCCCCATCCCGGATAACGTTCGCATAGTAGTCTGCAACACGATGGTTAAGCATCAACATGCCAGCGGCGAATACAACCGGCGCCGCGCGGAATGTGAAGAAGGTGTGAAGATCCTGGCAATGTGGTATCCCGGTATTCGTGCGCTGCGCGATGTTTCGCTCCATCAACTGGGGGAGCACGCCAAAGACATTCCCGCGACCATTTACAAGCGATGCCGCCACGTAGTGGAAGAAAATGAGCGGGTGCGTGCGGCCGCCAGTTGCCTCCGCGCCGCCGATTTGAGCAGTTTCGGAAAGCTGATGCTGGAATCGCATCGTAGTCTTCGGGATCTGTACGAAGTCAGTTGCCGTGAACTGGATATTATGGTCGAGGCCGCCGAAGGCCTGCCGGGCTACTACGGCGGACGCATGACAGGAGGCGGATTCGGCGGCTCTACGATCAACTTGGTGGACACCGGAAGTGCTCAAGAATTTGCGGAACAAGTCTCCGCCCGCTACCGCCATTCAGTAGGCGTTCAACCGGAAGTTCGCATCTGCTCGGCCGCCGATGGCGCCCAGGCCGAGCCTTCTACGCCGGTCAGATAAGAGTCCGCCCGATGTGGACATAAACGACAGTGCTTCCGTAGCTCGTTGTGAATTGTGCTAACAACGGATCTCGAACTTTGTGAAGATCAAGTTTCAATCGGGGTGAATGATGAATCGACGAACTTTTGCTCAAACACTTGCGGGAACCGTCGCGGGAGCGTACGGGCTCAATCAAACTTCCAATCTTTTCTGTGAGCCGGCATTCGCCGCAAACAAAAGCGAGGTAGCAGCGCCCTTCAAACTGTCCGTCATGCTGTGGACAGTTTTCACCGGCATGCCTTTTGAACAGCGTTTGGAAAAAGTAGCGGAAGCCGGGTACCGCAATGTCGAATTGGTTGGTGAATACGATAAGTGGACAGAGGAGGATTTCACCCGCGCCAATGCTAAACGCAAAGAGCTCGGCATGAGCTTCGACTGCACCGCCGGATTGAAGCACGGAGTAAGCGTCCCGGATGACCGGCAGGCGCTGCTTGCGGAATTGCGCCATGCATTGCCGATCATGGAAAAGTTGGAATGTCCGACCATGATCCTGCTCTCCGGGAACCGGGTACCGGGAATGCCGCGCGAGAGCCAGCATCAGTCCTGCATCGAGGCACTGAAAGCAGCGGCGGAGATCGTGCAGGGCAAGTCCATCAATGGCGAGCCGGTTCGGTTACTGCTCGAAACCATCGACCCGGAAGAAAACCCGAAATATTATTTGACCGAAATCGCCGAAGCGCTCGATGTGGTTGCAGCGGTCGGCCATCCGCAGGTGCAATTGCTCTACGACTTCTACCATGAACAAATTGCCGCCGGAAATCTCATTGCCAAGTTAGCGAAATGCATCCCTCACCTTGGCCTGGTACACATCGCGGATGTACCCGGCCGTCATCAACCGGGCACCGGCGAGATCAATTACGAAAATATCTTCGCCAAATTGGCCGAACTGAACTATGCGGGCATGGTTGCAATGGAGTTCCATCCCACTGGCGATCCGGTCACGCAGCTGCGCGCTGCGCGCGACATGGCGCTGCAAGCCGGACGTAAGGCGTCGAACAAAAAAGCGACTTCCGCCTGATCAGCGTGCCCCGCGCACATGAACTGGCGGACGCAAAAAGAATCGAATCCGACGAGACCTCTTCCGGAGTGGATAAAGTGAAACATGCCGAAACCCCTCCCCACTCCAATCCTTGCAACGAGCGTCGCAGTTGTTGCGACTGGTTTCTAACCTACTCCAGCCTTGCGTTCATAGTGATCTTCGCGTTCAGGACTTTTGACACCGGGCAGCCTTTTTCCGCCGCTTCCGCAAATTTCTGAAACGTCGCCGCATCGGCTCCGGGTACCTTGCCAACCACGTCGATGTGGCTCGCCGTAATCGTCCAGCCCGATTCGAGCTTTTCCATCGTCAGGGTCACGTTGGTGCTTAAGCTCTCTGGCGTCAGGTTGGCGCTGCCCAACTGCCCCGAGAGTGCCATTGAAAAACAGCCAGCGTGAGCGGCCGCGATCAACTCTTCGGGGTTGGTGCCGGGCCCATTTTCAAACCGCGAGGTAAACGAATAAGGAGTGTTGTTGAGCACTCCGCCGGGGGCCGAGATCGAACCCTTGCCTTCCTTGAGGCCGCCCTTCCAGACTGCGCTAGCTTTCCGTTGCATTGCGACTTCTCCGTGTGTTGGAATGAGAACTCTTTCATTTTAGACGCAGGTTGGCATCCCTGTCGCACGCGGCGGAGAATAGCTTTTGAGATGGATATGAACGATCAGGATTGCGCGGCTGTGGACCGAGATCGAAACCAACCCGCGCTCAACGCCGGCGTGGGTACCGCCGCTGACTACTGCCCGAACTGCTCAACCAGGCTGAAAGAGAGCCGGTGCAAGATGAGTTGCCCCACGTGCGGCTTCTATTTAAGCTGCGCCGATTTTTACTGACGCGGTCAATATTTCCACGAGTCTTCTCCAGCCCGGTTCCACTCGCATTTTTTCTACGATTCGCGATTCAAGCTCTGCGTGACCTGAAAATAGAAATGATAGTGCTTTCGGCATCCGGGATTAAAAGGCGTGCCACAATCCGGACAGCGAGCTTCGCTTTGCAGGTACTGACGGACGGTTAGTTCTGTGCCACACGCTCCGCATAGTATTGCTTTTTCATCCCATTCGTTTTCCGGCCAGACTGTTATCGGATGATCGGCGAGTGCGTCGTGGCAGTCTTTGCACGCATAGTAGACCCCGCAGCACTTCATCTTGATCGCAACGACGTCAGTTGGTCCGCGATAGTGTTCGCAACGAGTCTGCGAATCGAGATTGACGCCACGCACGTTAGGAGGCATGAAAAGAGAAGAGATAAAGAAGCTCAGCCGATCGTCAACAGTTCTTCGTAGAATCCGCCGATCTCCCGCGCCCGATCCACAAAATGAATCTCGAGTATCCAGTGCCGTTCCCGGCCGGAAGCGTCCGGCATTCGCATCCGGTTGTGGTTCTGGGGGTGGACATAGAGGGTGATTTTGTCTCCCGCGATTTTCTCGTGCGGAAAAACCCCAATCAGATGGCCCGCAATAGGGCCTCCGTATTCCCATCCCGCTTGTTCCGCGAGTTGCCGCGCATAGGCATACAGCTCGGCCGCGGTGATCTCAGGGTGCTCTTGAAAATATCGTTTTCCATCCGCGAATGCCACTTCGATGTCGCGGCAGAGTTTATGCTTCAGCGGATCGTTCCCCACCGCGAAGGTCCGTCCGAAATCAGCTTCGCACTCCTCGAACACGGGGCCAAGATCAAGAAAGGCGATGTCATCTTCCGCGATTGTCAGGTCCGGAGGATTTTCGTCGTAGGGCGCCAGCGTGTTGCGCCCCGCGCGCACGATGCGTTTATGCCAATAGCGCGTAATACCGTACATGCGCTGGGCAAGGTCATAAATCTTCTCGTTGATCTCGCGTTCCGTCGCTCCCGGCCGAATCAGATTTTGCGCGTTAACTTCCGCAAACAGCGCTCCGGCTTTCAGTTGAGCATCCAACAAACCGGCGACGAGTGTTTCTTGCGATTGCTCCATGACGGGTTAGATTACGGCAGCTTTAGGTTGGTTCAAGTCCCCACTACGCGTTCTTCTGAGCCTCGCGTTTCAAAGCGCGTTCGAGCGTCTGGTCGAGGGCGGATTTGGCTTTTTCGTATTCTTGGTCTGAGATTGTGCCTTGCTTGTGTTCGACTTCGAGATCGAAGAGTTCTTCTTTGAGGGCTTCGAGAAGCATCGGCTTCGCCGCCCCGGTTGCTCGTGCTTTCGACTGCGGGATTTGTGCGGCAGGAACCTGGGTTAACTCTTTTCCTGCTTCGGCATCGGCGTATTCGTTGTCGTCCAGATAATCGACGGCGCGAGATGATTTGCCGCGCGACACCGCTCGCGCTGCCGATTGTTGCCTCGATGCCACGAACACCGCTCCCGCGATCAGCACGGCTGCGAATCCACCGAGAATATACCAGCGATATTTTTGCAGCGGGTCGGGCGCGTCGATGGGCGGGCCAAGACCGCCACCGGGACGGTTTGCCGATTGCGCGGTAGGGCCTGGAGTTTGTTCCGGCCCCTGATCGGAGGACTGTCCCTGGTCCTGGCCGCCCGCATTTTCTTGTGCGAATGCTCCTTCGCCGGCGATGCGAAAGGCAAGCGCATGATCGTCGGTGGCGTTGGACGCAACTTGCATTATTACGCCGGCCTGCTGAGGGTCGGCGAGTTGCTGAAAAGCCGCGCCGGATGCGGGCGTGAACTGCATTGTCTTAGGCACGACTGCCACGAAATGTTGCAGCGGGCTGACGGGCCGGGGATCGATGTTGGCGCTGCCGGTGTAGGGAAGTTGGTAGACGACCTCAAAACGCGTTTCGCCGGGACGCAGGGGAAAAATAAAAGCGTAGCGGTTCTTATCGCCTTCGGCGATAGGTGCGGAGTTGATCGGTTGTCCACCGGCGGTCATGGCCGAGCCTTCGACGATCTTTGCGCCGTCGGGAATGTAGAACTCGAAGTTGCGTTCGTTCATCTGCGTGCGCGGCGGCTTGGAAGAATTCTGCACGGCGAAGACGCGCTGCACTTCGAGCTGTCCTTGGCTGGCCTGAAAGCGCATGATGTCGGCCACGTTGGTGATGCCGTCGATCTTCTTGCCCACGTCGTAGACTTCGAGTTCCACCGACGTAGTGCCGGGAGGCGCCATGCGGTGGTAAGTGACTTCCTGATGGATGGCACGCACCAGATGCGGCGATTGAGCGTCGTCGAGTTTGAAAGTGAAGTTGCCTTTGGCGTCAGTCTTGGTGCGGCCGGCTTCTTCCATGCCCTGGCCGAGCTTGAGCAGGACGACTTCGTCTCCGGCGGCGGGCTTGTTGGTGGTGGAGTTTTTGACGGTGCCGGTGAGGGTTTGAGCCGTGGCAAGGGACGCTAGAGCGACCAGAACCAGGACCAAAACCTTTACCACAGAGGACACAGAGGACCACAGAGGAGAAATTAAAGTTTGTTTTGATTTCACGATCTCGTTCTCTTAAGCGCGGATGCGGCTCTCGCTTCCAGGCGCGCGATTTCCGCGAGCAGCGTGGCGGCTTCGTCCTGCAAGTTCGATTTCAGCGAGACGTAATCGGCCTCAGGCATCTTGCCCGCTTTGTATTCGAAGTTCAAGTCGCGCAGGTTTTCGTAGACCACGTCTTTGCGTTCGCGAAGGTATGCGGCGCGCGTTTTTCTGGGTCCGAGATACAATTTGCCCGGTAGATAGAAAACATAAAACACGGCGGTTGCCGCCATAAGCAGGCAGATTGCGAGAGTCATAATTCAGTTTCCTTGCGGGCCTGGTCACGATACTGTTCGAGTTCGGCTCCGCGAACCGGATGCAGTCCGGCTGCCAGAGCGGGAGCCGGCCGATTCTTCCACGCTCGCACCACGGCGACAACCGCGAAGAATCCGAGAAACAGAGCGACAAACGGAACAATCCAAGCCGTGCGATTGAAGCCTGTAGTCGTTGGGGCTGCCAGGACTGTGGGACCGTATTTTTGCACGAACGCTTGCTCTACCAGGCTGTCGCTGTCGCCGCGCGTGACGGCGGCCATGAGTTCGTTCCTCATGCCGTCGGAGTCCGGGCAGCCGACATGGTTGCACTCCAGCAGAATCTGATTGCAGCCGCAGATGCACATAAGCTGATGGCCGATTTGATCGAAGCTGGTAGCGGGATCGCCCGCGCCGGAAAAAAGGAACACGGCAAGCGAGATCAGGGCGCATTGCAGATAGCGCCAGCGAGTTTTGCTTAATGTGTTCATTGACACCAGCTCAATCACCCGCGCTCACCGGTTCCGCGCTAATCGTTTCGACCATGCGTGGGGCAGGCACGCGCACGGGAGCGGGAGCGTTAGGCACAAGAGCGAGAATCGTTCCCGCAAGAATGATCCAGACGCCCAGCCATATCCACATCACAAGCGGGTTCAAATGTGCTTTCAGAATGGGATGCCCGTTATCCTGATTGAAGCCTTCAAATACAAGATAGAGATCTTCACTTAACGTAGACCGGATATAGGGAATGGTCGAAGGCTGGCGGCTGGCGTGGTAAAAGCGGCGCTCGGGCGTCAGCATGTCGATTTTCTTGCCGCCCTTGTAGACGTCGAGGACGGCCCATGCGCTGCTGTAGTTGGGATTCTCCTCTTCGGTATAAGAGCGGCAAACGAGCGTGTAGCTGCCGATCGTCATCTTGTCGCCGTAGCCCATCTCCTGCTCTTTGTCCTGGTTGAAAGCCGAGCCGGCCAAGCCAACCACCACAACCACCACTCCGAAGTGAACAATGTATCCGCCGTAACGGCGCGTGTTGCGATGTGTAAGCTGCACCATCGATGCGAACATGCCCTGTCCGGTGTGACGCGAAATCACGCGGCCACCGCGGACAAACTCCGAGCCGACTGTCAGCGTTACCAGCGCCGCGAGCGCAATCGCCATCAGCGAATAGAAGTAGGCAATATCCTTCCAGGGTTTGAGGCCAAAAGGTCCGCCCCAGCTTTCCGGCGTAAGCATCAGGAACAATGCGACAACGGTCGCGCCCACCGCAGGCCAGAAAAAATTGCGCTTCAGACTCTCGAAGGAAGTCTTGCGCCACGCCAGCAGCGGCCCCAGCGCGGTAAGGATCAGAAGCAACAACGCAACCGGGATGGCGACGCGATTGTAAAACGGAGCGCCGACGGTGACCTTATTTCCCTGAACGAGTTCCGAAATCTTCGGGAACCATGTTCCCCAGAGCACGGTGAAGCAGGCCAACAACAGCAAAAGATTATTGAACAGGAAGCTCGACTCGCGCGAAACCAGCGATTCCAGTTTGTGTTCGCTGCGCAGATGAGACTTGTTCTTGAAAAAGAAAAACAGAAACGCCGCCAAGCTAATGCCGAGAAACCACGCGAACCAATCTCCGATGGAAGACTGCGCGAAGGCGTGGACCGAACTGATGATGCCGCTGCGCGTGAGAAACGTGCCGAGAATTGCCAGCCAGAATGTGGCGAACACCAGCCACATGTTCCAGACCTTCAACATGCCGCGTTTTTCCTGCATCATCACCGAGTGCAAAAACGCGGTGCCGGTGAGCCACGGCATCAGCGAGGCATTTTCCACCGGATCCCATCCCCAGTAGCCTCCCCAACCAAGCACGGAATAGGCCCAGTGCGCGCCAAGAAAAATTCCGCACGTCAAAAATCCCCACGTGACCATCGTCCAGCGGCGGGTGATGTGAATCCACTTTTCGCCGGGATACTTCATGATCAGCGCGCCCAGCGCGAAAGCGAACGGCACGGTGAATCCGACGTAGCCCAGATAGAGCATCGGCGGATGAATCACCATCTCGGGATATTGCAGAAGCGGATTGAGCCCGCTGCCCTCGGTGGGAATCGTGCCCTGCATCAAGCCGAAGGGATTGGCGGCAAAATTCACCAGCAGCAGAAAGAAAATTTGCACGCCCGCCAGCACGACCGAAGCGTAAGCAAACAACCGCGGATCGGTCTTGTAGCGCAGGCGTAGCACAAACCCATACGCGGCCAGCAGCAAAGACCAGAACAGCAGCGAGCCTTCCTGCCCCGACCATAGGGTCGCAAATTTGTACGGTCCGGGAAGATCGCGGTTGCTGTGGTGAAAAATATAAGCGATGGAGAAATCGTTTTGAAACGCGCACACAACCAGAACGACCGCGGCGAGAAAGACTGCGACAAACGTGGCGATACCCGAGCGGCGCGCCGTTTCGCCCAGCCGCTCCGATCCGCCAGCCTGGTTCTGACGCAGCAGCGCAAACGCTCCCGCGCAAAAGCAATACAGGCTCAGAGCCAGCGCGAGGAGAAGAGCGAAACTACCAATTTCCGCCATGGGGGAGGTCCCTGATCATTTTTTCAGAAACCTCCCGCCGAGGCAACCGGTAACGGCTGTTTATTACGCAATCCGTACAAGTGGCGGACCGGGCAAGCGAGGCGGAAAACAAGGTCGGTCACCCCCCGCGCGTTGCAGATGCGGACAAGGCTGTCCGCCGCATGACCCTATGCGCTATGTTGACGATAGCGCTGGAGAACTTCGCTCTCCGCGACCAGCCAGTCTTCGGTTTCGTGTCCAGAGGTGAAGCCGCGACGCTCGGAAAGTTCATAAGCACGGCGGCGGATTTCTTCCTCCATGTTAATGGGCATGACGGTGGCTCGCGATTCCGTCTTCACCATCGCCAGTTTCGCCCCTTCACGCGCTCCGTTCGTCTTCAGGGGCAGGGTGGGCTCGGCCTTCGGGGCTGCGAATGCCGGGGCTGCCAGGTTATTTTCCGGAGTTGTGTTGTTGGTTAGAGTTTCATCTTTCCGCTTATTTCCGGGATTTTTCGTTTTCGCCATAATTGGATACTCCTTGCAGATACCTAAATTTAGGAATGAAGTGATTTGTTGATGGATGAATGACATACACGTCACCGTGCCAATGGCCACTCAACGGTTTAGTTTTTCAGCAGAGTTATACTTTTAATATATCGCGAATAGGCCTTGATGAAAATAGTAGAGCGCGAAAAACCGCAGGCAAAAGGCTGCTGGAACAAACTCAATAAACAGATTCAAGAGCAGCAAGCAGGAACCACCGTCTGCGCCGCGTAAGCGTGCGATTAGGCGCAAATTCCTTTGCTATAATCGATCTCTGCCCAGATGGCGCTATCGTCTAGGGGTTAGGACGGAAGATTCTCAATCTTCAAACACGGGTTCGATTCCCGTTAGCGCTACCAACTACTCAACAACTTACAGCCGCATCTGGCCGGTGGCCCGCGCCTTCTGATGTTCAGGTCTCCGAGGGCGAACACACTGTCTCAGTGAAGAAAGCAGGCTTTCAGAGCTGGGAACGAAAGCTGAAGGTCAGCGCTGGAAGCAACATTCATCTCAACGCGGAGTTAGAGAAAGCGCCCACCCCGTAGACACTGATAAAACATGGACGCTCGCGACCGTGGTTGGCATCGAAGAAATCTCACCTCAGCATCTTCGCGGCGTCTTTCGCGTAATAAGTGACGATCACACTCGCTCCCGCCCGGCGAATGCTGAGCAGCGATTCCATCATGACGCGGTCGCGGTCGATCCAGTTATTGCGGGCGGCTGCCTCGATCATCGCGTATTCGCCGGAGACTTGATAAGCGGCTAGCGGCAGGTCGAAACGGGCGCGCGCCGCAGCGATCACGTCGAGATAAGGCATGGCCGGCTTAACCATAATCATGTCGGCGCCTTCGTCGACATCCAGTTCGATTTCGCGCAGCGCCTCGCGTACATTCGCGCCATCCATTTGATACGACCGCCGGTCGCCGAATTGAGGAGCCGAGTCCGCCGCCTCGCGAAATGGTCCATAGAAACCGGAGGCGAACTTAGCCGCATAAGAAAGAATGGGCGTATTGATAAACCCAGCCTCATCCAGTCGCCGGCGAATGGCGGCGACGCGCCCATCCATCATGTCAGACGGCGCAAGAATGTCGATGCCCGCGCGCGCGAGCGACACGGACGTGCGAGCCAGCAACTCCAGCGTCTCGTCATTGAGGATTTCATACTCGATTTGGCTGGAAGCGGCCATTCTTCTGGCTGCTTCGTCAATGACTTGGGCCTTGTTGTCTTCACTAACAACTATCACGCGGGCGGCCGCGCCCAGCGACTGCGGCCCCGACCCGGCCTTCACAATGCCGCAGTGGCCATGCGACATGTATTCGCACAGGCAGACATCGCCAACCAGAATCAGCCCCGGCACTTCTCGTTTGAACGCGCGCGCAGCCTGCTGCACAATGCCGTTCTCTTCCCATGCTCCAGTTGCAACTTCATCTTTATTTGCCGGCAAACCAAATAAAATAACCGCAGGCACTCCCAGCGCATGCGCTTCGCGTCCTTCTTTTACCGCCTCGTCCACGGAAAGATTGAATACTCCCGGCATGGAGCGAACTTCCTTGCGCACGCCTTCGCCCGCACAGACGAATAACGGATAAACAAACGCGTCCGGGGTAAGCCGTGTTTCGGCCGCCAGATTTCGCAACTGGGCGGTGCGACGGAGCCGACGGAGCCGAGTAGCAGGGAACGCCATTTGAAAAAATTAAGCTCTACTTCCCAGATTCTACATCTTCCCAACGGCAGCAATCCCCGCCCATTTGCAATTCATCGCCGCGGCCAGGCCAAAAGGCCCGCCACCCCTGGAATTTTCGCAGGCCATCGGGTGACGAAAGTAATCAGCCGCTTCCGATCCACCGTCGCAATCCCACTTTGACTCTCTAAAATTATAGGCGGATGAGTCTGTTCCAACGCCACCGTTGGTTCGTCGCCGCGGGCGGGATTACTGCGGCATTCGCCTTCGTGTCTCTTTCCGCGCACCGTAGTCCCGGCCTGACCGCTTTCTCCGACATCTTCGGCTTGTTTCTCATGCTGGCTGGCACGAGCATCCTTTTGGTCAATGCCATCTCCAAACCAGGCGCGGAGCGCACCTTTTGGGGATTAATGGCTTTCGGCTTCGCTTTGTGGGCCTTCAATCAGGGCGCGTGGACATATTGCGAAGTGCTCCGCCGCATGGAAGTCCCAGACCCCTATTTCGCTGACATTGTGCTCTTCTTCCATCTGGTGCCCATGATTGCCGCCGCCGGATGGCGCCCCGACGCCGTCAAGCCGCAAGTAAAATTCCAGCTCAGCACGGTGAATTTCCTGATGTTGCTGGTCTGGTGGATCTTTCTTTATGCCTTCATCGTCGTTCCCCATCAGTATGTCGTCCTGAATATCGAAGCCTACGACCGCAACTACCTTCCGCTTTACGATGTGGAAAACATGCTTCTGTTGGTCACACTCTTGTTTGCAGGTCTTACCAGCAAACGCGGGTGGAAAAGGCTCTACTTGAATTTCCTGGGTGCCGCCGCCCTGTACAGCGCGGGCTCGGAGTGGCTCTATCACGCTACTCTGCAGCACGCTTACTATTCGGGAAGTATCTACGATGTGCCCTTGATAGGCGCGATCGCGTGGATGGCGGCAACCGCGCTCACCGCTCGCGAGTGGGACATGAAAACCGAAGCACCAGCCGATGGCTGGAAAGTAGGAGCGCTCACGCCCCAACTCGCCATGCTGGCGATTCTTTCATTGCCATGTTTGGGACTGTGGTCTTTGCTGGCGGACCATTCACCCGCGCCGTCCCGCCTCTTCCGCCTGTCCGCCGTACTCGGCGCCATGCTGATTCTGGGCGCATTCGTCTTTCTGCGCCAGTATTTGCAGGACCAGGCCCTCATCCACCTGTTGGAAGAATCTTGCAACGGATATGAAACCCAACAGCGCCTGCAGAGTCAGTTGGTGCAAAAAGAAAAATTAGCCTCCCTGGGACAGCTCGTCGCCGGCGCGGCCCGCGAGATCAATCATCCCCTGGCCGCCGTCATGGAATATTCCGAGCAGCTATGGTCGCAGCAGAGATTAACTGTCGAACAAGCTGGCATGGTGCGCAAGATCGTGAATCAGGCTCAGCGCACCGGCGAACTGGTGGCTGACTTGCTCAGCTTTACCCAGCAAACTCCCGGAGAAAAAGCTTTCGTCGATGTGGGCGTGCTATTGCAACGCGGCGCGCAAATGTTGGAAGCGCAGCACCATTCCAGCCGCGTGCGAATCGAAGTTTTTGTCGAGCCAGGCTTCCCCCGCGTGCGGGGAAATGCCAATCAACTCTTTCAGGCGTTTGTGGAAATCATCGAGAACTCAATCGACGCGATGGAAGAGCTGGGCGGCGGATCTTTAAAAATTACCGCTCACCGGCAGGGCAACGACGCGGTGTTGCAATTCGCCGACACCGGTTCCGGCATTCGCGACCCGCAGCGTGTCTTCGATCCCTTCTACACGACCAAGCCCGTCGGCAAAGGCACGGGCCTGGGGTTGAGCGCGGTCTATGGAGTCGTTCAAGATCACAGCGGACAGATTACCTGCCAGAACAATCCCGACGGTGGCGCTCTTTTCATGCTCCGCTTTCCTGCGGGAGCCGAAGCCGCGCGTGCCGCCGAAGCAGCCAAAGCGTGAACCGACGCTTTCTTTCAACCTTGTCATTCCGAACACGTGCGCAAGCGCGGGTGAGGAATCTGTTTTTCCCCGCGCTCTGTCATGCTGAGCGGAGTGTGGCCATTCGCGAAGCGAAGGGCAACACGGGGTCGAAGCATCCCTACGCGCACCCGACTGCCGCCGCATGCTTCCTGTAACATTGAAATCGAATGCCGTACCCGAATCCCCAGCCTTTGCTGCACAGCTCCGCCCGCGTGCTGGAGTTCGAATCCCTGCGCGTTTTGCTGCGCGGATACACCGCCTCGCCCCTCGGACAAGCGCGAGTCGCCGCACTCGCTCCATCCACCGATCGCGACTGGATTGCCCGCCAGCAGCAATTGACAAGCGAAATTCGCGAGTTTCGCCGCGTCGGCGGACGCTTTGATTTTTTTGGGTTAGAAGATGTTCGCAGCCAGGTCGAAAAATCGCGCATCGCGGGAGCCGCGCTGGAGACCGCCGAAATTCGAGACGTCATCGCCATTGTCGATCGTGCCGCCGAATGGCGCGAGATTGCCTTGCACCCTCCAGCCAGCATGCGCGCGGAATGGCACGCAGTGGCCGAACTCTCCGTGCTAGTGGCCGACTTCACTACATTCCTCAAATCCTTCCGCAACAAAATTCAGCCCGACGGAACCCTGGAAGATAACGCTTCGCCGCAATTGGCGCGTATCCGCCGCGAAATGGAAAAGCAGCGACGCACGATTCAGGAATCGCTCCGCGGATATCTTCGCCGCCTCGCCGATGACGGCGCCGTACAGGACGAATTGGTCACAATCCGCGGCGAACGCTTCGTCATCCCCGTCAAGGCCGAGCAGAAGCGCCGCGTGCAAGGCGTCGTCCATGGCGCGAGTTCCAGCGGCCAAACCGTCTTCGTCGAGCCACTGGAAACGATTGAGCAAAACAACGAATTGGTCCGCCTGCTGGAAGAAGAGCTATTCGAAATTCACCGCATCCTGATCGAGATGACGCAGCGCATCGGCGAACGATCGCAAGAGATTTTGACGGCGGTCGACGTACTGAGCGAACTGGAACTGCAATTCGCGAAAGCTCGCTTCGCCGAAGACTACAACTGCGTCGAAGCACATGTAGGGGCGGACGCATTCGTCCGACCCGCGAGCGCAGCGAGTGCAAGTCGGCAAGAACCATGTGGAAATCAGGAAGACTCATGTGGCGACAGCCGCCCCCGGCTGTCCGCGGGCGCAGCCCGCCTGCTCTTGCATAATGCAAGACATCCTCTCCTCGAGCGCAACCTGAAGCTAAAGAATTTGATAGTCGTTCCGGTAACCGTCGAACTCGAAGACTCGCGCCAATTCATCATCACCGGACCGAACACCGGAGGCAAAACCGTCACCCTGAAAACCGTCGGCCTCCTCGCCCTGATGGCGCAGTCGGGAATACCCGTCCCTGCCGACCGCGCCGAGATGCCCGCGTTCGACGCCGTCCTCGCCGACATCGGCGACTATCAATCCATCGAGCAGAATCTTTCCACTTTCTCCGCGCACGTCACCAACATCGATTTCATCTCCCGCACTGCGACCGCCGACTCCCTCGTTCTGCTCGACGAACTCGGCTCGGCCACCGACCCCGAAGAAGGCGCGGCATTAGCCGTCGCCATCGCCGAATATTTCGGTCACATCGGCTGCATGACTGTAATTTCCACTCATCACACGTCGCTGAAAGTCTATGCGGCGAACACACCGGGAGTCGTCAATGCATCCGTAGGCTTCGACGAAACCACGCTGCAACCAACATACGAATTGAAAGTCGGTTTTCCCGGAGCATCCGCGGGAATCAACATCGCGAAGCGCCTTGGCCTGAATCCTGAAATCATCGGCAGCGCGCGCTCTCGCCTGGGAACGCAAGCACGAGACGTCGGAGAATTTCTCGACCGCCTGCACGCCCAGTTGCGCGAAGCCGAGGCCGACCGCCTAAAACTGCAAACAGGCCAGCAGGAACTCGACCGCGAAAAGGCCCGTTTAGCGGTTGAAGGAAAGAAAGATCAGCAGGCCAAAGTACGCGAAATGGAGAAGAAACTGGAGAGCGTCCTGCGCGATTTCGAATATCACGCGCGCGAAGCGATCAACGTGATTCAGGATCGCGCCGCCGCGCAAAAGCTCTCCAAAGACGCCGAGCGCCGCGTGGCCAAGCTTCGCCGCGAGTTCCGCGAGCAGTTCGATTCCGCCGTGGTCGCGCACTCCACCGGAGCCGACCAGGGCGATCCCAACGCCCAGCCGCAAATCGTCAAACTGGTTTACGAAGGCGACACGGTGAAGCTGAAGTCTACAGGCCGTCCCGCGCGCATCGAGCGCAAAATCGATGACCAGTATTTCGAAGTGCAGATGGGCGCCTTGAAAATGAAGATCGCCCGCGACGACATCGCCGAAGTGCTAACCAGCCAGAGCGCCGCAGCCCGCGCAGCCGATACTCCGGTGAAAGCCGCGCGCGCCCGCGGCATTTCCGTCTCGCTCGAAAACGAAGGCGCAAACGTCCCCAGCGAAATCAACGTCATCGGACGCACCGTCGACGACGCTACTCGCGAAGTCGAGCGCTTCGTCGACCGCGCTTTCCTCGCCGGCCTCCCCCGCGTCCGCATAGTCCACGGCAGCGGTATGGGCATCCTCCGCAAAGCGCTGCGTCAGGTATTGCAGCAGCATCCTCACGTAGAGTCCGTAGCCGAGCCGCCGCAGAATGAAGGCGGCGGTGGAGCAACGGTGGTGGAGTTGAGAGTGTAAAATTATTTAAGGTGAGAAATTAAATACCTATGGCTGGAGCGGAGATGAAACCATGGCGGAAGTTACCATTGTTGTAACTTTAGAGGCGCAAGACGAAGCAGTATTGCGCGAGCGCGCCGAAATCGTCTTCGAGCGAATTCGCTCCGGGATGTTCGGCTGCGATGCCCAGGACGATCCGAACGCTTGGAAATTTCGCATTAGCCAGAGTATCTCCGGGTAGCCTCTGTTACCGGTACGAATTTTTCCCTGGCGCTCTTCCGCCTCACTCGGATGCGCTCTCCGCCTTGTTTTCCCTGCGGAATTCGGCTAATGCAGTTTCGAGTATGCTCTGGAGGTGTTGGGCCTTTCTCGAACGGTTATCTCTGGCGAGCAACCATGAGATGAAATGATTCAGCAGATCTTTGAGCTCGATCGTTTCTAAAACGTCCCCGTTGCACAGCTCATCTACTGCCGAGGTCATGGTCGGCCTTACCAGCACACGCTTGGTGCCGGGCGACTTCGCGAGATCTCTTCGGACCTTTTGAATGCTTTCATCAGTCGTGACCTGATAAATTGCCTCTCCTCCTACGAAGTCCATGCCACCGTCGTTCGCGTGCGTAGTTGAGAATCGCTGCAGAGCAAAGCCAAATGTGCGGAAATACTCTCGCAGCACCGCAAAGGATACAACCTCGAACATCTCGCCGCGATTGCCTGTCAGCTGTGACAAATAGGAATCCACCAAAGCCCGCCGCTGCTCCACCTGCTCCGTAGGAAGCGAGCACGTGTCCATTAGCGTCCGTATAACCGCCTGCCGCCTTTCGTACGCAGTTCGCAGGGACTCAATAAGCTCCTCTCGGAGTGAATCGATCTCCCTGGCGCTGACACCAGACAGTAGACCACTGCGTATCTTGTAGCGGACTCCCGACGTCTCGAGGAATCGCGCTAGTCCCCTGTGAAGATAGGTCGAGTGATAGTCGCTTTTGCCAAACTTCGAGTTCAACTCCCTAAAAGCGACTTCAATCTCTTTCTCGCTAAGGCCTCTGAAATCTTCGCCTTTCTTCATCGCATCCCCATGCGCAGATAGGAGGGGGAGTGCGACCCCAAGCACTGTGCGCTGCCCGATGTGCCGTCGAAGGACCGCAGCGATGCTAGTCCTCGATTTACGAGAGCGCACTTTAGATGAGTGTGGCATCAGTCCCTGATCGCGTAAGAGACGCCTAGGCGACACCAGTTTACAACGGAGGAGACGAACATGCAGTAACCGGAGTCGGAACGTAGCCTGTCCCGTCCTCAGACTTGTTTTCCTCGATAGTCAGCGAATATCGCCACAATTCCACAGTTTCTCCACAACAATCTCAGACCCGCATGTTTCAAACATCTGCGCCATGCCTCACAATTCTTATAGGGCAGTGTAACTTCCTAACATGGCCAATCCCGGCGATTTCGCGTACACGCTGAAGCAGCAGGCGGACATCGTCCGCGTCATCGGCGATTACGTCAAGCTGAAGAAAGCCGGGGCGCAGAACTGGGCGGGACTCTGTCCGTTTCATGGCGAGAAGACGCCTTCGTTCTCCGTCCATGCCACGCGTCAGTTCTTTCACTGCTTCGGCTGCGGCATCTCGGGAGACATCTTCACCTTCGTCCAGAAAATCGAGAACATCACCTTCCCCGAAAGCGTCCGCTTGGTAGCGCAGAAGCTGGGCATTGCGGTGCCGAAGGCATCGTATTCCACTCCAGGCGAAGCCCGAGAAGCCCAGTTGCGCGGGAAGCTGCTCGACGTACACGAGCGCGCAGTCGCATTTTTTCAGGATTGCCTGCGCCGTCCCGAAGGCGCCCGCGCCCGCGAATATCTCCAAGGCCGCGGCCTGGACGCGGAGATAATCGCGAAATTCCGCATCGGCTACGCCCCTGACTCCGGATTCCTCCTGCGCGATCGGCTGAAGAACGAGTTCGACGAAGAAACTCTGCGCGAAAGCGGCCTGTTCTCGTGGAAAGAGGGGCTTCCGGCTTCCGGTTCCCGGCTTCTGGAAGAACGACCTCAGACCTCAGACCTCAGACTTCAGCAAAGCGCGGGTGCCCCGTCCTTGTCCGTCCGTTCTGTGGACGGACAAGGCGAGGATTTTGACTCCGCGCCCGCCCTGGAAGCCGGGTGCCGGAAGCCGGAAGCCGCGATGTACTCGAAGTTCCGCAACCGCGTCATGTTCCCCATCGCCAGCGACTCCGGCAAAGTCATCGCGTTCACCGGACGCACCCTCGCCACCGACGAAAAGGCCGGACCTAAATACTTGAACTCGCCGGAAACCGCGATCTACTCCAAAGGAAAAGTGCTCTTCAATCTCGATCTCGCGAAAGAATGGGCCAAGAAATTCGACTACGCCATCCTGGTCGAGGGCCAGATGGATTGCATCTCCGTCTACGCCGCCGGATTCCACAACGTCATCGCCAGCTCTGGCACCGCATTCACCGAACTGCAAGCCAAGCTGCTCGGCCGCTTCACCAAAAATGTTGTCGTCAACTTCGATCCCGACACCGCCGGCGCAAAAGCGACAGAGCGCACGCTCGGCCTGCTCATCGAAGAAGAGTTCACAATCAAAGTGCTGACTCTGGAGCAAGGCTTCGACCCCGACCTCTACATTCGCCGCAAAGGCAAAGACGAATACGAGAACGCGTTGCGCCACTCGCAAAAATATTTCGAGTACCTGATCGAGCGCGCCCGCACTCAATTCCCCGTACGCAGTGCCGAGGGAAAAGACAAGGCCGTGAAATACTTGCTGCCGCACGTGCAGCGCGTGCCCAGCCGCATCGTCCGCGATGAACTGGCGCAGGAAATCGCGCAGAAGCTGAACATCGACTCTGCGGTATTGCGGCAAGAGTTGCGCTACGTGGCCTCTACGCGCTCGGCAGCCACGGTGAAAGCTCCTACAGAAACTCAGGTCACCGACGCCGAGCGCATTCTGATTCGCGCCCTGGCCTCAGCCCGCCAAATGCAGCCCGGCGAAGACCACATCTCACAACGGGACGGAGCACGGGGTAGCAACAAAGAAGAAGAATTCGATCCCGCCCGGCAAGCCCGCTTCGCTCTTGAAAACGAACCTCTGCATCGCGGCCTTGCAACGGAATCGCTCGTCGAATCACTACTCATTGCCGGGGCAGACGTTGCCGATGTAATGGAAGCGCCGCAGTCGGATGCCGACCGCCGCATGCTGGCGACAATCTTGCTGAAGGAAGACGAGGAACTTACTCCCGAGTTGTTGGAGCGCGCCGTTCGCGCCTTGCAAAAGATTCACCTGAAGCGGGAAATGACGCGAGTCCTCGGAGAATTGCGCCTCGATAAAGGAACGGACCCCGACCGTCGGAACGATTTGCTGCGGGAATTGGAGAGAGTCAAGCGGTCCTTGATGGACCCCGGCCTCGCCGACAGCGGCACAAGCGCTGCGGATTAGCCGCAAAACGCTTGAAACAAAAGCGCGATGAGCGCCATCTAAGTATTTAGCGGAATTGTAGATAAACGTCCGGGCATTGCAGGCGGCAGGGTAAATAATAGACACCACGGCACTTGCGTGATAGGATTGATGGGTTTGTGCTTCAACGCACAACCCTGCGTTACCCCAGATTCCTACCATTGCGACTTTATCACACGCTCCCGCGCGAGCGTAACTGAGTTGTTTGAGGACACTTCTTGGCTCTTGACGATAAGTACGACGACATAAAAAAGCTGATCGATACAGGCAAGGAAAAGGGATATCTGACCTACGACCAGGTCAACGACCTAATCCCGCACGATGTGCATTCTCCTGAAGACCTGGATGATCTGCTTACTACTATCGGTACGCAAGGCATCGATGTGCTGGAGGGGCCGAAAATGCCTTCCTCTGGCCTCGACAAAAAATTCGAGGATGCAGAAGAAGGCTCCGAGGACGTTGAGCTCGACCTCACCCCCGGCGCCCTGGAAAAAACCAACGACCCCGTCCGCATGTACCTGCGCGAGATGGGAACCGTTCCACTGCTCACGCGCGAAGGCGAAGTAGAAATCGCCAAGCGCATCGAGCGCGGACAGATTCGCGTGCTCAAGGCGCTTTCGCGTTCACCCATTGTGATCCGCGAACTGCTCGCCATGGGCGAGGATCTGAAAAAAGGCGTTCGCTCGATCAAGGAAGTGGTGACCTTCGATGAAGAAGAAATCACCGACGAGATTCTGCAGAACCGCCTGAACGAGTTCACCGGCAAGATCGACGACATGGCCAAGCTGTATAAAAAGGCCGGCCTTCTCGAAGAAAAGTACATCGAGCTTTCGGAAAAGAAACGCCCCAAGGACCATCGCCGGGCACGTAAGAATCTGGCGCGGGCCATCATCAAAGTTTCACAGGCGTTGCGCAAGCTGGGCTTCACCAACAATGAGCGCAAGCGGCTCATCGAGCGGGTCAACAAAACCGTCGATGGCATGCGTTCGCTCGATCGTCAGGTGAACAACCTGGAGCGCAAGGCTGACGCCACGCGCAGCGAAGAACAGAAAAAAGAATACCGCCGCCAGGCGCGTGCGATTCGCGCCGAGGTGGAAAAGCTGGAAGTGGAAACCGGCGTCTCGTTCCAGGAGCTTAAGCGCACGCAGCGCGAGATCATCCAGGGCGACATGGACGCGGAGCAGGCCAAGCGCGAGCTAATCGAGGCCAACCTGCGTCTCGTGGTTTCCATCGCCAAAAAGTACACCAACCGTGGTTTGCAGTTTCTCGACCTGATTCAGGAAGGCAACATCGGCCTGATGAAGGCCGTCGACAAGTTCGAATACCGCCGCGGGTATAAGTTTTCCACGTATGCCACATGGTGGATTCGGCAGGCGATTACTCGTGCGATTGCCGATCAGGCGCGTACGATTCGCATCCCGGTTCACATGATCGAGACGATCAACAAGCTGATCCGCACCTCGCGGCAACTTGTGCAGGAACTGGGACGCGAGCCTACCAGCGAAGAAATTGCCAAGCGCATGGATATTCCTGTGGCGAAAGTCAGGAAAGTTCTCAAGATCGCGCAAGAACCGATCTCCCTTGAAACGCCGATTGGCGAAGAGGAAGATTCGCACCTTGGCGACTTCATCGAAGACCGCGCCGTGGTCTCGCCCGCCGAAGCGGTGATCAACGTGAACCTCAAGGACCAGACCGGACAGGTCCTGCGCACGCTGACCCCGCGCGAAGAAAAAGTAATCAAGATGCGCTTCGGCCTC